>Ga0315282_10012406_pt1 | contig 13044 bp, 7 predicted proteins | sample YL17G07_20_MG_FD_203693 | JGI IMG/M metagenome (GOLD analysis project Ga0315282, IMG submission 203693) | Sediment microbial communities from Yellowstone Lake, YNP, Wyoming, USA - YL17G07_20 | ecosystem: Environmental > Aquatic > Freshwater > Lake > Sediment | place: USA: Wyoming | collected...
GCCGGCATAATGTTGTTCACCGGCCTGGCATTCGGGTAACTGTTGCTGGCATAGGTCAGGAAGGCGCCGTTGCCGCCACCGGCAAACTGCTGGAACACTCCCTGCCCGATTATGTCGGTGAACTTTGCCCAGCCGCCGCGAACCACGAAATTCGCGAGCCTGCCGGGCCGCCAGGCAAATCCGAACCGAGGGGCGAAGTTGTTCTTGTCGGGGAAATGGAGGGTCCGCTCCGGCAGTCCCACGGCCGCGGCTTCTTCGATCGGAACCAATGGGTACTTAGGCCGGAACGTGGAGTTGACCGGCGTGTTCGCCGCCGCCTTGATCAAGCCCCCCGTGGCGGGGTCGAAATTGTAGAAGGCGTTGTTCTCGTTATAGATCGCGCCCTGGTAGTCCCAACGCAGCCCCAGGTTCAAAGTCAAACGCGGATTCACTTTATAGTCGTCCTGGAAAAACAGGCCGTAGTTCGTGCTGGTCATGTAAATCGGGGGGTTGGCCCCGATCACTGCCGTGGAATCGGGGATGCCGAGCAGGAAATCCCCGTAGGCCTGCCCGGTGTAAGTGCCCAGGAACGTGAAGGTCCCGTGAACGCCGGCAGGGACACGGACGATGTTGGGCTGCTCCCAGAAAATGTTGATCCCGGTCTTGAAGCTGTGGCGCTTCTTGATCCACGACAGCGTGTCGGTAAACTGGTAACTCTGCGAGACGTTCGCAGCGGTGTTCTGCTGCGAAAGGGGCGTCAGGCCGGTAACGCTGAACACCGGGAAGCCGCGCGCGTCCGGCGGTTGCAGGTCGGCCGGGAAAGTGATGCCCAGCGCTTTCAGCACGGTCAGTCCGTTGTTGGAGCCGCCCGCCGGGCTGTTGTCGCGCACGTATCCAAACCGCGCCTCATTCAGCAGGGAGGGGCGCAGCGTCCAGGTATAAGAGAGGACCGAGGTATACAGCTTTCGGGTGGCGGCCCGGAAGCCCATGGTGGGCTGGCCGGCGTCGTAAGCCCGGTTGTTGAACTGGGTGCCGCCAATCCTGCCGTACATCCAATGCCGGTCGCTGATGTGTTGATCGACGCGGAAATCCGCCACGTCCTCCCGGGTGGTGCCGTTGGGGCCCACCACCTGGGAGTTGTTGGTCACCAGGGTGGGGCTGTCGATAGTCGGAGGCGAGTAGTAGATGCTCTGAATCTTCCGGGAAACCTCATTGACCCGGTTCGACGGAATCGTCGCATTGGGGAAGGGCTGCCCAGTGAGAGGATCCCGGACCGTCCCGGAGAAAACGCCGTCGCGCATATTCGTCGTCGGCACGCTGGCCACATAGGTGGTCGAGCCTGGAGCGCGGTCGGTTTGGTAGCTGGCACTGAAGAAGGTCCTGTCGCGGCCGTTGTACAGCTTGGGGATGCGGACGGGTCCGCCGACGTTCCCTCCAAAGCGATGATCGTGGTTGGCTGCCTTGGTGGTCTGATCGGCCCGGCGGGCGTTCAATGCCGAGGAGGCGAAATGATAGAAGAGGTCGCCGTGGTAGCTGTTGGTTCCGCCCTTCGAGATCTGTTCGTAAATGCCCGGCGAGGCGTATTCGGCGTTGTTATTCACCGCCAGGATCTTGACTTCGGCCAGCGCCTCACTGGACATGACCATGGAGCCGGCCAGCGAACCGGTGCCCAGCGGCACACTGATGCCGTCGATGTGGTACTCCGCCTGGTTGAAGTAGGCGCCGGCCATGGTGAAGCGCGTCGAGCTATTGCTGTTCTGCACCAGCGGATCCAGGCGCATCATGTCCCAGGGCCGTTGGCTGGTGGTGTTGGGGCTCAGGAAGAACGCTTCACCGCCGCGCACCGTGCCGGCCACGCTGGCCGTCTCGGTCTCGATCAGGCCGGCCGCTGCCGCCACCGTCACCGTCTCGGTTACGGTGCCCAATTGCATCCCCGGGTCGATGCGGATGGTCTGCCGGGAACTCAGATCGATGTCCTTTTGCACGAAAGTCTTGAAACCCTCGCGCCGGACCTCGAGCTGGTATCGGCCGGGCACCAGATCGACAAACTCATAAATGCCGGCCTCGTTCGTTTTCGTGGCCCGCACTATGTTCGTGGCCTGGTCGGTCAAGGTGATCTCCGCGCCGGGGATCACCGCGCCGTTGGCGTCGAAAACATTCCCGAGAATCTTTCCGAACGTTGATTGCCCCTGCAGCGGGGCGCAGAAGGCGCCTGCCAGGACCAGAACCAACAGGCCGGCCAAGGGCCATGCGCGTGTTACGGCTTTCATCACGAACCTCCCTTTCGATTGTTGGCGTCCGACCCACCAATTGCCAATGAGGCCGGAGGTGTATGCTGGGGACCTGCGTTCCTCGGAGACACTACACCTTCCGCCTCTCCGGCACAAGTAAACGGCCCCCTGTAACGGTGGGGTTAACCGTTATCGGCGGGCAAAATTGACGGGCCGGCCCCCGCGCTCCCCGGCTGGCGCTACAGCATGCCGCCGCTCAGAAGTTGATGCGCGACCGGAGCACGATGGCGCGGGCGGCGCCGGAGGTGGAGATGTTGCCGAAGGCCGCCTGACCCACCGTCAGCTCGGCCGCCCCGCTCGGAGCCATCCAGTTGGTGTGGTTCAGGATGTTCTGACCGGAAATGGTCAGAAGAAGCTCTTTTCTCTCCTTGAAGCGCACGCTCCTGGTGAGGCTCAGGTGCAGGTTCCAGGAGCCCGGCCCTTCCAGGATGTTGCGCCCCGCGTTGCCCGGGAGGTTGGCGGCCGGCTGGGTGAAAGCACTGACGTTGATCCACTTCTTTCCGGGGCTTCCTGCCAGGCGCGGGCCGTCGTTGCCGTCGCCCATGCGGTCGGCGCGGGCCGTTTCATCAATGATTCCGGTGAAGGGGTTGGCGCCCTGCCGGCGCGGCGTAAACCAGGCGCCGCTGGATGCCAAGAACTGCGGGTACAACTGCCAGCCGCCGGCCACCCGGCGCAGCCAGCCCGGATGGCCGAGGAAACGCTGGGTACGGCCGAACGGCAGGCTCCACATCATCATCGCCGTGAGGTTGTGCTGGCGGCCGTATCCCACCCGGCCGCGATCGTTTCGGCGGCTCCGCGCGTCGCTGCCGACTCCGAAGTAGTCCTGATCCAGTCCGTCGATCACATCGGAAATATTGTTTCCCCACACGTACCCGCCCAGGATCATGGGACCGTGCGGCAGGCGCCGGTCGGCCTTCACTTGCAGGGCGTGGTAGATGTGGCTGCCGCCGTTGTCCATGTAATCGATGGTGGCGCCGAAGCCCAGGTTGGCGTATGGCCGCGACAAATCGTTCCCGGCTATGACCCGTTGGTTGACGTCGCGCCGGTAGATCAGGTTGGTGCTCTTGCTTGCCACATACGAGGCCCGCAGACCAGCGCCGGCCAACACCCGCTCGACGGTCAGGTTCCATTGCTGCACGTACGGGTTGGCCAGGCGCGGGTTGAAGCCGCTGGCAGTCAGGCTGGGCGCCGTCTCGCGAACGTGCGCCGACGGAAATGGGAAGGGGAAGGACCAAGCCGTGGCGGGAAGCATCAAATTCCTGTCCAGCCTGTCGTTCTGATAGACGTTTTCGCCATAGGTCAAGAACGCGCCGTTGCCGCCCCCGGCAAACAGTTGAAACACGCCCTGCCCGATCAGGTCGGTGAATTTTCCCCAGCCGCCGCGAATCGCGAAGTTGGTGGTTCCGCGGGGCCGCCAGGCAAATCCGATGCGCGGCGCGAAGTCGTTCAAGTCGGCGAAATGGAGGTTCCCCTCCGGCAGCCATACCGCCGAAGCTTCCACGATTGGAACCCGCGGGTAGCGGGTACGGAAGGCGGCGTTGACCGGGGTGTTGGGCGTAGCCTTGATCAGGCTCCCGCTGGCCAGATCGAAATTATAGAGGGCGTCGTTCTTGTTGTAGATGGGGCCCTGGTAGTCCCACCGCAGGCCCAGGTTCAAGGTCAGGTTGCCCGGCGCTTTGTAGTCGTCCTGGAAGAACAGGCCGTAGTTTGTGCTCCTCATGTACATGGGGGGGTTGACGCCCACCACCCTGGTTTGATCGGGGATGCCCAGCAGGAAATCGGCGTATGCCTGCGTGGTGTAAGTTCCGGTGAACCAGAAGTTGCCGTGGGCGCCGGACGGAATCCGCCGGATGTTGGGCTGCTCGGCGAAGATGTTGATTCCGCCCTTGAAGGTGTGGCGCCTGTTCATCCACGACACCGTATCGGTCAACTGGTAGGTGGCGGGGATGTTCTTGGCGGTGGTCTGCTGCATCAGCGTCTGTACGCCGGTGATGGTGATTACCGGGAAGCCGCGGGCATCCGGCGGCGGCATGTCGGCCGGGAATTCGATCCCCAGCGTTTTGAGCACGGTCAGACCGTTGTTGGAACCCCCGCCCGGGCTGTTGTCCCGCACGAATCCCAGCCGCAGCTCATTCAGCAGGGTGGGGCGCGCCGTCCAGGTGTAGGACAAGGTCCCGGTGTAGAGCTTTCGGGTGTTGGCGCGGTTTCCCAGGGTGTCGAGGCCGGTGTCATAGCCCTGCAGGTTAAACTGCGTGCCGCCTACCCGCGCGAACATCCAGTGCCGGCTGTTGATGTGCTGGTCGATCCGCAGGTCCAGCACTTCTTCCCGCGTCGTGCCGTTGGGGCCGTCTACCTGGTAATTGTTGGTGGTCCGTTCCGGGATTGTCGGGAGGGGATAGTAAAGGTTCTGGATGCGCCGGGAGACCTCATTGATGCGCAGGTCCGGAATCGTTCTGTTCAGAAATGGCTGCCCGGTGAGAGGATCCCGAATGGTACTGGTGAAAATCCCGGCGCGCATGTTCGTGGTAGGAACGGCGGCGGAATACGCGGTGCCGCCGGCCGCGCGCAGCGATTGCCAGCTCAAGCTGAAGAACGTCTTGTCCCGGCCGTTGTACAGCTTCGGCACCCGGATGGGTCCGCCGATGTTTCCTCCAAAGCGATTGTTGTGGTTGCCCGTTTTAGTGCTGCGGTCGGCCCGGCGGGCGTTGAGCACCGAGGAGTCGAAGTTGTAGAACACGTCGCCGCGGCAGCGATTGATTCCATACTTGGAGATTTGCAGGGTCACGGCGGGCGAGGCATATTCGGCGCTGTTGTTTACCGCCAGGATCTTCATCTCGGCGATGGCCTCGCTCGACATGGTCATGGAACCGGCCCACCCGCCGGCCCCCAGCGGCACGATGATTCCGTCCACCTGGAATTCCGACTGGCTGTGGTACAGGCCGGCCATGGTGAAACGGGTGGCGCTGCTGGTGCTCTGCACCAGCGGGTCCAGACGCATCTGGTCCCAGGGCCGCTGGGAGATGGTGCTGGGACTCAGGAAGAATGGCATGCCACCCAGCACGGTGGCGCTGATGGCGCCGGTCTCGGTCTCGATCAGGCCGGGGACGGGGCGTACCGTCACGGTTTCGACCACCGCCCCCAGGTCCATCACCGGATCGATCCGAATGGTCTGCCGGGAGCTGAGTTCGATGCCCTCCTGCACAAAGGTCTTGAAGCCTTCCTGGCGGACCTCGAGCCGGTAGAAACCGGCCACCAGGTCAACGAACTCGAATATGCCGGCCTCGTTGGTCTTCGTGGTTCGGACCACGTTGGTTCCCTCGTCCGTCAAGGTAATCTCGACGCCGGGGATGGCCCCGCCCTTGGCGTCCAGGACGCTGCCGAGGATTGTCCCGAACGTCGATTGCCCCCATAGCGGGAGCCCGCAGCCGCCTGCCAGAGCCAGGGCCAGCAGGCCGGTGATGGCCTTTCGTCTTGCGTTGCTGCTCATCGTCAACCTCTCGTGTTGGTGCAATGTCTTGGGAGCTTGCGCCTTAACAAGCGGCGGCACAAGTGTCTTGAGTGGCTGTAACCGTAGGGTTAACGGTTGCCGCTGCTGAGGTGGCCAAGCGACCCGCTCCTGCGCTGGTCCTCCCGGTTACGGACGGATGACGGGCAGGCCGGCCGCCGCTGTAGTAAAATAGGGATTGGCCGTTATCCACGAAAGGGGAATGAGCACATGAACGTAACTCTGACCGATCAGGCAGTCTCCAAGGTGAGGGAAATCCTGGACCAACAGAACCCACGGCCGGCCGGGTTGCGGATCGCCGTGGTTGGCGGCGGCTGCTCGGGTTTTTCTTACTCGCTGGCTTTCGACAACAATGCCAATGCCTCCGACAAAGTTTTTGAATACGACGGGCTGAAGGTCTTCGTCGACCAGGCCAGCATGCTGTACCTGGATGGCGCTGAAGTCGATTACGTCGTGACCCTGGAAGCCTCCGGGTTCAAGTTCAACAATCCGAACGTCCGCACCACGTGCGGCTGCGGCAGTTCCTTCAGCGCTTGACGCCTTCGGACTCGAACGAACGCAGGCGGCCGTCGAGCCACTCCGCGTGGCCCGGCGGCCGTTATGTTTTTGGCCTGTATTGTAGCGGCGGTCCCGCCTGGCGGGACCGCCACGAGGCACAGGCCCCTTGCCGGCAGGGCGGTGCCGGCGACACGCCCGCGCAACATCAGAACCGGAACTCCAGCGCGAACTGCGCCGTCCGCATGGTCCCGACAATATCGGCGATCGTCGCTACCGTGTTCACGTTGGAAATGTTCATATCCGGGTTCTGCCAATTCGGGTGGTTCATCAGGTTGAACACCTCCAGGGAACCTGAAATTGCCTTTTCCGTCGCTCAGCCTGGAAACGACATCGGGCAGGAACTCGCTGGCCGGCAACTGCCCATTATCGCAAGCCACGACGATCCCCCCGCCTTGAACAAGCGGAGCAAACATCGCGAGCCGGTTGCCTTCCTCCAGGGGGTGGAAGAACATCTCATTGCGCAGTCTCATGCGAAGCGACGGAGCCACACGAGCCCGCCGTTTTCAACGGCGGGACTGGGCTTTCAGCAACTCAGCTGCGTGGAGAACATCCAAGAGCCGAATCGAGACCCTCTCCATGGGAGCTCTAGCCCGAGTACGAGACCGCAGTCAGGCGCAAGCAGAGCTTTCTTCTTTGGTCTGTAGCCGCGTCCTTTCTCTCCAGGCAGTCCCAACGCACGGCCATTGACGTTCTGCGAAAGAAGCGCTACACTCGCCTCGGGTCCTGGGTGTCGAATGAACGCAGATTGAGGTGTGCACCATGACAGGAGAACGCCCGAACTGGAACCAGTTGCTTGCACGCCTGAACAAACTCGAAAAAGAGAACACTCGAATAAAGTACCTGACACTCTCCGTGCTCTTCCTGGCGCTGTGTGCAGTTCTAGTGAGTCACAGTCTCCTCGCATGGTACAGCTCATCACGCTCGAAAGCGTGGAACAGCAATGCGCTCGTGGCTACGTTTGATAGTGTGGAGATGGACGAGGCCGGTGTCTTACTGTTCTATTACATCGTGGAGAACAAGACCGGCTCTGATTACACACTTGAAGGGGAAGTTAGGTCTTTGGTTCGTGACCGTAGGGGTCAAAGAGCCATCTCAGCGGATTATGATTGGTCCAGCATAGATCCTCCAGCGTTCATTCCCCGAAAACAGCGTGTCCGTGTAAGCATTAAAAACACGAACTTCCCCGATCAGGATCAGCCAATTGTCCAAAGTGTACGCACAAAGGAAAGAATAGCTGCTCTCGTCCAGAAACACATGTCCGGCACGGATGGCTTTGTCAGGTTGGACCCGGTTAGCCGATATCAAATAGAGTTCCCAAGAGCTTGGTGATTCGTATCGGTTCTAGGCACAGAAACAAGACCTTCTAGCCCACGTTCGGGCTCCGGCCCCGTGCTTCTGCCCCAGTTTGGGGAGCCGCGCGCCGAGCAGGACTCGGATGTCTTGGGGCATCCAAAGACGATAACTGTGTGGGCTTTGAGCAACAAAGTGGCTATGAGCAACACCCGATTCTGCTGTTCTTCACTGGAATCAGGGAGGCATCCAGATGAGGGTGGCCCGGCCTCGACCATACGGACGATATCATCGAGGCTTCTCGATTCTTTTCAAAGTGAGGCTCTTTATGTGCGACTCTGAAATCCTAGCGTCACTCTCGAAGCGGTTGGCCCAAGAGCTTGACGGTTTGCCGGATCGTGAGGCCATAACGGACGTATTTGACTACCTAGCTGGTGCAATCTACTCCCTGAAGAAATGCGAGGATTTCAAATTTTGGAGCCGTAGTGGTCAACGCTTGACGAATTACAAGAAGAAAGTCTGCCAGTATCTGGCTGAGATACCGCAAGGAAAAGCGCCAAATCAATATTGGATATCTGGCTACTTCTTTAACTCGGCCATGCTGAGAATTGCGGCCTGCTACGACCGCGTTCCCAAACTCATTCTGAAGAAAGGAAAGCTTAAGGGCAAAGAGAACGCGCACTTGTTGATGGCGTCTGTTTTTGGTAATGGCTCAAGATATGCGAAGTGGACGGCTGTCTACCAGGAGGTGAACAGCCTAAAACACGACGCTTCGGGCCTCGCCTCCGGGAGACATGTTGCAAAGGACGACGTAATGGCGGCGCTCACGGAAGTCGTGTCACTGCTGGAGGAGAAGCAGAAAGACATCGCAAGTGCTTACGACGATGGTGCTACAATTGGGGCATGAGCCAAATGGCCCGACCGCACCGTCCGAATACGCCAAGTTCTCAAGCTTCCTTAGTCGTGCGCTCGCTGTTCCGCACAAGGAACTTCAGCGGAAGATCGAAGAGTACAACTCCCGAAAGGCGGGCTGATGTGCTCTGGCCGTGCAGCACCATGGGGCAGAGCAGAAGCGCGAATAGCGGAACAACTAAGCGATTCATCATGCGATCACCTCGATGGGGCAGGGACACCCCACTACGGACCGATGCGGCCCTTCGCTGGCCTTGTTCCCCCGGCTGCGTCAGAAGTACAAGCGCAGGGCGAGTTGGCCGATGCGCGGGGTGCGGGAGGCGGTAAACTCGCCGAAGCGTGCGTTGGTCTGGGCGCCGGTGGTCGGATCGAACCGGGTGGAAGCGTCAAGCCCGCTGAACTGCGTGTGGTTGAAGAAATTGTAGAACTCGGCCCGGAACTGCAAGCGTGTCCGCTCCCCGTGCAGCGGGAAGTTCTTGAAAATGGCCACATCCCAGTTGTTGGTGCCCGGGCCGCGGATCACCGTGTTCGCCGCATTGCCGACGGTTCCCTTGGCGGGCATCTGGAACACTTCGGTGCGGAAGTTGCGGCTGAAGGTTCGCTCGCTCTTGGGCAGTACCGGGTTGCCCGTGACCACCACGCGGGCGCTCTCGGTCGGCGACCCGGTCGTATCGACTGCAACCGTCGTGCCCAGCGCAATGCTGAGCGGCTGCCCGCTGACGAAGCTGGTGATACCGGAAAGCTGCCAGCCGTTCAACGCCTGCGTCACCAGCGGATTCTTCCAGGGCGCCTTGGGCAAATCCCAAAGCCAGTTCAAGCTGAACACGTGCGTGCGGTCGAACTGCAGCAGGCCGTAATTCCATACCTTGACCGGCAGCAAAAAGCTGACCGCGTCGGTGTCGTTGTTGTTGTATCCCATGGCTTTCGACCAGGTCCAGGAAGCGCCGAACTGCACGCCGCGGGTGAAGCGCCGGTTGGCCTGCACCTGCAGCGAATGGTAGCTGGAATTGGAACCCCAGTCGCGCTGGTTAATATTCGTGTAACCAATCATCGGCCGCAGAAACCCTTGCGGTAGTGCGGCCTTGGGGTTCGTGGTGCTTGTCGGGTCGGCGTTCTTGGGATCGAACGTCGAGCCGAAGGGGATGGAGTTCAGATTGCGCTGCCACATCAGGTGCCGGCCGAGCGAGGTCACGTAACCGGCCTCCAGCACCGTTCCCCAGCCGACATTCTGCTGAATGGTGAAACTGGAGTTCATCACGGTGGGCGTCTGGCCGGCGCGATCGATGCCGAGTATTGCCCCCGGGGACAGCAGCCCGCTCGAGGAACTCAGCGTCGACAGGTAGCCGAAATTGATGACCGGCCGCTGGACCATGGGCGCCTGCATGGCAAAGGCGTTCATCACCGCATCGAGGTTTTCGCGGTTATAAAAGAAACCGAAGCCGCCGCGGATCGCCGTCTTGCCCTTGCCGAAGGGATCGAAGGCGAAGCCGAAGCGCGGGGCTAGGTGAATTCCACGGTTTTCGATGAGAGCGCGCGGATAGCTCTTGTCACTGGCCGCCACCACCAGGCCGTTCGCCGGGTCGCCCGTGCCCGGCGCGATGGCGCCTATCAGCGGGGCCGGGTAAGTTTCCTTGGTGACCGGGTTGATCCCCACGCGCTTGCCGTCCACCATCGCCGGCGTAATCAACTGGACCTGGCGCGCGCGGTCGAAGCGCGACAACACGAAGCTCGATACCCGGTTATCCTGCTCGAAGATCGGCTCGATCCAAGAGAAGCGCATGCCCAATTCCAGCGTCAACCGCCGGGTCACCTTCCAATTGTCCTGAGCGAACCATTCGATGTTGCTCACCCGATAGTGGGAAAAGGGGCGGGAGGACGCTTCCGTGTAGGAATTGAACACGCCCAGGATCGCATTGCTGTAAGCGTAACCGGTGTCGATGGGGTTGTTGGCGTTGCGCCCAAAATCGAAAGCGCCGTTGAATTCTACGGTATCCGAGGCGTTGCGCCAGAAGCGATCGGCGTAGAAGCCCGCTTTCACGGTATGGGCGGTGAACGTGCGCGTGAGGTTGTCGGTGAGCGAAAAGATCTTGTGCTCGGTGAGCAGGGGGAAGCGGCCCTCGATCAGCAGATTGGCGGCGCCGGTGACGCCGCCGAAGCTGGCATTCGGCACCACGCTGAAGGGGTTGCTCTCCGGGTGGAATTGCGGGGTGTTGAACCCTACCGTCTGGCGCTGGTTCTGCTGCAGCTCCTTTTCCTCGAAGCTGCCGATCTCGGGGCGGTCGCTGAAGCCGCCGTTCAGTTCGTTTACCAGGCGCGGGCTGAAGATGCGCGTGTAGCGCACCAGCAACAGCTTGCCATTGTGTGTCGTCTTCCTTCGGAACTGCGGCCAGTTGACCGCCCCGGACGTGCCGGCCGTCCCCACGGCGCCGACTCCGACGTCCGAGTAATCGGAGAAATTGCCGGTCAGGAGGTTGTTGGAATTGATGTTGTAATCCAGCTTCAGCGTCTCCATCCGCTGCGGTGTCTGGTTCTCGGTTTGAAAGAGGTAGTTGTAGCGGCCGGCCGAAAGGTTGCGGTCGAAGAAATTGGGCAAGGGCAGGAATTTCAGCAACGCCTGGCCGTTGGGGTCGATGCGCGCGGCCGGCACTTTGTTGCCGGGGAATTGCACACGGGTGACCGGATCAACAACCTGGATCAGTTTGTTGTTGAGGTCCACGGATTGCGAAAAATCTCCGGCGCGTTCCAGTTCGGTCGGCACCGTGACCTGGCCCAGCGGTTGGCTGACCCGCAGCGGCCAGTACTCCTCGGAAAAGAAGAAAAACAGCTTGTCGCGGTTGCGGTTGAAGTGCTCGGGGATGTAGACCGGGCCGCCGACGTTGTAGCTCCAAGTGTTGAAGCGATAGTAAGCCTTGGGTTGTGTCAGCCGGTTGTTGAAGAAGTCGTTGGCGTTGAACTGCTCGTGGCGTTTGAAGTACGAGCCCAGGCCGTGGAACTGGCGCGTGCCCGACTTGCTCACCAGCGTTACGTTGGCGCCCGACATGCGCCCGTACTCGGCCTGGTAGTTGGTTTGCAGCACCTTCACTTCGGCGATGGCGTCCTGGCTGACGCCGATCACCGCGTTGAAGTTGTTGCCCAGGGCGTTGAGCGTGGCACCGTCGAGCGAGACGCTCACCGTATTGCGCCGGTTGCCGTTGACCGACAAATTCCAGTTGCGCCCAATCGACTCGCCGCCGCCTCCCTGGTCCACGACGCCGGGCAGCAGCGGGAGCAGGCCCATCACCGTGCGGCTGCGGATCAGCAGGTTCTCCACCTGGCTGCTGGAGACCAGGCCGGCGCGCTCCGCGCTGGCTGTCTGCACGACCGCGCCTTGCGCGGTCACCGTCAGGGTCTCGGCCACCGCGCCGACTTCCAGCACCACATCGGCCGGCAGAATCTCGGAAGCTGACAGCCTCAACCCCTTGCGCTCCACGGTCTTGAAGCCCGGCTGAGAAACGGTAAGCGTGTATTCGCCCGGCGGCAAGTTGCTGACGACGAAGTCGCCGCGCGCGTTCGTTGCTTCCTCGCGCTCGGCGCCGGTGGCCGCCTGAACCAGTTTCACGCGAGCCCCCGCCACCGAGGCCCCGCTCGAATCCTTCACGCTTCCAGTGATGGATCCGGTGATGGTTTGTGCTGAAAGGCAGGAAACGCACAGAAAAATCAGAAGTGCAAGACGTCCAGCCACATTGCCTCCCTAAAACCAAAACAGATTAATCTCTGTTGCGGTGGCTACCAGCCGCATCTAGCCCGTGGACGCTACCACCGTGCGGCCCATGCTGTCAACGGTAAAGTTAACGATGTAACAACCTGCGGGGAGCCGGCGGGACCCTGTCAGGCTTGCCCGACGGCGACCGGCGCTCGCTCGGTCCCTCTGTCCGCGGTTCGTTGAGACGAAGCCCGGACTACCAGCTTGGGCGGCAAGAGAACAGTCCTGGGCCGGGGGGGATTTTTCGCCTCCACCAGGGTTAGCGCCAGTTTTGCCGCCCGCTCACCCATGGCGGCACTGCTTTGATCGATGCTGGAGAGCGGCACCCGCAAGAAGCTGGAATAGTGGACGTTGCCGCTGCCGACCACGGCGATGTCCTCGGGTATGCGCAGCCCCGCTTCCAGGATGGTGGTCATGGCCCCCATGGCGGTGGGGTCGTTGAAGCAGTAGACGCCGTCGGGCTTGGGGTCGAGCTGAAGCAACCGGCGCATGGCCTGCCGCCCGCTGTGGTCGCCGGCGTCGTCTACCGACTTGCCGGCGGCAAGGTAACCGGGCAGCGGCGTCAGTCCGTGACGGGCGAGCGCGCGCCGGTACCCTTCCAGGCGGCCAAGGCCCGTGCTGATCTCCGGGCCGCGGATGTGCGCGATCCTCCTGCATCCGCGTTCGATCAGGTGCTCCGTGGCCAGCGCACCCACCTCTTCGTCGTCCACGCCCACGAAATTCGCCCGCAGTCCCGCGAACCTCCGGTCGATGAGCACGTATGGGGT
>Ga0315282_10012407_pt1 | contig 13043 bp, 15 predicted proteins | sample YL17G07_20_MG_FD_203693 | JGI IMG/M metagenome (GOLD analysis project Ga0315282, IMG submission 203693) | Sediment microbial communities from Yellowstone Lake, YNP, Wyoming, USA - YL17G07_20 | ecosystem: Environmental > Aquatic > Freshwater > Lake > Sediment | place: USA: Wyoming | collected...
CGTAAAACATTTTTATGCGTTCATTGTGTTGTATACTGTTCATGCAAGATAAGTAGAGGACCTTTCTGAGTATTGGGTCTCCTGCTCTACTTTACTCCTCTGTAACCTGCACTCCTCCCAACAGGTTTATTCCTTTGTAATCCACACTCCTTCTCAGTGGATTCTTTTTCTTTCGCCATTTAAAGAATACCCTGATTGTTTCTTTATTGGGTCCAATCCCGCAAGCGCTGTGATTTCGTTTCTGTTTGCTTCAGGATACTTTTTGAATAGATAAAGAAGCACTATTGCAGAGGTTAGATCTATCCCTTTAATAGAAAGAAGATTTCTCAGGTCTTCTCTTGTTTCTGGATTGTCCTCTATAAATGTTTTCATCTTTCTTTCTAAATCTTCTTCTATTTGTTTAAGATGGTCCATTTCTTCCTTTATTGATTCTTTTAGCTTAGTATCAACTCCACTTTTGTAGTCCATAGCATGTAAGTGGTTTGAAAGCATTGTTCTTGTCTTCTGGATGATCCTGTAACTTCCGATGAATGCTCCTAACTCTTCTATTGTCTTGTCAATCACCGGGATATTTAAGTCTTCTTCCTTTAGCAAAAGATGAAACTTGTAGAGCATTTTAGCATCAATAGAATCTGTTTTGGACCTATTACCCAATGCTTTTGCAAAGTTAGCACTCCTCTTTGGATTCACTTCATAAACCTTTAATTCATTTTCGGTAGCAAACTCACGTAGGTAATTTGAATAAGGTCCTGTTGGTTCATAAATTGGTTTAGTCTCAATCCATTCTTTACCATAGTTCTTTTTTAACAATTTCTTAAGGGTTTTTAGCCCCCTTTCGTTTGGAACTTCATACTCTTTTGTTCCATCAAACACTTTTTAATCCTTTGTAATCCGCATTCTTTCTCAGCGGATTTATGTTTGCTTTGGAACATCAATCCCTATATAATTATACATAGGAAACCTCCTTTTGTATGAGGAGAGTTTGCAAGGGTTGCCCTTCCATAAGCGTTTCATTTCGTAAAACTCAAGCTGGAAGATAAAACTTCCGCTTCTGATACTACACAAACTTTGGAAGGGCGATCTATCTTTGGTACAAGCTAACGAAGACTTTTTCATTGCTTTAATCTATTTACGATCTACCCTTTACCTTTACCCTTACTCATACTATCCTTAATATTATCTCCCATATATTGTACGAAATCCATTTGAAATTGGATCGTTACCTTATCATAAATATAATTAGGTAATAATTAAGAAGGGCTTCTTATTTTGCCTTCGGCTCTTAGAGGAGAAAAATATTTGAAATATGACAAATTGTAGTAAAATATTTGAGGGAGGTGAAAAATATGGCAGAAATTTCAAACGAGATTCTATTGTCTATGTACAAAACAATGTACAAGATAAGGACGTATGAAGAAACACTTGGTTCAATTTACTACGAGGGTAAATCTCCTGCATTTGACATCTCAGCTGGACCTATTCCAGGGGAATTGCATCTTTCATCAGGACAGGAAGCAGCTGCAGTAGGCATCTGCATGCACTTAAAACCAGAAGATGCAATTGTTGGAACTCACAGGGCTCACCACTTTGCAATTGCAAAAGGCGTTGATCTTAAAGAAATGACAGCAGAAATCTTTGGTAAAACTACAGGTCTTTCCAGTGGAAAGGGTGGTCACATGCATCTCTTTGATGCAAATGTAAATTTTAGTTGCAGTGGAATTGTAGGGGCAAGTTTCCCACAGGCAACAGGCGTTGGTATTGCAGCAAAAATACAAGGAAAGGACTATGTAGCTGTTGCAGTTGGCGGTGATGGTGCTGCAAATCAGGGCACATTCCATGAATCGTTAAATCTTGCAGCCCTATGGAAGCTTCCAGTGATATTCGTCATTGAAGATAACTCCTGGGCAATTTCAGTTGAAAAAGACAAATCGACATCAGTTGGTAAAAACAGTGAAAGGGCAAAGGCTTATGGTATTCCGGGGGTGTATGTTGATGGAGGGGATGTAATTGCCGTTTACGAAGTAGCAAAAGAAGCAGTTGAAAGGGCAAGAAGAGGCGAAGGACCGAGTCTCATTGAGGTAAAGGTATATAGATTTAGAGGCCATTTTGAAGGAGACCCACAACTCTATAGGCCTAAGGAAGATTTAGAAGAAGCAAAGGCTAAAGATCCTATTAAAAAACTCGAAAAACAATTAATTGATAGAGAAATTATAAAGGAAGAAGAGTTAAAAAAGATGCAAGATGAAATCGAAATGGAAATAGAGGAAACCATAGAATTTGCAAGGCAGAGCCCATATCCCGAACCTCAAGAAGCACTTGAAAATGTGTTTTATAGGGAGTGATTAAGATGGCAAGAAAATTACCAATGTACAAAGCAATTTCTGAAGCAATTGCCCAGGAGATGGAAAAAGATAATTCTGTCTTTGTAATGGGTGAAGATATTGGCACATATGGCGGTATCTTTGGTGCAACAACAGGACTTTTGCAAAAATTTGGACCTGAAAGAATAAAGGATACACCAATAAGCGAGTCGGCTTTTATTGGCGGAGCGCTTGGCGCAGCTTCAAAGGGAATGAGGCCAATCGCAGAACTTATGTTTGTTGACTTCTTTGGTGTTGCAATGGATCAAATCTACAACCACATCGCAAAAGCACATTATATGTCAAATGGGCATATCAAAATGCCAATTGTAATTATGACGGCAATTGGCGGTGGATATGGTGATGCAGCACAACACTCGCAGTGCCTTTACGGACTTTTTGCACATGTCCCAGGGTTAAAAATAGTTATCCCCTCTAACTCATATGATGCAAAAGGTTTGATGACTGCTGCAATAAGAGACGACAACCCTGTAATGTACTTCTTCCATAAAGGTTTGATGGGGCTTGGATGGATGCCATCACCAGATGAAGCAGCAGTTGATGTACCAGAAGAGCCTTATACGATACCCCTTGGTGAAGCAAAAATTGTTAAGGAAGGGAAAGATGCCACAATCGTGACAGTTTCAAGAATGGTTTATGAAGCATTATGGGCTGCAAAAGAGCTTGAAAAAGATGGAATAAGCGCTGAGATTATTGACCTAAGAACGCTTGTTCCACTTGATAAAAAGACCGTCATAAATTCAGTTAAAAAGACAGGAAGGCTACTTGTAGTTGACGAAGATTATAGAAGTTATGGAATGACGGGCGAGATAGTTTCGTTAGTTTCAGAGAAAATAGGACATGACTTAAAAACTCCTCCAAGAAGGCTTGCCTACCCTGATGTTCCGGTTCCATACAGCAGGGCGCTTGAAAAATTTGTGCTACCCGACAAGGACAGGATAAAAGGTACTGTAAAAGAAATGATGACATAGGAGAAAGAGATGAATGTAGAAGTCAAAGTTCCAAAGGTAAGTGAAGAAGGTAAATCAGGCGTTATTGTAAGATGGTACAAAAACGATGGAGACAATGTAAAAGAAGGCGAAGAAGTCGCCGAGGTAATGGTAGAGAAGATCACTGTAAGGGTGCAGGCATCTAAAAGCGGAAAGTTGAAGATAGGGAAAAAAGAAAACGAAGAAGTTAAAGAAGAAGAAACAATAGGATTTATCGAAAGTTAAAAATGGGCTGGCATCTGCCAGCCTTAAATTGATGAACTCTTTTCAGCCTTTAAATCAAACTCTTTCTCAAACTTTTTGATAATGCTTTCTTTTATCCTTTCAATTGATATGTCCTTTGAGAAATTGGAGAGGTTCGCAACCTCGCTTCTATTGCTCTTTACAAAATGTCCTGTCCCATCTGGATAACTTTCTTTCCATTTGATTACTCTCTTGAGCTCTATAAGGTTAGAATTAACAAGAAGCGATGCGTGATAGAAAAATTTATCTTTTGTAATTGCAATGCTTGAGCCCGAAACTTTTTTCCTGTTCACAAAGATTGCATTTCTTTTATCAACTTCTATATTCTCTTTAACAAAATCTTTTAAAGCCCTTGATATAATTTCTGCAATGCCCCTTCCTTCCTCAATGAAATAACTTGAGAAAATAAAATCATCTCTTCCCTTACAAAATGTGATGTTCAAATTGCCAAGATCGTGGTAAACAGTGCCTCCGCCCGTAAACCTACGAATTACAGGAATACCTTTCTCTCTTACATAAGAGGCATTTACCTCATACTTCTCGTTCTGAAATTTTCCAATGACAACACAGGGTTCGTTCTGCCAGAGCCTTAAAATACCAGTAAGAGGAGAGCTTAAATTTAAAATGCTCTCCTCTATTTTTAAATTTTCTTCAGGGTTGAATGTATCACTCTGCAGTAAAATAAATCTATTCATTAACAAAAATTAACCTTTGAATAGGCCTCTTTCTGAACCAAGTTTCAGGGAAAGTGGAATATCGACAGTAAGGGGTCCTTCTGTTGAAAGAGTTATTAAAAAATCATCCTCTCTATAAATCTCTATCTCCCTTTCGCCATCAAGTGCAATTGTCCCATTTTTAAAGTGGTAAACAAAAGGCTTACCGTTGTAGAGCTTGCCGTACTGTGACACAGACACTTCAATAAGCTTGCCCGGAGCAACGGGAAAAACAAATTTATCACCTAAACTATTGAGAAGAGTAAAGGAACCAAAGGGTTCATCATTACCGGAGGGGACCAAAATTCCTGGAAGTGATGAGAAACCAATATTCTGAGGGCCTGCTCTTGAAGAAAATATGCCTTCAATTGACTGTGGCTCCCACAAAGCCCTTGAACCTATAAAGTTCTCTCCTGTAAAGACAATGTCAATAAGGGCAATGTCATTGCCATTCTTCCAGGAAAGATGGAGAACCTTTTCCCTTCTTACAGCTTCCTCCTTTTTTACAGTTCGGGAAGCAATCGTCCATGAGGATAAAGCAACAACAGTTGCCTCAACCATTGAAGGGAACACATTGTTAGTCCCTGTAGAAATACCAATTATGGGTGTAGGGTCAGAAAGGTCAATTCCCTTTATGACCGCTCTGTGGGTCCCATCTCCCCCTATCACAATGATTACGTCTACGTTACTCTGAAGGAGCTTTCCCGCCCGGACGCTATCTTCCTCGGTAAAGTTTAAAAGCATATCAAGTGGTTGAAGCTTTATGTTCAAGCCACGAATTCTTTCTGATGCCTTCTCAACAATTCCGTAGGAATCAGGCATATAAACAACAAATTCAAGCCCCATTCTATCCCATGTCGAAAGCAATCTTTCAACAATATTAACCTTTTCCTCGTTGTCAAACACCGAGGCATGGGCAACAAGCCTTCTTATATCACGCCCAGACTGCGGATTTGCAACTATTCCTATCTTTCCTTTTCTCACTAGCTCATCACAAATTTTATCCCCTGGACAATGTCCTGAGTCTGTGGTATATAATACTGCTCAAGAGGAGGAGAGAATGGAACTGGTGTATCCTTCCCACATACTCTAACTATTTCCTTCTTAAGATAAGGGAAACCTTTTTCTACAACTGTTGCTGCAATTTCCGCACCAAATCCAGATCTTTTAGGCGCTTCATGTGTAATTACAACTCTTCCAGTTTTTTTCACAGAGTTCAGTATAATCTCTTCATCAAGCGGCACAAGTGTCCTTGGGTCAACGACTTCAATAGATATTCCCTCCTCTTCGAGCTTTGAGGCTGCTTCGAGGGCTTTGTGCACCATCATTCCCGTTGCGATTACAGTTACGTCTTTCCCTTCCTTCTTTACATCAGCCTTGCCAAGAGGAATAAGATACTCATCTTCAGGAACGTCACCACTTACACCATAAAGCACTTTATGCTCGAGGAATATTACGGGGTTATCGTCTCTGATTGAAGATTTTAATAACCCTTTTACGTCGTAAGGGGTTGAAGGCATTACTACTTTAAGGCCTGGAATATGCGTAAACCATGCTTCAAGGCTTTGTGAGTGCTGGGCAGCTGCACTTATACCAGCTCCATACGGCATCCTTATGACAAGCGGTAGCTTTGCCTTCCCACCAAACATATACCTCATCTTTGCAGCCTGATTCAAAATTTCATCCATTGCAACTCCGGCAAAGTCCATAAACATTAATTCAGCAACAGGCCTTATACCTGTGGCAGCACTTCCAACGGCAAGTCCTATTATTGCTGTTTCAGAAATGGGTGTATCTTTAACCCTCTCGGGCCCAAATTTACTGAACAATCCCTGAGTAACGCCGAAGCACCCGCCGAATATACCCACATCTTCTCCAAAAAGTACAACATTCTTATCCCTCATCATTTCCTCAGAGAGGGCTTCATTTATTGCCATAAGATAGCTTATCTTTCTCATCATGTACCTCCTCACGCATAAACATCTTCAAGAGTTTCTTCAGGATTTGGATAAGGGCTTTCTTCTGCAAATTTAACTGCTTCCTCCACCTCACCCTCTATCTTCTTCTCAATGCTCTCAATCCCTTCTTTAGCAATAAAATTTCTTACAAGGAGCTTATCCTCAAAAAGCTTTATTGGGTCTTTCTTCTTCCACTCTTCTACTTCTTCAGGTGACCTGTAAGTGGTAGGGTCCCCTTCGAAGTGCCCTCTGTATCTATATGTCTTTGCTTCAATTAGTGTTGGGCCTTCGCCGTTCCTTGCTCTTTTAACAGCTTCATTCATCGCTTCAAAGACTGCAATGACATCGTTTCCGTCGATTGTAAGGCCAGGGATGCCATAAGCAATGGCTCTATCAGAAACGTTTGGTATCGCCATAGACTTCTTTTGAGAGAAAGAAATTGCATAGTGGTTGTTTTCATTCATAAAAACAACAGGCAATTTCCAGATTGAAGCAACATTTAAAGACTCGTGGAATGTGCCTCTGTTTGATGCGCCATCGCCAAAGAAACAAACTGTTACCTGGTCAGTCCCGCGGACTTTCGTTGAAAGACCAGAACCAATTGCAATTGGGAGCCCTGCACCAACAATACCGTTTGCACCGAGAATCCCCAAGTCAAGATCTGCTATGTGCATTGAGCCGCCCTTTCCTTTGCAATAACCAGTTTTCTTTCCATACAACTCTGCCATCATATAATTGAGATTTCCACCCTTTGCAATGAGGTGACCATGCCCTCTGTGTGTACTTGTGATGAAGTCATTGTCTCTCAAAACAGAGCATGCACCGACAGCGACTGCTTCCTCCCCAATGTAAGAATGAACAAAACCAGGAATTTTACCTTTTGCAAAAAGATCAACTACTCTTTCCTCAAATTTCCTGATTCTTACCATCTTTTCGAGCATATTGACCATTTCTTCTTTTTCCATAACTTCCCTCCTTATAAAATTTTGTTTTTTTAATTTTTACTTAAACAAAAAATTTGTCACCGCTCTTATTATCCAATCCAGGGTGAATGTCAAACCTGACTACATCAACTGGAATTTTGTGTTCTACAGCTTCAGCAATCTTTGCTACACCGGCATTTCCAAAGTCTCCACAGAGTTCAATTGCAGTTATTCCTTGATTTACAAGTTCTTTTGCAACTTCGCAGGTTTCATCATAATTTTTCACTCCAACAACATGCAGTTCCACAGCAGGAGTGGGTATAATAGCCTTTTGCTTCTTTGAATCCACTTGAGGTGCAACAAAAATAAATGTGACCTTAAGAGTTTCCATCCCTTTCCTCTTTTCTAAAATTTTGATATTTCGCTGAGTGTTTCTTTACTCTGAATATAAAAGCTCACTTTTTGGAGAAATTGTGCAGCAATTGCCCCGTCAACAGCCCTGTGATCAGATGTAAGAGAGAGAGTTATAATGTCCTTTATGACAATTTTTTCATCAATGACAACTGGCCTTTTAACAATCCTGTTTACACCAAGTATCGCAACCTGAGGTACATTTATTATCGGGGTAAAATTATCCACACCGTACATCCCAACATTTGTTATTGTAAAAGTGCCACCTGAAACATCATCAAGAGTAAAGCTATCTTGATTAACCTTTTTTGAAAAAGCATTGAGCTCCTTTGCAATATCGACCAACTCCATTTTCTCAACATTTTTAATAACAGGCACAATGAGCCCGTCCTTCAAAGCAAATGCAACACCAATGTTAATTTCATCGAATACTTTGATTACATTTTGTTCAAGTGTGGAGTTTACTAAGGAAAACTCCCTGAGTGCTAAAGACGAAAGAATTACAAAGAAAGGCGTGTAGGTTAGCTTAATTCCTATCTTTTTTTCAAAGTCACCCTTAATGCTCTCTCTGAGATTCACAAGATCTGTCACATCTACATCCATATTTTCCGTGTACTGAGCAGTAGTGGAAAGGGAAAGCATCATCCTCTCGGCAATTATCTTCCTCATCCCTACAAGAGGAATTTCTTTGAAGCCCATTTAACCTCCTTCTATCTCAATTTCTGCAATTACTGCTGAAACTTGGGCGGTTTCACCCTCTTTAACAAAAATCCTTTTTAGAATACCAGATTCTGGTACTTCAATGTAGTTTGTGATTTTCTCTGTCATCATTTTAACAAGCTGCTCGCCTTTTTCCACTTTATCCCCTTCATTCTTAAGCCACTTTACTACTTCAGCCTTCTCCATAGTTAGTCCCCATTTAGGGACCGTAACCTCAATAATCACAGTGTCCCTCCTTGCTCTTAAAATTAACTATCTATATATATTATACCCGATTTCAAAAATCAAATATCAGAACAAAAAGCCCTTTTCAGATGCTAACTCTTTTTGAATAAACTCCTTATGTTTAATTGAATGCCGCAATCTGGCAATCACAACCATTTTCTATACCCGGTGGAAGGTTTCGCTATTAAAGAATCACAAAAACTAATGGGCCTATACAAGGTTAACAAACACCTCTACATAAAACTTCTGTGCAAATTAAAAATATTGTGGGAACGACCCTATCACTCTCACGACAAGCTTATCTGGGAAAATACCCCCAATAAAGCTAAATATTTTATTCATAGGACCTGGCAAAACAAATGGATCCCCTCTTTCAAAACTTTTAAGAGTGATTCTTACCACTTCCGCAGGTTCCATCTTTTTGCCACCTACATTAGAGCCCGCCCTTTCTGAGAACCGGGTGTTAGTTTTTCCAGGCGCAAGGCAGAGCACATGCACATTTTTATCCCTCAACTCTGCCCACAAAGCAAGTGAGAAGCTATAAACATAAGCCTTTGTTGCCCCGTAAACAGCATAGTACGGCACAGGAAAAAGCCCTGCAATTGACGAGACATTGATTATCCCGCCTTTGCCTCTCTCAACCATCTTCTTTGAAAAGATGTATGCAAGGTCAGTTAATACTTTTACATTAATCTCGATCATTTCGTGAGGCTTTGAAATATCCTTCTCAATAAAATCACCGTAAATACCGATACCAGCACTATTTATAAGAAGGTCTATACCTATTTTCCTCTCTGATATTATTCTAATAACTTCATCCAGCCCTTTTGTAAGGTCCGCCGCCACAGGAACTGCCTCAACTCCCAACTGAGACACTCTGCTTGCCACCTCATCAAGCCGTCCCTCATCTCTTCCAACAAGCACAAGGTTCATTCCCCTCTTTGCAAGTTGATAGGCAAACTCCTCGCCAATACCAGATGAAGCACCTGTAACAAGTGCCCATTTATAGTCTGTTAAATTATTTTTCATCATATGCGCCTCTTAATACAAACTTTTTATATAAGTATAACCTAAAGTGCTCTATATCCAACATCCCTCCTCGGTAATTGCAAGGGTTATTAAAGCAGCAATTTAGTGTCAGGCACGATTTTGACAAAATTAAAGCGAAAGGGTTGTAAATTCTGAAAAATATTTTTATAAAACACTTTCTTCTTCACTCACAGGAACTGTTTCAACAGGTTGTTTATGAATTTCTAATATTTTCTTGTCTAATTTTTTAATTTCAGGTATCAGGTACAAAGCACTCAAAAACATAGTTAAGAAATCTGCAATAGGAAAAGAGTACCACACCCCTGGTAGTTTGAAGAATTTTGGTAATATGAGAACTAACGGTATTAGAAATATAATCTGCCTTGCCATAGAAAGAACAAATGCCTGTAAAGCCTTGCCAATTGCCTGGAACATAGTGGAAACAATCACCATAAAACCTATTAATGGAAACACCAAAACTACTATCCTCAATGGTATTGCAGTCATATTTATTAGCGACTGGTCAGTCGTGAACATACGAACAAGCTGGTACGGAAATAACTCCATTATCAAAAAACCAAAAGTTGCCACAAGAATTGCAGTGATTGACGCCAAGTATATGCTTCTTTTAGTCCTGTCATACCTTTTGGCTCCGTAACTAAATCCAGCAATTGGCTGAAAACCCTGTGCAATGCCAAATGTTGGCATCAATACAAACGACGCCAAACGATTTACAAGTCCATATATGGTTATAGCAATGTCCCCGCCATAAAATGCCAGAACATGGTTTAATATTGCAACCATTAAGCTTGCAGATACTTGTCTTACAAAAGAAGACAGACCTATTGCGAAAGTCTCTTTTGCAATAGAGAGGTCAATTTTAAAGTTCTTGATATAAACTCTCATAACGCTCTTGCCACTTAAATAATAGATTAAAAGCCAGATAAATGTTGCAAATTGTGAAATCACTGTTGCAATCGCGGCACCTTTAATCCCCATATGGAACCCGAATATGAAAAGTGGATCAAGTCCTATATTCATTAGTGCACCTATAAGCATCGTCCACATGGCAATTTTAGCATTTCCTTCAGCCCTGACTACACTATTTGAAGCCATTCCAAATGTTGTGAAAAAGGTCCCGAACAGTATCACATTCAAATAAGTTTTCGCGTATGGCAATATTGTCTCAGTAGAGCCAAAAACTTTCAGCAACGGATTTATGAATAAAAGACCAAGAACCGTTATCAGCAAACCTATCCCTAACGACAATGTAAATGAATTTCCCAGTGCCTTTTCTGCGCGTTCTTTATTCTGAGCACCAAGACTTCTCGACACAATAGACGCAGCACCTATGCCAATCATCTGCGCAACCGCCATTACCACCATCTGAATGGGGAAATCAATTGTTATACCGGCTATTCCCATCGGGCCAACGCCTCTTCCGACAAATATTGCGTCAACGACATTGTACGATGCCTGCACCATCATTCCTATTGCAGCAGGAAACGACAACTTAAACAGTAAAGATCCTATACCTTCGTTTGCTAACATCTCGGTCGTTTTATCCATGAATTTTTTCCTTTCTATTTTCTTCTTTTTTTACATTTTGGTAAATCTTTTTAAGGACATTTATGAAAGTTTCCAGTTCGCTATCGCCAACTCCAATAAAAAGAATACCTACTAAATCATTTTTTGTGCTTTCAATAAACTGTCCCAATTTTTTCGCCTTTTCTGTAAGATATATCTTTTTTATTCTGTTATCCCTTTCACCCTTAACTTCTTCTATGTACCCGTTCTCCTTCAATTTTTGCAATGCCCTTGAAACAGTAGTCATGTTAAGCTCAAGCTTGTCGCATATTTCTTCATGACTTATCCCATCTCCTGCATGGATTAAAAACCTCAAAATATTCGACTGGCCACTGCCAATGCCAAACTCCCTGAGCTTACAAGCCGTGTAACTCTTCGTATACCTCGATATATAGGTAAAATAATTCCAAAAAGTATTTTTATCCATTTCCATAACACCTTCGGGCAATTATAGCATAAATTAGTTGTATATGCAAGTAAAAGACTAACAAAAAAATAAAAGAGAAGCTTAACTTAACTCCTAAAAAGGGAAATTGTCAACAATTTGGCGCTTCCACAACTGCATTAATCTTCATTTGCTACACATAATTTTCAATATAATGCGCTTAGTAAAAACTTTTTGCAAATTTTAGGTTTTTACATACCACTTTGTGTGTTTTAAGATTTAATTTCACTTTTGATTTAAAATGAGTATATTATAAATGGTAAAAAGCACCGAAAATAAGACACATTAACTTCGAGTAGACGAAAAGAATTAAGGAGGTTACAAAGATAAAATGTCTAGAACTAAAACAATAGTTTTATTAGAAGCCGGGCTACTGATTGCGCTTTTGTTAAGATACTTCAAAGTATTACCGAATTTTGAGATTATAACTTTTATGTTTGTGTATATCTGTACAGTTTTAAATCGAGAAATATATTACAAAAAAGTCAACTTATATTTCTTAATCATACTAGTTATGATTCTAGCATTTGGTGTTCCAAAGTTGGATTGGGTTAACCTAATCCCATTTATTACTTATGGAATTATAGTTCTGTCGATTAATTGGTTTAGCAGAAAAAAATTATTTTTAAGGACCCTATATTCGGTTGCAGTTTTCTTTATAGTTTCAAATTTTCTATTTTGGTTATTCGAGCCATGGCAAATGTATCCAAAAACTTTAGCAGGTTTAATACTCTGTTATGCAGGAGCTCTGCCATTCTTAAAAAATCAGTTAATTTCAAATTTAACTGTTTCGGTTGTTTTCAGTTTAGTTCTGTGTGGCAAATTTTTTGAAGTAAAGAGCAAAAAAATATCTGAAACATCCTGAGGTATTCGAATATTATTATATGGTTTAACGTAAGCAACTCAAGATTAAGACTGTAGAAAAGTCAGGAAGAAATTTAAAGAACAACAAAATACATATACTGACAATAAAAAGTATCTCAAATGTAAGAAATATCAATATGATTTAATAATAGAAAGAGATGAGAAATCTCAGTTATTTAAAAGTGAAATTCCGACAGAGGCTTCGCCTCTTCTATGTACCAAATATTAGCCTTAAAACCTGAGAACTTGTATCAGCCATAATTCACCTCCTTTACTCCCTTCTAACCCGCACTCTTCTTCAGCAGGTTTACTCCTTTGTATTCACCGTCTTTGCGAATTATGCAGCATGGGTCTTGCTTGTGGCAAGCCTTATGCCGAATAGAACGTCGTTTAACAGGTTAGCAATAGCAACCATAATGTCATACAAATCCTGGTCAAGAGCCGTAGGTATAACATTTCCAATGCTTTCTCTTCTTGTTGAACTGTCAGAAAGAGTAAAAACCATGTCAAGTCTGCCTGGATTCTGTAATACTGTCATTATTACACCCCCATAAT
>Ga0315282_10012408_pt1 | contig 13042 bp, 18 predicted proteins | sample YL17G07_20_MG_FD_203693 | JGI IMG/M metagenome (GOLD analysis project Ga0315282, IMG submission 203693) | Sediment microbial communities from Yellowstone Lake, YNP, Wyoming, USA - YL17G07_20 | ecosystem: Environmental > Aquatic > Freshwater > Lake > Sediment | place: USA: Wyoming | collected...
AGAAGATACAGTGTTTACGACGGAAGATAACCTACTCGTTAACTTAACATTTCATAAGGCTCCAGCGCCAATCTGAGGGCCGAAATTATATTTCGGCCATATTTGGATCCAAATAAAACCCGGGGGGTAGGCTATGTGCGCACAAGAGGAAACGAACCTTGACAAACTCATCGCCGTAGAATGGGACATAATGCACGAATTGAAGAAGATGTTCACCACCGATCTTTCGCCAGGCGAGAAGACACGAGTGGCAAATGCCTTGGCGTACCACGCCATTGTCCTGAACAAGCTGCTTACCCAGAAAGGGGAGGATTCACAGTTTGACGACGCCACCTTAGGCGACTTCATCAAGGATGTTGACTCCAGAATGCGCAGGCTTGTTAGGAGGGACTTCAAGGTTTGGAGGAGAAGGCTTTCGTTCAAAAGGTAACAGGCGACCTGGGGTTTGCGGCTTCTGTTTCTGAAGGGTTGATGCAGAGACCCGTAGCTCTGAAGCAGCTACTGGCCCACAAGGAAGTAGCCAGCAAGCTTGTCGAGGACCCTGTGTTCTTCGCGGTTTTGATGTGTGGTGACAAGTGGCTTGTCGAAGCGCCTGAGCATCAGAAGCTGCTTCGAGATATGAGCGCGAGGCAGGTGGCGGTTTGCGGTCGAGGGTGGGGTAAAAGCTTGGTGTTCAGCAGAAAGAACCTTTGGCTCCTGTTCACGAGGCCGAGAGTGGAAAGCCTAATCATCAGCAGCACTCAGCGCCAATCCATGATCATGTTTGACTACTGCTACTTCACCATTATGGCTAATCCTCTCCTGCGTAAGATGGTCCAGAGGCCGGGAACAACCCGCACGGTGATAAGGCTTAAGCCTCAGCTGGGCGGAAAACTCGTTGCTCTACCATGCTCAAAAGACAAGCTTAGAGGTTATCATCCGGACTTTGTTTTCGTTGACGAGGCGTCGATTGTTCCTAGCGAGATGATAACGAGCGAAATAATGATGATGCTGACAAAGCCGAACGCGTGCCTGGTTATGAGCGGCACACCCATGGGCTCCGATCACGTTTTCCGCAAAGCTTTCCTGGACGCAAAACGCTACAGCGTACATCACTACGCGAGCTACCAAAGCCCACTCGTCAGCCAGAAACAACTCGACGAATGGAAAGAAGTGATGACCAATGAAGAGTGGCAGCGTGAAGTTGAAGGTCTATGGGTAGAAGCCACCCACACATTCTTTCCCATGAACCTGATTGTAGCTTGCGTGGATCCTGAGCTGGGCAGCCCAGATTCGCCAAGCGCCTACATCGAAGACGTTGAGAAGACCAGACCAGAGCAGCTTAGAGGACCGTACTACGCGGGCCTGGACCTAGGCAAGCAAGTCGACTACAGTGTGCTGGTTGTGGTTCAAAAGAGCGAGAACGGCGAGATAAGGCTCATGCATAAGCGCCAGTTTCCACTGGGCACAAACTACCCTGAAGTCATCGGCTACGTGGCCAGGGCGGAGCAGATCTTCAACTTTGAAGGTTTACACGTTGACAAGAGCGGCATAGGCGACGCCGTGGTCGACGAGTTGAACAGCATCCATATACGCGCTGTTGAGGGCGTGTTTTTCACAGACGTTGAAAAAGAGAACATGCTCAACAATCTTAAGCTACTCATGGAGAAGAAACTTCTCAAGATAGTGGGAGACGACACGGCGCTGATTATGCAGATCAACGAGCAACAGTACGAGTATCTGCAACCTAAAACAGCCCAAGAGCGGATCCACCTGAAGTTCTGGCACCCGCAGGGAAGACACGACGATCAGCTGATGGCCTTAGCTCTGGCGTGCCGCGCGGCCACACAGGCGCCGCCGCCTGGGGTAGGGGCTGTTATGCTCCCGCACTAGAATTACAGTTCGGCAAGGTAGTCCCAGACATCTCTCAAGTCTCCTCTACTGCATCTGCAGAAGAAACGGCTTCTCCATTTCGTGGTCCTTTTTTTCTTTTCGTATTCTTCAATCCAAAAAGGCTTCAATAGCTTCAGACTCGCAGTATTACGTTTTCCGCGAATTTCTTCATGCACTCCGCGAATCCTCTGATAGTCTCCGGCGCGTAAGGCTTCAAAGACTCAAATTTCTTCTCCAACGTGTCATACGGCACAAACTGCTGGAACGCGTGAGTTTTTGCGCCTTTCACGATTTCGCCTATGCACGTCACATCCTCAGCTGTAACGAGTTCTGGAACCACTGTTGTCCTGAACTCGTACGCCACTTTCCCAGTCTTCAAAATCTCAACAGTACGCATCAGCCCAACCGTATCTTTAGCGCCTAGCTGCTTGTACTTATCCAGTGAAGTTTTCACGTCCAAAGCCACGTAATCCACATAGGGCAAGCATTCTTCCAGCACTTCGGGATAAAACCCATTAGTGTCCAACTTAACCATAAAGCCCCGCGCTTTCAGCTTAGCCAAAAACTTGGGCAGTTCCTTGTGCATGGTCGGCTCTCCGCCAGTCACCACCACCGCGTCCACGTACTTCTTGCGACCTTCAAGAATTTCAAAAACCATGGCTTCCTGTAGAAAAGGCGGCTTCGGGTCCACGACTATGCGCCAGTTGTGACAGAAAGGACAGCGCAGGTTACAGCCCGGCGTGAAAAGCACCGACGCTACCTTATTTGGATAATCAATGAGACTGGTTTTCTGGAGACCGCTAAACTTCATAGATGCGTCACTCTTAGGCGGATATTGGCACTGCGGTCATAACGACGGATTTGTCAAAGGTTCTGCGAATGGCGAATTCCGCTTGTTTCCCGTCGTTCCACTGGTCCACAGGCCTTAGATAACCGACCACGCGAGAGTAAACTTCGCATTGCGCTCCGCAGACTGGGCATTGCTTGTGCTCGCCACTAGTGTAGCCGTGCGTGGAGCATATGCTGAACGTCGGCGTCAAAGTGAAGTACGGCAAGCGCGAACTCCAAGAAACCTTCCTGATTAGTTCAGCCGCGGACTCCCAAGAGTGAAGCCTCTCGCCGAGGAAAATGTGGAACACCGTGCCGCCCGTGTAAAGCGTCTGCAGGCTTTCTTGATGCTCTAAAGCTTCGAATAAATCTCCATCATGGTCTACTGGCAGCTGCGAAGAATTCGTATAGAAAGGTTTGGCACCGTTGGCTAAGTGTTTCTCATTAGCCACAATTATGTCTGGATACTTTACCTTGTCTATGCGTGCCAGTCTATAGGATGTGCCCTCGGCAGGCGTTGCTTCTAGGTTGTAGATGTTTCCCGTTTCTTCTTGAAAGTCAGCAATCTTTTCACGCATAAAACTGAGCACTTTTACGGCGAAATCTTTTCCTTCAGCCGAGGCTATGCTGCATCCTAACAGGTTTAGCACCGCCTCGTTCATGCCTATCAAGCCTATTGTTGAAAAGTGATTCTTCCAATATTTTCCAAAGCCCTCTTTGACGTGGCGGAGATAACGCCTCGAATATGGGTATAAACCGTTTTCTGTGAAGTTTTCGAGACCTTTCCGCTTTATTTCTAGGCTGTCTTTGGCTGTTTCCATGAGTTTTTCCAAACGTTCAAAGAATTCGTCTTCGTCCTTTGCTAAATAGCCGTTTCTCGGAAGGTTCAATGTTACGACGCCTATCGAGCCCGTCAACGGGTTTGCTCCAAAGAGGCCTCCGCCACGCTTGCGGAGTTCTCTGTTGTCTATTCTTAGACGGCAACACATGCTTCTAACGTCTTCGGGTTTCATGTCTGTGTTTACAAAATTGGAGAAGTAAGGCACGCCATATTTTGCTGTCACTTCGAAGATCTTCTGGGCTATCGGCGAATCCCAGTCAAAATCTTTTGCTATATTGTATGTTGGTATTGGAAAGGTGAAAACCCTGCCTTTAGAGTCGCCTTGACGCATTACCTCTGCAAAGGCCATGTTGAACATTTCCATTTCTGTTTCCATGTCGCCATAAGTCGTGTCCAACATTTTTCCGCCGAAAACAATCGGTTCATTCTTCATAAAATCTGGAATCGTCAAATCCAAAGTCAAATTTGTGAAGGGCGTTTGGAAGCCCACACGCGTAGGAACATTCATGTTGAAAAAGAATTCCTGAAGCGCTTGCTCAACGTCTTTTTGGCTTAATCTATCGTAACGTATGAATGGCACCAAGTAGGTGTCAAAGTTGCTGAAGGCTTGAGCTCCAGCTGCTTCTCCTTGAAGCGTGTAGAAGAAATTGACCACTTGTCCGAGGGCAGTTCTAAAATGTTTTGCGGGTTTGCTTTCAATTTTTCCAGAGACTCCGCCGAATCCTGAAAGTAATAAATCTCTTTCGTCCCAGCCGACGCAGTACGGTCCCAAAACGCCCAAGTTGTGGATGTGCATGTCTCCTGAAAAGTGCGCTTCAGCAATGTTCGAAGGGTAGATTCGCGTTATCCAGTACTTGGCTATGACCGCGGACGAAAGGTAATTGTTCAAGCCCTGCAGCGAATAGCTCATGTTAGAGTTCTCTTTAACCCGCCAATCCTCAAGATCCAAATACTGATCCACCAGATCCGCAGAGCTCAGGAGAGCAGCTAACTCCCGCAGGTCTTGATGCTGCTTCCTGTAGAGGATGTACGCCTTAGCCGTGCGCGCATGCCCGTTTTCTATGAGCAATTTTTCAACTATGTCTTGGATTTCCTCGACTGTGGGCACGCCGTCTTCGCCGAAGCGGTTCTTGAGTTCAGCCAGCACTTGGTCGCTTATGCGTTTTGCCTGTTCACGGTCTTTTCCGCCCACGGCTTTGGCGGCTTTCCAAACGGCGTTTGTTATACGTTCTTGATCGAAGGGTTCTAATCTACCATCACGTTTTCTAACGAATTTCATTTTTTCACCTCAAGGAGTAAGCGCCTGAAGTCCTCAGGCTCTTCAAACTTCCTGTAAACAGAAGCGAAACGAATGTACGCTATACGGTCGAGTTCCTTTAGGTATTTCATGACTAAATCGCCTATCTCTTGGGACGTAATTTCTTCTTTGCCTTTTAGCATGAGGTCTTGTCTCACGCGACCTGCTAACTCGTGGATTTGATCCATGGTTACGGGTCTTTTTTCGCAGGCTTTCTGCAAGCCGCGGATTATCTTGTTCACGTCGAAACGTTCAAGCTTGCCGTCTTTCTTTCGCACCATGAGCTCTACGGTTTCCACGTACTCGTAAGTTGTAAAGCGTTTTCCGCAGTTGATGCATTCTTTGCGTCTGCGCGTGGTGTTCTCTGGCGAATCGCGTGTTTCCAACGTTTTGAAATCTCCAGACCCACAGTATGGACACTTCACACTTCTCACAGCGTATAAGTCATTTTGGCACTTTCATGTATACACGAACATAGTGTTAACAAGATAGTCTAAACGCTATACTTAGCGTATATATAAACTGTTTCCACAGCAATTTTGAAATAGTCCGCTAAGCGCTCCGAGAAAACATCGTTGAATTACACATAATTAAAGTAATTAAAAAGCAACCAAAAAAGTGCTTTTTGAGAAAGAGCCTTATTTTCGGGAAATACAAGAATGCTTAAGATTTTCTAAAATAAAACCACAACGGCATTAATAGATATCAATTAACAATCGCGAAAATACTGCTAAAAGCTATTGGTTAGTCACTTTTTCGATGGAACCAAACATAAGTGGAGAAATTTGGAGATTCTAAAGAAAAGGGTTCAAGCTTGTTTTTTGGTTGCCTGCTGTTCTATTGTGTCTAACTCTTTGATGCGGGTTTCGATGAACTCGGCGACTTTCTCTTCACTGTAGCTCTTTTCTTCCTTTTGCTTCTTCAGCTGTTCTCTGATGGTTTGAAGCAGTTTCTCTACATCGAATGGCTTCATGACGTAAGCGTCTGCGCCCCTGTTAACCGCAGCCACCGCGTTTTGGAGCGTTGGGTAGCCGGTGATTATTATTTTTCGCATTTTCGGTTTAGTATCGCGCATTTTTGCTAGCAGTTCTATGCCTTCCATGTCTGGCAAGCGAACGTCGATCAATGCCAAGTTGTAGAATGCTTTCTCGCTTTTCTCTATGCCTTTTTTAGCTGTGTCCACTGATTCAACAGTGTATCCTTCATCTTCAAGGATTGTTTCCAATACTTTTCTTATGTTCTCGTCATCATCAACGATGAGGATTCTAGCGTTTTTATCCATACGTTTTCACCTCTTTCTATTTTTGGTTCTAATTTTGTCGGAATAGCACGGGTGAATGGTGCGCCGTGAGCGTCCATCCATGTTTGCAAACGCACTTTGGTGAGTTTTGGATTTGAAGAATAAACTTAATTACGCATTGATAAAGCATTTATGAATCGCTAATATGGATTTTTAGTAACTGTGTTCTGAAAACTAGGAGAGTTAACTTTCGACAGCTTCTGCTTCGTGATAATTTTTCAGAAAGCTTTGCTTGGCAGTGTTCACATATTCAATAAATTCAAGCTCTTCGCTTTTTTTCATTATGAGCGGTTGTCCAATCTTTGCGTACAAGTTTTTCATGATTAGAATCTCTATGAATCGAGCGCCTATACCAAAGATTTTTTCAAGCCCCGCTTGAAATTCTTGGAGGTTTTCTGGGATTTTGTTTCTTGTCATGTTGCTGGTTTTGATATGGAAGTAGATTGATTGTTTTGCTGATTCTCCCAGAGAGGAGAGGGCTTCGTCTATGGCGATTAGCAAGAGTTCATCGAAGGCTTTGGATTTTGTTGTCAACGTTGATCCTCACTAAGTTGAATTCCGTAATAACGCTGAGGAGTATAGCCTATAATAGGATAGGCATGTGCATTTAAATTTAATCCTTAATTCGGGCTTTTCGGTGCTAAATCGGAATTGGAACTTAATTTAGCCTTAAATTTGGTTTTTTCCTCGGTGAATGCTCTCCTTCATTAAACTCAATTCTTTAGCATAATCCATCAGAGCCATCCGCAAAGTCTTACTTTCGCTTGTTCCTAACCTCCTCGCTAACTCATTCAAAATCTCCCTTTGCTCCTTGCTTAACACCACTTTGACCACGCATTTTCTCGGCATTACCAATCACTTCTTATGGTTTAGGCCAGCAGGATGACCAACACGTTAGCCCGCAGATGGACCAACACGCTGTACAATTCGCCTTTTCACTTTCGCAGTATATTAGTTTGGTATTAGTTGTGTGAGGTCGAATAAAATTGCCATGGGAAAACACGGAACAGCCCCGGAAACCGCAACAGTCGCAGACGACTTGCTGTTCATCCAAGTGTAGAAGGGATTTGCCATGAAACCGAAACTTTTTGAATCCTTAATGCAGCTCGTAGGCGAGTAGGCAATTCTTAAATTTGACATGCGCCTAAAAGAGTAATTGGCACTGGGACATGCCGAAAAAACAAGCAGTCTTATCATGTGCGTGTGTTCTCTTAAGCGCGTTACTCATAGTTGGCTTTGGCGCGACAACAGTTTCAGGCTGGAGCAACGGCGGCTACAGCGGTGACCCGGCACATCCTGGTTATGGTACGCATGACTGGATAGCGGAGCACGCCTTGAACTGGCTGCCACCTCAAGAGAAACAGTTCTTCTTGGATAATCTCGCGAGTTTCCTTTATGGCACAGAGTTGCCTGATAACGGGACGGAGCCTGGTGGAGTGGGCGACACGACTAAGCATCATGTTTACTTTTTCGCTAATGGCTCGTTGCAGGATGATATGGCGGCGGTTAGAGCGAGAGAAGAATACGCGAACGCTACGAGTTTCTTCAGTGCTGGCAACTTTAGCGAGGCGGCTAAGTGTCTGGGTATGGTGGCGCATTACATCGGGGATTTGGCTGTTTTCGGGCACGTAATGGGCAGCGCCACAGCATGGGGAACTGAAATACATCATAGCGGCTACGAGTCCTACGTGCTTTCTCGGACGGATAATTACACGGACGAGTTTAACGGGTTTCTGGTTTTTGACGAGAACCTGAGCGTGACTTCTGCTTATAACGCTACGGTAACACTTGCATACGACACCACCTTCGGCGGAACTGGAAATTTAAACTGCACTTGGATGGACCAGCACTACAACTGGGATGACGCGACGTTTAGGAACCGCTGCGGAGAGTCGCTGAACCTTGCAGTAAACTTAATCGCAGATGTGCTGCACTCGTTTTACACTGAAGCAATAATTCCGGAGTTTCCCTCTTGGATTATCCTGCCACTGCTTATGATAGCCACACTATTTGCCATAACCGTGAAAAAGAAAATATTCCGTCCAGCGTCACAAGAACCGTGAGATTTTATTTAACCAACAGACAACAGCAGACATTTCTTCCACAAAAGATAAAAGGTTAGCGCGCGGGCTATATTGTGGGTGCACTACGTGAATAGAGGCAGGTCTGCCTTTATTCTGCTGTTTGTCCTTGTTCAGTGTTGGTTCTTCATGCTGAAATTGGGATAGTTTACGCAGGCGAAACCATTTACATTCGAGCAGAGGGCAGTATTGAGGGAACTAGTAAGATTCAGCGTGAGGGAAATGTTTACACGTTTACAGGTGACATTAGCGACCCCCTCGTGGTTGAGCGTGACAACATTGTGGTTGACGGCGCAGGACACGTGCTTGAGGGCGCAGGAACTGGAAACGGAATATTTTTGGATGGAAGAAGCAACGTTACAATCAAAAACATAACAATTAGAGAATTTGTTTTTGGCATCGTTTTGTCCAACTCGTCTGGCAATACAATATGTCTGCAAACAACATAGCAAACAACACTTGGGGCATCTACCTTTATGCCTCTTCAAACAACACTATTTGCCATAACAACTTCGTGGGCAACACAGCACAGGCACAAGTGATTCCACTCGAATACGTGAATGTTTGGGATGATGGTTACCCTTCCAGCGGCAATTACTGGAATGACTATTCTGGTGTTGACTTGAACAGTGGACCTTACCAGAATGAGACTGGAAGCGACGGAATAGGCGACTTACGCTACACAATTGATTCAGACAACACAGACCGTTATCCTCTTATGGGTCCAATCAGCACCTTTGACTGTGGCTCATGGGACAATAAACCATACTATGCTGACATCGTCAGTAACTCTACGATTTCAGCGTTCAATTTCAACGCAACCCAGAAGTTTATCAGCTTCAACGTAAATGGTTCAGCGGGCACCATGGGATTCTGCAAAATCACAATCGATAACTTGCTTTTAGGCGGACCATACACGGTTCTAGTAGACGGGACACCAGTAACGCCATCAGTAACGTCCAACGGAACACATTCGTTTCTATACTTCACGTACGCACACAGCACCCACAACGTTAGAATCATAGGAACAATTGTCATTCCAGAATTCCCGTCAAGCCTTCCACTATTGATGCTTGTGCTCATGGCTTTGCCTGCTGTTCTTTACATGAAAAAGAAAAAGCTTATTCATTAATGGCTTAGCACAACTGCTTTGTAGAAAACCTCTTTCAAAAGAGCATTTTTAGCTGAACACGTCAACATTTGCCTTTTTTATCGTAAAAATTGTTTAAATTAGGCTTATCCGCCTCTTCTGTGTGTGAGGTTGACGCTGATTGGCGAATGTATCGCTCAGCGATGTGCGAGACACCATTAATGTTAGCACTGCGGATATTCCAGATGTTAAACTTCAGAAAATGGTTAAACGCGCCGAGGTAACGCTGGAACTGGAACTCGGCAAGGAAATAGACGCTGACGATTGCACCGAAGCGGAGAAAGAGTTCATCACGCTGTTAGCCGCCATACACGCGATTTGCTATTCAACAGGCGGTTCCGCGGTTGGCTTAAGCTTCAGCGTGGGAGACCAGAACGTCAGCGTCACGGACAAGGCTCCGCCCTTAGCCGTGCTCCAGCAGGAGCTGGAACGAATCCTAAACGGCCTGAAACAGCCAGTCGTCAGGAGCGCGTGAAAGCGTTGATGAAGAGACTGAAAATTTGATTTCGAAGGGATGTTTCTTGAGGTTATTTGCGCTTATTCTAAGATTTGGAGACGCATCGGATGCTTTTTCTAGCTCACTATTTCTGGGGGTTCTTCAAGCACTATGGCCATTATGCTTACATTGTCTTTCGGGCGCACGGGTTGAGCTTTCTGCCGTCTTTTTTGAAGACCTATCCAATATAGGCTCCACCCAATGATCCAAAGAAAGATAATTGCTGGGAAGAGTGAGGCTGTAATGGCTCTGTTGCGTTTATGCTTTCTTAAGATTTGCAAGAGTGCACCTAACTATTATACCTTACAGAAAATAAAAAGGCTTTGCTTGCCGAGAATACTGATTTGTAATCAGTTTAGCGCTTCTTTCTAAATTCGTTTCTGAAAGGTTTTGGCGGACTGTTTTTATACGAGCTTAAGTATCCAAAAGGGAGAATGAGGCTTTGCCTGTGACGATTATCATAGACGATGCGGGTAGCGGGGACTTGCTTTTTGGCGTGGTGATAGGCGCGTTTCGGCTTGAAACTGGAGAGTTCAAGTATGGGCTTGTTGATGTGAAGTTTTTTCAGTCTGAGCTTTTCTGTCAGAAAGAGTATTTGCTGGAGGCTTCGAGGATTGTGTCTCAGCTGGTCGCTGCATTGAAGGTCAACTCGAACGAGGAGATTCACGTTTGCCAGGGTAACATTTTTGATGAAGCTGTGGCGGAGCTGCGGAAGGTTTACGGTGAAGATCGCGTTCGCAGGGTTAGGGTGACTGGGGAGCCGCAGAGGCTTACGGAAATCGCTTATTTGGATGAAATACGGAATTTGGGTTATGAACCCCTCGCGGAGCGGGAGGCTAAACGGGCGAAGAGTTTCTTTCACATGATGCGGTGGTTGAAGACTAATCCTGCTATGCTTCGTTATGCGAAGACGGGTTGGCCGCGTTTGGCGAGGTATCGCTTGTTCCAAGCGTTTCATGCGGACAGCCTCTATAGGGCGGTGTGCAGTGACTGCGGCAGAGAGTGTGAAGTGCCTTTCAAGCCTGATCCTGAGCGGCCTGTTTACTGTCGGGCGTGTTGGCAGGTGCGGAGAAAACGCTAAAGATGCGCGTTGGTTTAGATTTTGGTGATTAAAGGTTTCTTGTGCGAGTGTTTAAGCGAAAATGTTTTAAATGCTCGCAGTTTAAGGTCAGCAGAGTTTTCTCAATAAGGAGTTTGAGTGATGACGCAGGCGGATGGGTTAAAGAAGTTGGGTAAAAACGAGTTTTTTAAGTGTCCTTTTTTGCATGGGCATCCGAGGCATGGGCAGGTGTTGTTTAAGGATTTTGATGCTCATTTTCGCATTTTCGGGGACAGGGATGACCATTTTGCGGTGGTGCAGTTGCATGAGGAGCTTGCGTGGAATGTTAGGCATTCGGAGTCTGAGAAGGGCAAGCTTGGCGAGGGGGATTTGCTTAGGATTTCGTTTGAGGCTTGGCTGGAAGCTGTTAAGCAGCACACTGGAAAGCCAATTCAAGTTGTTGAAAAGTAAGTTCCGCTAACGCCTGAAAGGCGATATAGCAGCCTGGCGGTTTGTTGAAGAGTTTTATTAGGGATAGTGAGCATTATTATTGTGTTTAGGGTGCAGTGCGCAGAATGGATAAGAATTGGGAGCGGTTGGGGCGTTTGAAGCCTGAAGAGAAAGTGACTATGGCTATTGAAATGACAGACCTATGCGTAAACGTATGCGCGGCTGGCATCAAAGCCCAGCATCCAGGCATCAGCGAGGCGGAACTGATTGAGAAGTTGCGAGAGCGGCTTGAGTGGTCTAAGCGCTGGCGAAAACGTAAGGGATAAGCCTTGGAAGCGTTTTACAGGTTTGTTAAGAGGTTGGTTGATGGCTTTGGCAGTGCAGGTTTGGATTATGCGTTTACTGGTGCGTTGGCTGTGAGTTTTTATGGTGCTCCGAGGACGACGACTGATGTTGATGTTGTTGTGGGAGTTTCAGGTGAAAACGTGAAAGGCAGGGTTGTGTCGGCTTTGCGGCGGGCTGGGTTAGATGTTGACGGGCGGAAGCTTGACTCTGCGTTAACGTCGGGCTATGGGATAGCCTCGTTTAGGGATAAGGCGACGCCGTACACTGTTGACGTTATATTCTTGGATGGAGCGCTTAGGAAGAGGGCGGGGACGGTTGGTGGTGTGAGCACGTTTTTTCAGCCGCCTGAGGATTTGATTTTGGCGAAGCTGCGCATGATTAGGGCGACTGTGCCGAGAGAGCGGGCTGTTAAAGACGAGGAGGACGTGAAGGCGATTTTGGCGTTTACTAAGGTTGACTTGGAAGCGGTGAAGAAACAAGCGAAGCGGGATAAAACTTTAGCGATATTTGAATCATTAATTGAGTGACTTGAAAAGCGAGGAGGTACAGGCTATTCAGAAGGTTAAAACTCTCCTAGACATTGACGTTCGAAGTGTCGTACAAAAACAAAAAAGAGGAGATTACGGCTAACAGTCGCAAAGCGCCAGTAGCCCTTTTATCGCCCGCAAGCCTCAGCCACGCCAAACAGTGAAGCCTACTCTACGCCCCACTTCTTCGAAACCTTCACCAACACAAAGATCACGAACGCAACGATCACGAAAGTTATCAAAGCCACCAGAAAACTGCCAACACCAAACGTCTGATTCATCACTGCAACCGTGTACGTCGCCAAGTCCGCAAGCCCAGGAATAGCCAAACCAATCGCAGGCAACAGCAAATCCTTCACAAGCGACTGAATCAACGCACCCAAATACAAGCCTATGATGAAAGCAACAGCCAACCCCATGACCTTGTACTTCGAAATGAAGTCCTTGAACTCAGCCCACACGCCTTTTGGCGGTGCCGGTGCTGCCGCAGCAGGCTTAGGCTCCAACAAAGCGCGAATCTTCCGTAATTCCTCTAACATTTCTTCATCCTTCACCAAATATGAACCCCCACAAATCTCTGTACGAAACTTCGGTTTATAAAATTTTAGTGTCTGGTGGGCCGAGCCGGATTCGAACCGGCGACCTTTCGGTTATCAGCCGAACGCTCCAGCCGTGCTGAGCTACCGGCCCCCCCGCGCAGCGACAACAGTTTAATAAGATGTTAATTAATAAGAATTTTCGTAAGTCTTTTAATCCTTCAGGTTGTTATCTTCTCTCTGCAGGGCCCGTAGCCTAGCACGGATTAAGGTGTCGGCC
>Ga0315282_10012409_pt1 | contig 13042 bp, 19 predicted proteins | sample YL17G07_20_MG_FD_203693 | JGI IMG/M metagenome (GOLD analysis project Ga0315282, IMG submission 203693) | Sediment microbial communities from Yellowstone Lake, YNP, Wyoming, USA - YL17G07_20 | ecosystem: Environmental > Aquatic > Freshwater > Lake > Sediment | place: USA: Wyoming | collected...
CGCGCATGGCAATGGAAGCTGTGGATAAGCGCCTTGTTCACCGGGATAATGCGCTGATCCAACTCCTGGACCCACCGTTCGACAAGTCGAATTTGAATCCCGGCTACATAAAAGGATACGTCCCTGGCGTCAGGGAAAATGGCGGACAATACACTCATGGGGCGATCTGGGTAGCAATGGCGTTCGCTCAATTAGGCGACAGCAGACGCGCGTGGGAAATGCTGGCAATGATAAACCCGTTAAACCATGCGAAATCTCCGGATGGCATTGCGACCTACAAGGTAGAACCTTATGTTGTCGCGGCCGATGTATATGCGCTCCTGCCTCACACCGGCCGCGGTGGATGGACGTGGTACACGGGATCTGCCGGCTGGATGTACCGGCTCATCACGGAATCACTTTTGGGGCTGAGGCTTGAAGTAGACAAACTGCGTTTCGAGCCGTGCCTCCCTGCGGATTGGGAGATGTTCAAGGTGCATTACCGATACCGGGAAACTATCTATCATATCACTATCCAGCAAATGTCCGCCGGCAGCGGCGAGACGAGTGTGACCGTCGATGGCGTTGAGCAGCCCGACGATACTATTCCGCTTATTGACGACCGTCAGGAACACTCGGTCAAGGTGAGAATACCTGTTGCAGAAGGATGAGAAAAAGTAGCCTGTTCCTGACTATGTATCACTTTTTTGAATGAGTTTTATCCCTTTGGTTTCGATGCTAATAAGCCGTTTCTTGTAAAGAGCGCCGATCGCTTTTTTGTATGTTTTCTTGCTCACCCCGAACAAGCCGTAGATAATTTCAGGCGGGCTTTTATCGGTTACGGAAACAAATCCGCCCGCTGCTCTTAGTTTATCGATAATCTTTTCAGATACCTCATCAACCTTTTCAGTTCCGGGTTTTTGAAGGCAGAGATCTATCTTTCCGTCGTCCCTCAACTTCTTTATAAATCCTTTTATATGTTGTCCTTTTCTTAATGGCTGAAACACCTCGTTCTTATAGAGCATGCCCCATTGCGAGTTGTTGATCACGGCCTTATAACCAAGGCCGGTCCGGTCGCCAATCACCAATTCCACACTCTGGCCTTCCTGAAATCCGATTGGTTGCTTATCAGGTAACTTGTCCAATACTTTATCCTCTATTTTTCATAGTGCTAACGTTAAAAGAAAAATTCATTTGCCGGTTCACTTCCTTGTCAAGCCCTCTCTTTGTTCCTTACTTTCGACCAGTTTATTGAAATATTCCGGAAATCCGGTTTCGAACGTAAGCCGCTTACCGCTGTAAGGATGTATGAAGGAAATCGATTTGGCGTGAAGAGCTAAACGTTTGTATGTCTCTTTCCCCTTTCCGTACTTCTCGTCCCCCACAACCGGGTGTCCGATTTCAGCGAGATGCACGCGTATCTGATGCTTTCTGCCTGTTAAAAGATTAACCTCCAGCAAGGAAAACTCTTTCGTATCCTTTAGTACCCTGTAAGCAGTATGAGACAGTTTTCCTTTTGAGGATTCGGTGGTGGAATATACAACTTGAGCCTTGTTCTCAGTTAGGTATGTCGTGATCGTCCCCTCCCTTTTTTCACACCTGCCGTGAACAACGGCAATATATTTCTTCTCTGTTTTTTCCCATCGGCTCTGCAGCCGCAGCTTGGCCTCCATGCTCTTTGCGAAAATAAGTATCCCGGATGTATCACGATCCAGCCGATGAACTATGAAGATGCGCTTTGGGGACCTGGAGTAACCCTTCCGGACATAATCGGTCAGTATAGCGTAGAGTGTTCGCGATTTGTCCCTCTCCGTGCCCATTGTCAGAAGGCCAGGCGGCTTGACTACTATTAGGATGTCACTGTCTTCGTAAAGTATGCTAATATCTTTTGGAAAGTGCTTATTGCCCGGGCTTGATCTTTTACGCATTAAGAGTACTCCGCCGGACATTCCCGTTCGCCCGACTACTTATTGCATATTCTCCGTATAGCATTGATCAGTTTATCTTTTGCCAATGTTTTTTCACAACTGAAAATGGATGAGTTAACCCGAAAAGTGCAATTCATTCATTTTAAGGCAGGTATTTTGCAGAAAAATACCTGCCTTGGTCATCAGATAAATGCAGTTTCCGGGTTAAGCGAGACGAAAAGGCTATTCTCCTTGTTGATGACCGTCAGGAATACTCGGTCAAGGTGAGGATACATGTTGCAGAAGGATGAGAAAAAGCAGCCTGTATCTTTTTGTCCTCTGTTGGAATTCAAATGACAATAAGCAAGCCTGTCAATAAGCAAGCCTGACCCTGTAACCCTTGCATTTATTGGTGCTCATCCTGGTTACCGCACGTCTATTTTCTCGATGCCTAAAACTTTACAGAGACGGGTCAGGGTGAACAGCGTAATGTTTTTCTTCCCTTCTTCTATTCTGGAAATATCCGGCTGTTTCATTCCGATCCGAAGAGCCAGTTGCTTTTGGCTCAATCCTTTCTGAATTCTTGCATCTCTGATTTCCATGCCGATAGTGCGGAATGTAACCGGAGTTCCACCCTTTGCCTTTCTCGGTCTGTGCTGATACTTTTCTAAAATCTGTTCATAAATTGTCTCCCACCAGTCTCTAAAGTCCGATCGTCGTATACGCTTTATCCAGTATGTTCTAATCCTTGGCCAGATCTCAACAAACTTGCTCCTGGGAATTATGGAGAATAATTCCTCCGGTTTATCGCAACGCGATAAAAGAGTAACGGCACGCTCGGTAAACCTGGGATGACCCGGATCCTTCAGAATCCCCTTCGTCTCCTTCAGGGCTTTTTCCTTCAAATCCCAAAAATACTTTTCAATATTCATTCTCCAATAACCTCTCTTATGAATTGCTTTATCTCATTTTCTAAATATACAATCATTTCTCTGGAATTAAAGTTCAGCTCATAAATGGCCAAATCGATAAGTGCCAGTTTAAGATCCTGTCTTGAAAATGTTCTGTACCAATGGATGATTCCCTTCTGTAATTGTGCAGGGATTTTTTTCAGGAATATGTGCAAAGGCTGTATTTTTTTTGAAAGCATATAGACATCAAAGACATCCCTCGGTTTCTTACGGCCCTCAATGATCTGCCTGCCTACCGCATCGATTTCAGTTTGAGTCCCGGAAATAGCAGCTATTTTCTGAAAATATACATTTTCCACACTGTACACTCTGACTCCCTCGATTTTCCGGATCACCGGCCTTACGAAAAGAACATCCTCAACAAAATCAATCTTTAATGGCCTGCTCGATCCTGTAACCGGTAAAGTATAAAATCTAACCCTATCTTTTCCTCCCGCAGTAAGCTCGGATTCTAGGTGTATTTTTTTGTTCACCTGTTTTTCGAACGCAGAAATCAGATTCTGTATTTCCCTTACATCGTACTTTGGTGAAAAGAAATCGAGATCAGCAGAAAAACGATGATGCAAATAATACAATTCAAGAGCTGTGCCACCGGCAAGCGCAAAATGCCTGGCTTCTCTCGAAAAAACATTGAGAATATGTTTCTGTGCATCTCTGATTTTCGTATCCATCTGACAGAAAATACTTATAGTTAATAAACTATTCCAATATAGATTATAACCTATATATTTCTTTTGTCAAGTACAAGAAGTCTCATTGTAGAAAATTGGTCAGATTACGCCCTGAAGACTGAGACAAGAACGCAACGAAAACATTACAAAAAATATCGGAATAGACAGAACGGAACCTGCCCTGAGCTGAACAGCAAGATTCCTCGCCTCGCCCGGAATGACAAGTGAAGGGTTAGGGATGACAAGCCTGTAAGCTTTTTAAGTGAAGGCATTTTTATAAGAGTGCAGGTCATCAGTGAGTTTATAAGTACACATAGAAAGAAACGACCCACCCGCCTCTAACCAAGATTATGCATAAACTCTGTTTATTAAGACAGGACATAGCGTTTCACTCATTCTCGTCCTTCGATAAACTCAGGACTCCGAGGTATTTTGCCTCTCTGTTATTAATATACAGACTGTATGAATATCGGCAAAATAAATCCGCTCAAATACCATGTCCTGTCTAAATCTGAGAAAATTTATGAATAAAAAGGGCTAACTGCTGTGAAATTTGCGCATAAACAAACAATTTTGCAAATCTGATAATTCTCTTTCTTTTGATTATTGAGATTCTTTTGTAGTGGGTATATAATACCTACTATGAAGGCGACTAAGATTCTCCATACCAAAGAGATTAAAGGAGAAGAAGTTGTAGAAATCAAAATATGGCAGGTTCTAAAATCAGACGATAAGCCATTTGGCATTAAATACTCGGTAGTATATGCCAAAGATGGTAAAAGAGTTCTTGGGTATGACAATGCAGAGGGTAAAGGGGACCATAAGCATTATCGATCCAATGAAACGGCATATAAATTTAGAAGCATCTGGAATTTGTTGAGAGACTTTAAAACAGAGTTGAAGAGAATAAGGGGAGGTGATTGGGATGAAGATTAAAAGGGTTAAAATCGAGATAAGGAGCCTTGATAATGCTTTAAAAGAAGCCGGTGAGGTTTTCGAGAAACTGTCAAAGGGAGAAACTGTACAGAAAAAAACGGCAATCTACTTTAATAATCTGAAAGAGATGAGAAAGGTACTTACAGAAAAACGACTTGAACTTCTTAAGGCAATCAAAGATAAAAAGCCTGCTTCTGTATACAAGCTTGCAAGAATGGTTAATAGGGACATCAAAAATGTTCTGCAAGATCTGTCGTATCTACAAGAACTCGGCCTTGTTGAGATAACAGAAACAAGAGATAAGAAAATCCCACACGTTGGATATGACAAGATTGCCCTTGAAGTTGCGATTTGATTAATGCTGCGGTCTTGCTTCTACATTTACCACCGTGCATATTTTTGATAATCATAACATCGTGATGGCTGTAAAGGTCTTGAATGGTGGTTGTAATTCGCACATGAAGAAAAACGCTAATGCGAGTCTTTGATGAAGTAATGAACGGTGTATTAACCATAGGGACGTCAGGCGGATCAAACATCGAAATCCGGGAAGGGGGTCTATAGAGGAATCAATTCTTTCATATTGCTTTATCTTAAGAAGATCGCCAGCGAAAAAAAGATAGGATATCAGACATTAATAAATAATATTTTGAGGGAATTTATAAAAAAAGGTAAAAATTAAATGAGAATACAATCTCATCAAACTTCGGACAAATTGCAATAAACAAGTCAGACCCCTTGTTAGTGTCTCCGATTGTAGACATCTTTCCGGCAAAACTCCTTTTCAAATCACGTGTATATAACAAATAGGTTCAAAATTGTTATACAATAGAGGCATATAAAACCGGAGGTGTGCCATGAAGGTGATTATAGAAATAGAAAGAGATGAGGAAATAGAAAGAGTTAAGAAGATTTTTAAAGGAGAGCGGATTACTGTTGTCAAAACACGCAGTGATAAGAAAAAAATACTTAAGGCTGTTTTCAAAAAATATAATGTAAAATTACCTAAAAACTATACTTTTGACAGAGAAACGATACATGCCAGATAGGATCTTTGCTGATACAAATATACTCATATATTTTATAAGCGATGAAAAAAAGAAAAAGCTGCGGGCAAAAGAAATCGTCTTTTCAAGTGAAGACATTTTTATAAGCGCACAGGTAATCAGTGAGTTTATAAGTGTCTGTTTCTCAAAAAATCTCTTAAAAACAGACGAGCTTATCGCATTGGTGGACACTTCCTTGAGGCATTAAGATTTGTCCCAACTGAAAAAAGCACCATTAAAAGGGCGCTTCAGATTAAGAAGAAGGCTCGTTATTCTTACTGGGATAGCTTAATCATTGCATCTGCACTGGAGAATAACTGTTCAATCTTATATACAGAAGATATGCAAGAAGGACAGGTTCTCAATAGTGGCCTTACTATTGTCAATCCATTTAGGGCTTAAGTTGTAATAGACAAGATTTGATATTTCAGTCACGTAAGATTTTGCTTCGATTGCTTCTTTCACATAGAACTAAACGACCAGCCAACTCTCAGGCTGCGTGAACTACTCACAGAAGTCTGCACTTTTATGCAGGACGTTATTTCTCTTTATTTCTTTCGGAAATAATTAAAGCTCATGTCTTTCCGCCCCAGCGGATCAGTCAAGGTTAAAACTGGATCATGCTCGACTTTGCATAAGTAAAGCATAGCTCAAGATCTCCAGAATTCAGCAAATTGCAATAAACATGTCTGACCCCATGACCTCACATTTGCCTTTCCTTTTAATTTAGTATCATTTTCAATCCTGGAATAAACATTATTAAGGATAGGGACATTTTTTGGACAGCTCGTACAATAAGTGCTGAATATCTCAAAGAGGAATAAGGTACCAGGGATCTTCTTAAAAGAGAAGCTGTTCTTTTGCGACATCCCAAGATATGCCTGTTCTTCTTTGGACAATGAATCTTTAAAAGACAGGTTAGGAAATTGTGTGCCTTTGCTGATTGGTTTTGTATCAGCAGATACCAATACATTTGAGAAAAAAATAGAACAGCTAAGAAATATAAAAAATACAATGAGAAAAATGTCTTTGCGAGTGAAATGAAGCAATCTCATATCTTCTATAAGATTGCCACGCACCCTTTGGGTGCTCGCAATGACAGGAAAATAAACTGCTTTGACACTCTATGTATTAAAAGAAATGTCGTACGTTTCCCTATTTCCCAAGCTTCTCCAGTTCCTTAACAAGAACCTCGAGGCGTGGTCTCTGGTTGATATCGTGAACATCGATATAACGAATTATTCCTGTCTTATCTATCAAGAACAGAGCCCTTTCAGAGACTCCATTTGACCGTAATACACCATATTTTTTAGCTACTGCTCCATGAGGCCAGAAGTCGGAAAGCACCGGGAACCAGAGATTCCCCATCTCATTAGTCCATGCATACAACGTTGGTATGTTGTCTACAGTAATGCCAATCAGTACGGCGTCATTTTTGTCAAAAATATCTTTGGCTATATTATATCCAGGCCATTGATCGGAACAAACAGGCGTCCAGGCAGCAGGAACAAAAGAAATTACTATATTCTTTTTACCAAGGTCCTGACCGAGGGAAACCTTATCTCCAGACACAGCGGGAAGTTTAAAATCGGGAGCCTTATCCCCAACCTTGAGTTTTAGCACGCTGTCAACAGGTTTAAGTATCCCCGGGTTGTAAATTTTACCCTTGAATTGTTCAGATAAACTATAGGCTGTTGTAACAGAAAACAGTAACGCCATAATTCCAGATATTGCTATAAAATAAAATTTTATTTTCTGCAACATATTATCCCTCCTTTTTTAATCCAGACCCTTTAATTATTAAGTCTAAAAATTGATTTGGATCTTGAATACTGCCCGCTTTAGAATAAATAATCTTATTAGACCCATCAGCATTGATTTTAATTACGAAAAAGTATGGGGTCCTGACATTCCCCACCGACTTATGAATGGAAAAAGACTCATCAGGAAAGAGCGGAAATGGGACATTGTATTGCTTTTTGAATACCTCAACCTCAAAAGGAGTATTGCCAGCACCAATCCCTATAATTTTAATCTTATCCTTGATATCCGGCTTACTATTTATTAATTGATGCAATTCATTGACGTTAGGGGCTTCTTTTTGACAATAAGGGCAATACATGCTGAATATTTCTATTATTATCACATCAGCCTTTATCTGAGATACCTTGAAAGAATTTTTTACCTTTATCCCGAGATAGTCCTTTTCACTTGCGCTTTGTGGGACAGAAAGGGTTATCTCCGGAAAGATATCTCCTTCAGTTGGTGTTATGCATTCAGCAGAAAAGATTGGAAGAACTAAAAAGATTAAAAGGTTGAATACCATTAACAAAAATATAACCTGTTTTCTCATTACTCCTCCTTATTGCTCTATGATTTCTTCTTTATCTATCTTCTAATAGTATTTTCTTTTACTGAGAATTATTTGTCAAGAAATTTTGGAGGAAGCTTTAAAGGATAAAATAAAAACATTTTTTATTTAATATCATATGTATGTTTAATATTCAATGATATGTCTTACTTTGAAGCCTTGATTCCCTAACATAGTATCGATATACTCTATCTTGTGTGGTATGACCTTTATAACATTCATAAAATCAGGCAACGTAGCAACCTTTAACCTTCTTCGATTCCTGTAAGCCTCAAGTCCTTCCCGAAATACTCTTGAGCCTTTTCCCCCTATTTCAGCAATACCAGTAATCTGTATGCCTCTTACATTATTCCATCCAGAAAATGGTGCATGAATAGCTACAGAAATATTTGGATTATTGATTATATTTGCTATCTTCTTTCCGCCTTCTGTGAGGATATAGAGCGTCATGCCAATTGGGAAGAATTCTACGGTGGATGCTCTGGGTATGTCATTAAAAGATGTTGCTATAACACAGATAGATTGTGTTTTAAATAACTCTGCAATCAACTGTTCCAGATCGTTACGACTAAGTTCTTTTTCCATTTTATTATTTTCATTGAGCAAGAACCTCACTGACCAGTGAGGTTTATTATTTCTGTCAACAACCAGGTTTTCCAGGATGGCCGCAGCAGGTTTGAAATTTTACCAGTTTGATAGCAGAATTTTTTATCAGCAGTCCAACCTTTTTCCCGAACGGTATGTGTTTCTTTAGATTATCTATCATAGCCTTTGCATTTGGCCGCATTTTGTTACACATGTTAATACTCCTTTATAAGTTATACGATTATTTTTTATAATCCTACTATTCATTATAATATATAATTAGAGTGAACCATGAAAAAATCGGAAACCCCAGTACCTGACAAAGTAAGTAAAGGCAATATATATGTACCTGATAGGTTAAGTATCCTAAATAAAACGCAGCCACATGCTGTCCTTGCAACTGACTCTGACGGACAGCCTTATACCTCACTCATTGCTTTTGCACTTACTCCTGATATGAAAGGCGTTGTGTTTGCTACTCCAAAATCTACACGTAAATATAAAAATATTTTAAAAAACAAGTATGTGTCCCTTCTTATTGATACACGATCTAATACTGAAACAGATTATATGGATGCGGAATCTGTTACCATTATAGGTAATGCTCAACCACTGAGAAAAAGTAAAAAGTGGTTAGGAATGGCTAAGATACTTATCAATAAACATCCGAAGCTTACTAAATTTATTAATTCCTATAATACAGCACTTGTATTAGTAGAGATAAACAAGTGTATCCATGTCACAAGATTTCAGAGCATTTCAGAGTGGAATGTGAGATAGCAGGCCTTCATTTTGGAATGGTAATCGAAGAATCTATACTCATCAATGCGAAGATGGATAAAGTATGGGAGACGTTTACTGATCTCACATGCTGGAAAGACTGGAACACTGTCATGAGAAACGTCTCCTCTGTCGAAAAGTACCTTTCTCACGGAGGCAAGATTTCGTGTTCTTTCCGTCCATTTTTATTGTCCGTTAAGGCTGCAATCAGGATCGAAGAGCTAATACCTCATAAGCGAATTGTGTGGTCTGCTAAGAAAAAGGGGCTCTCTGCGCAAAACAAATTCACTTTTCAGAGCAACGAAAGAGGCGTGATAGTTACAAGCAGGGAAACATTTAGCGGTACCCTCGTGAAATCTTTGGGGTTCCTCCTCCCTAAAAGGAAAATGCGAACTCTTATAAAGACTTTCCTCAGAGACCTTAAAAATGCATCCGAAAATCAGTTAACTACGTAAATTATCTTACTTCCCTTTTCTTCGCATCTCTTCTGCAAGCCTGTAAAGCATCGATTCAAGAGGCACAGGATCTCTTCCGGTAATCTCCCTGAAGCGATTATGCGAAGGCACTGTATTGTTCCTCAGACCCTCAGCGAGTGCCATCCCTATACTTTTAGGGACTCCTGTTAACAATTCTATCAACTGGGAAGACATACGAATTGTTAAGAACGGAACAGGAATTATAATATTTTTAAATCTCCTTATCGATTTACCACAGAGCGAGATGAGATCACGATACCGAACAATATCTGATCCAATCTCAAAAATATTGTGTCCCTTTATATCTCTTTGTACCAATGCTGCAAGGCAACTCACTGCATCCTTAAGAGCAATAGGAGCACAGAGAGAATTAAGCCAGAGAGGAGTTATTATTATCGGAAGACGTTTAGCAAGATAATAGACGATGAGATATGACATACTGCAGGTCTCTAAGAGTATACTTGCGCGGACCTCGCCAACAGGAATCTCATAAGATGCAAGTGCCTGCCCTGTTTTCATTCTACTTGTGAGATGAGGAGACGCCTGTTGGTTCTTTGGAACAATACCACTAAGGTATATTATCTTTTTTATGCCTGCACTTTTAGCCGCTATCCCTGTTGAATTGGCTAATTGCACATCGAGCTGCTCAAAATTCTTTGCTCCAAGAGAATGTATAAGGTAGATTAGTACTTTTGTATCGCTGAGAAAGTTCTCTGCACTCGATGTATCGAGCAAGTTAACCTGTTTCCAAGCGAGACGTTTATGCTGAAGATCTTTAGGAATTTCATTCTCTGTTCGATATGAAGCTATAACTTTATATTCTGGAGTATCAAGTAAGTTTTTTATAAGATTATAGCCAACACATCCTGGAGCACCTAAGATTGCTATATTCATACGTTGTGATAGATTAGTTATATGAAATTTTCCTCAAATCATTTTCCTACACTATAGCAAAATAAGATATATGTTTCTACTGTCAAGTAATACTTATCTGACAGGCATATTAACCTGTCAGATTTCCTATATAATGATATAATTATAGCTACTATGGAACAGGTTTTTATATTTTCGGGTATCTGGAGCGATAAAACTATCCCATGGGGTGAGGTTATAGGACTCTTTTTATTTATTGCCGGATTTATCATAGGTTTAGGTGCTGTAACAGTTATTGATATCCATGGATTCTTAGGCAGAAAATCATCTTATTGGACAGAAGCAACCATTAGGACTCATAAGGTTACAAAGCCACTTATCTGGTTGGGAATGTCTTTAGCCATTTTAGGCGGTCTTATATTCTATAGAAAAGTCGGCTTTTCAGAAGTCTCTTTAATCCACACAATTTTAGCGGCTCTCCTTATCATTAATGGATTGTTTCTTTCTTTTTGGGTAAGCCCTCGACTTTTACAAAGGGAGAAAGAGGGGAGGGCTCATGAAATTCTTTCTGCAGATCTACAAAAAAAGATTGCCGTGAGTTTCGTTATTTCAGTTATCGGGTGGTGGAGTAGTTTATTCCTTTTAGTATGGTACATTATAGTAATACGTAAATAGCATTTGATCCTAAAAGAATTTGGAACTTTGATAAAAATAGCCTATCAGAAACAAAACACTAATGAATTCCTTCATGGGAAAAGAGAAATGTCACAAAATCTGTAAGTATTCGGAACGTTGAATTTCTTGTTTGTGTGAGGTATTCTATTAAACTAAAAATCCCTATCGGGAGGGCATTTTAATGGCAAAAAAGGCAGTCAAAAAATATGTTTACTTTTTCGGTGGGTGGAAGGCTGATGGAAGAGGAGACATGAAAGACCTTCTCGGAGGAAAGGGCGCTGGACTTGCAGAGATGACCAATCTTAAAATCCCGGTTCCTGCTGGTTTTACCGTTACCACAGAGGCATGCAATGAATATTTTAAGGCCGGTAAGAAATATCCACCCGGTATGTGGGAACAGGTGCTTGATAATCTAAAAAAGGTTGAAAAGGCAATGGGGATGAAATTTGGTGATTCTGTAAATCTTCTTTTAGTTTCTAGAACTAAAGGGGACGGTTGTATATGCTCAGTAATTAGAACCGTTGTATATGCTCAGTAATTAGGTAACTTTTTTGGTATAGTAAAAATTTACCAAAGGAGGCCTATTATGCATTACGAATATCAAATTATTCTTAAGAGATGGCTACCAATCTTAAAGGAATATGAGCGGACGAAATCTAAGGTCACACCACGTCCTTTCAAGTTTGTAAAAGACCTTTGTAAAGTTCACCATATCAGTGCAAAAGAGCTCAGGCGATACTATGTTAAATGGATACAAGGCGGTAAGAAAGCTGAATCACTTCTTCCAAGCAAGAGAGGAGCTAAACCTGGGTCAAGACGGACACCTAAAGAGGTAGAGCGAAACATAATCAAAGCTTACAGAAGGTTTGGCTCAAACAGGTACGAGCTTGTTCTTCTTTTTAAGCCTTACTATCTGGATAAAACACCTTCTCCTGCTACAATGGACAGAATAAAGGCTCGTTATCCTCTAAATGAGTCACAGAAGAAGGTAATCAAACGCTACGAAAAACAGGCACCCGGAGAACTTGCTCATATTGATATGACCAAGATCCCAAAAGATATAAGATGCTCTTTTAAAGTCAAAGAACTCTATGTTGCTGCGCTTTGCGATGATTGCACGAGGCTTATCTATGCTGAAATACTTAAAGACAAAAGGGCATCGACTCTGACATACTTCATGGCTCGTTCATTATCATGGTTTAAACAGATATATAATTTCGAATTTGAAGCTGTGATGTCTGACAATGGCCCTGAATTTAAGGGCTCACTTGAGAGGGAGCATCCTTTTGAAACAATGTGCGCTGAATTAGAAATAAAACACATATGCACTAAGCCCTACCGGCCTCAAACAAATGGAAAGGTAGAGGCATTCTGGAAAATAATTAAGAACGAGTTCTTTTATCCCAATTCATTTGAGTCTGAGAAAGACCTAATTATGAATCTTGGGAACTTTTTATTTGAATATAACCACCTGAGGAAACATGGAGGTTTGAACTATGAAACACCTTTTGATAAACTCCAGAAAGTTACCGAATTAGTGAGATAGTACAACACATCCCATATTAATAGATAACAAATTCCCTGATAGACACAATGTTACGAATGGTAATTGTCATATCAGATTATTAGCCGGCCCTGAGAAGTAGCAGGTGCTAAACACAATCTCCCCCATTATCGTGTAAATTCTACACGCTTTTAATAGCTAAATCTATCCTCTGAGAATTTTCTAAGAGATGATTTTACAGTTTATAAACTATTTTTTCTTATGCGAT
>Ga0315282_10012410_pt1 | contig 13042 bp, 9 predicted proteins | sample YL17G07_20_MG_FD_203693 | JGI IMG/M metagenome (GOLD analysis project Ga0315282, IMG submission 203693) | Sediment microbial communities from Yellowstone Lake, YNP, Wyoming, USA - YL17G07_20 | ecosystem: Environmental > Aquatic > Freshwater > Lake > Sediment | place: USA: Wyoming | collected...
ACACCACATCCACCTTCTTCTCCCCAAATTTCTCTAACTGTTTCTTTGCCTCGAGGCCGATGATCGTTTGATGCATCAACACGTGGTTTAAGACGCTCCCCAGAGAATAGCGAGTGTCCTTAGTGGTGACAGCGTCTTCAATCGCTTCGCTGATCGCAATCCCGAGGCTTCCCGGAGTATCCGGGTTTTGTTCCAGAGTCTTTCTGCCCGCATTGGTATCTTTGCTCGGGCTGGGTACACAGTTTGCTCCCCAGGTGTTCATCATCATACGGCGATAAGGTTTTTGGTCATAACTGATCCTTACCATGTAGACCTTGCACTCCAAACCGAAGAGACAGCAAGCAAAGCTAAGGGCGCTTCCCCACTGTCCGGCGCCTGTCTCGGTCGTGATCCGCTTAATGCCAAAGACCTTGTTGTAGTAAGCTTGTGCAACGGCTGTATTGGGTTTATGGCTTCCTGGAGGGCTTACACCTTCATTCTTATAATAAATCCTGGCGGGAGTTCCCAGCGCCTTTTCAAAGGCATAGGCTCGATGAAGGGGAGTAGGTCTCCAGATGAGCAGCTTCTCCAGGACAGGTTCGGGAATATCGATCCACCGTTGATGGCTGACCTCCTGTTCGATCAGATTCATCGGGAAGACAGGAGCCAGGTCCTCGGGACCGATGGGCTTCCCTGTTCCTGGATTGAGGGGAGGCTGGAGGGGGGTAGGTAAATCTGCCTGGATATTATACCACTGTTTCGGAATCTCTTCTTCCTTAAGAAAAACTTTAAATTCCTTCATAATCTCCTCCTTTCTTTTGACGAAAATTTCTTCCGTATCAAGAAAATCTCTTCCTCACCTCCTTTTCAATAAGGGTTTGCTTTAAAACCTGAGCTTGAGCTATCCCCCTTGGGATTAAGATTCCAAATATCAACAATTGTTCGGGTTGTCAAGAGATTTTTCTGCCACGATTTTCGCATGGGAGTGATCATAGATGTGCGATCACCGTTAGAAGGCAATGGCAAAGCTCCCCGCCCATCCCACCCGTCGCGGGATGGAGCTTAGGAGATGGAAGGAGCTATCCCTTCCCCTGCAGCCCGCCCTCCCTTCCCAGCCTGATTTCGAGATCGCATTGAAGGCACCTGCTTGCTTCCTGCATTGCTTCGTCGTCCGTAAAACAACGTTCGACCTCCCCAAACCCTTCAAACCTCTCCGAAACGGGAAGGGTAGGAGTCCGAGCCCTTTTCCGGTCGGCAAACCCCCGTTCTCTTCTTCCTGAATAAGAAGGATCGGGAGATTTTTCGGCAAAGGGGGTTTCGATCACGCCGTCCCCACCCAGGAACTTGTCGATCGAGCTTGCAGCCCTTCTGCCGGCCTCAATCGCTTCGATTACGGTCCCAGGACCCCTGGCAATATCACCCGCCGCAAAGACGTCTTTAACCTTTGTCCTCAGGGTGACGGGGTCAACCGCAATCGTTCCCGAACTCGAATGCCGAAGTGTTTCAATCAGAGCCCTTTCATCTGCACTCTGACCGATGGCAACGATGAGCTGGTCAGCCTCCATGTCGAAATCGGAGGCGGGGAGAGGTCTTGGAGAACGCCGGCCGCTCTCATCCGGCTCCCCGAGCTCCATGCGGATGCACCGAAGGCCGGTCATGCGGCCATTCTGGCCGAGAACCCTGACCGGGGTTGCCAGAAACTGGAACCGAACCCCTTCCCGTTCGGCCTCGTCCACCTCTGCTTCCATCGCAGGCATTTCAGAGCGCGAGCGGCGATAGACGAGCAGGACCTCTCCTGCGCCAAGGCGTCTGGCCACCCGGGCCGCATCAATCGCCACATTACCGCCGCCCACGACCACCACCCTTTTCTTCAAAGTGATCGTCTTGCCCTCGTTCGCATCGATCAGAAAATCGACACCCCAGAGGAGATCGCTGGAGGAGAAGCCTTCGAGCTCCATCCTCCTGCTCGCCTGTAATCCCACAGCCATAAGGATCGCTTCGAAACCCTGCCCCCTGAGCTCAGGCAGATCGAAATCCCTTCCCAACTGCCGATGCGTTTTGAGATCGATCCCCAGACTTAAGATCTGGTTCACCTCCTTGTCCAGGACATCTTCTGGCAACCGGTAACAGGGAATTCCGTACCTCAGCATCCCCCCCGGTTTGGTCCTTGCCTCAAAGAGGGTCACCCGGTGGCCTTTCTTTCTCAGGTAAAAGGCTGCTGTCAGGCCGGCCGGACCTGCCCCAATCACGGCGACCTTGTGGCCCGTATCCTTTCCTACGTTTAAACCCCCTTCCGGGAAAATACCCCCCTTGTCTGCCGCATAGCGCTTCAGGGCACAGATCGAAACGGGCTGATTGACCTCCCCTCTCCGGCATTGCCTCTCGCAGGGATGAGTACAAACCCTCCCTAAAATGGCGGGGAAAGGAACCTTCTCCAGGATCACCCGGTAAGCCTCCTCCGCCTTTCCCCGGGCGATCAACCTGAGGTATCCCGGGACATCGATGCCAACCGGGCAGGCGCGGACACAGGGCGCACCCTCAGGGACGAAGTCCTCCGGTGCGATCGCACGAAGGGGCCTGATCAGATCGAGAACGGCTATCCCATTGGGGCAGACCTCCTCACATCGGCCGCACGTAGTACAGGACCAGGGGAGGGGAGTACGAGCGATCTCATCGATGAGATCCATCTCCACGTGCCTGATGATCCGCCTGATATTGAAAGAATTGACTCCGGTGATCGGGCAGGCCGAGCTGCAGAGCCCGCACTGCTCACACATACGAAGTCTCTCCACATTCCTAAATTTCTCGGCGAGTGCGTTGCTTCCCTTCATCTCTTTTGAACCCTCATCCAAGGTTAAGGCGCTTCACCATTGCTCTCATCATATTCGCGAACTTCGGACCATCCGCGGCAGAGCACCAGTCCACCCACAATTTATCGGGATCATATCCCTCTTTTTCCAGCTTTTTCTTAGCCCTTTTCATCCTCGCTTCACACGCATAGTTGCCGGTGATATAGTGGCACGTGGGAAACTCGCACCCGACGACGAGGACTCCGGCTGCGCCCAACTCGAAAGCCCGTGTGATCAACTTGATCGGGACCCGTGCCGAACACATCACCCGGATGAGCCGGGCGTTAGGCGGATACTGAAGCCGGCTCACGCCCGCCATATCCACGCCTCCCAGGGCGCACCAGTGGCAGACAAAGCCTACGATCTTCTTTTCGGGATTCTCCTCCAGGGCCGCCTCGACCTGGCCAAGAAGCTGTCTGTCTGAATAGTGGACGATGGAGATGCATTCCTTCGGGCAGTCGGCCGCACAGAGGCCGCATCCTTTACAAAGGGCTTTGATCACCGAGGGCTGCTTGTTCTCGTCGAGCTGGATCGCACTGAAAGGGCAATTCTTATAACAAAGGCTGCACTTGCTGCAGTTTGTCAAATCGATATCCGCCACGATGCCTTCCGCCTCAATGTATCCCTTCTTCATCGGGATGGAAACCCTCATGGACGCTGCCATACCTTCCTCGCTGCTCTCTTTGAAGGTCTTGGGAGATTTCGCACAGCCACAGAGAGATATCCCCGCCGAGGGAAAGTCGACCGGTCCAAGCTTCACATGGGCCTCCTGGAAGAAGCCGTCCGCATTGGCGGAAACCTTCAGATATCCCTTGATCTTCCCGACCGTTTCATTACCCTGGAAGGCAGTTGTAAGGACGACCAGATCTGCGGGCAGGCGTAAATCCCTCCCGAGAAGGAGATCGTAAACCCGAAGGGTGAAACGCCCATCCTCTTTGATCAAATCCGGGTAGCGAGCCTCCGGGAATCGAACGAACCTGATGCCAGCCCCTTTGGCCTCATCGATGTGGAAGTGCTCCTCTCGCACCATGCTGAGATCTCGATAGAGAATGGAGACACGAAGATCCGGTTTTAGTTTCTTGAGGGCCAGGGCGTTCTTCACCGAAATGGAACATCCGATATTGCAGCAGCCCCGGGTTTCATTCTTCGAATGGATGCAGTTGATCATGGCCACATCCTTCCATATGAATTCGGAGTTTGGCAGGGAAGGGTTTGGAACCGTTCCGTACAGGAGCCCGGAGTTTTTCAACATTTCCTCAAGCTGGAGCTGGGTGATCACCCTCGGGTCCTTCCCGTATTCATATTGGCCTACCGGCTCCATCTCTTTCATCCCCGTGGCCACGATCACCGTCGAGATATCGAGGGTCTCGGGTGTCGCGCTTCCGTTTTGCTTCAGTGTGACCTTGTAGTTTCCGATATAGCCCTGAACCGATTCGATGTCGGTATGGGTATAGATTTTGATGTTGGGATGGGACTCGACAAGGCCTATTTTTTCCTTGAGAATCTCAGAGGCCGGCATCTTTCCATGCTCATTGGAGATAGAGGACACCCTGTTCAGAAGCCCGCCGAGCCTCGGCTCCTTCTCCACGAGGATGGCGCGAAACCCCTGAGCGGCAATATGGAGGGCCGCATTCATCCCGGCGATGCCGCCTCCGATCACCAGGCAATCGGTCTTCACGGGGAGCCGAATTTCCTCTCCCTCCTCGAGCAGGAGGGCCTTGGCCACACCCATCTTGACGAGATCCTTCGCCTTCTCCGTGGCCTTTTCGGGTTCTCCCATGTGGACCCAGGACACCTGTTCCCGGATGCTCACAAATTCGAGCAGATAGGGATTGAGCCCCGCCTCCTTGACCGTCTGCTTGAAAAGCGGCTCATGCGTCCTCGGCGTACAGGAGGCGATGACGATGCGGTTGAGGCGATGCTCCTTGATCGATCCCTTCAACCGGGCAAGGTAGTCGATGGAACAGGACCACTTGCCCTCATCGGCAAAGGCCACATGGCCAAGGCCCTTTGCATACTCCACGACTTCCGGGACATTGACAAAGCCCGCGATGTTCGAACCGCAATCGCAGACAAATACGCCCACCCTTACCTCTTCATTCATCGAAGGCACCTCTTCCTTCCAGTTGCATCAAAAATATCCCAAATGGGAGTCGGGTGCGCTGGGTCGGAAAGCGCACTCAACTCCCTTTTCAACGCAAGATTCAGGTCTTCTCATTCGTCAGGATTGCTTTCATGGCGGCCGCGCAGGCCTGGACGACCGATTCGGAGATGTCAATGGGGCCCGTCGCCCCTCCGCAGAGGTAGATCCCTTTGACCCCTGTTTCGAGGGGGGCCATAAAAGGATCCCTCTCCTTAAAGAATCCAAGAGGGTCCAGCTCAATGCCCAACACCCTGGATAGAATCCGGTTCCGGTCGCTCGGGACGAGTCCCGTGGAGAGGACGAGAAGCTCCGCCTCTTCCTTTCTCAGTTCCCCGGTTTCGAGATCTTCGAACCTCAAGGTGACGTTCTGGGTAACGGGGTCTTCGTAGACATCATACGGTCTCGCTTTGATATAGCGCACCCCCTTCTCTCTCGCCTTCTGGTAAAACCCCCAGAACCCCTTTCCGTAGGCCTTGAGGTCGTTGTAGAAGATGATCGTTTCAACCGAAGGATCATGTTCCTTCGTGATGATCGTCTGCTTGGCCGCGATCATACAGCACACCTTGGAACAGTAGGGCAACCCACCATTGGCTAACCCCCGGCCCGCGCACTGGATCCAGGCGATCTTGTGGGCGTGTTTCTTATCCGATGGCCGGATGATCTCGCCGGCGGTTGGGCCTCCGGCATTCATCAACCGCTCGAACTGGGTGTTCGTGATGACATTCGCATAGACGTCATAACCGTATAAGCCAGGGGGGGGCGGGGCATCCTTGATCCCGGTAGCCACCACGATTCCCTTCACATCAAGATCGAGATTCTTATTGGCCTGCCAGAGCCGGACAGCGTCCTTTCCCTCCTTCTTACAGGTGGCGACACAGAGAGCGATCGGACATTCCCGGCATTGGCTGCAGTCGACGACACATCCTCCGATGCAGGCCCCTTTGCTGCGCATTTTCCCATACCGGCAATCAGGGTGAATAGAGACCTTGTTCGGGACAGCCTGAGGAAAGGCCATGGAGATGAGTTTGCGCGTTCCCCCGATCTTGCCATCCATCTCATCCGGGAGGCTCACCGGGCAGGCGTCGACGCAGGCCCGGCACCCGGTACATTTCTCCTCGTCAATGAACTTGGCCCTTTTGACAAGCCTCACCCTGAAATTTCCATTCACCCTGTTGACCTTTCTGACCTCCGTACTGGTGAGGATTTCAATATTGGGTTGATTGTTCACTTCGTACATGAGGGGGGCTTCGATGCATATGGAACAGTCATTGGTGGGAAAGGTCTTGTCAAGCCTTGCCATCATCCCTCCAATGCTTGAGGTGTCGTCCAACAGGTAGACCTTAACGCCATATTGGGCCGCATTCAGGGCGCAATTAATACCGGCCACTCCCCCCCCGATGATCAGGATCGATTCACTCATAGCGGTTCACCTCATACCATGATATACAAAAAATATAACCCGTTCTGTGGGAATTGGGAAGAAGAGGGGGAAACAGGTGAAAAAAGATTTTAACGTTGGACCTCTGTCATTGAGAGGAGGACGGGGAGAAAGCAATCTCTTCTCACGAAGGGATCAGATCTCGGTTAAAATAATGGCGCCCCGTTGACAGATGGCCACACAGGCCTGGCATCCCAGGCAGTTTTCAGGACGCACCGGGTCGGCTCGGGAGGACATTTCAAAAACATCGCCCTGACAAATCCCTGCGCACTCTCCACACCCATTACATTTTTCGGAATCCACCGACACCAGATAGACTTCGAAATCCTTATAGCGTTTTCCCATCATCCGTTGGGGTCATGTCAAGGCTTCGCCTTTTCAAACTCTTTCCACTTATAGTCGATCAACTCCAGCAAGACGCCGTTCACCTTTTTCGGATGAATGAAGGCAAACTCACAGTCTCGGAAGGACCTCGCACCTCCAATGAAAGGATAGCCCTTCCCTTTCAATTCATCGATGGCCTTGCGGGTGTTGTCCACGTTAAAACTGATGATCATCACCCCTTCGCCTCTCTTCTCGACGAACTTGGCCACATCCCCGTCGGGCGTGGTCGACTCCATCAGTTCGAAACCCACTTCCCCCACCCAGTACCGGGCCACGCGAATCTTTTCAGGTTCATCGATATAGGCATCATCCGGTTGCGACTTCCCCAGAATCGGTTCCCAGACCTTTCTCGCCTCTTCCAGGTTCTTAACGGCAATGCAGATATGATCCACTTTGTTGACCTTCATCTTCACCTCCTCGCGAATGGATATCCGCTCCTCGACCGGGCCCCGCAGAAAAGCCTCCGATCGACCCGTTCAAAAGGTGATCTTCGAAACGGACACCGCGATGGCCCGATCAGGGCAGACGCTCCCACATTCATTACAGTCCTCGCACAGGAACTCCGTTACGACCACTCTCCCATCCTGCACCCGAATTGCCGCATCGGGACATATCTCCACGCACAGCGTCTGGGTTGTCCCTCCACACATCGTACACTTTTTGGGATCGACTTGGGCAGCCATTTTACGCACTCCTCTTTTCAGGCTTTATATAATCTTCTCAGGCACACCCCCTCACCTCTCGGGATGGCCTTCAACGTTTCAATCTTGTAGTTGACCTTAAAGAATACATTCACGTCGACGAGGATAGACTGCAATATCCGGTCACAGCAGAGCACATCCTCTTCCATCTTGACGCCATACTCCTTGGCAAAGGTTGGCCACGGGCACCTCTCCCATTTCAGGAAAACCTCAAAGGGATTGGGGCCCTTCTCCACTTTCACAATGGCCCCGTGGTTGATCCATTGTCCCGCGTAGTTCTGGGCTAAATTCATCAACCAGGCTTCTTCGCCCTTCAACCAGTTCAGCCGGGGGAGAAAACCCTTTCCGATCTCTTTGCCCGAGATCGCAGCCGCCTTCAGGCTGACCTGAAGAGGATCGGCCTCGGGGCCGGCAAGCTCCAGAGCGGCATGCCGCCACCGGTACCAGGTTCGGTGGATCTCGCTCTGGGCACTGTGCAAATTCCTCCACAATTTCGTAATCTCTTTCTCTGCATCAAATGACATGTCTGAACCTCCTCGTTAGATCCGGATGCCGATTCGATAACCATCATGGACCGCGCTCGATAAGTTTCGAGGGACCAGCGCATCTCCGATGACGAAAAGCTCCATACCCTCTCGCTGCACGGCGCTCTTCAGGCTTTCATTGGCCTCTCTCTCGCTCGCGATCACCTGATCGCATTTCACCGGGAAGCGGTAGCCATCATAGGTTTTCACCAGGACCTCACCTTCCCCAACCTCTTCGATATCGCAATCATTGTAAACCGTCACCCTGTTCTGGGCGAGATAGATCATGTAGCGCCACTTGAAGGAGGGGTTGATGTCAAAGCCGGCGGACTTATCCTTCCCTACAAGAGTCACCTGCTTACCCTGTTTGGCCAGATACAGGGCGACCCCGATCCCCGGCTTTCTATTTCCCCACACCACCACCTTATCACCGACCTTGACCTTACCGCTCAGGACGTCCAGCACATTCACCACGTTTTCCCGGTCTGAACCTTTGCCCCGGATCCTCGAATAGACCGGTCCTGTCGCCAGCACCACAGAGTCAGGCATCTCATTCTTGATCAATTCCTCCGTCACCTCGGTCCCCAGATGAAAGGTGACGCCCGCCTTCTCACATTGCGCCTTCTGATAGCGGATGCACGTCAACAGCTCTTCATCTCCGTAGGGAGCTTTCGAGGCCTGAATCAGGGTCCCTCCGAGCTCTTCCCTTTTATCGTACACGTGAACCTCATGGCCCCTTCGGGCAGCCATGTAGGCGCATTCCAGGCCCGCCGGACCGGCGCCTGCGATCAGGATGGTCTTTTTCTCTTCAGCCGGATCAGGGTTGGAATACTTGGAATCCCATTCATGAGCACAGACGGGATTGATATAACACGTCATCGGAGCATCCCGGAAGAGCCGAGCCAGGCAGAGATTGCAGGCGACGCAATGGCGGATGTCTTCTTCCCTGCCCTCCAACACCTTTTTCGGCATATGGGGGTCAGCAATCATGGGCCGGCACATCTCCCACATATCCAAATGCCCCTCTCCGATGGCCTTGTTGGGAAGTTCGGGGTTAAACAATCGATACGCCATCTGAATGGGTATTTTCACATGTTCCTTGGCACGCTTTGCAAGAGGGAGCCAGGAACCCATGGGAACATCCCTGCTGATCACGGGGACAATCGATTCCTGCCATCCGGCCGTAACGCTCAGGAAGTCAATCCCCGCCGCTTCGGCGATCTGATAACTCGCCATGGATTCCTGTGGTTTATTCCCACGGACATCGTCCAGGAGCTCCTCGGCACAGAGCCGGATTCCCAGAGGAACATCCTTCCCGCAGAGCCTCTTCACTTCCTGGATGATTTCGACGGCCATTCGCATCCTTCCTCTTAAATCTCCACCGTACTCATCGGTTCGCCTGTTCGTATAGCTGGAGATGAAATTCGAAATGAGGTATCCCACAATGCCTGAGATCTCGATCACGTCGAAACCGGCTTCAAGACCTCTTCGCGTTGCCTCCACGTGCTCCTTAATACACTGTTTAATATCCTCACGGGTCATCTCCTGAACGGGGCGAAAGATCCTCAGGCGCTGGGGAACGGCCGAGGGCCCCTGACAATAATCGGCCTCCACAGCACCCACCCGACCGCAATGCATGAGCTGATAACCGGCAATGGCCCTTTCAGCATGAATGGCATCGGCAAGCCTCTTGAGGCCGGGGATGAATTGATCATCCCATGCCGCAGCCTGCCCCACGTATCCCTGGCCTTGGCGTTTCTTGTCCATGTAGACGCCCTGCATCGTACAGATGCCTCCGACAACGCCTTTCGCCCTTTCCCGTATATAGGCCACGTCGGCATCTGTAACAAAACCATTGCGGTCGTTCAGATTGTCTTCGGTGGCAGCATACTTGATTCGATTCGGAACCATGAGATTACCGATCTGGATCGGTTTGAACAGGTGAGGATACCTTTTTGCTCCCGGATACGATGAATAATCCCATTGGAAGAGTAACTTAGCCATATACGCCCTCCTTATTGAAATGCTCTTTCAGCAAAGCTCAACATGAGAGATGAGGATGGGAATCAGGTCAAGGGCTCTTAAACCCCCTCAAATGATCACCCCAGGTTTTATCAAGCGGCCCCCACGGAGGCCTCCATGGCGCATTCTCATCCACGGCTGAAACCGTGGCCTTCTGATGTCACGGTATCAAGTTATCTCCGCTGCGGCTTCCTCATTGAAGCGTCTCGATCTTTGAACGGGCTTGAACAAAAAAGCACAAGCAATGTATACTGTATACACGAACCGAAAAATTTTGTCAAGCGAAATTTTAGTTGGGAGGTTCGAATAGTTAGGATTTTCTCTTGACAAACGGAGAGCGATCTGTTTAATTGTCTGGGAAAAGGAGAATGAGTTGAATTCGTTGGAAAATGTCCAAATCCGACCCCTGAAAAAAGAAGACCTTGAGGCCATTGTCGCCATCGATGAGAGGGTCCTCGGTGAGAAGAGGAAGGACTATTGGGAGAGGAAGCTCGAAACGATGAACACCCGGTCCTCACAAGCCTCCCTGGTTGCCGAGGTGGGGGGAAAGGTCGTTGGCTTCATTCTCGGGGATATCAGCGGCTGGGAATTCGGTGTACCGGAGACGATCGCCTGGGTTGATACCATCGGAATGGATCCCGCCTATCAGAAGAAAGGATTGGCCAGGAGTCTTGCCCATGAGCTGATCCGAAACCTGAGGGCCCTCGGGGTAAAGACGATCTATACCCTTGTCAATTGGAACGACTGGGATCTGCTCCAGTTCTTTCACGCGATGGGATTTACGCGCGGGGATATGATCAATTTAGAACTGAAGATCTGACGCTGCTCACTTTCAGTTTCAATCGGCTCGAAGGATAGATTCGATCCGTTTCCTCCAGATTATTCCATGATCGGATCTCGTCGATCGTGAGGTTGTATTTCCTGGCAATCCCCCAGAGCGTATCTCCCCCTCTGACCTCGTAGACGATCTCAGAGGGGTCTTTCTTTACAGGCGGTGCGGAGGGCACCCTCGCCGGGGTTACCCTGATCTTCAATTTATCTCCCGGGCGGAGCTTCTTCTCCGGATGGAGATTATTCCAGCGACTGAGGGCGCCGATGTTCACCCCCATCTCATTGGCAATGCTCCATAAGGTATCCCCTTTTTTGATGAAATAAATGACTTCCTCATCTCCATCGCTCTGCAGGGGTTGAACCTTCCCGTCCCCTTTTTTCTTTGCCGTCACGGTCCATCTGGTTTCCCGATTCGCAGGGCCCACCGAAAGGGGAATGACAAGGTTCATCCCTGGAGTGAGACGGCTTGTCTTCCTCAACTGATTCGTCTCAAGAATGGACTCGCCACTGACCCGATAAGACCGGGCAACTCGGGGCAGGGTCTCTCCCTTTTTCACAATGTGGATCCTGTACGGGGGCCTCTCGGAAGGGTGAAGGGATTCAAAATTCCTGAGGAAGAGCTCTTTTTTCCCAAAGGGGATCTTCATCTCATAATCCGTGTCAGGCGGGGTGCACCACCTCAGCAATTCGGGATTCAGGTCCTTCAGTTCATCGGTTGTCATCTCACAGGCCCTCGCAATGAGAGAGAGGTCCGTTAGCGGTGGAACGGTCACCTTATCGTACCGCAGAGGCTCCTGATATTCAATCGCGGTAAACCCATACCTATCCGGGTCCTTCGAGATGAGGGCCGCAGCAATCATCTGCGGGACATAGTCCTTGGTCTCCTGCTTCAGGTATGGGTATTTGGTCAACTCCCAGAAGTCCTCTGTCCCGTAGCGTTTCATCGCGGTGGCGATCTTATTTTCACCGGCATTGTAACCGGCTGCAGCAAGATACCAGCAAGCAAACATATCGTAAAGATCTTTGAGATACTTTGCAGCCGCTAGGGTCGACTTTTCAGGATCCCTTCTCTCATCAATCCACCAGTTCCCTTTCAACCCGTATTTTTTCCCTGTCAGGTAGATAAACTGCCATGGGCCGCAGGCCTTGCTCCGGGAATAGGCATAGGGATTAAAGCCGCTTTCGATCAGAGCGAGATAGACCAGGTCTTCTGGCAGCCCGTTCTCGCGGAGAAGGGTTCTCATGAATGGAATATATTTTCCGGAGAGCGCGAGCCAGTTGGAAAACTTATTTCTCAGGGCCGTCTGAAAATACTGAATGAACTGCTCCACCTTCGCGTTGATGACGATGGGGATGTCGAAGTCTGCCCCTTTCCTGGGTCGATCATCCGGCAGGACCTCCAGATTGAAATCATCATTCGATTCATCGCTGACAGGAGGCGTCTGTCCTGAGGGAAGTTGCCCGACGCCCTCTAAATTGTAGGCAGGAGAGGAAAAATCCGTTTGAGAGGCCCGAGGGGTCTGAGAGACGAATCTCTCCAATTCCGACCGGCTGAAGAGAGAAGGTCCTCCCTCGTTGATCGGAGAGATATCGGAACGATTCTTCTCGGTGGGGAAATTGACGTGGGGCAAACATGCCGAGGAGAGGAACAAGATCATTGCTGCACAAAAAACCTTGTATATCATTAGAATTCCTCCCAACTCTTTGCCCGACGTGAGAAACACCCACAACCGAGCGAATTTTAGACAAAATCGCACAGATCACCCCCTTTTGTCAAGTCAAAAAATTTTTCCACACTGGCTGCGGACACTTTCTCCCCCTTCCTGAATAACAAATTTTATAGGCGCTTAGCGCATCGATATCGACAAAAAATTGTCGATATGGGGTCATGGATCTCAAAACGTGGGGCAGGCGACCCCACCTGCCGGACCGGTCGGCGAGGACACCGACCCTACGAAAAAACTGCCCCGAAGGGGCCACCTCTTCCAGGCGAAGTCCCGGATGAGGCGTAGATTCTAACACAAAAAGTCTGAGAATTTGTCTTTAACATTTTCAGGACATTAAAAAAGAGTGTCATGCTGAATCCGATTCAGCATCTCACCCATTGGTCCAATTTGGTGAGATCCTGAAAGGGTTCAGGATGACAGGTCCGGGAAATTTCAAATATGTTT
>Ga0315282_10012411_pt1 | contig 13041 bp, 9 predicted proteins | sample YL17G07_20_MG_FD_203693 | JGI IMG/M metagenome (GOLD analysis project Ga0315282, IMG submission 203693) | Sediment microbial communities from Yellowstone Lake, YNP, Wyoming, USA - YL17G07_20 | ecosystem: Environmental > Aquatic > Freshwater > Lake > Sediment | place: USA: Wyoming | collected...
TCATCACAATGCCACTATGAGTCCCCATGACATTATAGGTAATATCTACCCCAACGACCGCATTCCCTCCCAATTCACCGGTCTTATCCTCGATGGAACTGATCGCCAGGTCTCTTCCCTCATTTACCTTCTCTGCCCAAGAAACAGCGACCTCTCTGTTAAACTTCCTCAGATCTGCCCCGTCTAAATTTATTCCAAAAATATGCTCATGAGAAACGATCCCCAGCGTTTTAACGACCTTTCGATTCTTGAATTCCGACGTGCTTATCGCAACGATCTCTTTTCTCTTCTTTTCCCTCTTCAGAGGTTTCTTTCCCTCTTTTCTCTCCCTGTTGGAACAGAGGGGGCACATCTCCGGCAGATCTTGTCCAGACTCATAAACGTATGAGCTTCCACATGATGTGCAATAGACGACCCAGTTCATAGGACCCCCCTCTCTATGTCCCTCCTGCCTCTGCTTTCAGAACCTCCCCCCTCTTCCCCTTTTTTGAAAAGATCAAAAGAGCAGCGGTGAAGATGACGATGAGAAAAAAAGGATAACAAGGATGAGAAAGAAAAGATGAAGCACACCGATGATCAATTTAGCCATAACCTTACCTTCTTGGGTATGGAACTATTCAAGCATTCTTTTGATCCCCTTCAGCTCCTCCTTAACGGAGGCAAGCAGCTCATGGTCTTTTCCATTGGATTTGTTCTCAACCAGTTTCAATTTCAGCTGTTTGTTTTCCAATCTCTCCACATCGCGAATTTTCTTCTTCGCACCCGCGATGGTAAATCCTTCTTCGTAGAGAAGTTTTTTAATCTTCAGGATGAGATCCAAATCCTTCCTCCGGTAGAGTCGCTGGAGGGATCCTCCTTTATGGGGTTTGATCACTCTAAATTCCGACTCCCAGTAACGAAGCACATGGGGTTTGAGACCCGTGATCCGGCTCACCTCTCCGATCCGATAATAGAGCCTATCGTAGGAGATGGGATTCTCCTCTTCCCGACGTTTAAGCAGCCTGGTCAAAGTTCCTCCCTCCGTTTTGCCCTATCCTTCATCGATGAGTCATCACCAACGACTCACTCAGATCCTTTTGCTGAGGCCTCTTGGAGATTGAGGGCTCCCCTCAATACCTGACTCGGTTTGAAGGTCAAAATCCTTCTCGAGGAGATTTCGATATCATCTCCTGTCTGAGGGTTACGGCCTCGCCTTGCTCTCTTTTTTCGGACAACAAAATTACCGAAACCCGAGATCTTGATCTTGTCCTCTTTTTCGAGGTTCTCTTTGATGAGATCAAAGATAGTCTCTACTATCTTAGCCACCTCTTTTTTTGAGAACCCCACCTTCTCGTAAATGGCCTCAACGATATCAACTTTTGTCATGGCTGCCTCCCCCTTTCTTTGGAATCCCTATTGCCTCAGTTCTGCCTCAAAGATTTCCATCAATTGGAAGATAATTTTTTGATGGTAACGATTTACCTCTTCGTCTGTCAAGGTCCGATCGCCCGCCTGGAACCGGATGCGATAAGAAATGCCCTTCTTCCCCTTGGGGATCGGAGCTCCTTGATACACATCGAAGACGCTCACTTCATCGATGAAGGGTTGCTCTTGCGCCCAGATGGTCTCCGTCACCTTTTCCACCCCCACGGCCTCGTCAACCACCATGGAAAGATCCCGATAAACAGCCGGGAACTTGGGCAAGGGGCGAAAGCGTCTTCCCTCCCCTGCTCCTTTTACCAGTTGCTCAAAATCGATCTCAAACAGGTAGGCTCTTCCGGGAAGATCATAATGAACCAGTACCTGAGGATGGATCTCTCCGATCACCCCCAGGGTCTCTCCCTCCATGAGAATTCTCAAGGATTTTCCAGGGTGAAGATAAGGAATATCTTCGCCCCTTGTAAATTTCACTCCTTTGATTTGAAGGACCTCCAGAAGATCTTCGATACAACCTTTCACATCATAAAAATCGACTGACCTCGGCACAGAGGTCCAATGAGGGTCCCTATCCAGCCCTAAAGATAAACCAGCGAGGTATTTTATTTCCGTTGGAAGCTTTTCCCCCTCTTTGGGAAGGAAGACCTTCTTGAGTTCAAAAAGCTTGAGATTCAAATTTTTTCTCGACAGATTATAGTGAGCCGTCTCCAGTAGGCCTGGAATCAGTGAGGTCCTCAGCACCGAAAAATCCTCTGTCAAAGGATTAAGAATGCGAAGGTGCGCTCTCCGCGGATCCTCTGATGGGAGACCGAGGAAGTCCCAGGAGGTTGAGGAGGTGAAACTGTAGGTAATCACCTCATGGTAGCCATGATGGATGAGTAGATCTAATGTCTTTCTTTCTAGAAGCAGCGCCTTGCTTCCCACTTCTGGGGACGTCGGCCCTTGGGGGAGGGTAATGGGTATATTTTCATATCCATTCAGCCTCGCCACTTCCTCAATAAGGTCGATTTCCCGCTCCAAGTCCCCTCGAAAGGAAGGAGGAGTAACCACTAGCACATCTCGCTCCTTCTCTTCTACGTTCAGTTCCAAACCTTTCAGGTAGGCAATCACCTTGGGGGCTGGAATCTCTGTCCCCAAAATCTGATGAATCTTTCGAACGCTCAACGGAATCGGTTTCGGTTGAATAGGTGTTGGGTAGACATCGACCACCCCTTCGATTACCTTCCCTCCTGCCAGTTCCTGAATCAACTGAGCTGCTCGATTGACTGCAGAAAGGCATCCACCATAATCGATCCCTCTTCCAAATCGATAAGCAGCCTCTGTCTCAAGACCCAGCTGCTTAGCGGTTCTACGGTTCCCTGCTGGGCTGAAATAGGCACTCTCTAAAAGGACGATCTTCGTATCCTCTTTGATCTCCGAATTGAGGCCACCCATGACACCTGCAATGGCCACCGGCTTTACGCCATCACAGATCATAAGCATCTCTTGATCAAGGGTCCTTTTCACTCCGTCCAAGGTGACGAACTGTTCCCCCTCCACAGCCCTGCGGACCACAATCCTCCCTCCTTCGAGGAAGCCAAAATCAAAAGCATGAAGAGGCTGGCCGTACTCCATCATCACATAGTTGGTCACATCAACCACATTGCTAATAGAACGAACCCCAATCTTCTCCAATCGATTGCTCATCCAGAAAGGAGAGGGGCCGATCTTAACCCCTTCGATCACTCTTGCAACATAACGTGGGCATAAATCCGGATCCATGACAGTCACGGAGGTCTTTTGGTGGACCTCCTTGCCTTCCGCCGAAAGAGTGAGAGGGGGATATTTTACTCTCTGATGCGTTAAAGCGGCGATTTCCCGCGCCACTCCAATGGCACAGAGACAGTCTGGACGATTGGGTGTGATGCTGATATCGAGAACCGTGTCCCTCAAACCCAATGCGTCGCCGAGGTTCGCTCCCAGAGGAAGAGCGGGAGAAAGGATCATAATCCCAGTGGCATCCGTACCTAAGCCGAGTTCTATTTCCGAACAAAGCATTCCTTCAGAAAGTTCGCCTCGGATCTTCGATTTTTTGATTTCAACGCCATTCGGGAGTCTAGCTCCCACAAGGGCCAGAGGGACCTTTTGGCCGTCTCTGATATTATTCGCACCGCAGACAATGGAAAATTTCCCTTGGTCTGTTTTGGCCTGGACCAGTGATAGTTTATCAGCGTTGGGATGTTTACGGATGCTCTGGAGTTCCCCCACGACCACTTTCTCAAATCCTTGACCCGTGGCCGCGGCCTCTTCCACCTCCAGACCTGCCATGGTCAGAAGACCAACCAGGTCGTTAACCCCCATTGGGATATCAACGTAATCTTTAATCCAATTGAGACTGACCTTCATCGACTCCTCTTCCCCCCCTCCCTCACCCTCCCCCTCGAGGGGGGAGGGGTGAGTGGGGGTGAAACTTAGAATTGCTTAAGAAACCTCAGATCATTCATAAAGAAAAGACGGATATCATTGATTCCGAACTTGAGCATGGCAATCCGTTCGACGCCCATTCCAAAAGCAAAGCCGGTCACTTCGCCGGGATCATAATTGACAAACCCAAACACAGCGGGATCTGTCATCCCAGACCCTAAAATTTCCAACCATCCAGTGTTCGAACAAACCCCACATCCTCTTCCCCCACACATCACGCACTCGATATCGACCTCTGCGCTTGGTTCGGTAAAAGGGAAAAAACTGGGTCGGAATCTAAGCCTCGTTCCCTTCCCGAACATCTGATGAACGAAGACGGTCAGCACACCTTTCAGATCCGAGAACCTCACCCCTTTATCGACTAATAAGCCCTCAACCTGATGGAACATCGGGGAATGAGTTGGGTCCGAATCGCGTCGATAGCACGGTCCAGGGGAAATGATCCGGACAGGTGGCGGGTGTTTCTCCATCGTCCTGACTTCCATCGGTGATGTGTGAGTTCTCAAAACGACTTCTTCGGAGATGAAGAAAGTCGCCTGCATCTCTCTCGCAGGATGCCCTTTGGGAATATTTAGGGCCTCGAAATTGTAGTAATCCAACTCTACCTCTGGCCCTTCCACAACTTCGAAACCCAGGCGAGAAAAGATATCGATGATTTCATCCAGCGTCTGGGTAATGGGATGCTTTCTTCCGATAGGAATTCCCCTCCCGGGAAGGGTGACATCGATTTTTTCCTTTTCTAAACTCTCCTTCCTTTCCTGCTCCTGGATGCGGGATAAAGCCTCTTCAATTCTTGATTCCAACCCCTCTTTAATCTCATTGGCCCGCTTGCCCATCTCTCGGCGATCACCCTCGGGGAGCGCTCCCAACCCTTTAAGAAGCTGGGTCAGACTCCCCTTTCTTCCCAAGACCCTGACTCGAATGTCATTCACTTCTTTTGCCAAGGAGGCTTGGGATAGGGAGGACGATGTCTCTTTGTACAATGTTTCTAATTCCTCTTTCACAAAAGCTATCTCTCTTCAGAGGTTCTACAATCCCCTACTTCGGAGCCAAACCGCTCGTCTTGGCCATCTCGACAATCTTCGAAAACGCGCTTGGATCGTGAACAGCCAATTCGGCTAAGATCTTCCGGTCTAATTCCACGTGGGCTTTCTTCAAGGCCTCCATGAGACGGCTGTAGGTAATCCCATGAAGCCTCGCCGCCGCGTTGATACGGGTGATCCACAATCTTCGAAAATCTCTCTTTCTAATTTTTCGATCTCGATAGGCAGCGGCGAGAGCTCGGTGAACGGCATCCACTGCCGTTCGGTAAAGCCGCCTTCGCCCTCCGACATAGCCTTTCGCCATTTTAAGAACCTTCTTCCTTCTCCGCCTTGTCTTTGGCCCACCTTTTACTCTTGGCATGTTGAGTGCTCCTCCAAACCATTAATTTCTTGCAGTGTGAAATATACGCTCGCTGTTCAATGTCAAAGTTATGTTTATAGTTCTCGTTTTGCTATGCGCAGAGCGCTAAGCGCTTCCCGTTTTCTGAAAATCAGATATAGGGGATCAACTTCTTGATCGCTTTGGCATCTCCTTGTTCAATCGATTTGGGTCTCCTCAGGCCTCTCTTTCTATTGGCCGATTTTTTCGTCAGGATATGCCGCGCGAAAGCCCTCTTGGCTTTGATCTTTCCGGTCCCGGTCTTTTTGAATCGCTTTGCTGCTCCTCGGTTGGTCTTTATTTTTGGCACAATCTTCTCCTTCTTGTAAAATATGATTCGTATTGGCGAAAAGGTGATCGCGAAACAAAAAAACCTCGACGATCACCAGCCCAATCACTAGGGTTTTGGAGTCTGGAGTGGAGCCAGGATCGTGACGAAATTTCTCCCCTCAAACTTGGCGTCCTGTTCAACCTTTCCAAACTCCTTTATCCCCTCAACAATCCGCTTGACCATGTTTCTTCCAAGGTCAGGATGGGCCAACTCTCTCCCTCTGAAAACCACTGTGACCTTGATCTTATTTCCTTCTTTCAAGAAACTCTCAATGTGCCGGAGCTTGAATTGAAAATCGTGGTCCTCTGTCTTCGGCCTCATCTTCACCTCTTTGAGGTGAATGACGGCCTGCTTCTTCTTTGCATCATGGGCCTTCTTCTGCTGCTGGTATTTAAATTTTCCATAATCCATGATGCGACAGACCGGTGGCTCCGATTTCGGGGAAACCTCCACCAGGTCCAATTCAGAACTGGCAGCCACACGAAGGGCCTCAAATATGGGTAAGATACCTAATTGTTTTCCTTCAGGGTCAATGACCCTCACCTCTTTGACTCGAATCGCACGATTAATCCGAACCTGAGCCTCCCTGGCGATAAACACCACCTCCTTTTTTTTCGCTATGCGCAGAGCGCCTGCCTGCGGTAGGCAGGCTAAGCGCTTAGCGTCTTTTTTAGATGCTTGGATATTCCGATTCGACCTGGGCGACGAATTCTTCTGGCCGTAGCGACTTCATCGTTTCACCGCTTCGTTTCCGTGGTGAAAGGGTCCCTTCCTTCTCTTCCCGATCTCCGATCACCAGCATATAAGGGATTTTCTGAATCTGAGCCTCTCGGATTTTGAACCCCAGCTTCTCATTCCGGAAATCTTTCTCGACACGTATCCCTTTTCGAACCAAGGACGCGTAAACCTTCTCTGCATAGGGGATGTGTCGGTCCGTTACCGTTAAAAGGATTGCCTGGATAGGGGCGAGCCACACAGGAAAGGCTCCTGCGTAATGTTCGATCAACACTCCGATAAATCTCTCCATCGCTCCGAGGATCACACGATGGAGCATCACCGGCCTATGCCGCTCACCATCGCTCCCCACATAGGTCAATTCGAATCGCTCGGGCATGGCAAAATCCGCCTGAATCGTTGCGCATTGCCACTTCCGACCAAGGGCGTCTTTCAATTTGACATCGATCTTGGGGCCATAGAAGGCCCCTTCCCCCTCGTTGATCTCGAAGGAAAGGCCCTTTGTCTTGAGGGCCTGAAGAAGGGCCTGGGTTGCCCTTTCCCAGTCTTCATCGCTCCCGATGCGCTTGTCCGGTTTGGTGCTGAGTTCCATCTCATATTCGAACCCAAAGATTTTCATCACATCATCAACAAACTCGATGATGGCACAGATCTCATCATTGAGCTGGTCAGGTCGGCAGAGGATGTGGGCATCATCCTGGGTGAACCCTCTCACCCGGAGCAGGCCATGGAGTTCTCCCGATTTTTCATGACGGTGAACGGTTCCGAGCTCGAAATAGCGAAAGGGAAGATCCCGGTAGCTTCGAATCTGGGATTTGTAGATGAGCATGTGGGCCAGGCAGTTCATCGGTTTGATTCCGTACTCCGCGTCCTCCACCTTTGTGAAGTACATCTTGTCCCGGTAGTTTTCGAAATGGCCAGACTGTTTCCAGAGGTCCAACCGTAAGAGTGTGGGACCGATCACGATCTGATATCCCCTCTTCAAATGCTCCTTTCTTTCAAAATCCTCCAAAATCGTGCGGAGCATAGCCCCTTTGGGGTGGTAGATGACCAGACCTGGACCGGCCTCGTCCTGAATGCTGAAAAGGTCAAGTTCCCTGCCCAACTTTCTGTGGTCCCGCTTGCGGGCCTCCTCGAGCATGAGGAGGTAGTCTTCCAACCCCTTCACATCTGGAAATGCCGTTCCGTAAATTCGTTGAAGCACCTGGTTTCGGGCATCTCCTCTCCAGTAAGTTCCAGAAACATTGAGAAGCTTGAAAGCCTTGATTCTGCCTGTGGAGGGAAGATGGGGACCTTCGCAAAGATCCAAAAAGGACCCTTGACGATAGAGGGAGACACGATCCGGAAGGTCTTCGAGATGTTCAACCTTATAGGATTCCCCCATTTCACGAAAGGTTTTGAGAGCTTCTTCCTTGGAAACCTCTCCACGGATAAAGGGAGAATCCTGTTTGATGATTTCCGATACCCTTTCTCCGATCCTCTCAAGATCCTGCGGTGTAAAGGGTCGATCATAATCAAAATCGTAGTAGAACCCTGTATCTGTCGAGGGACCGAACGTGAGTTTAACAGAGGGAAAAAGTTCCTTCACCGCCTGGGCCATGACATGGGCTGCAGAATGGCGCAAAATTTCAAGCCCTTTCCTCGTTTGGATGGGGATGAAGGAAACGATCGCATCTTTCTCAATGGGCTGAGAGAGGTCAACTAACGCCCCATTCACCTGGGCGGCCACGGCCTGCTCGTCAGCCAACTCCTGTAATTTCATTCCCTTGGGAACCGATTGCTTCACGCCATTGGGTAATGTAATTGAAACCTGCTCTGCCATTTTAATTCGAATTGAAGTAGAAGAGGCATCACCCATGCGTTCTCTGGATGATGCCTCTTCAGTTTGAATGGATTAAAAAGTCTTTTTTTTCAACAAATTATACTTCATTCCTTAAGAAATTGGTTTCAGTGGTAGGCACGTGGGGATTTGAACCCCAGACTTCTACCGCGTCAAGGTAGCGCTCTCCCCCTGAGCTACGTGCCTGTGTTCTCCTTGCTTGAAAATATTTGATTTTTTAACCGATTTTTATAATATTGTCAAGAAAATTGTTAAGTTACAACTCTATACCTTGAATACCAATTCGCCTTTCTTGTCCTCCACATCTACAGTAATTGTGTCCCCTTCCTTAAACTTTCCCTCCAGGATTTTCAGGGCCAATTTATCCTGAATCTCCTTTTGAATCACCCGCTTAAGAGGCCGAGCCCCGTAGGCGGGATCAAATCCTTCTTTAGCAAGCCATTCTTTTGCTTTTTCAGCCATCTTCAGTTGTATCCTTCTTTCCAATAGCCGCTGCTCAAGCTTTTTCACCTGAATCTCTACAATCGCCTTAATCTCTTCTATTCCGAGTCCATGGAAGATGATCAACTCATCAACACGATTTAAAAATTCGGGTTTGAAGTGGGCCCTCATTGCTTCCATCACCCGGCGCCTCATCTCCTCATAATCCTTCTCCCGCAAATCCATGATCCACTGGCTTCCGATGTTGGACGTCATGATGACCACTGTATTTTTGAAGTCCACTGTTCTCCCATGACCATCGGTGAGTCTTCCATCATCCAGGATCTGGAGGAGAATATTGAATACTTCCGGATGGGCCTTCTCAATCTCATCCATCAGGACGATGGAATAAGGTCTTCGACGGACTGCTTCGGTAAGGAATCCCCCCTCTTCATATCCCACATATCCAGGGGGCGCTCCGATCAGTCGGGCCACAGAATGTTTCTCCATAAATTCCGACATATCGATTCTTATCATGGCCTGCTCATCGTCGAAGAGAAATTCCGCCAAGGCACGAGCCAGCTCGGTCTTTCCAACGCCTGTGGGTCCCATGAAGATAAAAGAACCAATAGGACGATTGGGATCTTGGAGTCCGGCCCTCGCTCGCCTCACCGCATTGGAGACCGCTTTGATGGCATCGTCCTGCCCCACCACCCTCTGTTGGAGCCTTTCTTCCATGCGGATCAACTTCTCCACCTCGCCCTCCAACATCCTCGACACAGGGATGCCCGTCCATTTCGAGACGACCTCCGCCACATCTTCTTCATCGACCTCCTCTTTGAGCATCTTTCCTTCTTTCTGAAGAACGGCGAGCCTCTCTTCTTCTTTTTTCATCTCCTGCTCGAGATGGGTCATCTCTCCATATTGCAATTCGGCAAGCCGGGTATAGTCCAGCTCCCGCTCTGCCTCTTTCATCATCTGCTTCGTCTTCTCGATCCGTTCCTTGATCTCGCCAATTTTAGAGATCGATTTTTTCTCGTTCTCCCATTGAAGTGATTTTTCTTTTACCTCGGCTTTCAGATCGGCCAACTCTTTTTCAAGTTTCTTCAGCCGCTCGACAGAAGCCTTGTCCTTCTCTTTTTTCAGGGCCTGGCGCTCAATCTCCAGTTGCATCACCTTCCGTTGAACCTCATCGATTTCCATTGGTACACTGTCAATTTCAATCCTCAGCCGTGAAGCGGCTTCATCCATCAGGTCAACCGCTTTGTCCGGAAGGAACCGGTCGGAGATATACCGATTCGAAAGCATGGCCGCAGCGATGATCGCCGAGTCCTTGATCTTTACACCATGATGAACCTCATAGCGTTCCTTGAGTCCCCGCAAGATAGCAATGGTATCTTCCACTGTGGGCTGGGCAACATAGATCGGTTGAAATCGACGCTCCAGGGCCGCATCCTTCTCCACATACTTTCGGTATTCATTGAGCGTGGTGGCCCCCACACATCTCAGTTCCCCTCTGGCCAGGGCCGGTTTTAACATATTGGAGGCATCGATCGCCCCTTCCGCTGCGCCCGCACCCACCAGCGTGTGGAGCTCATCAATGAAGAGGATGATATTTCCTGCGGCTGCAGTGATCTCTTTGAGCACCGCCTTCAGCCTCTCCTCAAACTCTCCTCGGAATTTAGCGCCAGCAATCAGAGCTCCCAGATCGAGACCAACCAGCCTCTTATTCTTTAGAGTCTCCGGGACATCTCCTTTTACGATCCTCTGTGCGAGTCCCTCCACAATCGCAGTCTTTCCAACCCCGGGCTCACCAATCAGAACAGGGTTATTCTTTGTTCTCCGGGAAAGGACCTGAACAACTCTCCGGATCTCATCATCCCTTCCGATGACCGGATCGAGTTTTCCCTTCCTCGCTTCTTCAGTGAGATCTCTGCTATACCGTTTTAAAGCCTGGTATTTCTCCTCAGGATTCTGGTCGGTGATTCGATGAGGTCCCCGGATCTCCTGGAGCACCCTGAAGATTGCATCTTTCGTCACGCCATTTCTCTGGAGAATCTGTGAGGAAGCCCCTCTCTTCTCATCTGCGATGGCGATGAGAAGGTGCTCAGTGGAAAGATACTCATCCATCAACCTCTCAGCCTCTTTCCAGGCCCCGTTGAAAATTTCATTGACCCGGCTGGAAAGGTAGACCTGCCCAACCCCTCCACCTGTCACTTTTGGAATCCGGTTGAGCTCGCCTTCCAGTTGGGAAACAATCAAATCGATGTTCGCCCCCAATTTCTGAAGAATCGGGATGGCGATCCCTTCTTTCTGCTCCAGAAGGGCTAACAGAAGATGTTCCACATCGATCTGCTGATGGTTTTTTCGTTCGGCAATGGCCTTGGCTTCTTGCAAGGCTTCCTGGGCTTTTAATGTAAATTTCTCTATCTGCATTTCAATTCACTCCTGGATTAATACGTTCGACGGTGCCAAACCCCAATTTTTGAATCGGGGTAAGACGCGCCGCTCAGTATTAACCCTGAGCACACCCCGAGCGTCAGACCGGGGGGCCGAATGGTTTAATTTTCCACCTTAAAATAATCATCTCCTGGGGGTTTTGCAAATAGAAAATAACTCCACCAACACCTCTTTATAGTTCCGTAATCCATTGAAATGTTTAGAAATTATGATGAGAGCTCTGAAAAACTACTTTTCGCTCTCATGAGCTTTCTGGACTTTTTTAGAAATCTCATGACCTCAAGGCGTCAGCTAAGCAGACAAATTCCTGGATCGCAAGGGTCTCAGGCCTTCTCTGGGAGTCGATTCCGATCTTCTCAATTCTCTTCTCCAGATCCTCTGGAAGGAGAAGATCGGCATGTCTCAACGCGTTGATCAATCTCTTTCTACGATAACTAAAACAGCCTTTAACCACCTTCTTAAACCAGTCCTCCTCTTCTGGCCTCAGCAAAGGTCTTTCCTTCCACACCATGTGGATGACGGCTGATTCGACCTTGGGAGGAGGAAAGAAGGCAGAGGGTTTGATATAGAACTGAATAGAGAGATCTGAAACCGATTGAGTAAAGATAGACAAGGGGCCATAATCCTTTCCACCAGGGGAGGCGATCATTCTTTCAGCTACTTCTCGTTGAAGCATCAGGGTAATGGTGGAGAAGAGCTGTTTTGACTCAATGAAACGGAAGAGGAGGGGTGTGGAGATCTGATAGGGGAGATTGGCGACCACCTTGAGCTGCTGATGACCCTGGCGATAAAGCTGCTCGAGACTGATTTTCAGAACATCTCCCTCGATGACCATGATATTTGAAAGGTCTGCCGTTTTCTCTTTCAGCACGTTCACCAATTTCCGATCGATCTCGACGGCAATCACCTTTTTAACCTGACGGGCAAGGGCAAGGGTCATCTCTCCCGTTCCGGGACCGATCTCGAGAACCACATCCCCCTTTTCAAGTTCGGCTGTCCGGATAACCTTGTTTAAAATATTTCGATCGACGAGGAAATGCTGACCCCATCTTTTCCGAGGAGTGAGACCATATTCTGCCAGTTCTCTCTTAATGGATGGCATATTATTTAATGAATAATAGAGGAATCAAAAAACCATTATGTGATTCCTGCCCCTGCTTTCGCAGGGGTAAACTTGTCCCCACGAAAGTGGGGAGCAGGAATCCATGTCGTTTGGATCTCTGTTTTCACAGGGACAACAGGTCTGGATTCCCGTTTCCACGGGAATGACAGATTATATGAAAAATGATTAGCGCAAAAGGCATTTGCCAAGTTCAGTTTTTTCAATCTGCAATCTGAAATCTAAAATTTCTAATTTTATTTAGAGCGGTAAATTCGAGTAGGCATTGAGTGACAGGTCAGCTCGAACCCCTCTCTTCAAATACTCATATCCCACCACACCGACCATGGCAGCGTTGTCCGTGCAGAAAGGGGGTGAAGGAATATAAACAGCAATCTTATGTCCCAAAGCCTCGTCCTTCATCCTTTCCCTGAGAAGGCGATTAGCCGCCACTCCTCCGGCCAGGACGATTCTTTTCAATTTTTCATGCTGGGCGGCTTGAATAGTCTTTTGCACCAGCACCTCAACGACCGCCTCTTGAAAGCTGGAGACGATATCTCCAATAAGTTCCCTCGGATAACCCTCCTGCGTTGCGGGATGGCTTTTCACATAATTGACCACCGACGTCTTGATTCCACTGAAACTGAAATCGAGAGAATTCTTTCCGAGGAAGGGTCTTGGGAATCGAATGGCCTTCGGGTTCCCCTTTTTGGAGAGTTCGTCAATCACCGGACCTCCCGGGTATCCCAGACCTAAAAGCTTTGCGACTTTGTCAAAGGCCTCTCCTGCAGCATCATCTCTGGTCTGCCCTAACCTCTTAAACTTCCCGAATCCGTCCACTCGAAAGAGTGAGGT
>Ga0315282_10012412_pt1 | contig 13038 bp, 16 predicted proteins | sample YL17G07_20_MG_FD_203693 | JGI IMG/M metagenome (GOLD analysis project Ga0315282, IMG submission 203693) | Sediment microbial communities from Yellowstone Lake, YNP, Wyoming, USA - YL17G07_20 | ecosystem: Environmental > Aquatic > Freshwater > Lake > Sediment | place: USA: Wyoming | collected...
AAGCCGGGTTTTCAATAAAAAACCCGGCTTTCCTTGTCTTGACCTCTTCTCCGATTTCTTTACGTCTCCACCCCTCACCCCTCACCTCTTCGGATGCGCTGTCGAGCGTCGGGTGCACTGACGAGTGCGCGATGAACCCTCTTTACTCGTTCAACAGTCCGATCACCTCATCCTTCAGCGCCAGGCTAGTGGCGACGGCTTCCTTGCCATAAATGGTCGGGCTGCCCTTCCAATCGCCAAAAAAGCCGCCCGCCTCGCGGAAAATGGGCGGGAACGGCCCGCAGTCCCATACCCCCATCATCGGGTCGAGCATCACCTCCACCCGCCCGCTGGCCACCAACAGGTAGCCGTAAGCGTCAGACCAGCCAGCGCGGATGGATGCCCGTCGGGCCAGGCGCTCGAAGGCCGGCCAGCGGTCGTGCTGCCAGAAGCCGCCCACATCGGTGTAGCACACCACCCCCTTATCCAGCCGGTCGACCGTAGAAACGTGCGCCGGCTTGCCGTTCCACCAGCAGCCCGACCCGCTGGCCGCCGAGATCATCTCCTCCAGCGCCGGAAAATAGGCCACGCCTACCTCCACCACGCCCTCGATCTCCAGCCCAAGCAGCACCCCGTAAAGCGGAACCCCGTGAAGGAAAGCCTTGGTGCCGTCAATCGGGTCGATGATCCAGCGCCAGCGGGTCCCCTCCCCGCTCTTGCCGAACTCCTCGCCCAGCACGGCGTGGTCCGGGTAGCGCTGCTCGACCGCCCGGCGGATCAGCTCCTCGGCCTTGCGGTCGGCGATCGTCACCGGCGAGCCGTCTGCCTTGGTATCTGCCCGCACACCCTTATTGAAATACTCCAGCGTCAACCGCCCGGCCTGGTAAGCCGTCTCCCGGGCAAACCGCAAATATTCCTGCAGTTCCTCTGTCATCGTTGCACCTCTTCCTTCTCTTCCCCCTCCAGCATCTGCTCATCCCGCCGCAGCCTGCGCCAGCGGTCCGCCAGGCTGACCAGGTACAACGCCATCACCCCGAAGATCACCGCATAACCGGCAAGCATGTAGTTTGTTGTTTCGGCCATTTTTACCTCTCCATCCTCATTCTTTCCACTTTCTCAGCCAGCTTGCCCAGGCGGATGCGGTGCCACAGCAGCGCCGCATACACCACCGTAAACGCCAGCAGACCAAACAGGAAAGTTTGCAGCATCTTTGGACTCACATCGAAAGCCCCCAGGGCGCTTGGGTCGCTGTTTCCCACCACCACCGGGTGGATGGTGCGGAAAATGCGGATCGAAAGGAAAGTCAGCGGCACACTGATAAACCCGATGATGGCGTAAACCGCCCCAAAGCGCGCCCGCCGCTCGGGTTCCTCGATGCCCGAGCGCAGCATTAAGTAAGCCGCGTAGATCAGCTCGGTGACCGTCACGGTGGTCAGGCGCGGGTCCCAGGTCCACCAGGTGTTCCAGATCGGTTTGGCCCAGATCGACCCGCTCACAATGGCAATCAGCAGGAAGACCATGCCCAGCTCCACCGAGGCCATCTCTACCACGTCCCAATCCGGTTTATGCCCGAGCAGATAGATCACCCCGGCTACGGCCGCCACGATAAAAGATAGCAGCCCCACCCAGGCAGTCGCCACGTGAAAATAAAACACCTTCTGCACCATCCCCATCACCTGTTCCACCGGGGCGTACAGGAACACCAGCCCGGTCGCCGCCGCCAGCAGCGCCCCGGCGCCGATATCGAGGATGGTCGCCAATTTCACAGAATTACCCATTACACCTCCAAATCGCAGACCCCTATTCTTCCACCACAAAATCGAACACCATAAAGGCAGCGGCTGTGAAAATCACATCATATACCACAAGCTGGTTGATCCATGGGGCAACCTCGGCCCAGGCTGCCCCGCCCAGGAAACCGCTCGACGCCTCCACCGCCGCCAACAGCACCGGCAGCGCGACCGGAAAGAGCAGGATCGGCAGCAGGATGTCACGCGTGCGCGCCTGCACCGCCATGCTCGCCAGCAGCGTGCCGACCGCCGCGTAGCCCTCGGCACCCAGCAGGATCACCAGCGCCAGCCCGGCGTTGAACAAGTTGGTGTTGTATAACACGCTATACACCGGCAGCACGATGATCGCCGTCGCCAGCATGAACACCAGGTTGGCCAGCATCTTGCCGAAATAGATCGCCGAGCGGTCGACCGGCGCCAGCAGCAGCCCATCCAGGCAGCCGCGGTCCTTTTCTACCGCCATCGAACGGCTCAGTCCGAGCGTCCCGGCGAAAATAAACGTCACCCACAGCACGCCGCTGGTCACCGCCGCCCGCGCCTGGGCGTCCAACTGGAGCGCAAAATTGAAGATAAAGATCACCAGCAGGGCGAAGACCAGCATGGCCGAGATCACTTCACGGGAGCGCCACTCCGCCGCCAGGTCTTTCCAGATCACGGCGGTCATGGCTTTGAGAAAGGCGGTGCTGGTTGTAGGCGGCATGGTTGAGTATGAGCCTTCAGTCATCTGTTGACAGCTTCTTTATAAAACTCCACCACTCCCCCTTCGCCCAGATCCGCCTTCCTCTGCGAGGCGCGCATGGCGCCGTGGGAGAGCACGTCGAAGCGTCCGGCCAGGGCATCTGCTCGCAACAGGTCGTGGGAGGTCATCACCACTGTGCGCCCCAGCCCGGTCACCTGGCGCAGCACCCCATCCAGCATATGGCTGGCGTCCTGGTCGAGTCCGGTGTAGGGTTCGTCCAACAGCAGCACCTGCGGGTCGTGGATGACTGCTCGCCCGATCGCCAGCCGTTGCTGCATACCGCGCGAGAAGGTGCGCACCAGGTCACGCCGGCGGTTAACCAGCCCAACCTGTTCCAGCACAACCATGATGCGCCGTTCAAGCTGCTCCACCGCGTACATACGCCCGTAAAAGCGCAGGTTCTCCTCGGCGGTCAGGTCTCCATACAGCAGGGGCAGGTGCGAGACTACTCCCAGGCGCCGCCGCACGGCTGCCGCCTGGCGCGGCAGGCTGTATCCAGCTATGCGCACCTCACCCAGGGTCGCCCGCGCCAGCGAGGCCAGGATGCGCAGAAAGGTCGTCTTTCCCGCCCCATTCGGACCCAGCACCGCCACAAATTCGCCTTCCGCAGCCTGGAATTCCAGATCGCGCAGCACCGTCTTTGGCCCAAAACGCTTGTAGAGCTTGCGGACTTCGATTATTTCCTCATCTCCTTCAAAACCCCCACCAGCTCATTCCGCCGCGCTTGATAGGGATACTTGTCCAGCCGGCCCTCGTGAAACAGATCATCCAGCGCTACGATAGCATCCAGCAGCGATTCCTGCGTCTGCTCCACCGGCAGCGTATCAACCCTCTGCCCAGCCCAGCGCGTTTTACGCAGCCTCCTGACCAGAGCCGCGCTCCTGATCTGGCGCCGGTAGAAACAGAACACCGCCGCCGTCAAGGCCAGCAAAAACACCGCCAACCCGACCAGCAGGTTGAGGTCGGCTGTCACACCTGCCGGAGTGGCTTTGAGGCTGCCCGACAGGCTGACCTGCAGCGGGCTGCCGTCCGCCAGGTTGGAGCCTACGAATAATTGCAGGCTGGTACCCTGCACGTCACGGTTGCCGGCGAATTGGAGCTGCGGACTGGTCAATATAATGCCCTCGTTGGGCAGCATTACCACCACCTGCTGTACCTGCACCGGCATGTGCAGTGTGATCGTCGCCTGCCGGTCGTACAGCATGGCGTAGGCGAACACCAGTTGGTAGCCGCTGCCAGGCGGGATAGTCTGTGTATCGCCAAAACCTTTGTCGGTCTGGATAAACCGTTCGCCCAGCGCCCCATCCTGGAACTGAAGGTTAACCGCTCCCTGCGGCAGGTCATAGTTCAGCACCGCCTGGCCGGTTTTGGCGGGCACCACCATCTTATTCTGCGTGTTGGTAATGATCACCACCTCGGCCACCTGCATCATTCCCGGCTGGGGGAACTCAAAGATTACGTGCAACCGGTCGGCCACCAGCCCCGAGGTGTCTGAGGTCAGCTCGGTTTTGCTCAGATCAAGCGTGGGCGTGGGCAGACCGGAAACGCCCGCAGAGGGAGTGGCTGTAACCCGCAGGCCAGGCTGCGTGGCGCCGGACAGCGTCTGCGGCCCACCCGGCTCAGCGTACCACAACGTGCGCATGTAGCTGACCGCTGACCACATCTGGTCTTCGGTCAACTGGCTGGAAAAGGCCGGCATGCCATTTTGTGGATTACCCTGTTGGGTGGCGTTGAACAGGTCCTGCAGAGATACCTGCGCCAGCAGGGCCGGGTCGGACCAGTCCGGCGGTTTCACCGCCAGGCTGGCAGCCTGGGGACCGTCGCCGCGGCCCTTCCCGCCGTGACAGGCCTGGCAATCCTGGCGATAAACATCCATCCCGCTGGAAAGCTCGTTCAGCGTGACGCTCAGGTTGAGCACGTAGGCTACCACGTCCCAGCGCTGGCGGTCGCTCAATGTATTGCTGGTGCTGGGCATAAATTTGGCCAGGTGGCCGGTGTTGATGATGGAGAACCAGTCCACCGGGCGAGCCAGACGAGATACCTTGGCTGTGCCAATCGCCGGGGGGGCCGTGGCCAGGTTGCCGGCCTGGGCTCCGTCGCCTTTGCCAAAGTCGCCGTGACAGGGAGAGCATTTATCCCGGTAGATAGACGCCCCCACGGTCGGGTCGGGCGGCACAAACGGGAGGTTAGCGGCAGGCGAAGGACTTGGCAGCAGGGGCGCCTGGGCTCCCGGCGGCGGTGTGATATCCTCGCTCAGTGAAACCGAGCAGGCAGACAGCAACAGCAGCAGCGCCAGGCCAACCAATAATAGCATCCCTTGCGATCGCGGAGCATCCCGTAGGGAAGGTTTCCCGAAGGCCTTCGCAAAGTTTAGGGAAGCCGTTCGCAAATGCCTCTCGAAGGCCTTCGCAAGGTTAACTGCCGCTGTCGCACTCCTGTCCAGGCTCATAGCGTTATCGGCATTCCACAGCGTGAACAGAACTTATCCGACTTTTTCACTGGCTTGCCGCACCTGGGGCAGAACCCGATCGACTTCTCCAGGCGGCTGCGCCGGTGGGAAGAGATCAACAGCTCCAGCTTCTCATCCGGCGGTTCCACTGCGACAGGCGCAGCCGGAGCGGCTGCCACAGCCGGAACTTCACGCGCCTCCTCCAGGGGTGGCAGCTCGTCCAACCGGCGCAGAACTTCCGCCGTATCGTGCGCCAGGGCCGCCCGCTGCGGTGGGTAATCTTCCTCGGGGATTTTGCCCAGGTAATGGTCGAAATCCAGCTCCTGTAAGGCTGACAGCAGCCGGTCGCGCTCGGCCAGCAGTTGGCCTTCGTGCTGCTCAGCCGGTTCGCCTTCCGGCGCATCATGCTCACTTTCCAGGCTGAGAAACGGCCGGCTGAGGTACATTCCCACCAGCAGCGCCAGCGCCAAGATCAGAAAAAGTGCGCCTAATTCCATATTACTTCACCAGCTCATCGACCACAGTTGTAATCTCTCCGGCCGACTCAAAAGGTCCCTTCTTCACATAGGCCAGCTTACCCTGCTGGTCGAGGATATACGTCTCCGGCACGCCGGTTGTGTGGAACATCTGCGAGATGGCCGTACGCAGGTCCGGTCCGTTGGGATAGCTGACGCCGAACTTCTTCATGAACGCCAACGCCTGCGGCTCCGTGTCGACGTAATCCACGCCGAGGAACACCACCTGCCCACCCGGCTTGTAAGCCTGCCAGGCCTGCTCCAAGGCGTCCGCCTCCTGTTCGCACGGCTGGCACCAGGAGGCCCAGAAATTGATCACCAGAACCTTGCCGGAATAATCCTCCGTCTTGAGCGTCTGCCCGTCGAAGGTCGTCAGCGAAAACCCCGGCGCCTTCTGCCCGATAGCAATTGGCCCGGTCTGATTCAGGCGCATTCCCCAGGCGATCAGCGCCAGGAACGCCAGCAGTCCGGCAAACGACGCCGCCATTACCCAGAGGGGTAATCTTTTTCCAGTCCTGGTCATTGAGGCTTCTTCAGTCATAATCTCCTTCTTAACTCCTCTTCCACCTGCGCCAGGTACGCATCGGCGTTATCCGCCGGTGGAGGACCAGCCGGTTCGGATGCCGGTTTTGGCCGGCGGGCGCTCGCCCCGCGCAGGCCCCGATAGACCAGATACACCCCCCCCAGAAAAATCACCGGCGGGAGGCCGTAAACCAGCCAGTTCAGCCCGCTGCGCGGCGGCTCTGCCAGCACCCGGTCGCCGTACTGGGCCACAAAATACTGCTTGATCTGCTCCTTGCTCTTCCCTTGCGCCAGCATCTGCCGGATCAGCTCGCGCCACTGGGAGCAGGCGGTGGTCGGGCACACATCCAGGGGGATGTTTTCGCATACCGGGCAGTATAGCTCGCGCGCCACTGCGTTCACGTCGTCGTCTGAGGGAGTCGGTGCCTGGGCCGCCACCACCCGGATACCCACCATAACCAGCAGGATCAAAACCAGGGCTAAAGTGGTAAATGCCAGGATGCCCCCTGTATTCTGTTGGGGAAGGTCTGTTCTATCACACAACCCGATATTCCCAACAACCAGGCCTTCTCCGGTCTTATGCCACCTCGGCAAGGATCTTCTCACCCAGGGGAAGGAGGGTTTGTTTGGCTGTAAAAATGAGTATCTATCCAAAAATCTTTTCATTGTCATTGCGAGAGAGCGTCTCCCTGCGAGCGAAGCAATCTCAGTTCCGAAATAAAGATTGCTTCGGCGAAGACGCCTCGCAATGACATCGGGAAGGGCTAGTATTAATTTTCGGATAGGTTGTAAATATGTCCAATACCCAGACCCTCCCCTACGTTCTGGAGAGGTATCTACCTGGGTAAAAACGTGTTTGTGTTCCATCCTACACCTTAACCGCCGCAGGCGCAGGCGCGGCCTGCTTTACCGCTTCGGCTTCACGGTCAGGCCAGGCTGCTACCGCTGTACCCAGGATAAACACCAGCCCGCCAATCCACAGCCAGCTCACCAGCGGGTTATGAAAAACTTTGAAGGTTGTCCCGCCGGAAGAAATCGGCTGCCAGTCGACTAATATAATGTACAGGTCGCCCGCCAGGGTAGAGCGCAGGCCGGCGATTGTCACCGGCTGTTGCGACTCGTAATAATAGTCCCGGCGCGGGTACAGGTCGCCCAGCGGCTGCCCATACTGCGACACGTTCACCACCGCCCGGGCCACGTTGCGCCCGTCAGCGGTGTCGAACACCGCCAGGTCCTTGAACGTGATCGTATAGCTGTCCAGGCTGAGTGCGCCGCCCTGCTTCAGCGTGCCTTGCGTCTGGGTCTGAAAAAACTGCATTCCGATGACTCCCAGCCCCATCATCACCACGCCCAGGTGGATAATATACCCGCCATAACGCCGCCGGTTGCGTTCCGCCAGGCGCCAGGTGGCTACCAACAGGCTCTCCCCGCTGCGGTGGTGGCGCGCCAGGGCGGCCCGCCCGTATTCGTACAACGTCACCGCCAGGACAAAAGCCGCCAGCCATAACGCCAGCAGCGCCGCCCACTGCCGCACCCCTACGGCTAAGGCCAACACCGGCCCCGCCAGCGAGACTACCAGCGGTTTCCAGATCGCACTCCCGTAAGTTTTGAGCGTCGAATGGCCCCAGGCCGAAAGCGGCGCCACCCCCATCAACAGCAGCAAAGCGCCAAACAGCGGCCCGGTTGCCCCGGTGTAAAACGGCGGGCCGACCGTCACTTTTTGCCCGGTGAACAGCTCTGAGACCAGCGGGTAAGTCATGCCCCAGAAACATACCACCAGGATGCCCATGAAGAGCAGGTTGTTGACCAGAAAAAGTGCTTCGCGCGACAGCAATGAGGTCATCTGGCCCTCGGAACGCAGGTCATTCCAGCGATAAAGCAGCAGTCCCAGCGAGATTAAAAAGGTAGTGCTGATAAATATGAGGAACGGCCACCCAATTCCGCTTTCCGAGAAGGCATGCACCGAAGAAAACTCGCCCGAACGGGTCAGGAAGGTGCCGTAAATCACCAGGCAGTAGGTCAGGATGATCAGGATCATGTTCCAGCGCTTGAACAGGCCGCGCTTTTCCTGGATCATCACCGAATGCAGGAAAGCCGTGCCCGACAACCAGGGGATCAGGGCGGCGATCTCCACCGGGTCCCAGCCCCAGTAGCCGCCCCAGCCGAGGACGTCATAAGCCCAGCGCATGCCCAGGATCAACCCCAACGAGAGGAACAGCCAGGCGATCAACGTCCAGCGCCGGGTGACGCGGATCCAGCGGTCGTCTGCGCGCCCGGTGACCAGCGAGGCGAATCCGAAAGCGAAGGGCATGATGAAGCCCACGAAGCCCAGGTAGAGCATGGGCGGGTGGATGATCATCCCCGGGTGGCGCAACAGCGGGTTCAGCCCTTCGCCGTTGGCTGGTATCAGCGGCAGCGACCCGGCCGGTTGGAACACGGCTGTGAGCACGTCTCCGCTGGGGACCTGCCAGAAGCGCTCGAACGACCCCTCGCCCTGGACGAAAACGGTCAGCCCGATGAAAAAGGCCAGAGTCACCATCAACGCCGCCACCACCCAGGGCAGGAGCTCCCGGTCGCGCTCCCACTTGCGCAGGGCGGCCGCCATGGCAAAGCCTGACATCAGCCACGACCAGAACAGCAGCGAACCAGCCTGCCCGCCCCACAGGGCGGTCACCTTCAGGTAAGCCGGCATACTGTCGCTGGTCACGCTGTAGACGAACTGCACCTCGTAATGGCGGGTCAACAGCAGGTAAATCATTACCAGCACGGCCATACTGGTCAACGGGAAGGTCAACAGCATGGCGGAGCGCCCGCTCTCTACCCAGGCCAGGGCATTCTTTTTTGCAAAATGCCCGCCATAGATGGCTGTCCCTGCTCCATATAAGGAAACGATGAAAGTGATTACCAGTATTCCAAAACCAAAAATTGGGATCATAGGCTATAAAAATTCAGGAAATAGAGTAAAGTAAAAAACCGCTCCATGGAAAGAGCGGTGACAAACTTATTTCTGCACCTGGTTAGGTACGGCCTCCTGGTACTTGGTGGGGCATTTCAACAGCAATTCGTTGGCCTGAAACACACCGTCAAACCCGAGTTGACCGGTCATGATGGCCTGGGCTTCATCCTTAAGCAGGTCTGGCCGTGGGCCGTGATAGACGACCTTCAGCCGCGGCTTGCTGGGGTCGATCACCGCCGCGTGCAGCACGGCCGCCAGCCCGCCCTGGGCATCGATGACCGAGTTATCGCCCGGCACCTGGGCCACGCTGAACATCAGCGTCAGGGATTGCGGGTCGTACTGGATGGTATTGCCAATCACCGCCCCAGAAACGCGCACGTTCTTACCGGCCAGGGCCTGGCCCCTGGATTTCAGTTCTTCTACCGTTAAAAAATATTGAGAGTTGGCGCTGGTAGCCGAGAAGATCAGATAGCCGATCGCCGCAACAATCAGCAGGCCGCCGATAATGAATTTCAAACGTCCCAGGGAAACTTGCCTCGAAGCTACAAAACTCTGCATACTTCTCCTCCAAGATTGATCTGCCGGGTACGCCGCAGGTTACTATCACGGCGCCCCTGCCGGCCCTGCTGACCCTATCAGCCCCGCCGGTCCCTACCCGAAAAGATATACGAATAAAACAGACGCTTGTATACCGATTTTATCCCATTAATCTCCGAACCAGATTAAGGGTTGGTGAGAAAATTTTTGCTCCAAGTAATAGGAAACCAGGTTTTTTCCTGAAAACCCGGTTCCTTTTTTCCTCTTAGAGTCTGAACATCGACTTAGAAAATCAGCACCAGCCGGCCAGCCGGCCCAACGGCGCCAGGAACACCACGGCCAGGATCACCAACACCAGGCCAAGCGCCAGCACCACCGCCCCGATGGCCAACCCCAACGCCCCACCGACGATGCCGATAATCAGCGCCACCAGTCCGACCCCCATTCTTGACTCAGCGGGTATAATATTCCCCATGTCCTTTACTCCTTCATCCACCACCGGGCGAGAATTCCCCGCCTACCGCTACTTCGACCTGGTCATGGCCCTCTTCGTCACAGTGCTGATCGTCAGCAACATCGCCTCCTCCGCCAAGATCGTCGATTGGGGCTTCTCTGTCTTCGGCATTCGCATCGCCTTCGATGGCGGGACTATCCTTTTCCCCGTCTCCTACATCTTCGGCGACGTGCTCACCGAGGTCTACGGCTACCGCCGCTCACGCCGCGTCATCTGGACCGGCTTCTTCTGCCTGGGCCTGTCTGCCGCCATCCTGTGGTTCGTGCGCATCCTGCCCGGTGAAGCCACCTGGCAGCAGTACGCCGGCCAGAAAGCTTTCGACGCCATCCTGGGCGGCATGTCTTCCGGCGGAATCGTCATCGCCAGCCTGACCGCCTACTGGGCGGGTGAGTTCTCCAACTCCTTCGTACTGGCGAAGATGAAAATCCTCACGCGCGGGCGCTGGCTGTGGACGCGCACCATCGGCTCTACCCTGGTCGGCGAGCTGGTCGATTCGGCCATCTTTATCGCCATCGCCAGCCTGTTCGGCGTCTTCCCCTGGAGTCTGTTCCTCACCCTGGTGCTGACCAACTACGTCTTCAAATGCAGCATGGAAGCCGTGATGACCCCAGTCACCTACCGGGTCATCTCCTTCCTCAAGCACACCGAAAAGGAAGACTACTACGACTACAGGACCAATTTCAACCCGTTTCACATTTAGTCGTCCGCCATGCCCACCGCCACCTACCATTTTCCCGCCGGTTTCCTGTGGGGCGCCGCTACCGCCGCCCACCAGGTTGAAGGTAGCAATAATAACAACACCTGGTCCGACTGGGAAAACCAACCCGGCCGGATTAAAAACGGCGACAAGGCCGGCCTGGCTGCCGATTGGTGGGGCGGGCGCTGGAAAGAAGACTTCGACCGCGCCGCCGCGGCCGGGCAGAATGCCCACCGCCTGTCGATCGAGTGGAGCCGCATCCAGCCCACCCCCACCCACTGGGCCGAGGACGTGCTGGACTACTACCGCCAGATAGTGCGCGGGCTGGTCGAGCGCGGCCTGACCCCCCTGCTGACCCTGCACCATTTCAGCGACCCGCTGTGGCTGGCCGAAAAAGGCGGTTGGGAAAACCAGGAGGCGCCCGGGCTGTTCGCCGCCTTCACCCGCAAGGTGGTCGAGGCGCTCAAAGAATACGTCACCTACTGGATACCGGTCAACGAGCCCAACACCTACGTCACCGAAGCCTACCTGGAAGGGCTCTTCCCGCCCGGTAAGAAAGACCTGGGCGCTGCCTTCACCGTCCAGGCCAACCTGCTGCGCGGCCACGCCGCCGCCTACCAGGCCATCCACTCCCTGCAGAAAGAAGCCCGCGTCGGTTCCTGCATCAACTACCGCTCGTTCCAGCCGCGCCGCCCCTGGCTGCCGCTGGACCGCCTGATGGCCAGGTTTACTGCTGCCGCCTTCAACGATGCCTGCATTAACACCTTACTGAAAGGTCGCTTGAGTTACCTGGGCAAACGCACCCGCCTCCCCGAGGCGGCTAAAACGCAGGACTTCGTCGGGGTCAATTACTACACGCGCGACCTGGTGGCCTTCAGCCTCTCCTACGCCAACTTTTTCAGCCAGCGCAGCTTCCCGCCCGGCGCGCCGCTCAGCCAGACCGGCTTCCTCGCCCACGTCCCCCAGGGCATGTTGGAGGCGCTGGACTGGGCCAGGCGCTTCAACCTGCCCATCTTGATCACCGAGAACGGCGTCGACGACAGCCAGGACCGCCTGCGCCCGCGCTACCTGGTCGAGCACCTGCACCAGGTCTGGCGGGCGGTCAATTCCAACTGGCCGGTCAAGGGCTACTTCCACTGGACCCTGGTGGATAACTTCGAATGGGAGCGCGGCTGGACGCAGCGTTTCGGCTTGTGGGGGCTCGATTTGCCGACGCAGAAGCGCATCCGCCGTCCCAGCGTCGACCTGTACGCCGCCATCTGCAAGGAAAACGGCATCGCCTCATCGGCGGTCGAGAAATACGCTCCAGAGTCATTGCCGGCGCTCTTCCCGGAATAAAGGGAAAACCGAACACTTTGCTCAATCAAATTTGTTACTTCAACAAGCGCGTCACCAATCGCATCACCAGGAAAATCGCCGGCCTACGCTACAGCCCGATTTGCCTCATCCGGCATACCGGCCGGCGCACTGGAACTCTTTACGAAACGCCGCTGATGGCCGTACGCACGCTGGATGGCTTTATTTTCGCCCTGACCTATGGTCCACACGTGGATTGGTATCGCAACGTTCTGGCGGCCGGCCATGCCACGCTGCGCTGGCAGGGGCAGGTATACGCCCTCGAGAATCCGCAAACGGTCGATGCCAGCACAGGCCAGAACGCTTTCCCATTTCCCCCCAACCTGATCTTACGCCTCCTGGGCATACGGCATTTCTTTCAGATGAAAGTCACCCAAAAATAAGGGCCCCAATCAAGGACAAGACGCGCCTGAGCATCGGCGACGCCCTGGACTTGGTACTGGGCGACGAGTGGACCTCCAAGGTCACCGGCGATTCGATCTTCATGACCTTCGACCCGGTCGCCCACGACGCCTGCGGTTTCAAACTGTGGAGCGACACGGTCAAACAGCAGGGCAACGACGACGCCTTTGTGCAGCGCTACGCTGACAAGGCCAACTCCTGGCTGTCCCACGCCGTCGAGCTCGGCCTGGGTACTTCCGACCCGGCTAAAATCGAGCTGGTCGAGCAGAAGATTGGGTAGGAGAGTCGTCAGTCTTCAGTCGTCAGTTTTCAGCCGTTATTGACTACTGATAATTGAAGACTGACGACTATTTTAGTAGTGGATACAAAGGGTCCGGGCCCAAAAAGAGCTGGCGCTGGTGGTTGAAAAAAAAACGATCACCCTGTTGCATCCGTCAAATTCCATTCCAGGGGCACTAAGGAAGCATCTTCACAAGACTGGCAAACTGTTCGAGGTTGAAGGCTCTCAAAGTGGTGGTATGCACATTGCCCAGCGCGCCTAGACCGAGCAGGAAAGCCGCTGCTGCTTCATCACTCGGCGCT
>Ga0315282_10012413_pt1 | contig 13038 bp, 9 predicted proteins | sample YL17G07_20_MG_FD_203693 | JGI IMG/M metagenome (GOLD analysis project Ga0315282, IMG submission 203693) | Sediment microbial communities from Yellowstone Lake, YNP, Wyoming, USA - YL17G07_20 | ecosystem: Environmental > Aquatic > Freshwater > Lake > Sediment | place: USA: Wyoming | collected...
ACCCTGCCCCGTAGAGGCCGCTTCAGCGGCATTCTTCTGGGGTTTTTTGTGTTTGGGAATCTTTTTGCCTTCAATAATTTTTTCCGAAATCAATAAATTATGAAGCGTAGGTGAAGGTTTGGCGCCAACGGAAATCCAGTATTTAATTCTTTCCGCGTTCAATTTTTTTTCCTTTTTCAAGGGATTATAAAAACCGACCTCTTCCAGATAGCGGCCCGCTCTCGGCGCTTTTGTTTTGTCAGTGACGACAATCTTGAAAAACGCCTGATTTTTTTTGCCTGTTCGAAATAATCTTATAACTAGCATGAAATTATGTTCCTGAACAAAATATTACCATTTTTTAACTCCTAGGGCTTTTTTAGCCGCCGCTTCCTCGGCCTCCTGCTTGGAGGAACCCTCGCCTTTGGCTACTAAATCCTTACCAAGAAAAACGCCGATCGTAAAGTGTTTGGCGTGGTCAGGCCCTTTTTCTTCCAAGACCTTGTAAATGGGTGTAATTTTCATTCTTTCTTGAGCTTCTTCCTGAAAACTTGATTTGGCGTCCCGAAATAAATTCTTCTCAAGAATAAGAGGTAATTCTTTTACGATATATTTTTTAATGAATTTCTCACTGGCTTTATAACCGGCATCAAGATAAAAAGCACCAATTAAGGCCTCCAAGGTATTGGCCAAAATATACTGCCGGGCCTTACCTCCTTCTTTTTCCTCGCCCTTGGAAAGCAATAAATATTCGTTCAAGCCAAGGTCTTGGCTGATTTTCGCCAGCATTTTGGAATTAACCAGCGCGGCCCGCCAATTGGTCAGCTCGCCCTCCGGCTTGGCGGGATAATTCTTATAAAGATGCTCGGTAATCACCAGCTCCAGCACCGCGTCGCCCAAAAACTCCAGGCGCTCGTTATTATCCAAAGAAAATTTCGGGTTTTCGTTGAGATAAGAACGATGGCAAAAGGACTGAGTTAGTAAATCCTTTTTTTTGAATTTTATTTTTAATTTTTTCTCAAGCGATGAAAAATCTTTCACGAACAATGAACAATGAACAATGAACAATGAACAATACTTTGATCATTAACCACTGCCCGTTGTTATTTATTCTTATTATTTTCTGTTTTTTGTTCTTTGTTCTCTGAATTTATTTCTTTGTAAACCGTGCCCAAGACCCCGTTGATAAACCGGCCGGAGCTTTCGCCCCCAAAGTTCTTTGCCAGTTCTATGGCTTCGTTAATCGCGACTTTAGGCGGCACTTCGTCTTTTTTGCTGTATAAAAGCTCGTAAAGCCCGATTCTCAACACATTGCGGTCAATAATATTGATCTGCTCCACCGGCCATTCGGGCGCGGCTTTGGCAATGATTCTGTCAATCTGGGCTATTTTTTGAACCACGCCGGTGGTCAGCTGCCAGATAAAACTGGGGTCGTCCAGGCCCGGCCCGAACTCTTTGATGTTCTTTTCCACGATCTTGGTCAAATCCTTTTTCTTGCCGAAAAAATCCCATTCATACAGCGATTGCATCACAATTGACCTGGAAAGATGACGCGAGGCCATAAAATTATTTTTTTGATAAATCCTCCCAGCTCATTCCTTCCTGGGGCGTTTTTTCTTCTCCTTTGGCCTTTAATTCTTTTTCTTTCTGCTTTTTTTCTTTTTTGGTCAATTTGGCCAGCACATCAATTATTTCCCGGCCTTTATAATACCCGCAGTTTTGGCAAAGAGTATGAGGCAAAACCGGCTGACTGCATTTCGGGCACAAAACCGAAGCCATGCCCTCGATATATTGGTGCTGCCTTCTTTTGTTTCTTCTGGATTTGGTGTGTCTTTGCTTTGGTACGCCCATAACAATAAAGTTAAACGTATTATCAATTGTAATATAAAATCAGAAAAATTGCAACAAGATATATACCCGCCTACCTTTGTTTTTCCTTGCACAGACAATAAAAACAAAAATAACATCAATAATATCAATAATATCAAAACTTAAACTGTTCCACTTTTCAACGATCGTAGGATTTTGGTATAGTTTAAAACTTATCTTAATGCCTTAACTTGCTTCTTGGTTATGATAACAGTACGGGCCGGAAACTCTTGCGGTGGATAGCGCAATGGCCGTGTTTTTTGAGTAATTTTAAGTGCAATTTTGTCGGGTAACCCTTGTGAAGGTCAAAACGGTATTTGGGATATTTCCGGTGATATTTTTTCATCATCCTATCGCGGCTGACTTTGGCAATAATAGAAGCCGCGGCGCAGGAAAAAACTTTCTCATCCGCCTTGACAATTAGTTTGTAGTTTTTAGTTTTTAGTTTGCGGTTTCGCAGGCAATTGCCGTCGATAATCAAGAAATTCGCCTTTCTTTTTGTTTTCTTTTCCAATTGTTTCAAGGCCTTCTCCATGGCTAATTCGGCTGCGTTTTTAATATTAATCTTATCAATCACCTTTTCTGAAACCACGCCTCTTCCCCACTTCATTTGAGGATTTTTCGTTAAAATCTTATAAAATTCTTCTCTTCTTTTTGCTGAAAGTTTCTTAGAATCTTTTATCTCTTTTAATAAGTTTTTAATTTTTGGTTGTTGTTTTCCGTTTTTAGTTTTTAATTTTAAATTTAACATTACGGCTGCCGCTACGACCGGCCCGGCCAAACTATTTCCTGTAAAATATCCTGTACCATTTCGTCTAACATAAAAATTATGATATTTAGGGAGCTGAAGACAAAAAACCTTTCCTCTATAAAATATTTCTTTCTTTCGTAAAGATTTTATTTGAGCTTTATTATTTCTTCTTAACCGAATTTCAAAACAAGGAACTTGATTTTCTTTTTTTATTATTCTCCCCCTAATATACCTATCTTTTGGCGCTCTCACGCTTGTATGATATGTCCAACCTGCCTTTAATAAAATTTCTTCGAAATCATCTTTCAATTTCTTAGATACTGTATAATATACGCAAATTTTTTTTCTATTTTTTCCACTATAACAAGCTCCGTCACCCAATATCATCCAATCTATAAGAATATTTAACAACTGAGAAGGCAATCCTTTAATATCCTTAGGTATAAATTTATTATAGCGGTTGCCAAATTGTTTTAAGTATGTATAGAGTTGTTTATTATAACATTTAAAGCCTTCTTTAAATCTACTAAATCTAAACGGAAGTTTTCTAAGCAAAAAATAAATTCTTTTATAATGAGAAGAGTTTTTATTCTGAGAAATAACTATTTTATAGGAACCCCTTTTTTTATCGTAAGTAGCAGACCCTTCTGATAAGAATATTCCTAAAAAAGCAACCCATGATTTAATATCAATGACTTTTTTTTTATTTCTATTTGCTTTAGATAATTTAAAAAATTTTCTATTTATTCCCTTCCATTTTCCTCCCCTTGGTATAAAATCGTTGTCAGACAACTCAGTTATTTTTTTTCTTTCTTCTCTTGGTTTATATCCAACTAATTTTAATCTATTATTGTCCTTTTTATCTCTCCTAAAAACTCTTCTAATGACGGTGAAGTAATGGTCGGGGGTGACAACTATATTTATTCCTCTATTTTTTAATTCTATTAAATGGCCTTCGAAATCTTTTTCTACAATTTTTTCTATTTTTTGCCATTTAATATAATCATCGTTAGTATAAGATAATACCTTATCTTTTAGATTAATCTCAGTATAAAATTTCCAGCCGTTACTGGTTAATATTTCGGCATCGGGTCTTTCGCAACCCCTTCCCGCCTCGTCCAACCCGACAACCATTTTATATCCCTTTTTCCATAATTTTTTTTCTTCATTTAAATTTGGCATCCCCGTAGTAGAACTTCGACAAAATTACTTTTTTTATCTTACTGCTCCGCAGCGGTCGAAGTTCACTACGGGGCGCGTTAAATCATTATATCTTACTTTACTTTCGATTAGAAATCGCTTAAAATAGTATAATCTGTAAAAGAGTTTTTTTATTTGTATGCTCCCGAAATTCACTCATCTCCATGTACACAGCCATTATTCCCTGCTCGACGGCCTGCCCAAGACCCCGAACCAAATCGCTACGCGATTGGTACGGGGCGAGACAACTATAAAACTATGAAGTTTACGCATCTCCATGTTCATTCTCATTATTCCTTGCTTGACGGCCTGCCCAAGATAGACCAGCTTTTGGATTACGCCAAAGAACTTGGTATGGATTCTCTGGCTTTAACCGACCACGGCGCGCTTTATGGCGGCGTGGAGTTTTATAAAAAGGCGATAGAAAAAGGCATCAAACCAATTATCGGCGCGGAAATGTACGTATCTTTTGAACAAATGACCACGCGCCGGCCGAACATTGACGATAGAAAATACCATTTGGTTCTGCTGGCAAAAGACGCCGAGGGCTATAAAAATCTGGTGAAACTCATCACCAAAGCCCATTTGGAAGGTTTTTATTATAAGCCGCGGATCGATGAAAACTTGTTAAAAGAATACTCAAAGGGACTGATTGCTCTCTCGGCCTGCGTGCAAGGTAAAATCCCGCAGTTGATTTTAGCCAACCGCCCGGGAGACGCGGAAAAAACCGCGCTTTTGTATCAGGAGATTTTCGGCAGGGGAAATTTTTATCTGGAAATCCAGCATCATCCGCATTTACCGGAACAAAAAAGAGTAAATGACGGCTTAATTTCGCTGGCCAAAAAAACAAAGATTCCGCTGGTCGCCACCAACGATTGCCATTATTTAAAGAAAGAGGATGCCGATGCCCAGGATATTTTAATGCTTATTAACACCGGGTCCGACCCCAACGAACCGGAAAGATTGACCTTGAAAGCCGACGATTTCTCTTTGAAAAGTCCTGAGGAAATGGCCGAGACCTTCAAAGATATTCCCGAGGCCATAGAGAACACGCAAAAAATCGTTGATAATTGTAATTTTCATTTTGAACTCGGACAAATCAAATTGCCCAAATTCGATGTTCCCAATAATAAAACCGACAAGGAATATCTGGAAGAGCTCTGCCTGCAAGGAACTAAAAAAAGATTCGGCGAAAAACCCGGGCCAGAAGTTATTGACCGCTTGAAATACGAATTATCCGTCATCAACCAGACCGGCTACGCGCCCTATTTTTTAATTGTTCAGGATTTCGTCAAGTGGGCAAAAAGTAATCGTATTATTGTCGGACCGGGCCGAGGTTCGGCGGCCGGCTCTCTGGCCTCCTATGTTTTGGGCATTACCAATGTTGACCCGCTAAAATACAATCTTTTGTTTGAAAGGTTTTTAACTCCGGGCCGTTCTTCGGGCCTGCCCGACATTGACTTGGATTTTGCCGACCGCCGAAGAAACGAAGTGATTGAATACGTCAGCCAGAAATACGGTCGAGACAAAGTGGCGCAGATTATTACTTTTGGCACTATGGCCTCCAGAGCGGTGGTGCGGGATGTGGGCCGGGCCCTATCCTATCCTTATCTCTTTTGCGACCAACTCGCCAAAATGATTCCTTTTGGCCTGACCTTAGACCAAACCCTTTCCCAAGTTTCGGAATTCCGGCAATTGTATTTGGACGACCAAAAAGCCGCGAAATTGATTGATTTTGCCAAAAAACTGGAGGGCTGCGCCCGACACGCCTCCACCCATGCCTGCGGTGTAGTGATTGCAGCGGAATCTTTAGACAATATCGTTCCCTTGCAGCACCCGACGCAAGACGACCAGACTATTGTCACCCAATACGATATGGATTCGATTGATAATCTGGGCCTGCTGAAAATGGATTTGCTGGGCCTGAAAAATCTCACCATTATTGAGGACACCCTGGCGCGCATTTACAAAGTACAAAATAAAAACATTGATATTGAGAGCTTGCCTTTGGACGACAAAAAAACTTTCAAGCTGTTTCAAACCGGCAACACCATAGGAATTTTCCAATTGGAAAGCCCGGGCATGCAAAGATATTTAAAACAATTGAAACCCACCGACTTGGAAGACATTATCGCTATGGTCGCCCTTTACCGGCCCGGCCCTATGCAGCTGATTTCAGACTATATTGCCGGAAAACACAAGAAAAAACAAATTGAATACTTGCATCCCAAATTAAAACCGATCCTGGAAAACACCTACGGTATTGCCGTTTATCAGGAGCAGATTATGGAAATTGCTAAAGAACTGGCTGGTTTCACTCTGGCCGGAGCCGATGTCTTGAGAAAAGCCATCGGAAAGAAAATAAAAAAGCTGCTGATGGCGCAAAAAGAAAAATTCATCGAGGGCGCCAAGAAAAACAACATTGACGCTCAGGCGGCGCAAAAAATCTGGCTTTGGATAGAACCCTTTGGTAGTTATTCTTTCAATAAATCCCACGCTACCTGCTACGCCTTAATCGCCTACCAGACGGCTTTCCTGAAAACGCATTACCCGGTGGAGTTTATGGCCTCTCTGCTGACCTCGGAAAGGGCGGAAGTGGAAAGAATCGGCTTTTTGATTCAAGAGTGCAAAAAAATGGGCATTGAGGTACTGGCGCCCGACATCAACGAAAGCTTGCAGAACTTTACGGTGGTGCCCGAACAAAATAAAATCCGCTTCGGTTTATTGGCAATTAAAAACGTCGGTTGGAACGTAGCCGAAGCCATTGTTAATGAAAAAAAAGCCAACGGCCCCTATCTTTCCATCAGCGATTTCTTGAGCCGCGTTGACCAGAAGGTTCTTAACAAAAAATCGATGGAAAGTTTGTTCAAGGCCGGCGTCTTTGACAAATTGGCCGAAAGGAATCAATTGCTTTCCAATTTGGAAAAACTGCTGGAATGGGCGCGGGATATCCAAAAAACAAAATCCAATGGCCAAAAAGGCCTTTTTGACAACGGCACTTTCACCAAATACAACAATTTCCACCTGGCTTTTGCCACGCCCGCTTCCAAATCCGAAAAACTAACCTGGGAAAAAGAGCTCCTCGGGCTTTTCGTTTCCTCGCACCCCCTGGAGGATTACAGCAAAATCTTGGAGAAAAAAACGCTGGCTATTGCCAAAATCGGAGACAATATGATTTCCAAAAGGGTAAAAATCGGCGGCATCATCTCTGGCATCAAAAAAATCATCACCAAAACCGGCAAACCCATGCTTTTTGTGGGGTTGGAGGACCTGACCCATAAAATCGAGTTGGTGGTCTTCCCGAACGTCATTGAAAGGAATCCGGCGCTCTTCCAGGAAAATAAAATTGTGCTGGTTTCCGGCCGGGTGGACAACCGTGACGGCACGCCCAAGGTCGTGGCTGAAAACATTGAAGAAATTTTAGAAATATAAATATATGCAAAAAATCGCCATTGTTATCGACTCGGTCTGCTGCCCGACCAAAAAGCAGATAGAAAAATATGGGTTTGAAATTGTACCGATTAACGTCCGGTGCGAAGGCAAGGTTTACCGCGACTATATTGATTTAACCCCGACGCAGGCCTACCAATTTTTGGACAAAAACCCAGATGACTGGGCCACTTCCGCGCCTTCGCCCGGCGATTTTCTGACAACTTTTAAAAAAATAGTGCAAAAAGGGACAAAAGAAATCCTTTGCGTTACTCTTTCCAAAAACCTCAGCGCTACCTGGAATTCGGCGCGTCTGGCCGCTGACCTCTTAAAAAATGAGGGGATTAATGTTAAAATTGAAATTGTGGACAGCCAGACCGTGGCTGCCGGCCAAAACATCCTTTGCCTGGCGGCGGCCAAAGCAGCGCAAGAAGGAAAGTCCTTTGAAGAAACGGTTGAACTGGTTAAAACCCTATCGGATAAAGCCCGGGTCTTTCTTTTGCTGGAAACTATCCGCTACGTTTACCGCTCCGGCCGTATCCCGGAAATCGCTTCCAAAATCGGCGCTATTTTGGCCTTAAAGCCGATTCTGCAGGCCGACCAAGGCAAAGTCCATATTAACAGCGTCACCTCTTCCAAAGAAAAAAGCGTGGAAAAGCTGCTTAAGACCCTAAAAGAAACTTACGACGAGAGCTTTACCGATATTGTTTTAATGCACGCCGATTGTGCCCTAGAAGCCGAAGATTTGAAGAAAAAAATTATCGGCCAGCATCCCAAAGCCGAAATTGTTATTTCCGAATTCTCCCCTATTCTGGGTTATGCCACGGGCCGCGGAACATTATTAATCGGCTTTTTCGCTAAAAATTAATCTTATGAAAATTGAAACAATCAGGCATTCTCTTTCCCATTTAATGGCTGCTGCTGTTCAGGAATTATATCCCGGCACTAAATTTGGCATTGGGCCCGCGATTGCCGACGGGTTTTATTATGACTTCCAGTTAGCCAAAAACCTATCGGCTGATGACCTGCCAAAAATTGAGAAAAGAATGAAAGAATTGATAAAACAAGATATAAAATTTAAAAAGAAGTTAGTTTCCAAAAAAGAAGCCAGAAGTATTTTCAAAAAACAGCCCTATAAACTGGAACTAATCTCTGAGTTGAAAGAAAAAAATGTTACCTTATACCAAAGCGGTAAATTTCTGGACCTCTGCCGAGGACCGCATATAAAATCAACCCTTCAACTGCGTTCAGGGCAAGCCAAAGAAATCCCCGACTCTTTTAAATTAACGAGGGTCGCCGGCGCTTACTGGCGAGGCGACGAAAAGAATAAAATGCTGACCAGAATCTACGGTTTGGCTTTTGAAACCAAAAAAGAACTGAAGGATCATCTGAAAATGCTGGAGGAGGCGGAAAAAAGAGACCACCGGAAATTGGGCGAAAAATTGGATTTGTTCCTTTTTGACGATGAAGTGGGCGCCGGCCTGCCTCTCTGGCTGCCAAAAGGCGCCATACTTAGAAGAATAATTGAAGAATTTTTGTATAAGGAATTAACGAAACACGGATACCAATGGTTGGTAACGCCGCACATTGGAAACTTGAACTTGTGGAAAAAATCAGGCCATTGGAATTTTTACAAAGAAAACCTTTATTCTCCTATTGAGATAGACAAAGAACAATACCTATTGAAACCGATGAACTGCCCCTTCCACGTGAAGATTTATAATTACAAAATCAGAAGCTATAAGGATCTGCCTTTGTATTTTGCCGAACTGGGAACGGTTTACCGCTATGAGCGATCGGGCGTCTTGCACGGATTAACCAGGGTGCGGGGCTTTACCCAGGACGACGCTCATATTATCTGCCGACCGGAACAAATCGGCCAAGAAGTTGAGAAACTGGTCAAATACGGTCTGGAGATCTTAAAAACTTTCGGCTTCAAAGAATACACTATTTATCTTTCCACCCGGCCAGAAAAATATGCCGGCGCCCCAAAAAACTGGAAGGCCGCCATCGACACCCTAAAATACGTTCTCGATAAACTCGGACTTAAATACCAAACCGATCCGGGCGGCGGCGTGTTTTATGGGCCGAAAATAGATATTAAAATAAAGGACTCGTTGGGCCGGGAATGGCAGTGTACGACTATTCAATTTGATTTCAATTTGCCCGAAAGATTCACTATGGCTTATATCGATGAAAAGGGTAAGAAAAAAACCCCTTTTATGATACATCGAGCGCTGCTGGGCTCAATGGAAAGGTTTATCGGTGTTTTACTTGAGCATTATGCCGGTGCCTTGCCGCTCTGGCTTTCAGCCGAACAGGTCTGGGTAATACCGGTGGGCTCCGATCATCGGGAATACGCCAGAGAAGTTGGCGCTAAATTGGAGGCAGCGGGAATTCGCAGCATTGTCAAAGACGAAAATGAAACTGTGTCCAAAAAAATTCGGGAAGGCGAAATTCAAAAAATCCCCTATTTGGCCGTGGTTGGCGACAAAGAGATAGCAGCCAACTCAGTTAGAGCCAGGATCAGAGGCAAAGGTGATATCGGTATGATAAAAAACGAAAAGTTTTTGGAAAAAATTAAAGCCGAAATAGCAGAGAAAAAATAATTTTTATTTATGTCGGGATTATCCCAAACCACCCAGCGTTTAATTCAAAAATACCAAGCGTGGCACCAATCGCTACAACCCAAAACCGGTACCGCCGTCATCCATGTTGACGAAGTCGCCTCGGTAGTGGCTTCTTTTTACGAAAGAATCCGAGGCGTAGTTGATTGGCGCGAAGAACATCTTTTAAGGCGAGGGGCGATTGAGAGGATTTTAAAAAGACGTCTCTTTCTGCAAACCAGCGCCGAAGAAACAACCGAGCCTTTTGTTTTGGAATTAATCCGCGGCGGCCACTTTCCTAACAATCAGATTGAAGAAAAAAAAGTTGAAGAAGTCAAAAAAGCCCTTAATAAATATCTTTTTATTCTGAATAACATCCCGCCACAGGCGCAGGATAAAATGGGCGTCCAACTCTACAATTGGCTGCTGAATGTCGCGGCCTGCGAAGTGGAAGAAATCCTTTGCCCTTCCCAAAGAGAAACGGCGCTGGTTGAATATATGGCTGAATTAATGAAGGAAAGAATCGAATTAAAGGGCATTTCTCTCTCCGAGCAAGAAAAAGAGGCGCAAATTTATATTGCCGTTCAGCGGGCGCTTTTCAAAATGGATAATCCTTTCATCACCTACTCTCTGCTGAAAAGAAAGTACCCTGATTGGTCAGACTTACCCCAGGCTCAAGCTAAAGAAGTATCAGCCGACATCTACCCTATTTGGTCAGAAATAAACAGAAAATTAAAACATCCCCTAGGCGATAAATTCTACCAAATCTGCGAACAATACGATACGTCTTATCTGATTTTAGGCGATATTCTTTCGCAAAACCCGGTAGAGGCCGCCAAAAAAATAAACAACCCCGAATCTCTGGAAGAATCCGTCAGGGAATCATATAAAAAACGGCTCAACCAGCTTAAATCAAGAATCGGCCGGGCCGCCCTCTACAGCACTATTTCCATTTTCATTACCAAAATGGTGCTGGCTTTTGCGGTGGAAATTCAAGTTGATAAATGGCTGGCCACCAGATACGACTGGTTGGTGCACGAATTCAGCTGGCAAACAATGATTTTTAATATCTTAATTCCGCCGCTGCTAATGTTTTTGCTGGTGCTGACCATTAAGCCGCCCAAAAAAGAAAACTTGGACCGCGTCATAATGGAAGCGGTAAAAATCATCTACGACAGAAAACAAAAAGATACCTACACCATCAAGCTGCCGCGCAAAAAGGGAATTATTATGCGGGCGATCATCTTCCTTTTTTATCTCATTACTTTTGTGGTTTCTTTTGGCTTTATTTATTGGGCTCTTTACTACCAGTTGAATTTCAGCGTTTTGTCCATTATCATCTTTTTAATGTTCTTGTCTTTGATTTCTTTTGCCGGAGTAAAAATAAGGGAAAGGTCAAAAGAGCTGCAAATAATCGAAGAAAAGGGACAATTTATATCTTTTCTGGCCGATTCTTTTTCCCTGCCTTTTGTCAGAGTGGGCCGCTGGCTTTCGGGCAAACTGGCAAAATATAACGTGGTCTTGATTATCCTGACTGCCCTTTTGGATATGCCTTTCCAATTATTTACGGAATTTATTGAACACTGGAGGTCGTTTTTGAAAGAAAAAAAAGAAGAAATCCATTAGCTACTACGAATTTACTAATTTTTACGAATATACTAATAGATAAATCTTTAAAGCGAGGCGGGACAACGGCTTGAAAGGGCCGTTTTTTTAATCTAATATTAAAATATTATGAAGTATTTTATCATCACCTACGGCTGTCAAATGAATAAAAGTGATTCAGAACGAATTGCTGGCATCTTGGAAAAACAAGGATATCAGCCCGCTAAAAATGAAAATGAAGCAAACTTGATCGTGATTAATGTCTGTTCCGTCCGGCAATCGGCCGTAGACCGGGTTTATGCTAAAGTAAATAAGTTTTATAAAACCAAAAAAATAATTTTGGCGGGCTGTATCTTGGAGGCGGATAAAAAGAAACTAAAAGAAAAAGTGGCGGAGTTTTGGCCACCGGATAAATATTTTGCCTGCTCGCCTTTATATCAAGATAAATCTATTGCTTTCTTGCCGATTATGACCGGCTGCAATAATTTCTGCGCCTATTGCGTGGTACCTTACACCCGGGGCCGGGAAAAATCACGTCCCGCTAAAGAGATTATAAAAGAAGTGAAATCGTTAATTAAAAGGGGCTACAAAAAAATCGTTCTTTTGGGCCAAAATGTCAATTCATACAAATCAAAAACAAATTCTAAAAACCAAAAACTAAAAACTAAAAACTTCTCTGACTTGCTAAAATCAATAAATTCTATTCCAGGGAACTTCCGGATTTCTTTTTTGACTTCTCACCCCAAGGATATGTCCGATGAATTGATTAAGGTTATCGCCGAATCAGAAAAAGTTTCACGAGAAATAAACCTGCCTGTTCAATCGGGCGACAACCAAATTTTGAAAGTGATGAACCGCTGTTATACTGTTGAAAACTACAAAAAATTGGTTAAAAAAATTCGGCAAAAAATTCCTGATGTTAAAATCTCCACTGACATTATTGTCGGCTTCCCGGGAGAAACTAAAAAGCAGTTCCAAAACACCTTAAAACTTGCCAAAGCCATCGGCTTTGCCAAGGCCTATATCGCCCGGTTTTCACCCCGGCCCGGCACCCAAGCCGCTAAATTAAAAGATAATGTCTCTGCTAAAGAGAAAAAAAGACGCTGGCAGATTTTGGAAAACCTAATTAACCGTAAACTTCAAGCTAAAATTCATACAAATTAGTGCGATCGTACAAATTTTGCCAAATTTTAAAAATAAATTAGAATTAAAGTAGTTACTTGGAAAAGTAACAAAATTTAGACGATCGTTTATTTTTTGTTAAAATTATGAATAATTCTATTCGTCAGAAAATTTTACTTCTTTTATCTGCGGGGCTTAGTTTGGGTTTCACTTATTCTCCAAAAAAACAATATAAAATTCTAAAAACCTTAAGTAAAGAATGGCAAAAAATTAATAAAGAAAACCTAAGCAAGGAAATCAGAAATCTATATCGGTCTAAATTAATTGAAGCGAAAGAAAATTCCGATGGTTCTTTTACTTATGTCTTAACCGATAAAGGTAAATTAAAAGCGTTAACTTATCATTTTCAAAATATGACTATCAAAAAAAATAAATGGGATAACAAGTGGAGAGTTGTAATTTTTGATATTCCTGAAA
>Ga0315282_10012414_pt1 | contig 13037 bp, 9 predicted proteins | sample YL17G07_20_MG_FD_203693 | JGI IMG/M metagenome (GOLD analysis project Ga0315282, IMG submission 203693) | Sediment microbial communities from Yellowstone Lake, YNP, Wyoming, USA - YL17G07_20 | ecosystem: Environmental > Aquatic > Freshwater > Lake > Sediment | place: USA: Wyoming | collected...
AGGTCTTCGGCCAGAGCCAGGTGGGGGTCGGAACCACGTTTTACTTGCTTCTGCCCATTCCTTCGCTGGCGGCCGGAGGAGAACCTGGATGAAGGAAAAGATCCTCATCGTGGATGATGAACGGCTGATCCGCCAGTCCTTGGAGAAAGCCCTCGCCGGGCAAGGCTATGCGGTCTTCGCCGCGGAAAACGGGAAAACCGCCCTTCACCTGGTGGAAGAAGAATCTCCGGATTTGGTCCTCCTGGACCTCAAACTTCCGGACATCAACGGCATAGAGGTCCTCAAGCGTTTGCGCGAACTGGATAAAAATTTACCCGTGTTGTTGATCACGGCCTACGGCAGCATCGACACCGCCATCCAGGCCATCCGCCTGGGAGCCTACGATTACATCACCAAACCTTTCGACCTGGAAGCGATCCTCCTTTCCGTGAGCAATGCTCTGGAGGCATCCCGCTTAAAAAAGGAGGTTAGCTATTTCCGATCGCAAGAGAACGTCCGCTTCGGCCTGCATCGGATCATCGGCCAAAGCCCGGCCATGAGGGAGGTGCGGCAGCGGGTAAGGCAGATCGCGCAAAGCGAAGCTTCCACTGTTTTACTGGAAGGGGAAAGTGGAACGGGAAAAGATTTGATCGCCCGCACCATCCACAACGAGAGTAACCGGGCGGATCAACCTTTCGTAGAGGTTAACTGTGCAGCCCTTCCCGAGACGCTCATCGAGAGTGAGCTATTCGGCCACGAGCGAGGGGCTTTCACGGATGCCAAAACCCGGAAGGCCGGACTCCTGGAACTGGCCCACTGGGGAACTCTATACTTGGACGAGATCGGAGATATGAATCCAACCCTCCAATCCAAATTACTCGGGGTCATCGAGAACAAGAGGTTCCGCAGGGTGGGGGGGGTTAAGGATCTATCCGTGGATGTGCGTTTCATCGCGGCCACCAATCGCAACCTGGCCGTGGCCATGGAAAGGGGGGATTTCCGGAAGGACCTCTTCTATCGCCTGAAAGTATTCTCCATCATGCTCCCTCCTCTGCGGGAAAGGCTCCCCGACGTTCCCCTGCTTATCGACTTTCTGCTCGGGGAGTTGCGCAAGGAATTCAAGAAAAAGATCGTAGGCCTCTCCGCAGAGGCCCATCGGGTCCTGGCCAGCTATCCCTGGCCGGGGAACGTCCGGGAATTGAGAAACGTATTGGAACGTGCCTTCATCCTCTGTGAGGGGGAAAATATCGAACCCGAGCACCTGCCCCCTGAACTCATCGCTCCACTTTCGTCCCCGCAATCGGGTGGATTTCTTTTTAAGATCCCCCCTCAGGGAATTCCCCTGGAAACTGTGGAGCGGGATTTGATCCGCCAGGCCCTGGAAATATGCGGAGGAAACCAGATTCGCGCGGCCAAGCTTTTAGGCATAAGCCGGGATGTTCTCCGCTACCGGATGAAAAAGTTTGGCCGGATTTAAACCTGCGTGATATTCCCCACCCTTGAGTCATTTCACCCAAAATAAACATTGCTATTCCCCCTTTACCCTTCAGTAGATTTCGCTGGGTTATCCCGCTGGCCCTTCAGCCGGCTTTAATAACTGGGGATTCAAGCCGGGCGGACCACAGAAAATTGGTTTTTCTGTTCCTGCTTTGGCTGGCATGAGTATTGCTGATAAAAAACCAAGGAGGGGTAAATAGCTATGAGCGAAGTCATCGTGACATATACCGTTGATCATGCCGTTCCCTTTGGATTCCTGATCGTCCTTTTCATTTCTATTACAGGCCTGAACGCCGGCAGCTACCTGGCTTCGGTAATCTTTACCTATATCGGGAAAAAGGAATACCTCCCCCTGGCCAAATTCTCGGCTTTGACAGTCATCATCCTCTGGGCCATAGCCCCGATCCTTCTCCTTTTCGATATCAGTCAGCCCCTGAGTTTTTGGCACCTTTTCGCTTATTTTCAGCCCCAATCTCCCATGGCTTGGGGCACGGTCATCCTAACTGCTTATCCCTTTCTCGCCTCCATCTACATCTGGTACCTTTTTCATGGCGAACTGAAGAAAGCAAAGTTTTGGGGATTCATCGGCCTGCCCATCGCCCTGGGCTCCCATGGTTTTGTGGGCTTCGTCTTGAGCTTCTCTACGGCTCGAATCCTTTGGACCACTTCCATCACGCCTATTTTCTTTTTGATCAGCGCCGCCCTCTCGGGCCTGGCCCTGGTTGTTATCTTAGACACGATCCGGTATTATTTTATCCTGCGACGCTCCCCCGAGGCCCAGGCCAAGGAACGGTTAATCTTCCACCACTTGGGGGAAGCCCTGTATATCTTGATCTTCGCCGACCTGGCCCTGATCCTCTTCTATCTCATGAAACTGGGCCTGAGTCCCCACCTTTTTGACCATGTCCTCAACCTCATGACTGAAGGAAAAATCTCCTCCATGGATTTCCTCATCCCCCTTGTTCTAGGACTTATCACCCCTCTGGCTTTGCTCATCCTCCCCCGGACCGCCCGCAGTCCTTTTGGCCAGCTAATCGCTTCCAGTTTAATCATTTTCGGGATCTTCACCATGGGGAATTTAGTAATCACTGCCGCCCAGGGACTACCTCTAATTTAATTCCAGTTTAGATTCTTAACAGCCGGATCTGGCGGGTAGACATAAGCGGGCAAAATTCTATTATGAGTTCCCTCTGCGGTAAGTGTTAGAACTATGATGTTCCGGATGGACTCAAAAATTATTTTCCAAAGGAAACATCTAGACCCGCTTCGTTTGGGATCAGTAAGGTTTTTCAGAAAGCGTAGTGCCTGACTTTATATCCAGCTCCCTTTCCTTAAGTCGTACTGGCAGTTTTCCTTCCGCGCAGTCGGCACTTCTCTCTCCCGTTTCGCAGCCCAGGCTTTTCTCCATCTCTCCTTTAGAAAACCAATTATAATAAGGAATTATTAAACCGCCTGCAAGAATTTTTTTCAACCCTATTTTGCTGTTAATTGATCTTTTCTTTAACTCTGGCCATGATTTCTTTCTTGATCTTTTCCCCCTCCAGCGTGAGCCGCTTGAGTTCTGTTTTCATTCTCTCCACGTATTGCTTATCTTCCAGGGCGGAGAGGTTGATCAGGACGTTGAACATCCCGCCCCACAAAGACGCGTCCGCCAGAAGTGCGCCGACGGCGGCATCGCTGATGGCATTGGGATTCCCCTTTTCGACCGCTTCCTGGCAAAGTTTCATCACTTTGAGGCTGGTCGCGGCCGTAAAGAGGGGAGGGTCGGCCGCTTTTTTCAGGGATTTCTGGATCTCTTCTTTGCGCTTTCTTTTCTCTTCTTCCGTGGCCTTGGGGAGGAGGTAGGCGTTCATCACCTCCTGGTAGGCGTTAATGTCCCGGGCAATGGTGTCGGCGAGGCTCTCTCTGTGAGAGTGGGCTTCTTCGCGGATCTTCTGCAATTCAGCCTCGTGAGCCTCGAAGGCCTTCTTGCCCAGGGTGAGATTGACCACCATCTCCACCAGGGCTGAACCCAGGCATCCGGCCAGGGCGGAGACGCTTCCTCCGCCCGGAGTGGCACTCCCTGCGGAGACGGCATCCAGAAATTGAGTAAGAGTGACTTCCCTTCCGTTTTCCTCTTCAGACATGGCAACCTCCCTTTAGTGAGCGCAGCGGAACCTGCCAGGCGTTGAAATTCCAATTTCCAGATCTCAAATAAATCCCAACTCGCAATATTCAAAATGCCCAAACCATACACAGCGACATAAATTTTCTGTTGCTGGTCATTCCGGGCTTGACCCGGAATCCAGTGTCTTTCTGGATTCCCGCTTTCGCGGGAATGACGTGCCCTGTTCCTATTAATGTCGTCATGTATGAAATGTCCGCTCCTCTAAGTCGAACTTTTTGGAATTTTGAATTTTGTCCATTGAAATTTATTTGTAATTTGGTATTTGTTATTTGGTGCTTATTCCATGCTATTCCGAAAGCAAGTGCGTCTCAATAACTCGCCCGGAGTCGAATTCGGGCATCTTTACGTATTCGCGAACGACATCCTCCAGTGCTTCCATGGGCAAGAGGCCCACCAGCTCGGTTTCGGCAATCTCCACGCCGGTTCCGGCGATTTCGGCCCGGATAAACTCAACGACTTTTGGGATAGAAGCCTGGCGGTAATTCGTCAGGTTCATGGAAACCTGGACCATCCCCTTTTCCTGCAATTCCAGCCCCAGGGCCTGAACGGAGGGGATGCCGCCGCTCGATTCACGAATCTTCCGGGCGATCTTTTTGGCCAAATCCAGATTCCGGGTACGCAAGTTGACGTTGAAAGCAATCAGAGGCAGGCGCGCCCCTACGACCGCGGCCCCAGACCTGGGGTTGAAAGTCCTTGCCCCCGCATCCGGCTCCCAGCCGGGCATGGATAGCTTCTCCCCAAGCCCCTCGTATTCCCCCTTGCGCACATCCGCCAATTTTTTCCTCCGGGGGTCGGTGGCTGCTTCCCCGTAAAAGTAGACCGGCACTTCGCCCCTTTCTCCGAATTCCTGCCCGAACTGGTGGGCAATGCGCACCGCTTCTTCCAGCGCCAGGCCGCCGATGGGAACAAAGGGGACGACATCCACCGCGCCGATGCGGGGATGTTCTCCCGTGTGGGTGCGCATGTCGATGAGCTCCAGTGCCTTGAGGGAGGATTGCAGAGCCGCCTGTTTGACCGACTCCGGCTCACCGATGAAAGTAATCACCGTGCGATTATGATCGGGGTCGGAGAAATAGTCGAGGAGCTTGACGCCGGGGGTTCTCCGAACCTGGGCGACAATTTTTTCCACTTTCTCGTCGTCCCTGCCTTCGCTGATATTCGGTACGCATTCTAAAATTTTCATATCCACCTCATCTCCTTTTATTATTCACCGCAGGGCACGCGGAGACCGCCGAGGAAGAAAAGTCAAGAGGGGAATCGGCGCATTAAAGGGCTCGGCCTTGGCCGCATCCTACTCGGAAATTCCTATAGGGGCTCATGCCACCCCAGGGCGAGGTCGATTTTGATCTGATGTTTCTTATCCACGTTCTTCTTGAAGAATTCGGATATTTCTTTATGAGTGGTGATCCACACATCGGGAAATTTCCTGATGTAATCAAGGACCTGGCCGAGGGCGTCCATCCGGTATCCTCTTCCGGTGATTTGCGGATGCAGGGTCAAGAGGTAGAAGCCGCTTTCCCGGTAGGCCCAGTCAAATTCTCTCTGCCAGACCCGCACGACCATATCCGGATCGGCCATGCCCCGGCGGTAGCTGGGCTTGAGGGCGAAGAGATAGTAGGGGGCGTCGTCCAGCTCCCAACAAACCGGGAGTTCAACCACACCCGTATCCTTCCCATCCTGAGTGATGAAATAGGGAGACTCGTGAGCCATCATGCTGGTGTCGTAAATATATTTGTTTTCCCGGAGCAGGTTGAGGGTGTTGGGCCCGAGGTCAAAGGCGGGTGAACGGTATCCAACGGGGGTGACCCCCAGCTTTTTAAAGACCTCGATGCCCCGAAGGAATTCCTCTTTCTCTTGCTCGACCGACATAGAGTTGGGGTCGTCGTGAAGCCATCCATGGTGGGCGACTTCGTGTCCTGCGGCTATCATTTGTTCCACCACGGGGGCATAATTCTGGGCAACCCACCCGGGAACAAAGAAAGTCAATTTAATCCCACGCTCTTTGCAAAAGCGCAGAATCCGGGGAACACCGATATAGGCCCCGTATTTTCCGCGGGACATGGGACTGGGAGTTTTCAGCCCTCTGGCCAGCCACAGGGTTTCCGCGTCAAAATCGAAGCCAATAGCTACCGCACACCTTCCTTTTTCTTTCCACATGATTACTGCCTCCCTTTTCGGTTTTTGAATATATGACTATCAGTTGTTTTCCTCCGGAGAGAGCGCTTGTTTCGGGCAATCCATTACGCAGACCGGCGGAAAGATCATCCAGCCGGGTCCGCCCATGCTGCAACAGTATCCCTGGCCACTTACGGGGAGTCAGGGGGGGATAAGGTCAGTAAATTTTACCGAATTTAATCGGGTCCTCATCCACGCTTTTTATGAAGGCGATGAGCAGCTTGAGGCCCGCTTCAATGTCGTTCAAGTGGCTCAACTCAACCGGGCCATGGGCGTAACGCCTGGGGAAGCATATGGATCCCCCCGGTATTCCCCCGGCCGTGAGATGGGCCTGCGAGGAATCCAAGTACGTGCTTGTCAGGACATCGATCTGGTGGGCAATCCCTTCCTCCTTGGCGACTTGCAGCAGCCGGTCTTTGATGGCCCGGTGCGTAAACATCCCCAATTTTGTGGAGGGATGCCAGTCAAACAGTCTGATCACCGGTCCCCGGCCCAGCTCCAGGTCTTGGCTGCTTACTTGATCTGGATTCTTTGTAGGGACGGTATCCAACGTGATGGTCATTTGCGGCTGCACATCAAAGGCGACAACCCTTGCGCCTTTGGCGCCGATTTCTTCCTGGATGGTGAACATGCCGTAGACGGTTATGTGTTTTAGGGTAGAGTGCAAGGCTTGAATGGTTTTCACCAGGACTGCGCAGCTAATCCGGTCATCCAGGGCTTTCCCCAGGACGGTGCGATTGGGAAAGGGGTGGAATTTTGTGGCAAACACCACGCCGCTCCCGATAGAGACTCCCCGGGCTAAAACCTCATCCCGAGAGCGGGCCCCCATATCAATGAATAGTTGCCGGTGAGAAATCTGAGCGCCCAGTTCTTCGGCGGTCTGCAGGTGGCGGCTTTGGTTGCCGATCACCCCCCGAAGCAATTTTCCATCCGAGGCCATAAGGTCCACTTCCAGCCCGGGCAGCATGCGCACGTCCAGCGTACCGGCCACCTCAAAAGAGATCAAGCCGCGGTCAGAAATCTGGCTGACAATGAGGCCCACCTCATCCATGTGCGCCAGAAGGCCAACTCTGTACTCCTGTTTGGTTCCTATCCGGGCAAGCAGATTTCCCAGCGGATCTTCCCGGAGTTCCTGGCAGAAGGGCAGAATCTCTTTGGCGATTGCGTCCCTCACCTGCTGCTCCTGCCCTGAAGGGCCCGGTGTCTCGGTTAATCTTTTAAGTAATTCTTCCATTTTCTTTCCTATGCTTCCTTTATTATTTTCCGCAGACCGAAAAAGCATCCTTGAACGGATTGACCTGCGTACCTGCAAAATCCCTCAAATCATTCCTAAGATTTCAAAACTCTAGCAATGTTACCCTCAGCCTGTCAACTCAGAATTTAGGCCCAAGTCGAGCGTTTTCTCCCAATGATTTTATCCAACCCATCTTGAGTCCCTGCTTTGAGCCTTTTGGAATTTTTCTAACGCCGGCCGGGTCGATTGTTGGTTGCGGCCCATTTTAACTTGACAAGGCACCGGAATTTTCCTACTATAATTTTTTAAAATAAATCAATGTGTTCCCCCTATTCTGATGGAGAGAAGTGATAAGAAAAAATTCCGTCCCTGCTTTCTGGCTACTGGTGTGGGGAGCTTGCCCCATACAGACCCGAAACGCGCTTTGGCACTTATCACCGGGAGTTTCCCCCGAACCCCTTTCTGGCCTCAACTGCCCAAGCACAGCGTGCTGGAGAGTATGAATGTTCAGGTCAGCCCGGGTCTCCCTTTTCTGAAGGTCGATGAATCGAAAGGGGAGATTTCCTTCGATGCTACACTGGACGAGGCCAAGGAATTAGAGAAGGCCTACAGCTTATATCTGGCTGGAGATGTTGAATCATACCGTCTTCCTGCACGATATGCGGGCGGCTTCGAAGGGATGGTTCAACAGCTAGAGAGGCGAAAGCCAGCCCTGGAATTTTTCAAGGGGCAGATGGTCGGCCCGATCACTTTCGGCCTGGCGACGCAGGATGGTCATGGCAAAGACATCATCCACAACGATGTCGCCTTTGATGCGATCATGAAAGGGCTCTTGCTGAGGGGTCGATGGATCATTCGGCGGATGAAGACGGTCTGTGAAGAGGTCATTTTTTTTATCGACGAGCCCGGGCTTTCCGGTTACGGATCGGCGTTTTTCAGCGTGGATGGGTCAACCATCACCCAACGGTTGAACGAGGCGATTGAAGAGTTTCAGGCCCAGGGAGCGTGGGTAGGGGTGCACTGCTGCGGCAACACGGACTGGGGCCTGCTTTTTAATACGAAAGCAGATATCATCAACTTTGACGCCTGGGGATTTTTTGATCGTCTGGTCCTCTATGCGAAGGCCGTGGAAAGATTTATTTCCCGGGGTGGGGTTTTAGCGTGGGGAATTGTGCCCACCTCGGAGTTCACGGGGCAAGAAACGGTGGAAGTTCTGATGGAGAGGCTGGAAGCAGGGTTCCATGATCTGATCGATAAGGGAATTCCCGAAAAGATTCTGCGCGAAAGATGTCTCCTGACCCCCAGCTGAGGAATGGGTTTGATGTCCGCAGGTGCTGCGGAGAAAGCCATGGGCCTTCTGGCCGAACTTTCCAGGCGAATGCGGGAAAAATATTTCACCGCATAGAGCGCAGAGGGCGCAGAGGAATAGTAAATTCATAAGGGCATAAGGCTGGAAGAGTTTTTATAATGATATATTTTGCAGGGTCTTTCTCTGCGTTCTCCGCGTGCTCTGCGGTGAATATTGGTTGTTGAAGGAACGAATGCGGAGAGAGTATTTCACCGCATAGAGCGCAGAGGGCGCAGAGGAATAGTAAATTCATAAGGGCATAAGGCTAAAAGCGTCTTTATAATGATATATTTTGCAGGGTCTTTCTCTGCGTTCTCCGCGTGCTCTGCGGTGAATATTGGTTGTTAAGGAAACCAAATGGCTGCACCTAAAGGCAAAGGCCGGCTGAATAAAATTCGCAACATCGGGATCATGGCGCACATCGATGCCGGTAAGACCACAGTTACCGAGCGGATCCTTTATTACTCGGGGCGATCCCATAAGATGGGTGAAGTCCACGACGGCGAGGCGGTCATGGATTGGATGCGCCAGGAGCAGGAGCGGGGCATTACCATCACCTCTGCCGTGACGACGTTCCCCTGGAAGGGTTACGAGATTCACCTCATCGATACACCCGGGCATGTGGATTTCACCATCGAGGTGGAGAGAAGCCTGCGGGTGCTTGATGGGGCGGTGGCCCTTTTTGACGCGGTAGGAGGAGTGGAGCCCCAATCGGAGACGGTCTGGCATCAGGCCGATAAATATCGGGTGCCGCGAATCACCTTCATCAACAAAATGGACCGGGTTGGGGCCAATTTTCTCGGGACGGTGGAGATGATGAAGGAAAGGCTGGGAACCCGGCCCATTCTCGTTCAGATTCCACTGGGAGCGGAAGAGCACTTTCGGGGGGTCATAGACCTGATCAAGATGAAGGCGGTCATCTGGGACGAGGAGACCCTGGGGGCCACCCTCCATGAGGTGGAGATCCCGGAGAATTTCCTCCCCGAGGCCAAGAAATTTCATGAACAGTTGCTGGAGACCCTGGTCGAGAAGAGCGATCCCCTCATGGAGAAATATTTAGGAGGCCAGGAGATCCCCGTCGAGGAGATCAAACCCGTTTTGCGCCAGGCTACATTGAAGTTTGAGCTCGTGCCCGTGCTCTGCGGAGCTGCCCTGCGCAACAAGGGCATCCAGCCGCTGCTGGATGCGGTGGTGGACTACCTTCCGGCCCCCGCGGACATCCCCCCGGTTACAGGTTTCAACCCGAAGACCGAGGAGGCGGAATCCCGCCGCAGCTCTGACCAGGAACCTTTCACCGCTCTGGCTTTCAAGATCATGACCGATGAAGGCCGGAAGCTGACCTACATCCGGGCTTACTCCGGAGTCCTGCGCACGGAGCAGGAGGTCTACAACTCCACCAAAGGGAAGCGGGAGAGAGTGGCCCGCATTTTCCGCATGCATGCCAATAAGAAAGAGAGGGTTCCGGAGGTCCGGGCCGGGGAGATCGTCGCCGTGGCGGGTTTGAAAGAGACCACAACCGGCGATACCCTCTGCGACGCAGCTCACCCGATCATCCTGGAACGCATCGATACCTATGAGCCGGTGACCTCCGTGGCCATCGAAACCAAGTCCCGGGCCGATCCGGAAAAGCTCGATTTTTCCTTGCAGAAGCTGATGGAAGAAGATCCTACCTTTCGGGTGAAGTTCGACGAAGATACCGGGCAGACGATCATCTCCGGGATGGGTGAGCTGCATCTGGATGTAATCGTGCGGCGACTCTTGGAAGATTTCAACGTATCTGTGAACGTAGGAAAACCCCAGGTCGTTTACCGGGAAACCATCACCCGGACCGTTGAAGTGGAGGCGAAGTTCGAAAGAGAGATTGAAGGAGTGGTCCATTTCGGTCATGTGCGCCTGCGGCTGGAACCGCGTCCGCGGGGTTCTGGGGTGGAATTCAGCAGGGCTTCCGTCGATGGAACCATCCCCGAAGAATTTATCCCCGGCATTGAAGCCGGCGTCAAGGAATCCTTCGGGACCGGCGTGGTTGCCGGGTATCCCGTAGTCGACCTCAAGGTCAACTTGCTCGGCGGAACGGTTCGCGAGGGTCAGGCCACACCCCTGGCCTTCCAGGTCGCCGCGGCCATGGCTTTTCGGGAAGGGTGCCAGAAGGCCCAGCCGATCTTGCTCGAGCCCATCATGAAAACCGAAGCGGTCGTACCCGAAGAATTTCTGGGAGAGGTCATTGGAGACCTGAGCGCCCGGAAAGGCCGGATTGAGCAAATCCAGTCGAAGGGGAAAGTGAGCGTTGTGGAGGCCTTGGTTCCCTTGAAGGAGATGTTTGGTTATTCCACCGACCTGCGTTCATTGACCCAGGGGCGAGGGACCTTCACCATGCAGTTCCATCGTTTCGATTCAGTCCCGGAGAAGAAATGATGAAGGCAACGTACCATTGCCAATTGAAAATTGCCGAATGCCGAAGTCAAAAGGGAGGATCTCGTAAAAAGTCGTCACTCCGGTGGAAACCGGAGTCCAGAGAATTTATAAGTATTTGAAACAACTGGATTCCGGCTTTCGCCGGAATGACGGAAATACGTCTTTTCAGACTTTTCACGATATCATCACTTTTGGCATTTTTCACTTTGCCTTTGGCATTAGAGTTTTTTATATGACTTCCTGGAAATTGGATTGCCGCTACTTTATTGGCGACCGGCCCTGCGGGTTTAAGCGGGTCTGTGAGGGGTGCGGTCAATACAGCCCCATGGGCAAGCGCATCCTGATCGTTAAGCTGGCGGCCCTCGGGGATGTGCTGCGCACGACTCCGTTGCTATCCGGTTTGAAGAGGGAGTACCCGCAAAGCCATATTACCTGGGTTGCGGACAGAGAAGCCCTGCCGCTACTGAAGAATAGCCCGCATCTCGACCGCCTCCTCCCCTTTGATTTCCCTTCCCTTCTGCCGCTGGAATTGGAAACTTTTGACCTGGTCATCGGTCTGGAGAAAGAGCCTCGCGGCGCGGCCTTAGCTTCCAAGGTCCAGGCCGGGGAAAGGAGAGGCTTTGGGCTGGGGCCGGAGGGAAGCGTCTACCCCCTGAATCGCGCCAGCGAATACGCCTTTTTCCTGGGGCTAGCCGACGACCTCAAGTTTCACCGCAACCAGAAAACGTACCCGGAATTGATCTTCGAAGCGGCCGAGCTGGATTACCAAAAGGATGAATATCTCCTCTTTTTATCGCCGGAAGACCGGGCCTTCGCGGAGGCGTTTGCCAAGCGGGTGGGTCTGAAAAAAGGCGATACCGTTGTGGGTCTCAACACCGGGGCCGGGGATGTTTTCGCCAACAAGGCCTGGACATTGGAAGGGTACCTGCGGCTGATCGAAGGTTTAAAGCGGGATAAGAAAATCCGCCTTCTCCTGCTGGGCGGCCCCCAGGAAAGGGAACGGAATCGAAAAATCCTGCGGCAGACGAAAGGAGCGGTCATCGATGCGGGGTGTGACAATACTCTGGGCCAGTTCTCCGCGCTGGTCAATCTCTGTGATCTTGTGGTCACCGGGGATACGACCGCTTTGCACCTGGCGATCGGCTTGAAGAAAAAAGTCCTGGCGCTTTTCGGGCCGACCTGCGCCCAGGAGATTGAACTGTACGGGCGAGGAGAAAAGATCATCTCCCCACTCTCCTGCGCACCCTGTTACCGGAGGAGTTGCTCAGTCGTTCCGAATTGCATGGAGGCCATCTCGGCGGAGGAGGTGATGCGCAAGATCCGGGCCTTGCGTCCTGGCCGCCAGCGGGCAAGGCGGGCTTGAAACAGGATGGCTTCCTCTTGGCGAACGCATCTCCATTTATTGATCGGCCTCATCATCAGCGCTGCCGCCGTCTACCTCTCCCTGAGGAAAATCGATTTTAACGCCCTGTGGGCATCCCTGCGTTCGGTCCATTACCTTTATTTCCTTCCGGCCCTGGCCGGGCAACTTTCCTGCTTTTTCTTGAAAGGGGCGGGATGGCGCTACTTGCTCACGCCGGCCAAGAAGGGCATCCGGGTAACTTCCACCACCTCGGTGCTGGTCATCGGGTTGATGGTGAATGACCTCTTTCCCGCCAAAATGGGCGAGCTGGCCCGGGGCTACTTGATGGGGGAGAAAGAGAAGCTTTCCAAAACCCTGTGCCTTTCCACGGTGGTCGTGGAACACCTCCTGGATATCCTGGTTCTTTCCATTTTCCTTCTTCTTCTTTTGCCTTCGGTGGAGCTCCCCCCCTGGCTGCGGACCAGCGGAGCGCTGGTGGGATTCACGGCTGTAGGGATCATCATTATTCTATTCCTGGTGATACGCCGGGAGGAAAAATTCCTGGGATGGTTGAGCAAATTCTTGACCCGCCTCCCGGAGCGGTTCCGGGGAAGAATTCAATCCATCCTCAGCAATGTCTTCCAGGGCATGCGCGCGGTGACTGGCCGTTATATCGTTTATGCTTTTGGGACCCTGCTGGGCATGTGGCTAACGGTTTTTACGGTTACCTATTTCATTTTGGTAGCCTGCGGCCTGTTCCTGCCCATCCAGGCTGCGGTCATGGTGGTGGTGTTCGTTGCCTTCGGAAAGATCATCCCATCTTCTCCCGGGGCCATCGGCACGTTTCATTACCTGGTTATCCTGGTCCTGATGTCCTTTCAGG
>Ga0315282_10012415_pt1 | contig 13037 bp, 9 predicted proteins | sample YL17G07_20_MG_FD_203693 | JGI IMG/M metagenome (GOLD analysis project Ga0315282, IMG submission 203693) | Sediment microbial communities from Yellowstone Lake, YNP, Wyoming, USA - YL17G07_20 | ecosystem: Environmental > Aquatic > Freshwater > Lake > Sediment | place: USA: Wyoming | collected...
GTGTACGGCGTAGCAGTTGGCACTCCGGTCGCCCTTCGGGCTCCCTCCGTCCCAACTGCTTTAATATACGGTGATGAATCCACCTTAAATACGCCTGTTTTTTGTCTTGACAATGGGTAGGGGTATAGTTTTTAGCTGCTTTATGCAGCTTTGCTGCCCTTTTCACCTTCTTACTTATTACACATTACACACAGCAAACGTACACTTGCAAAATAGCTCAAAACAGCGTATAAACTGGGCTTGTATGGCAACAGAAGCAAAAAAACGAATCGAGAAGCTGCGCAACGAAATCCGCAGGCACGATTACCTCTATTACGTCCTCAACAGAAGCGAAATCACCGACCGGCAATATGATAAACTCTTCGCTGAGCTGCAGAGGTTGGAACAGGCAAATCCGCAATTTATAACGGCCGATTCACCCACTCAGCGGGTTTCTGAGCAGCCCCTTGAAGGCTTTAAGACTGTCAGACATACTGTGCCTATGCTCAGTATTGACAACACGTATAGCGCCGATGAACTCAGAGACTTTGACGGCAGGGTCCGTAAACAGCTTGACAAAGGAGATTATGATTATGTGGTCGAATTAAAAATCGATGGCGTGGCGTCGAGTTTGCGTTACGAACATGGCTTGCTGGTTACCGGCGCCACTCGCGGCGACGGGCGAGTGGGTGATGATGTAACCGCGAATGTCCGAACGATAAAGGGCGTTCCGCTGGTGTTGATGACTGACAAGGCGAGAATCCCGAATGTTCTTGAGGTCCGCGGCGAGGTATATATGCCAACAAGGGCGTTCGCCGAACTGAATAAACAGCGTGAGAAAGCCGGTGAAGCCCTGTTTGCAAATCCGCGAAACGCCACGGCTGGCTCGCTTAAATTGCTCGATTCGAGAATCACGGCTCAAAGGAACTTGGCGTTTTTTGCCTACGCGACCGGTGAGATTTCACAGCTATTGGCGAAGGACCACTATGGGACGCTGCAGGTTTTCAGAAAGCTTGGGCTTCCCGTCAATCCTCATATTAAACGCGCTAAAGACATCGATGAAGTTATAAAGATATGCGACAGCTGGGACAACCGACGGGCGGAGCTCGAATATCAAATCGATGGAATGGTCGTCAAGGTCAATCGTTTAGACCAGCGCGAGATTTTGGGCTTTACGGGTCGGGCGCCGCGGTGGTGCATAAGTTACAAATTTGCCGCAGAACAGGCCGAGACGGTTGTTGAATCAATCGATGTGCAGGTCGGCAAAGGCGGCACATTGACGCCTGTTGCCAATCTGACGCCTGTGTTTTTGGCGGGGACAACCGTCAAAAGGGCCAGTTTGCATAACTTCGACCAGCTTAATCGCCTTGATGTCCGCGTCGGTGACACGGTTGTGGTTGAAAAGGCGGGTGAAATCATCCCGCAGGTCGTCGAGGTCAAAAAAGAGCGACGACCAAGGGGGACATCGCCGTTTAAGCCGCCTAAAAAGTGTCCCAATTGCGGCGGAGATGTTAAGAAGGATGAAGAAGGGGTCTTCCTGCGATGTGTGAATCCACATTGCCTTGGGCAGTTGAAAGAGCGACTCAGATATTTTGCCGGCAGGGGACAAATGGACATTGAAAACCTCGGCGAGGCCCTCATCGACCAGTTGGCTGAAACCGGCTTAGTCAAGAATGTCGCCGACATATACAAACTGCAAAAAGATGACCTCATCGAATTGGAGCGAATGGCCGACAAAAGCGCCCAGAACGTCATTGATTCGATTGAGGCAAGCAAGACCAGACCGTTATGGCGATTAGTCGCCGGACTTGGTATTCGGCATATAGGCGGGCAGACCTCACAGGTATTGGCTGAACACTTTGGCTCGCTCAATGCCCTTATGAATGCAAGTCAGGCAGAGCTTGATGCAATTGAGCAAGTAGGGGAGAAGGTTGCTGAAAGCGTTTATGAATTCTTTCATAATAATAGAAACATTTCTGTTGTTAGGGAGCTGTTAGCAGCCGGTGTTAAGCCGGAACTGCCAAAGAAGGTCAAAGCCAAAGGCAAGCTCGCTGGCAAGACGATTGTTGTTACGGGTACTTTGAAAAACTTCACACGCCAGCAGGCCGAACTCGCAATCAGACAGGCAGGCGGGAAAACATCTTCGAGCGTGAGCAAGAAAACCGATTTTGTATTAGCCGGCGAAGAACCAGGAAGTAAAATCGATAAAGCACAGAAACTCGGGGTCACAATAATAGATGAGAAAAAATTCCTGGATATGATTGAGGAGCAGAGATGAGGGGTAAGAAGTAAAGAGAGTGTGCTACCGGGTCAGTAGAAAAATGAGAAAGCCGTACGAAGGACATGAAAATATATATAAGAGGATGAAAAAGAAAGGCGTTCGCTCCTGGAACGAAAATCAACGCATAAAAGGCAAAGCAATTGATGCGGACACAAAGCGATTTTTGACCGATGCTCTTGCTCAACCATGGGGTCCCAAAGGCGGCAAGGTAATCGAGTTTGGCTGTGGTACCGGGCCGATATTGAGGTGGATTTGCAAAAGAGATTTTAGCGGATTGGGTATCGATGTCAGCAAAACTGCTATTGCTATGGCAAAAGAGCAGTCGAAGGGCCTAAACATTAGATTTAAGAGGGCTGATATATGCTGCATTGATGTTGAAAGAGCCGGAAAATTTGATTTGGCAATAGACGGTCATTGTCTGCATTGTATTATCCGGCCTGAGGATAGAAAAGCGTTTCTGAAAAACAGCTTTAAGCTGTTGAAAAAAGGGGGTCTTTTTATCGTAATGACTATGTGTTGTCCGGCTGATAGAAAAATATTCTCGAATTTCAAGGAGCAAAATCTTATAAATCATACTATCTATATGCCGTATGATAAAGCCGGGGAATATGAAGATTTTCTAACGTTTAATGGCCGGGATTATATGCCCACACGCAAAGTTCCGCATTGGAAAAGTATTTTGTCCGAAATCCAAAAGGCAGGTTTTAAGATTAAGTTATTGCGATATAACGAAGCATCCGGACAAGAAGACCCCTTTGGCTGCCTTTCAGTAGCAGCGCTGGCGTGAAGATGATTAGCAAAGACGAAAAATATATGCAGATGGCGCTGAAGCTGGCACAGCGAGGCATTGGCTCAGTTGAGCCAAACCCTGCTGTTGGGGCTATTTTAGTAAAAGCTAATCAAATCATCGGCAGAGGCTGGCACAGGAAATTCGGCGGTGACCACGCAGAAATAAATGCTCTTGCCGATTGCAGGAAGCTCGCTTTTAACCCACAGGGGGCGACGATGTATGTTACGCTTGAGCCGTGCTGTCATCAGGGCAAAACCGCACCCTGCACAGATGCAATTATCGCCGCTAAGTTAGCGAAGGTTGTTGTCGCAACGATTGACCCCTCAAAGCACGCCAACGGTAAGGGTATCGAGCAATTACGCAATGCGGGAATCGATGTGCAGGTAGGTCTATGTGAGAAAGAAGCCAGGCTGTTGAACGCACCCTTCATCAAGTTTGCCACTACGGGCAAATGCTGGGTAATATTGAAGTGGGCGCAAAGCATCGATGGTAAATTGTCGTACCCGAAGGGAAATGAAGAGCGGTGGATTTCGGGAGAGCGGAGCAGAAAAGATGTGCAAAACTTGCGCCGGCGTGTACAGGGGATATTGGTCGGTATCAATACGGTAATCGCCGATGACCCATTATTGACGACTCGGCCAAGCAGAGATAAAAAAGCCACCAGAGTTATTCTCGACAGCCATCTAAGAATTCCTTTGAATTGCCGGTTGTTGGCTACCGCAAGAAAGGTACCCGTCTTAATTGTAACAAGCGAGGAAGCAGTCCGGACAAACCCCGACAAGCAGGAGAAAATCGTTCAAAAAGGCGCTGAGCTGCTTACCGTGCCAACTGCACAAGGTCGAGCTGATATAGGTTTTCTCCTGGATGAATTGAGCAGGTGCGGTATCGCTCAATTGCTTGTTGAAGGCGGCCCAACGGTAATCAGTGAATTTCTGAGGCAGCGTCTCGCCGACGAAATCTGTATTTATATTGCCGCGAAAATACTCGGCGGCTCCGGAAGCGTTGACATATCCAGACCAATGGCAGGGTTGGCCGAGGCTTTCGGCTTGCATTACGTTGATATTAAGCGTTTCGGTGACGATGTTAGAATTAGCGGCTTTTCAAAAAAAGCGATTGACGAAATTTCAGTTGTCGAAGGCTAAATTATGAAAAAAATAGAAATTCTGGGTTTGCAGACCGTACCGGAAATTCGGGCAGGAGACGACCTTGCTAAAATCATCTGCGATTGCGCAAAAAGTGAAAACGTCGGGATAAATGAAAAAGACATCATTGTTCTGACAAGCAAAATTGTTTCGAAGGCGCTTGGCCTGATAAGAAAAAAAGCGGATGTCAAGGTAAGCAAGAAGGCACTTAAAATTTCAAAAAAAACCAGCAAAGACCCAATATGGGTCCAGATGATTTTAGATGCGGGCCATCAGATTGTAGCTGTTTTGCCGCTTGAGGGAGCAATAACAAAATATGTAGTCAACGGCTCAACAGATACCGAGAGCAGTCAAAGACTGTGCGACAATGAAAAATGTCTTTTCATAACACGCAGCAAGACCGGTAGTATCCATACCTGTGATGCGGGAATCGACGGCTCAAATCATCCGGAAGGAATTGTAAGTTTATTTCCTGAAGACCCTGACGCTGAAGCTGCAAGAATCAGGGCTGAAATCAGGAAACTTACCGGCAAAAATATCGCAGTTGTCCTTGCCGATACTGAGCTGATTCCTTACGGAACGATTGATATAGCAGTCGGCTCGGCAGGTGTAAATCCCTGTTCGATAATGTTCGGCAAAAAGGACAAGTTCGGCAAACCAAAATTCGGCGGTATTGACCTTGTAGGACTGGAACTGACAGCCGCTTCGGCATTGTTATTCGGACAGACAGATTCCGGCATTCCTGTTACAATAATAAGAGGATATGATTATCAATTCGATGAAAAGAAAAATGTTTCCAATACCCTGCGTTTTGCAGGAGATGAAAAGGATATATTGCATATTGTGCGAGAGGCGATGAAATTGACTTCGTATGCAATTGAGGGGTTTGGCAAAAAACTTCTGCTACGAATCGGTTCCTGGTTTATCCGTTAAGAATCACGAGGTGCCTTTTATCTCTGCCAAAGACAAGTAAATCAAAAGTGAACCGTATGGCCGAGGTAGAAGAAGAATATTATTGCCAAAATGTGAAGTATCCACCAATTCAATGTGAACATCTTAAACTGATACATATTTATCTCCACAGCATAAACCCAAGATAATATACAAAGCTTATTACCGCCAGGTGGATAAACCACCATCACATGTTAGGATAACGATAAGTTTTCCCTTTTTTCTCTCTGGTTGCGTCATAGCCGAAGAATTCCAAATCAAAGAGAGACTTTCCAATAAAAAATTTGGCCCACAAAATCAATATATCAGCCAGTGTCGTGGTTAGGAGGACCGCCTGCACCGTCACCGGATTGGGCCAATGAGCAATCGAAAAATGGGCCATAGTGATAGTGCCTATAATAACCAGGAATCCATTTAAAACATACCCGTAGGCAATCGACCTCCTGAAACAAAAAAGAAGCGGCACAACCAAAATGGACAGGAGCCCCGAAACGGCCGGAACAAGGTTTGAATAGTTGGCTTTGACCGGGTGTATGCGAGAGTGCAATAATAGTCCCCCGATGGAAAGCGTCAAGAGGCCGATAAGCAACGTTGACTTAATATAAGCTCTGACAGTCATAATTTTCTCCTTACATCAGACAGCACCGCCCATTGATGCTATTTACGCTACCTGACTTCAATGGCACCGATGTCCACTGCCGCACCGGAGATTCGGCGGTTGCCGTCTATGTCAGTTTTGACATCATCAGGTAATATCTTGCTGTCGCCAGCGTCAATGCAAGGGGAACCAGCGGAGAGGTGGCAGCCGTTGGTATCCGGGTCTGTAATTTGCGGGTCTTTTGAGAAACAATTTTTTCCTCCGAGCTGTTCGGTCAGTCCCTGGATACAGCAATTACCGACTTCGACTTTTACTCCATAGAGTTGTGCCGGCTCATCGGCGCCGTAACGGCTGGTGTTACCCCACAGGATGCAATTTGTTATCGTGGGCGTGCTCTTCTGATTATATACGCCGCCGCCGGCGTAGGCATAGTTTTTAATGATGGTGCAGTTTATTATATCGGCCTTATTGGCTTCATTATATATAGCGCCGCCTTTTTCATTGGCGGAGTTTCTATTGAAGACGCAATTGACCAGTATGGGGTTGCACGTGGTGTTGTGCATTGCACCACCACAGCTTCCGGCATAGTTGTCGATGAACCTGCAGTTAATGAATACGGGACTACCACTCCAGAAGTAGACGGCGCCTCCGAGTTCTGCTGAGTTTAACTTGAATATGCAGTTGGTAATAGTCGGACTACCAGCTTTGGCATATAATCCGCCTCCCTGGTTGGCAGTATCAAGCTGTGACCCGCCAGCATTTCCTCCCACAATGGTAAATCCATCGAGCAAGGCGGTCTCATTTGCTCCGCTGGCTGTAACGACGTGGGTTGCATTATCAGAGCGCATAGGGTCGGTCAGCAACATCTGCGGATTATTCACTTTGACATCATCTCCCTTAAGATCTCCGCTCAGAATCGTTTCATTGACCACAGGATTGCAGTCTTCCCACCTGCTGCCTCCGGCTGGAAATCCTCCATATATTGCCACGCCGCTCTTGAGCGTAAACGTTGCCGCACGTTCGCTTTTGTCCGGCTGCTTGCCCTGATTAGGTTTGTAAGTACCGCGTGCAACCCAAATTTCGTCGCCTTTCGCGGCGATGGTTAAAGCGTCTTGAAGAGACTTATAGGCATCGGCCCAGCTTGAGCCATTGTTGCTGCCTGCTGCAGCGGTATCGACGTAAATGATTTTGCCGGTGATATTTCGCGGTTTTGACTCCGGTGTTTTAGGAAGGGCGACCGCTTCCGGAGCCGGTTCGACAAGCAGGGTTATAGTTGTGCCGTTTGGGTCCCATCCTTCCGAAGTTATCAAATTAATTGTAATACCGATACTAAATACATCGTCTGGTCCGACTCGTGTTCTGGAGACGGTCGTATTTGTGTCCTCTGGAGATAATGTCACACTCGCGGGGCGATAACCCATATTTATGTAAGACCCGACACCAAGGTGGCCTTTGTGGTTTGGTGATGCGTCTCCGTCGACAGCCAGCAAAGTGAACTTTAGTGCGAATGCATCGAATACCCTGAGGTCAGAGGCAAACAACGGATTGTTTGGCTCATCCTTTTTTGTGGCGACACATTCAAAATGGCTTTCGCCGGGCTTGGTGCTGGGAAAGTAGATGTCGAATTCTACTCCAGGCCCGGGTACATCTCTTTTTTCGACGATACTTGCCGTTGACCATACATGTTCGTTGGTTTGGTTAAGCATTGTCATAAGAGCGTTGTCCGAAAGCGTGAAATCTTCGGCTACGCTGATGCCTGCGAAAAGAAATGCCACTAACACAACGGTGGCTGTTGTTGTGAAATAAATCCGCGTTTTCATTTTTTGCCCTCCAAACGTTATATTTTTGATTTAGTATTATGCGCGGGATTTTCGCGTTTTGCAAGATTTTTTAAGGGGTATTTTTCAACTGTGAGACGGGTCAGGGTGTTTTATTCAGCACTTTTTTTCTTTGCAGGATATGAAAATAATGCTGAGCGAAGCGGTGGGCTTCGTCGCGGACATATTGCAGAAGTTTCAAAACCGGCGAATGGCGGGGGAGTTTCAATGGTTTTGTGCTGTTTTGCAGATAGATTTCTTCTTCGCGTTTGGCAATTGCGGCGATTTTTACAGGTGGTGCGTGCATTTCTTTAAAAACAGCTTGGGTAGCGTGGAGGTGTCCGAGACCGCCGTCGATTAAGACAAGGTCGGGCCAGAGCTCTTCACCCCGCAGGGCATATTTGTATCTGCGTCTGACCACTTCGGCAATCATCGTATAGTCGTCGATGCCCTTGACGGTTTTTATCTTGAATCGCCGATAACCGCTCTTAAAAGGCCTTCCGTCAATAAATTTAACCAGAGACCCGACCGCCTCAGCCCCGGCAATACTGGCAGCGTCAATTCCCTCAATAATCCTGATTGGCTCAGGTGTTTGCAGCAGAAGCTGCAGTTTTTCGAGGGCTTCGGCTGGGTCAGCGGCGAAAACTTCCGGCTGGACATCCCCATCGGGTGTGCCTCGGCGATCCAGCCGCTCAATCAGCCGGATACGGTCGCGAAACATCGCAGCTTTCTCATATTTCGTCTCTGTGGCGGCTTCTGCCATTTGTTCTTTCAGCTGTTGCAGGACCGTTGAACGCTTCGAACACAAGAATTTCACAAGGTCTTTGATAGTTTTTTTATATTCGCTCCTGTTGATTTTAGCTGCGCAGGGAGCGGTGCATTGCTTTATGCTGTATAAGATGCAGGGGCGGAAGAACTTACGGTTCGGGTCGTTTTCTTTAGTATCCAGCTTGCAAGTTCGAAACTTGAATATCTTTTGCAGCTCTACGAAAACGGCCCGCAGGTCTTTTGCGCCGGCGAAAGGCCCAAACAATCTGCTGCCGCTTGGCCGGGGTTTTCGGGTGATATAGACGCCCGGAAAGTCTTCGCCTGTGGTGATTTCCAGGTATGGAAAGGTTTTATCATCGACGAGGTCTGTATTGTAGGGCGGGTGGATATCTTTAATCAGGCGGGCTTCCTGCAGCATTGCGCTAACTTCCGTCCCGGTTTCCAAAAAGTCGACGGTTTCAACTTTGCTCAGCATTTCAGCGATTTTAGGCCCTCGTGAAACAGCGAGGTCGCCGGCCTGCTGAAAATAGCCGGCCACCCGCGAGCGCAGGTTTTTAGCCTTGCCAATATAAAGAACTTTATCCGCCGGGCCCTTCATAAAATAAAGGCCGGGCCCGGTTGGAAAACCCTTTATTTTTTCGCGGATTGCTTCGAATCTGTCATCTGTTTGTGCTGGCATATTGTTATCTTAACATCATTTTGAAAATATCTGAAATACGTTGTGCACTTTGAAAAAATTTTTCTCTTCATAGCTTTAGTAACTACAAGGACTAACAGCAAGGTCAATAAATTTATACAAAAAATTTTGAGTTTGCTCTTTACACCTAATCAAATTGTCATTAATCTGCCGATAGAATTTTTACGGGTTTTATAACTATATCTGGCTTAATTCCCGTTCATTTTACTATATATTGTGGTATCCCGTTTTTCGCACGGAGGCGCGTAAATGTCGCATAAATTCAATCCCGAAAACCCATTTAGAGACAAGCAAACCCAATCGGAAACTGCTGTAAATGCCCGCGGTTCAGCCGGCTTGAGAATGGAGCATTTCTTTTCGACCCCCGGCATTCATCCATTTGAGCAGCTTGAATGGGAAACCCGTTCGGCTAAGATTAGCGGTGATAGCGGACAGGTGGTTTTCGAGCAGGATAATATCGAGGTCCCAGCCTCCTGGAGCCAATTGGCAGTAAAGGTTGTGGCCAGCAAATACTTTTATGGAGATATCGAGTCCGGCCAGCGGGAGCATTCGGTAAAGCAGCTTGTCCATCGCGTTTGTAAAACAATTGCCGACCGTGGCAGAAAAGACGGTTACTTTGCAACCAACGAGGATGCTGAAACTTTCTACAATGAGCTGACTTGGCTGTGCGTGAACCAGTACGGGTCATTTAATTCGCCCGTATGGTTTAATGTAGGCCTTTTTGACGTCTATGGCATAGCCGGCAGCAGCCATAATTTCCATTGGGACCCGCAGCACAAAGGAGCTGTTGCCTGCGAAAACAGCTACGAATATCCACAGGCCTCAGCTTGTTTTATCCAGTCGGTCAAAGACTCGATGGAAGACATAATGCGCCTTGCGGCAAGTGAGGCGATGCTGTTCAAGCACGGCTCAGGAACCGGAACCGACCTTTCAACACTGCGAAGCAGTAAAGAGAAACTGTCCGGCGGAGGCAAACCTTCGGGACCTTTGAGTTTTATGAGGGTTTATGACCAGATAGCGGCGGTAATCAAATCAGGCGGAAAAACCCGCCGGGCGGCAAAGATGCAGTCACTAAAGGTCAGCCATCCCGATATCGAGGAATTTATTACCTGCAAAGCCGAGGAAGAAAAAAAGGCCTGGGCCCTTATTGAGGCCGGCTACGATGGAGAATACAACCAGGAGGCTTACAGCAGCGTGATGTTTCAGAATTCAAATCTTTCCGTGCGCGTAACCGATGAGTTTATGCAGGCGGTGGAAAAGGATGCAGAATGGGCCACATACGCCGTAACGACAGGCGAAAAGGTGCAGGAGCATTCGGCACGCAAGCTAATGGAGCTAATTGCCGAGGGCACGAGGATTTGTGGCGACCCCGGCCTGCAGTACCACAGCACAATTAACCGTTGGCACACCTGTCCGAACTCCGGGCCGATTAATTCTTCAAACCCCTGCAGCGAATATATGTTCCTCGATGATTCAGCGTGCAATTTGGCTTCGCTAAATCTTATGAAGTTTCGCAGGGAAGACGGCTCCTTCGATGTTGCCGGCTTTAAAAACGCTGTTCGGCTGTTCATTATTGCCCAGGAAATTCTGGTTGATAATGGAAGCTATCCGGACAAACCGGTTACTGTCAACAGCCATTTGTTCCGTCCGCTCGGCCTCGGCTACGCCAATCTCGGCTCTCTTGCTATGAGTCTGGCGCTTCCTTATGATTCCGACCAGGCAAGGGCACTGGCTGCGGCAGTCAGCGCCATAATGACAGGAGCAGCTTATACGGCAAGCGCCGAAATTGCCTCAGTCAAAGGGCCTTTTAAGGAGTTCCGTAAGAATGCCGATGCGATGCTGAAGGTTATAAATATGCACCGCCAGCACGTCCTTAATATCCCGGAACCGCACTGTCCGGACTATATACGCAATGCTGCAAGGGATGCGTGGGACCAGGCCTTTGACGCCGGCTCCAAAGTCGGCTTTCGTAATGCCCAGGTAACGGTCCTTGCGCCGACAGGGACTATCGGCTTTATGATGGATTGTGATACCACCGGCGTTGAACCGGACATCGCTCTGGTCAAATACAAGCTGTTAGCTGGCGGCGGAATGCTCAAGCTTGTTAATAAGACCGTCTCAATGGCCCTCGACAGGCTCGGTTATAGCGCCGAAGATATCAAATCAATCTGTGATTACATAGACAAAAGTGAAACCATTGAAGGGGCGGAAAAGCTCAACCCGGGCCATCTGTCAATCTTCGACTGTGCTTTTAAGCCGCGTAACGGTAAAAGGCATATCCATTATATTGCACATCTAAAAATGATGGCTGCGGTTCAGCCGTTTATATCCGGCGCTATCAGCAAAACCATCAATATGCCTAAAGAAAGCACAGCCGAAGAAATTGCCGCAGCCTATATGGAGGGGTGGAAGCTCGGATTAAAAGCGGTGGCAATCTATCGCGATGGTTCCAAAAAGTTACAGCCGGTCTCTACCCAAAAGCATAAGGAGACCAAAGCTGCTGCTGAAGGGCCAACTCAATCTCGTCCCTTCAGGCATCGGCTGCCGGACACCCGCCAGAGCATAACGCATAAATTTTCTGTCGCAGGACATGAGGGCTACCTGACGGTGGGGGTATATGAGGATGGTCAGCCTGGTGAGCTGTTTATCACTATGGCCAAGGAGGGCAGCACCGTCGGGGGTCTTATGGATGTTATTGGCACCTGTACTTCAATGGCGCTGCAGTATGGCGTGCCCCTGATAACACTTGTGGACAAGTTCCGGCACGCCCGGTTTGAGCCGTCAGGGATGACGTCGAACAGGGATATACCTTTTGCAAAAAGCTTGATTGACTATATTTTCTGCTGGCTGGGCTGTCAATTTATACCCGGCTATGCCGAGCAAAATATACCTAATCGAACAGCAGCAGTGCCTGGTGCTAAGGAAAGTAAAAATACAACAACAGCCAGGCAATTAGTTGAAAAAACTAAAGACCTGGCACAAAAAATCGCCGAAGTGAAAACCACAGTAAAGGTCAAGGAAAAGGCAATTCGGGCAGAAGAAGAATCTTTGGTTTCAAAACAGATGACCATACAGTCCTTGCCTGCTCCTAAAAGCAGATTTGCCAGCATAGCTAATCGAATTGGGGCCTTGGTAAGCTCAGTTGTTGCTGATGAAGCCGGGTCATTGCAGTCTGATGCGGCTGTTATGCAGCAATTTAGCTCCCAGTTTGAGCATTTTTCTGACGATGCCCCCGCCTGCGATATTTGTGGAGCTATAACCGTCCGAAACGGCACCTGCTATAAATGCTACAACTGCGGTAACAGTATGGGTTGCTCTTAAATTCGTCGCTCGTCGCTCGTGACTCGTGAACCATATTGTGGAAACCACGATTAATCCAGTTTAGGACTCCTTAAAACCTACTTGTTATCTGAACGCTTCTCAGGTAACTATTAAGTTCTACAGCTCTTTTTTTCGAGCAGAAATGTTTTGACAGGCGGAACCAATTTGCTACAATGTCGCTTTTTATGTGGTGTACAGGAGTCTTTAATGAAAAGCTTTATGGCAAAGAAGGGGCAAACAGAGCAGAAGTGGCTGCTTGTCGATGCCGAAGGAGCGATTTTAGGCCGAATGGCTTCCAAGATAGCCCCAATACTTATGGGCAAAAATAAGCCCACATATACGCCGCATGTGGATGTGGGCGATTATGTAATTGTGGTGAACGCCGACAAAATAAAGGTAACCGGCAAGAAAGCCCAGATGAAAGAATATGACTATTACACGCATCATCCCGGCGGCCGTAAAATCGTCAGTTTCGCTGAGATGATGGCGAAAAAACCCGAAAAGGTAATAGAAATGGCGGTAAGGAGAATGCTGCCGAAGAACGCCCTAGCCAGAGCAATGTTGAGGAAACTAAAGGTTTACCGCGGGCCGGAACACGACCATCAGGCCCAAAAACCCGAAAAAATAGAGCTGTTTAAAAGGGAATAGAAAATTATGGCAGAAGCCCAAAAGGATAATCCTGTTGATAGTCCA
>Ga0315282_10012416_pt1 | contig 13037 bp, 8 predicted proteins | sample YL17G07_20_MG_FD_203693 | JGI IMG/M metagenome (GOLD analysis project Ga0315282, IMG submission 203693) | Sediment microbial communities from Yellowstone Lake, YNP, Wyoming, USA - YL17G07_20 | ecosystem: Environmental > Aquatic > Freshwater > Lake > Sediment | place: USA: Wyoming | collected...
CTCCAGTCACATCATCTACGGTAGGCATATGCAAAAATGTCGCTCGATCATATTCAAGGTTGGGCGGCTCATGATACGGAAAATCGAAATGGTAGTAATCTTTGGCTTCCAAACTCAAAGTAATCGGCTTGAAATTCAAATTGAGCGCGGCATAAGCTCCGCGGCCCTCTGAGTAATCCGGCGGAATACCCAACATTCGATCTATGCGATTGTACCAGCAATACTCGCTATAAAAGGAACCATGGCCTGCGATGTTCGGCGCTTGAAGCATGAAAGAAAGCAGATCGGCGTTATCTGCCGATTCGAACTCCTTGTTGGGATCTTCGGGCTTAACCGGCATATAGGCCGATGCATAGTTGACGCCGGCGAAAACAAAAGAAGGATGGCCGGCGGATAACGATGCCCCGAAGATCTGGTCTCTGACCTCCCACCCAGGCTCCTTGGTTTTTGCCCTGGATGGCTCATAACGCAGCACATTATCTTGATTTACGGTCCCCAAAACCCACCGGCTGTTGATATTGGGCAAGGTCAGCTCAAAGCTTCCGCCTTGGATCGTCGTGTTTTCTCCGAACTGTTCTCTTTTAACCACGCTTAAGGTCAAGCCGCGCCCGAATAAAACGGTGAAGTCTCCGAGATCAAACGTCCAGGCCGGCTGTTTGACTTCAAAAAAGATTTTCTCGGGCCACCACTTGATGTCCCATTCTTCAGTAGTAAAGTAGCTTTCGGTGTCGTAGGAAATCCCCACAAGATATATATCCTTGCTCAAAGAAAGATCAAAACGGTTTACGATGGCGCCAAAATGTTCGTTGGGCAGGGGAGAAGTCTGATCCCAAATCAAAAGAAGCGTTTCGGTTCCCATCCCGGAATCGGCATATTGAGAATTTATCTCAAACGCATAGATCGCTCCCGGAACCGGAAATATAAAAAAAAGAAAGCATACGAGCAGAGAAATCCGGCAATTCGTCACAATATCACTCGGCTAAAAGCTGATCCACGATTTTTGTAAGCTCGCTGTCCGCGCCTTTTGAAAAACCCGTATGCACGGAGCGGATAACGCCCTTGGAGTCGATCACAACCGTATAAGGAAAGACATTCTTCGGGTTATATTGTCCGATCACTTTAGAAGACGGATCGTGAAGAACCGGATAGGTAAGATTCTTTTGGGCCACGATGGCTTTGGCCTTCTCAAGCCCGGAAGGGTCGTCGCCGCATATGGAAATAATCAGCAGACCCTTGTCTTTTTTCTGATCGTAAAGCGTTTGAAGAAACGGCATTTCAACCATGCAAGGTTTGCACCAGCTCATCCAAAACGACACGACCTTTACCTTTGCTTGTGCCGAAGAAAGGTTAAACGTCTTGCCGGAAAAGTCAATGAGCGTGAAGTCCTGCGCCTTTTCTCCTATCGCCCACGCGATCGCAACCAGAAAAAGAATCAATAATGCTGCAACTGCAACAGCCGGTTTTTTCATGGAGTACCTCCAACATGATAAGATCCGATTGGTGAGTTTGTATCATGAAATTTTGTCGGCTGAAAGCCGATACCGCATTTGGAATTTTGTTTTCATTGAAAAATCGGCAGCCGAACCAAGGCGATTCGTAAAAAAATCTCTTATTCGTAATTATTCGGCCGGAAGATAGATTTGGGCAATTCGAGGCAGATCTCCCACCTTTACTTCAACTTTTTTCCGCACCATATGCGCCGGACAACGCTCAAATCGGTCAAGGGCGTTTAAATCGTCTTCCGTCAATCCGATCAATATCACTCCCTGCACAAATGAATCTTCCCGGGGAATGAGTGAAAAAGAATATCCCTCGCCGATTTTTTCGGCTTTTCGAGCAAAGCCAGTCAGGACCGATGGAGCAAAAGCGATGAATCGTCCCGTTATCTCGCGTACAAAATGGGGATTCATCAAATCTCCCCAGACAAATAAAAGGTCATGCTCGAAAACATCATCCGACCTCACGGGGAATTCGGGCGGATGAATAATCAATAGACCGTTTGAGGGAAAAAAACTGATTTGAAACATGGCTCATCCCCTCGGTCAGAGAGAATTTTAATGGATATTTTGGCTGCTATCCGACAGGGCGGCTAAAAATGTCTTGGCTTCCGTATTTTCCGGCTCGCCTCTTAACACAGCCTCCCATTCTCTCCTAGCGCCGGCATTATCGCCCATCAGATGCATCACCAGTCCAAGGTCAACCTGCGCCGTCAGATAATGAGGGTTCTCCTCCAGAATTCTAAAAAGTTCGTTTTTGCTTTCTTCAAGACGGCCCAATCTTCTCAATGCCACTGCTAGCTTGCGCCGGATATCCAAAAAACCGGGTCGCAAAGATAAGGCTCTTTTATATTCGGCCCTGGCGCGGTCGAATTGGTTGACCTCCATGTATTTATCGCCCAGTTCCGAGTGTTTGTTGGCCAACCGATGTTTTGCGAGAGAATCCGGATCGACATTCGATTTGGCTAAAGGCGCTAAAATTTCGCGGGCCTTGTCGTATCTTCCCAAATCATTCAATGTCACGGCAAGCTGCAGCCTGACCTCTTCATATTCGGGGTTGATTTCCAGGGCTTTTTCAAAAAGGCGGATGGCATCTCCGAAACGGCCGCGGTTATGATAAATAGCCCCCAACATTGAATAGATATCCGGATAATCGCGGTGTTTTTTCAAAACATGCACCAGGCACATTTCAGCCACATTCAGATCGCCGCGATCAAATGCCTCTTTACCTCGGGTATAAACCTGGCGACATTGCTCGTCCATGGATTACAGCCCCTTGTAAATAAGCCATCGATAGCGCCAAGGACTTCCGGTTCGTTTCAACCAGAAAGACTCATTGCCATCAATATGTTTGGGAACATTGTTTTTTACCGCACGCATTTTGATCTTTTGCGTGGCTCTTGCCAAGTCCCCTTTATGCAGTTCGATGTGCAGATCATAAGTCTGCATTTGAATATCGTCCCAAAATGCAAATTGGTGTTCAATTCGAGACCGCAAGGGTTCCTCTCCCTGTGTTTCCTGGAAATCGGGATGGATCAGCGAGAAATAAAGCTTCTTGTCTTTTGCGGAAATGGCTTTTGTGCGCGCCTCAATGGTTTCCTCTATAAGCGTCTGTTCGTCGGTGCAGCTTGTACACACAACCATAGCAGCCAGAAAGCCGATCAAGGTCGGAAAAAGGATGAATTTAATGTTTGGTGGGATTGGTGTCCGTCGCATTTTTCAGCTTATTCAGAGCCTCCTTTGCCCGGTTCGCATACCTGCCGTTTGGAAATTTTTCCACCAACAAATTGAATTGCCGTTTTGCGTTTTTTGCCTCGTCCAGTTTCACGTAGCACAATCCGGCATAATAAATGGCTTCTTCATAATAACGAGATTCCGGATATAGCCTGGCAATGTTCAGATAGCGTTCGAGAGAAGAGTAATATTCGTTGTCTCGCCAGTAAAAACGGGCGATATAGCGCTCTCGTTTGGCCAGTTCATCTTTCAGTTTCGAAAGATATACAGCGCTTTCTTTTGTTTCGGTCGAATCGGGATACTCGCGAGCCAGCTTGGAAAAATATCTCAACGATTCCGAAGTGGCGTGCTGGTCGCGATCTATCGCAAGTTTCTGTTTATAATTCGACATCCCAAGATTCTGAATCACGCGAGGGATCTTCGGATGAGTCGGATGCCGTTCCAAAAATGCCTCATATGACGATACCGCCTCAGCCCATTGTCTTTTTTTAAAGTGACTGTCGGCGATTCGAAGTTCGGATTCGGTGGCGTACATGGAGAATGGATATAGATCGATTAAAGCTTGGTAGGCTTCCAGCGCCGCGGAATATCTTTTTTTTGCAAATTTCTTTTCTCCATAATCATAGATCTCCCTGGCGCTCATCTGCTCGAAACTTTTTCCGCAAGCGACGAGGTAAAAAATTGTCAGCGCCAAGAGAATAAGTACTTTTTTCATGCCAATCGAATTGTTCATGCGGTTTTGCCTCGTCGTTTTACCTACCCTGTGGAAGATTAGGTGTCAAGTTGCGGCTGCTTATATGACGAATTAATTTATGCGTTGTACGGGAAAGATTAAAGCATATAAAAATTATTTGACAAGCTTCGCAACGAATCGTTCTATCCAAAAAGACGCAAATTGTTACATTGTCCGCATATTTTGCGATGCCTATATTTTAGGTGGAACCGTGATATGGTATGTATCTAGGCGTCAATGCAGGGGGCCGACCAGGAATGCGATTCGAACGTTTCGGCAATTGGAAGATTCGGAACAAATTAACCGTTACGGTGCTGATGCTGGTGCTTTTGCCGATGTTGGGCATCGGCCTTGTGTCCATTAAGATTTTTTATGATGAAGCCCAGCGTATGGCAAGCCAGAATTTGGAGAATGTGGTTTCCGGCCTTGTTACGCTCTGCCGCAACGAATGGAAACTTGAATCGAAAAAATTGGATCATCGCGTGGACTTGGCCGGCCGTATCGTGCATTTCAAAGGAAGTATTCATCTTCCGTTGGAAAAAGTCATGGTTCCGGCAGAAGCCGTCGATCCGAGCTTTCCCGGCCGACCCATCAGGCTTTTTTTACAGAATTGGCATGTGGATAATGAATCATTGGTCGCAAACAGCGGCATTAGCGAAGAATTACGGCGCCTGGTGGAGCCCGGTACAAAAATATTAATCAAGACAGCTGATGATAGGTTGTTCGAGCCGGTCGAAATGAAAATGTCGGAAGACGGATCCAGAATCCTGTCAGGAGTCCTTCACTCGGCTGACGATCCTATCACATCGGACATTTTATCCTTAAAACAGTATCGAAGCCGCGAGAATGTTCGAGGCAATTGGTACATGTCCGCATGTGATCCGTTGCTTGCTCCCGATGGAAGCGTCATTGGCGGAGTTTTAGTTCGCAAACCGGAGACGGAATATTCCGAGCTCGCCAATGAAGTGCTGTCGATCCGGGTCGGCGATACAGGATATGCGTTCATTATGGACGATACCGGGACTTTGATCGTCCATCCCGCAAAAACCCATGAAAATATAATTAACCAGAAAGACAGTTCAGGTAACAGATTCATCGCAGATATGATACAGCGCGCCAAAAGCCTTGGAACGGGCAGGATCGGCACCATTCGTTATCCTTGGATCAATCCGGAACTTGGGGAAACCAAAGCGCGGTATAAGCTCGTTAAGTTCGCATATTTTCCGGAACGAAAATGGATTGTAGCGGCGGGGTCCTATGAATCCGAGATCAACGCGGTAGCCATTCGGGTTTCTGAAATTATGCTCATGTGGGTGATGATCAGTTCTTTTATGGCTATGATGCTCATTCTTGGATTATCCCGCCTGCTGACAAGGCCCTTGGACAAACTGACTCAGGCGGTGCGCGCCATGGGGCAGGGCGACCGAACCGTGCGGGTTCATACTAAAAGCCGCGATGAGATCGGCGTGCTGGCGAATACTTTCAATACAATGGCGGATCAAATCAAGGATTACACTGAAAACCTGGAAGAGATCATTAAGGATCGCACATCCGAATTATCAGCCAGCAAAGAACGTTACAAAGAGTTGAGCAACCGTCTTTCGGCCATCCTCAGCGCATCCACGGAATATGCAGTGATGGCGATGGATCTGTCGATGAATATCATAGAATGGAACACGGGCGCGGAAAGGCTTTTCGGATATACCCGCGAAGAAGCCGTCGGAAAAATGTCTCTCGCCGATACGTGCCTGCAGGCCGATATCAGTGAAAATAAAATCCAAAATTTGAGCAGCCGAATCATGAGAGATCAACCGGTCGAGTTCGAGCAATTTCGGTGCTCGAAAGGCGGAAAACAATTTCCCGTTCTCTCCGTTATGACCTCCATGAGAGACGCCAATAATAATGTCATCGGGTTTGTCGAGGTGGCTCGCGATGTTTCCGAACAGCGCAGGCTCGAGCAGGAATTGCTCCGGACAAAAGAATATTTCGAGGCCATCGTCGAATCCTCTGTGGACATGATCATCACCACTGATCCGAAGGGACTCATCACTTTTTGCAACCGCGCCGGTTTGAACGCGTTGAAATACGGCAAAGAAGAGCTTTTAGGGCAGCACGTGAGCAAGCTATATCCGCGAAAAAGGGAACAAGCGCATTTCATTATGAAGCATCTGCTCGAAAGCGGATTTCTCGATGGCTACGAAATGAACATCATCAAAGCGGATAATACCGAGATTCCCATCTCCATTTCAGCGGCGCTGCTCAAAGACGACCGCGGAAACTCGCTCGGCACTGTCGGCGTTTTCAAGGACATTACAAAACGAAAAGAGTTGGAGGCGGAACTTTTGCGCACCCAAGCCACGCTTGTGCAAGCGGGAAAGATGAGAGCTTTGGGAGATCTGGTTTCCGGCGTAGCGCATGAATTGAACAATCCGTTAATGGCCAGCGAATCCATTTTATTCGTCTTGAAAAAGCTGATCGGCGACAATCCGAATCTGCAAAGCAAAATCGGGGTTTTGGAACAATGCAACTTCAGGATGGAAAAAATCATCAAGCATTTGAGGGAATTCAGCCGCGCCGATGAAGCGGCTTTTACAGATATTGATGTCCGCGAGCCTTTGGAAAACGCCCTTTTAATCACCAGCCAACAGCTTATGGATCACCAGGTTTCCATTGAGCGCAATTTCGGAGCCGACTTGCCGAATATATGGGGCGATAAAAACCAATTGGAACAGGTATTTCTCAACATGATCGCCAATGCGAAAGACGCAATGGAAAACACCGGCAGGCCCAAAAAGATATCTTTCACGACGAGCCTGATCCAAAGCAACGACAAGCCGTTCGTAGATGTCTCTATTCAAGACACCGGCAAAGGAATATCGCCGGATATCCTGGATAAGATATTTGATCCGTTTTTCACAACAAAAGAGGTTTCAAAGGGAACCGGGCTTGGCCTGGCTATCTGTTACGGCATCATCGGTAATCACGGCGGTCGAATAGAGGTAGTTACCAAACCGGGTGAAGGGACCACATTTCATATTCTGCTGGCAGTCTCGCCTAATGCCGCAATAAAAGCATAAATCGCGGCCTTGTGTTAATTCCCTTATAAAAGCATCTGGAAATTTCTCGAATCGTGATTAGATTTTGAGGGAGATGATGCGGGAGACTTGAATAGAAAGAGAGGCGTCGGCTGTGAGTATCATTGTGAATTGTCCATCATGCGGTGCGAAAAATCGCATACCGGAGCATTCAAAAGGCATTGCGATATGCGGAAAATGTAAAAGGCGTTTGCCGGAGCCCGATAAAGGCGTTCCCATTGAATTGACCGATTACAATTTCGATAATGCGGTGAATAACTCCGACAAGCCTGTTTTGGTGGATTTTTGGGCGGATTGGTGCATGCCATGCCGCATGATGACGCCTATTTTGGAGCAATTGGGAATGAAATATCATTCGATCCAAGTCGCCAAGCTCAATACCGAGACCTGCCAATCGATCTCCATGAGGCATCAAATCCAATCTATCCCGACTCTCATTCTTTTTATTAACGGTCGTGAGATAAAAAGAATAATAGGGGCCAGGACATTACCTGCCCTGGAAGCAGAATTGCGAGAGTGGTTATAATCTCAATAAACTTCAGCTCAACAAATCAGATCGCCCAATTACAAAGGCGTCCGTCATTGACTGGTGAAAGAGATCATGGTCACAGTTGAATTCAAAATCGAGTTCACATCATGCGGCATTTCGTAATATTCACCGGCCAGCCATAGGTCGAGTATATCCTTTTGATGCGGATCGCCGCTTACCGGAATCTGCCCGCCCGGATAATGCAAGTGCGTTTTAATATTGCCGTCGGAAAACTCGTGAATGATCCTCAGGCTAGGGCCGTTTTCGACGACATAATCTTGGCCGTTTTCCGCATAATCGGCCACATTGACCGTATGCATACCGCCCGGAATGGCATAGGGACCCAGATCGAACCAATCAATCCCCAAAGCGCTGAAGGCGATATGGCCAAGGCGGAGGTTATGGATGCGGCCCCAATACCATTCGCTGACCGGTAGGCCGCCGAAGGCTTGCATCAACGCCAAATCCGCCGCAGCCTCATTCAAAGCGCTGACAATAGTGTCCCGCCGCGTTTCAACAGCGTCGGTGTGAATGTTATCCCATAAAGGATCATTCTCTTGGAGATTTATCATTGAGACAAGGAGTTCATCATAGCCATAGGGGAAGGTAAGATCATCCACCAGAATTTCATCGGCGAATATCTTTTCGCGCAAGCGTGTTTCGAATTGAGCAAAGCCCATGGCAGCTACGCTATTGCTGCGCTGGGACAAATCAGAAGAAGCGTCTCCCGACGGATCGGTGCCGGCCAGCCCTGAGTTGAGCTCATAATCCCAATTGCGCCAATATTCCAGAATGGAGTGAGCATCGCCGGAGAGCCCGGTAGCATCTTCGCCGATTGCATCCAGCACCATCGGAATAAGAACTCCGGCGTAATTGGAGTGAATATCCAATTGCACTTTTTGCATCGAATCCATCGAGAAACCCGTACCTCCGGCCAATTCTGTGAGAAGCTCATCGATGCGCTGGGCTCGATATCCGATATCCGTGCTGAAATACCAATAATATTTTCCGGAAGTAGGATCGCCGGTTATGGCTGAACCGTTGATGTCGTTGTTTGCGGTCACCAGGAAACCGCGCGATGGGTTTTTGGCTTTGGGCATTTCGTCGCCCGGAATATAGCCGTCCCATTCCGTAGTGCCGTCGCCGGGCAAAACGTGCCATGGTTTATATAACGAGAAATTCCAGTGGCGGATCGGCACTTTTCCATTGGGGAAATAACCGATGTCGCCGGCCGTGTCTTGCAGCACAAAATTTTGCGCTCCGACTTGGAAGTTCAAAATGGCGGTAAAGCCTTCGTCGACTTTCGTAGCCGTGCGCAGCCCCAGGAAAGTCTCTATTTCAAAGGTCGGTTCATGTCCTGTCCACCGGAAAGACATAGCAGTCGTTCCGTCAATGCTGTCGGGCAAAATAGGACCGTGATGAGGAACCACATAAACGGAGATTTCGGTCGGGGTTGAAGATCCTCTGATGGTGAATTGCTGAATCGATTCGATCAGATCGACTTGATTGCCTTTGAAAATAACTTTTTTGGGTTTGCCGTCTTCTAAAATCAGGGTTTCAGCGTATACATCCGTAACGTCGTAACCCGCGACTGTTTCGCCCCATGCCATGTTTTTATTGGTGCCGATGACTATCGCCGGAGTCCCTGGAAAGATTGAGCCCCAATTTTGAATTGACCCATCGCCTAATTCCTCGTTATCAATGTAACCGAGCATGAAAATCGACGGATACGTAAGGTTCAAATGCGGATCGTTGGCCAGATATCCGACGCCATTATTGATTGCGGGCGATACGATCCAGTTGTTACTGGCTTTTCCGTTATGAGACAAAGGAGCGATGGATCGCCCGTTTCGCACGAAATTCAACGCGCGTTTCAAGCCTTTATAGCCTTTTGGCAGCGCGCTGTGATAAGCGCCGACCGGCGGCTGCGCTCCTTTGCCCTTCGATGTCGGAAGCACTGTTGTAGTGGTGGCCATGGCGCGCGAAAAGACCTTTTCGTACAAATCAGGCGGCAAGGCCTCGGCATAATCGGTTAACGACAATTCTTCGTCCAAAGTAGACGATAAGTCCCATGTCTGATATCGGGCTACCGCGATAGTGTCCCGAACCTCCCAATCTGGAATGTTGTCCGGTTTCAGGAAAAAGATATTGTATTCTTTGGGCCAATCTTTCAAAGGATGTTGTTGACGTTTTTCATTGAGCCACGCATTTACGCCATCCGCATAGGCCTGAAGGTTATTTCGCGTTGTTTCATCCAACCCTTCAACGATTTTATCCAGAACCGAGGTTCCGTCATTGGCCATGAAAATCACCCGATAATAAAGATCGTTATCGAGAGGAAGATCCCAGAGGTATTCCGTGAGTCGTCCTTCGAATGTGTGTCGGAGGAAATCAATTTGGAAGAAACGCTGCCTGGCCTCCATATATCCAAGGACTATCATCAAATCCGATTCTGTCGCCGCAAAAATGTAGGGAATGGCGTATTTATCCAGCGCAACGCGGGCTTCAGCGGACAATCCGGGGATGCTGACGACTTCATCCACAGAATGGGTCAGCACCGGACTGCTGGTGTCGTCGTCCGTGCCTGTATCGTCATCACCTGAATCGTCGTCGCCGGTGTCATCATCCGTGGTCGTGTCATCATCTTCATTGTTATTATTTGAGGCGCAAGAAACCAGCATTCCAGCCGCAAATAAAAATGCAATCAGCAAAAGAATCCATCGGGATATCTTCATGATCATCCTCCTTCGCAAGATAAAATAAGATACCACATCATAATTGATCAGATCAAAGGATTCCATTGTAAATTTATAAAGAGATACTTATGAAAATATTTATCTCACATCCGATGAATTGAGATTGATTTCTTTATTTTGTGACAAGAGAGTCACCTCTGGCGCATACTGCCTCTAATTCATTGCAAATGTACCTGAATTGCAGGTATCGCGAATCCAGAGGTCGCCGGTCGAATCATCGTAGAACCATCCGCTGCTTGCGGCATTCCAATCTGCATAAGATGAATAATGCGTCAGCGTGCCCGATGGCCCGCTGACCGATGAAGGCGAGCCGCCTCCGAATGTCGGCTGCACCGATCTTAGAGAATATGTCCGCGAAAGAGGAGCGCCGGAAACGCCGAATGTGAAACCGCTGCCGCTTTGCGCCAAAGAGAATGCAGTGCCGTCAACCAACGTAAAGGATGAAGAACCGCGAGGGAACAAATCCACCCACATCAGATTGGCGACATCCGTGTGATCGATGATTGACGGGTCATCAGTCGGCCAGAGCGTTTGTACGGACGGATCGAGCATCGGAATGATTGCCCCCGCTTTTACATAAACAGGGATGATGTCTTCCGGCGCTTCTTCCGTAAATTGATCGGGTCCGTCGTGTATCTCGTTTGTCCAATAATAAACCCAACGGCCCGTCGGTAGATAAACATCGCGCGTGTATTCGTTTTGTAAATACACAGGCTCCACGAGCAGCCAGTCTCCCAGCATATAATCAAAGTTTCGGCCATGGGTCTGCGGATCATCCAGATAATGTAATGGGAGCATTCTCATGATCGGATGTCCGGTCAATGTGGCCTCTTTTGCATAAGCCTTCATATAAGGGAAAAGGCGGGTATGGATTACGGCATATTTGCGATAAATATCTTCCATCGGCGGCGCAAAGCTTTCCCAAACCACTTGCGCTCCGTCTCTTGGACTTTCGAATATCGGTCTGAAAGCTGAGTATTCGGTCCATCTAGCCAACAACAGAGGATCGTCCGTGCCAAAATCGGAAAAACCGCCGTCGTTGGATCCGTAGTAAGGGAATCCCGCTGTGCTCAAGGTCAATCCGCCGATGATATCCGCAGGCAAACCCAATTTAGTGTCCCAATTGGATTCCATATCTCCGGGCCAGAAATAGTTGACATGGGTCTGCTCGCCCCAAACCGCACAACGCACTGAGGTAATTCCAAGGTCGCCGTTATACTCGTCCGCAAGCTCTTTGAACAAGCTATGGTAAGCCCATTTATAATCGTAGTGTGAAGTATCGGGGTCGCCATATCCTCCCAAATCAAAAGCTCCGGATGGCCAAAGACCGATCGTATCGGCTCCGACATATTCGCCGCCATCCATCTTGAAGCCCTGCGCGCCCATTTCCATAACATTGCTCGCAAGGCCTTTATACCAATCGTAAGCGTCGGGATTGAGGAAGTTAACCATTGCGCCGTTGTCATGCCACCAGGGAATTTCATAAATCAGTCCCAGAACCGAAATAAGGTAGCCGTGATCTTTGGCGTAATTGAATTCTTCGGAGTTGTCCTCGATCATTCCGGGCAATTCGACGGGTGAGACCCGGTTCACGAATTCCGCGGTCCAGAGATAAAACGCGTAGCCTTTTTGATGGACGTAATCAATCACGGCTTCCGCGTCGACAAACTGGCACCCTGAAGGGCATTCATTGAATTGAAATGTGCTGTATGCGGTCTCCCAAGGCGCATCCACCATGATGGATGAAGTGGGAATTCCATGGCTGCGCAGTCCGTCGGCGTCGGAATAAATTTCGCTTTCGGTATGATTCACATTGCGCCAATGAAGATGTCCGAACATAAAATCCGGGTTCATGGGAGGGCGTCCGGTTACGCCGGTGTAGGATTGAATGATATCAAGCGGATTCGGTCCCCAAAAGATATGGGTTTTCAGGGCTTGTGTCCGATACTTGTATCCATATGCGGCATCCGACCCTCGCCCCATGTCGAAATACCCTTTGCCTTTATCTTCCACGAAAAGCCCATATCCGCGTGAAGAAATATAAAACGGCATAGGCGCGTGATTTTGAATCTGGTCGGTAAGATCAACGCCAAGCCCCAAGAACATCGTGCGAACCTTGCCGCGTGAGTCAATTGAATCGTATTGAAGCCCCAGTCCGAAGAAATGCTCGTCATCTTCCAGCTTGTACGCTCCCGTATGATTTTTGACTCCGTCAATATCGGATGCAGACGCAGAAAAGATAAGATGATTATCGGCTTCGGAATGAAACAGCAAAGTCAATGTCGCTTCTTTTGTCTCGGTTGCGGCGTCCACTGCTTTCACAGTCACCTGGGTATCCCCGCTGACTTGATTGATGGCTGTCACCTCTTTGGCGTAGTACCAATTATTTCCGAAGTCGCCGATCTGAAAGGCATGTGGTAAAAACGGCATCGGCGAGAGGTTAAACGCGCGGCTTGGTTCCGGAGTCGCCAATAGAATTTGGGAATTGGGATTCAGAATTTCCATGTAATATGGATTGGTGCGTATTCGGACCGTCATGTCTCCGGCCGGAATTTCCTCCCACTCAGACATTGTGTCATCGTCGACAGCCGAGTCGTCGTCGGCAGCCGAGTCGTCATCCGGACCGGAATCGTCGTCAGCAGAATCGTCGTCAGCAGAATCGTCGTCCTCTGTGTCGTCATCGATGATATCGTC
>Ga0315282_10012417_pt1 | contig 13036 bp, 9 predicted proteins | sample YL17G07_20_MG_FD_203693 | JGI IMG/M metagenome (GOLD analysis project Ga0315282, IMG submission 203693) | Sediment microbial communities from Yellowstone Lake, YNP, Wyoming, USA - YL17G07_20 | ecosystem: Environmental > Aquatic > Freshwater > Lake > Sediment | place: USA: Wyoming | collected...
GTTGCTGCTCATCCCACACCTCCCCTTTTGATGCGCACATAGCGCACCCCCTTGAGATCAACTGCGGGGGAAGTATCAGGCAGGAAGTTCAACCGCGAAAGATGGGTTCACCGGACGGATACGATGTCTCGCACTCATGCGTTCCCTCGCCCAATCCTGCTTGTTCAGAGACCAGACGATTCTGCCCCGAACCTTCTGGTTTTGCAGAAAGGCATTTGCAAGGTCTGGACTCACTTCGTGAAGTGCGTTGATCAACTGACCAACATAGCGGTAGTTGGCCGGGTTCACGATGAACGACTGTAAGAATGTTCCAGTCGTTTGCTCAGCGATCTTCAACGCTAGTTCGCCGACAATCTTGTGGCAGTTAAATAGCAACTTTGCAGGTCCTGCATACGCCCAGGGATTCTTTCTCGCATTGGTGAAGGATTCATTAACTGCAAGCAACAGCGCCTCCCGTTGGCCATTGAGGTAAGCAGCCGTGACCTGGCAACCGCTTGGGTCTTGGCACATTTCGGCCTTCCTCCACACATTCTCTAGGCAGGAACCAAGTGTCTGCAGCAGACTGGCTTCTATGGGACACCTGACGCACAAAAGTGACCACTCAACACCGCCTATCAAGGCGCTGCGACGCTCGTCATCCAGGTTAGCGATGAGCATAGTCAGCCCCTTAAGATCCTCGCCGCTACAATGATTTGCAGTGCCCGCAAGCGAGGTGGTGTCAAGCTTTTCCATTAGGGCATCTCGCCGGTCCCCCAGCGCGTGCAGAAGATTGACGACTTGTGTAAACTGAGCGCCTTCCGCCTTCGCGACTTGGTCTGCAAGGGACCGCCAAGCGCTCTTGTCCACCTTGTCCACCGCGTCCAGGAGGGCATTTCGCTTCTTCCCCAGCGCGTTCAAGAGGTGGGCGACCTCGGCAAACTGACCAACTTCCGCCTTCGCCATTTGGTTTGCAAGGGCCTGCCAAGCGTCCTCGCCCACCATATCGAGGAAGGCATCTCGTTGGTTCGCTAGCGCGTTTAAGAAGTGGGCGACCTCACCAAACTGGCCGGGCTCCGCCTTCGCGACTTGGTTTGCAATGCCCTGCCAGGCGTTCTTGTCCACCTTGTCCACCATGTTGAGGAGGACATTTCGCCAGTTCCCCACCGCGTTCAAGAGGTGGGCGACCTCACCAAACTGACCAACTTTCGCCTTCGCGACTTGGTTTGCAATGCCCTGCCAGGCGCTCTTGTCCACCTTGCCCACCGCGTCCAGGAGGGCATTTCGCTTGTTCCCGAGCGCGTTCAAGAGTTCGGCGACCTTATTGAATTGCCAAGTCTCCGCCTTTGCCACACAGTTCGCGAGGCCCTGCCATGCGACCTTGTCCAAGAGGGCATCTCGACCGTTCCCCAAGGCATTTATGAGATGGGCGACTTGCTCAAATTGGGTAGCGTCTGCGCTAGTGACGCGGTTCGCAAGGCCCTGCCAGGCGACCTCGTCCACCTTGTCCAGCAGGACATCTCGGCGGTCCCCCAGTGCAGCAAGGAGATTCGCAACCTGCTGAAAGTGGAGGACATCCGCGCTGGCGAAGCGGGTGGCAAGGTCTTGCCACACTACCTTTTCCAGGAAGACGCCCCGGCGGTCCTTTAGTGCGTGCAGCAAGTTGGCAATCGACGCGAAGCCACCCGCATCGATTGCAGATGCTCCGCAGGCGAGACGGTCAAGGTCCAAATTGTGGAGTACCCTCCGATGCGCGTCCTCGTGCCAACCCTTCAGTGAACTCAGAAGCGGCGCGTAGATTCCGATCATGTCGGGCAAGGGATTACTCAGAAAACCCACGAACCATTTTTCATTGGCCTCGAGAAACTTAGGAGCGTACAGAGGCCCAAGCGACTGAAGCAGCATGGCCATAAAGACGCAGCGGCGGTAGTCCGATGTCAATAGCACCCTGAGGCTCTCCATCAGATTTTCCGCGATTGCCGTTCTCAATAGCGCTGCTGTCACGATCGCCCTTGCGGAGTTATAGTGGAGGGACTCAACATAACCCCGATCATTGACAGTTTTGTCGTACAAACGGATCAGTGACAACCGTTGCACCGTTTGTTTGTCCGGAGGCGACTCGAAACGGTATTCCTGAAGTGACCGGATTATGTCGCTCAGTCTCCGGTGTCTGAGGGCATCCGTCAACCAGCCGAACTCCAGCGTTGCGAGCAGGTTCATAAGTTTGGCAGTCGACAATTCAGCCTCGCCGCTGACCACTGTGTAAGCAGAGATGAGAAAGAGAACCAGTGTCTCCGCATAATCAAGCTTCCTGATCTCCTCTTCAACCCTCTCCTCGCCGTGGGAGGCCACAAACGCAAAATGCCAGGCATCCCGAATTTGACGTGCCGCCGCCATCCTGATCGCCTCATCCAACCCTTCGACTTTTCCTTGCAGCGCGTACTGGAGATCAACGTTTTGACTTCGGTACAGGTTTGCGACCAGTTTGTCGCCAAAATCCCGAAAGTCAATCCGAACGTCTGATGTGTGCCTCTGACTCGCAATTTCTTCGTAGAACTCGGTCTCTACCCAAATCACCTTAAGCAACCCGTCGCAGGCCTCCCGGCGCATCAATCGATTCAACCCGACTCTCTCCGCGAGCTTGTGCGCATCATCCACGATGACGAGCTTCTTCCCCTTGAGCTTATCCAATTGTTCGAGCAGATCATCACAGAATTCCTGGCCAGATTTGTCCCTCAACAAATCAACCCTGAGCGCGTAGGGAGAATAGCCTGCCTCCTTATGGAGCTGGTATGCCGCATGATAAGCGGTCATGCTCTTCCCTTCGCCGGGTCCGCCGTAGAGAGTCGAGAACCCGGTCTCAGACAACGCTTGGCAGACAACCTTCACCTCTTTGTTCTTGGGGGCTGCGTGGACGAATTCGGGCCGGGCTTTCTCATAATTAATCAAGCCTTGTACAGCCAGTATCACCAAGTTGTCCATGAGTTCCAATGGGTCGGCGGCGGGTTCTCCAAAGGAAACTTCCTCAAAGTATCTGAGTGCCGGTGCCGACGCGTATAGATGCAGGGCAATGACGACCATTGCCGCACCTACGACCAGCAGAACAAGAGCCAGCGAAACCCAGACCGAAGACGGCTGAACGAAAAGTATCGCGATCGACAAGCCAGTGGCGATGACCCCCACAGCGATATTGAAGCGGTCTCCTAAGGACCTCGTTACACGACGTTTCGTGGATTCTTTCATGTCGCCTCAGAGGTAAGTCGCTCTCCGCGGGACGAGCGGGAGCAGGGTAGGCATTCCCCGCACACTGGGGTTATTCTACTGCAAAACACTCCTGCAAACACTGTGCAGATCACCAATCACATTCAGTTGCTAAACGGAAGGAGATGCTTGTGGGAGAGACGGCCGGGTCAGTTGGGCTTAGACGGCCTGCGCCAACAAAGGGCTACCCGCGCCCGTTGGCGACCGCTCCGTCGCGGGTGACCCGCTTCCGGATGAATCGCAATCGGAAACAATCCCGGGGCCTCGCAGCTCCTCTTTTAGCGTTGGTGGTTCACTTGGCCGTATCCCAAACCATACATGCGGTTTGTGTTTTCATTGCTGGTGGTACTGTGCGGGGAAGGCCACGCGGGAAATGTTGAAGCTTCAGACCCTCTTCTCGAGGGAGTTGGTGTGATAGCCGCAATTTGTAGCGGCGGTCTATGACCGCCGGTCTTGGGAATCGACAACTACGGCGCTCAGAGAGCGCCGCCACAGTGGCGCTACGCCGCCGCTACAGTGCATTTCCGAAGGTTGGTGGAATGGATTCCCGCTTTCACGGGAATGACCGGTATAAGCGGGGTTATTCTATTGCCACTCGGCATAGAAGGTCGAAATCGGTCAGCATTCTGCCCGTCCCCAGCACCACCGAAGCCAAGGGGTCTTCGGCAATGGAAACCGGCAGGCCAGTTTCGTCGCGAATCCGCTTATCCAGGTTCTTTAGCCACGTCCTGCGGAAGTTAAAAGCGGGAGGGTCGCGGGCGACCATGCCACTGCCTAACCCAAACGGTCAGCGGGGTAGGTTGGCACCGCGTCTGCTCGCAGGCCTTGACCGGCGGCGGGTGGTGGCGGATACGCGCAGTAGCGACCGGAGCGCTTCGTTCACCGCCGCCGAACTGCGGAATGCCTTGGCCACGTCCGGCTCCAAGTAAACAGGAATGTTCAGCACGGCGTCAGGGCGGAAAAACTTACCGCGTTCACCTTTCGAAAAGTCATACTCTTTCTTCATGGCTGGGTTTCCTCATACTGCTTGATTTCTCGCTTGCTCGCTTTCCGCGCCGAAATGATGCGTACCGTGCACTCTTCAGCCGAGACCTCCAAAAACGTGTGGACAAGAATCAGGACCCTTCCGCCTCTGTCCTTCCCAAGGCTCACCCAGCGTTCCTCGTCTTCGCTGTGCTCTTGGTCAATGATCGACACAGCCAGCGGATCCAGAACGACCTCTGCGGCGCGATCAAAGCTGATCCTGTGTTTTCTCAGGTTTTCCTTGGCTTTGATCGGATTCCACTCGAAAGTGTACCGCAATATTCACCCGCGGATTGCAACAAGTAGTCCCCCTTTGCAGAATTCAGGGACACTTAACTATCCTCGGATTGGCACCGATTTTCAAGCAGCTTTATTCCGCCACGTTGACGACAAGTCGTCAAACCATACATGCGCTTTGTGCTTTCATTGCTGGTGGTACCGTGCGGGAAAGGCCGCGCGGGAAATGTGGAAGCTCCAGACCCTCCCGCCGAGGGAGACTGTGTGATCACCTCAATTCCTAGCGGCAGTTTATGGCCGCCGGTCTTGGGAATCAACAACTGCGGCGCTCAGAGAGCGCCGCTACAGTGCATTTCCGAAGGTTCATGGAATGGATTCCCGCTTTCGCGGGAATGACCGGTATAAGCGGGGTTATTCTATTGCCACGCGGCGGAGAAGGTTAAAATCCGTGAGCATTCTGCCGGTCCCCCGCACCACCGAAGCCAAGGGGTCTTCGGCAATGGAAACGGGCAATCCCGTTTCCTCGCGAATCCTCTTGTCCAGGTTCTTCAGCAACGCCCCGCCGCCCGTCAGCACAATGCCGCGGTCGGAAATATCCGCTGAGAGCTCCGGAGGTGTGCGCTCCAGGGCCACGCGGATGGCGTTCAGAATGGTCGCCACGCATTCAGAAAGCGCGTCACGGATTTCCGTGTCGTCGATGGTGATCGTTTTAGGAATTCCCTCCAGCAAATGGCGTCCCTTGACTTCCATGCTGAGAGGTTTCTCGAGCGGATAAGCTGAGCCAATCTCAATCTTGATCTGCTCAGCCGTCCGTTCGCCGATCAGCAAATTGTACTTGCGCTTGAGGAAGGCGGTGATTGCCTCGTCCATCTCATTTCCTGCCACCCGCACGGAGCGGGCATAGACAATCCCGGCGAGGGATATCACGGCGATGTCGCTGGTGCCCCCGCCGATGTCCACAATCATGCTGCCGGAAGGCTCGGTGATGGGCAGGCCGGCGCCAATGGCCGCCATCATCGCCTGCTCCACCAGGAACACTTCGCTGGCGCGGGCGCGCATGGCCGAGTCCTGCACGGCGCGCTTCTCGACTTGCGTGATTTCCGCAGGCACTCCAATGACAATCCGGGGGTGCACGAACATCTTGCGGTTGTGCGCCTTCTGGATGAAATAGTTGAGCATCTTTTCGGTGACTTTGAAGTCCGCGATAACACCGTCTTTCAAGGGGCGAATAGCCACGATGTTCCCCGGCGTGCGTCCCAGCATTTCCTTGGCATCGCGTCCCACCGCCTCGATTTCTCCGCTGACCTTATTGATGGCGACGATGGAGGGCTCATTAACCACGATGCCCTTGCCGCGCGCGAAGACCAGGGTGTTGGCGGTTCCAAGGTCAATGGCGAGGTCGGAGGAGAAAACACTGAACAAAGAACGCACATTCATGGCGTCGTCAACTCCCACCTGGATGAAGTGCGAAACTGCCGGGAGGAGTGCATTGAACAATGCAGCGTTAGGCAAGGAGGAACTTTCGCCAACTTCAGTGGCATGTTGGCCGGTGGTAAGAGTTCAAATAGGAAAATCGCCTTTCTCCAGGCTGGTGTTAAAATTAGCCCGCCTCCCGTGCTGACAATAAGCCTTCTCGACCGGCGCCGAACCGTCAAAGGTCACGTTTATTCTTGACCAATCCCGCCCTGGGGTCAAGAGGAATCAAGGGCCGGAAAGTCCTGGCGGCAGTAGATTCTGGGTGATGCTGTTGACGATCCCCAGCCCGCCCGCCTGCCGCGGGGGGTCAGAGCCGGAGAGGCGATCCCGCGTCAGGGGAGTCACCCCAAAGCATCGTCCCGATCAAATCCGGACAAGTTGGGCGGCGTGCAGGTCAAAATGTCCTGCTCCCTGCCGTGCCATTTTGTTGCCGGGATCGTGGACTCTCTTCTATAATTGAGGAAGTTTCGGGTGAGGTTGAGGAGCCTTCATGTACAGATTTTTTAGAAGAAATCGCGAAGCGGTGAAGAAGTATCTGCTGATTTTCTTTCTCAGCATCGTGTCCATTGGCATGGTGATTACGCTGGCGCCGATCCCCACAGGGGATACCAGCCGCGCGGAATCGAACGTTCTGGCGTCCATGGGCGGGTACAACATCACCACGTCGGACTTGCAACGGACTATCCAAGCGCGGTATCGGAACTCCCCACAAGCCAACCAAGGGAGGATAATTCCTGCCGTCGCAGGCAGCCTGTTGGATGAGATGATCTTGCAGCATGCCCTTATCGCCCAGGCCAAGAAAATGGGGATCGGAGTCTCTGACCAGGAGCTTGGACAGGCCTTGCAATCCATTCCCTGGCTTATGCAGAACGGTTCTTTCATTGGAATGGACCGTTACCAGGACGTGATTTCCCAGCAGACTGGAATGTCAGTGCAGGAGTTTGAAGCAGAACTTCGGAACAGACTTTTGCTGGACAAGATTCGTGACGTGGTGACAGATGGGGTCGCGGTTTCTCCCCAGGAAGTGCTTCAGGAGTTTCAGCGTCGCAATGCCAAAGCCAAGATTGAATATGTCCTGTTTGATCCCAGCCAGTTCACCAAATCTGTACAGGTCTCGCCAGAAGCCCTGGAAGCCTTCTTCAAGAAGGACCCGGAGCGCTATAAGATTGGCGAGCAACGGAAGGTCCGCTACGTAGTGATTGACCCGGATCACGTCAAGGAGCAGGTTAAGATCGCAGACGAGGAAGCTCGCCAGTACTATAACCAACACCTTTCCGATTACAGGATTTCCGACCGGGTGAAAGTGGCGCATATTCTCTTCAAGACGACGGGCAAAACCCCAGCCGAGGTTTCGGCCATTGAAAAAAAGGCGCGCGACATCCTTAACCAGATTAGAGCCGGCGCAGATTTTGGGGGGTTGGCCAAGAAGTACTCGGAAGACACTACGGCCTCAAACGGCGGGGAGCTGGGTTGGTTGGTGCGGGGGCAAACCGTTAAGGAATTTGAGGAGGCCGCCTTCTCGATGAAGCCGGGACAGGTGAGCGACCTTATCAAGACCGTCTACGGAATCCATATTATTAAGGTCGAGGACAAGCAAACGGCGCACCTGCAAACCTTCGCCGAAGTGAAGGGCGCGATCCTGGCGGAGCTCGAGAAGCAAAAAGTCGCCGACGCCCAGGAGAAGCTGGCTGGCGATCTTGTGAACCGACTGAAGCTTAAGCCGGACGCTTTTGAGGATGTGGCGCGCAAAGCGGGTCTGGAACCCAAGCTGTCTCCCCTGTTCAAATATGGTCAACCAGTTGCCGACCTGGGAAATGGGGACGCGTTCGAGAACCTGACCTTCCAACTTCACAAGGGTGAGGTGGGCACACCCATCAGCGTTCCGAAGGGCCAAGCCATTATCCAATTGGCAGAGATCGTCCCGGAGCATGTTCCGACTCTGGAAGAAGTGCGGGCGCGGGTCGAAGAAGATTACCACGCGGAGCAGTCGAAAGTGCTGGCAGCGGACAAAGCCAAGCAATTCGCAGCCCAGGTCAAGACGGGTGACTTCGCCAAGATCGCGAAGGCCGATGGCCTGACGGCGAAAGAGAGCAAGGATTTCACGCAGCAGGATTACGTCGAGGGCGTGGCTTCAGGTTCGCAACTTTTGGCGGCCTTCACATTGCAGGTGGGCCAGACCAGCGACGTCATCTCCTTGGGGGGAAACAGCATGGTGTTCCGTGTTGTTTCACACACCCCCGCGAATGACGCCGACTTCGCCCAGCAGCGGGATCGAATCACAGAAGAACTGCTGGACCGCAAGCGGAGCTTGGCCTTCGAGATCTATCGCCAGAATCTGAAGCGCCAACTCGTCCAAACCGGGGAACTAAAACTGAACGCCACAGCGCTCCAGCAGTTCATCGCGCTTTATCAAAACAAGTAATTAGTCGAAATTGAGTTCTTAACCAACTGATACTATAGAACCAATGGCTACTATCACTGTTGAGCGCAAACCGAAATCCAAGCGCATCACCCTTGAAATCGATGCCGAGAGACTGGAACGCTTGGCCGCGAGCCTGGGCCTAGTTAGCCCAAGTTTTCTCGACAGCGTCTCGCGTTCAGAGAAAGAGATTGCGCTCGGCAAAACCAAGCGCCTCCGCAGCCTGCGCGAACTGCGCCGTCGATGACCGAGATCTATTACCTTGCAGAAGGTTCTCTCACGCCAATTCCTCCTTAGCGACAGGGCAGTTCTCTGCTTTCTTGCGTCGCTCACTATTTTCATCCACTTCCTTGCCAACGGCGGCTATGGCTACTTCCGCGACGAACTTTATTACCTGGCGTGCGGCGAGCACCTGGCGTGGGGATATGTTGACCAGCCACCCTTCGTGGCGCTCATGGCCTTCCTCACGCGCCACCTGTTGGGCGATTCGCTCTTTGCGCTGCGTTTCTTTCCGGCGATCTGTGGAGGGCTCATCGTTCTACTCACAGGCATCATGGCACGCGAGTTGGGCGGCGGGCGCTACGCGCAAGCTCTTGCCGCCCTGGCGGTCATCGTAGCCCCGGTGTATCTTGCCATCGACAATTTTTTCTCCATGAATTGCTTCGATCAGGTCTTCTGGGCGCTGGCGGGCTACATCGTCATCCGGATTCTGAAGCAGGGCGAACCCAAGTTGTGGCTACTATTTGGCTTGGTGGCAGGCATTGGCCTCCTGAACAAGTACTCGATGGGTTTTCTGGGCTTGGGATTGGTTGCGGGCCTGCTGCTGACGCCCACCCGCAGGCACCTGCTCAACAAATGGCTGTGGCTTGGGGGCGCCGTCGCCTTCGTCATTTTCCTGCCCCACATCCTCTGGGAAATTCGGTATGGCTTCCCCACTCTCGAGTTCATCCACAATGCCACGGCGATGAAGAACCTTCCGCAGACCCCTTTCCAGTTTATGGCGGGCGGCGTAATTCAAATGCATCCCCTTACCGTGCCGGTCTGGATGGCAGGGCTAGTCTTTTTCTTTCTGGCCAAAGCGGGAAAACCCTTTCGCTTGTTCGGCTGGGTTTTCGTCTCAATCTTCGCGCTCTTCCTGCTCACCAGAGCAAAACCTTACTACCTCTCTCCCGCCTATCTTTTTCTTCTTGCCGGCGGGGGAGTGGCCATCGAGGATTTCGTCCATCAGCGACATTGGAACTGGCTCAGGCCTGCGAGTCTGGTTCTGTTGCTGTCGGGCGGGGCCGTGCTAGCTCCCTATGTTCTCCCCATCCTCCCCGTTGAAGCATACATTAAGTACCAAGCCTTCATCGGACTCAAGGCGCCGAGAGAGGAGAAAGGGGAACCAGGGAAATTGCCACAACAGTATGCGGGCATGTTTGGGTGGGAAAATATGGTCACCACCGTTGCTAAGGTTTATAACAGCCTCTCGCCGCAAGAGAAGCAGAAGTGCGTGATTGGGGCCAGCAACTACGGTGAAGCCGGTGCCATCGATTTCTTCGGCAAAAGATACGGGCTTCCCCACGCCATCAGCAGCCACAATAATTATTGGATTGGGGGGCCGGGAGAGAAGCCGGGCGAAATAGCAATTGTCGTGGGCGGCGACCCAGAGAATTATCACAGCATGTATAACGATGTGCAGCAAGCGGCCACGGTCATCTGCGAGTACGCCACGCCCTACGAATCAAACCTGCCCGTATATCTGTGCCGCCGTCCCAAAGTGACCCTACAGCAAGTTTGGCCGCGCTTAAAGCATTTCATTTAGTTACCTGTCATGCTGAGCCCTTCGCTGTCATCCTGAGCGAAGCGAAGGATCTCCGCAGTTCGCTCAGGGTAAACTCCGCGAAGCATCCCAGCAGTTTCTCACCACATGGTAAGGGCAAAAGACAACTACAGAGATCCTTCGTCCGTCTGCCGACGGACTCAGGATGACAGACATTTTACGAGCGGCCAGCTACCAACCTACGGGCTTCCCCTGGTTTTGCTCGTTGAGCCAATGCCCGAGCGGAGCAAAGTAGTCGCGAATGGCGGTGGCATCCATTTGCCGTTGGCCGGTGATGGCCTCGAGGGCGTCGGGCCAGGGGCGGCTCAATCCCATCTCCAGCATCGCGTTCAGGCGTTTGCCGGCTTCCTTGTTTCCGTAAATCGAGCGGCGATGCAGCGGTCCCTTGCATCCCGCCACCTGCGCCAACGCGCGATGAAATTGGAATTGCAGAATGTCAGCGAGAAAGTAGCGCATGTAAGGAACGTTGGCGGCCACGTGATACTTGGCGCCGGGGTCGAAGTCTTCCTCGCTTCGGTCTACGGGAGGAGCCACTCCCTGATATTTCCGCTTCAGTTCCCACCAAGTCTGGTTGTATTTCTCCGGGGGTATTTGTCCGGAAAAGACCTTCCAGCGCCACTGGTCAATGAGCAGGCCAAAGGGGAGGAAGGCGATTTTCTCAAGCGCTTTATTGAGCAGAAAGCCGATGTCTTTAGAGGGGTCGGGGAGCCTGTCGAGCAGCCCGATTTGAACCAGGTATTTGGGGGTAACCGAGAGCGCAATGGTGTCGCCCACCGCCTCGTGGAAACCGTCGTTGGCGCTGTCACGGAAGAGGAAAGGCTGGGAATTATACGCGCGCTGGTAAAAGTTGTGACCAAGCTCGTGATGGATGATGCCGAAGTACTCACCCGTAATGTCAATGCACATCTTGACGCGCAAATCGTTGACGAAGTCCACGTCCCAGGCGCTGGCGTGGCAGACCACGTCGCGGTCTTGGGGCTTCACGAAAAGCGAGCGCTGCCAGAAAGTTTCCGGTAGAGGCGCGAAGCCCAGGGAAGTGAAGAAGCGTTCGCCATAGCGCACCATTTGCTTGGCGTCCGTGTTCCGGCTTTTCAGGATCGCGGTGAGATCGTAGCCCGGGTCGGCGTCTTGCGGAGCCACCAGCGGGTAAATGTTTTCCCACTCCTGGGCCCACAAGTTGCCCAGCAGGTGGGCTGGGATGGGACCTTGGGCCGGCACTACCGCCTGGCCATATTTCTCCCGCAGCTTGTTTCTGACGTAGGCATGCAAGGCTACATAGAGGGGCTGAACCTGCTCCCAAAGCCGCTCGAGTTCCTGCCCGAACTCCTCCGGGGGCATGTCATATTTCGAGCGCCACATAGCGCCATTATCTTGGAAGCCAAGTTCGCGCGCCCCCTTGCTGGCGAGCTCCACGTAGCGGACGAAGTCCTTCCGCATGGGAGGGGAAATAGCATGCCAGCCCACCCAGGCATCCCGCAACTCTTTCGGGTCGCGGCTGTTGGCCATCACGCGGGTAATATCCTCGATGTCCAGACACTTGTCTTTGCCGGACGGGCACCACTTGCCTTTGCCATACGTGCCCTCCATGGCGGAGACAATCTGCGTCAACTCCGCGCTCTCCTTGGGGTCCGACGGTGTGGCCAAGGTCAGTGAGAGCTTCAGCAGTTTCAGCTTGCGCGCCACCTCCTCAGGCAAATGCAAGTGGTCGTAGCGCCTGGACTGCTTGGCCAGCTCGACCGTGGCGTTGATGGCGCGCTCGTCCGCTCGAGCCGCAAGCGTCTCCGTATCCTCAGTGATGTAAGTGGCTTTTACCCAGTCGGCGCGGCTGGCCTCCACGTTGGCCTCGAGCAGCTTTGCCTCCGCCGCCTCGAGGAATTTCTTTGCTTCCTCCACCTGCTTTTGTGACGTCACTTTCCTTTCCGCTTCTGAGGTGTAGTGTGGACCCCCGTTTTTGAGGCCCGCGGCCGTTAGAGTCAAAACCGGAATTGTGACCACACAGAATAGAATAGCGCGAAATCCTCGTGACCAAGATCCCATCCGAACCTCCGGTGTTAGACGGGGTTTATCACCCCTTGAGACTGTCATTCCGAGGAGTCCGTCAGCCGACGGATCGGAATGGCAGGTTGGAGGGGTTTTTTCCGCATCCTGCGTAGCCCCGCCTTTCCCAACTTTTGCGCAGTGGATTCCCGTCGGCTGACGGGAATAACTGCGACCTAGAGTGCAGGCTAGGCTATGCTTCCACCGCATGAAGACCCGGGGCCGGCAGTACAGCCATAGCAATGGTTGCCGGTGGCGATACGTCGTTCGTAAAGGAGCGCCGCATCAAAGTCTCGCACGTGCTGGGGCGAGCCGAAACCCAAGGGCAAAGAGAGCATCTGGTTGAAATCGCAGTCGTAAAGGGTGCCGTCCCAGCCAACCGAAATGATGTACCGACACATCACTCCGGCGGCCGCGACGGCATTGAAGGCATTCACCAACCGTTGCATATAGCTATCATAATTTCCGCTGGCCAGGAGAAACTCCAGAAAGCGCCCGATGGGCATATTGGTCATGATGTAAAGGTTGTTGAACATCACACCGTGAGCGCGCTCGAGCTCGCGCCGGAACTGCGCCTCGATAGCCGGCTGCTTGGGAGGCAGAAAAGCTCCCACCGGGTTATGGACCAGGTTCAGCAGCAAACCCGATTCCGGCCGGCCGTAACCCAATTCGTTCAGCTTGCGAAGCGCGGCAATGGATTTGGCGAACACACCACTGCCGCGCTGAGCGTCCGTCTGGGCTTCTCGAAAGTAGGGGAGCGAGGCGATCACCTCCACCCGGTTCTG
>Ga0315282_10012418_pt1 | contig 13034 bp, 11 predicted proteins | sample YL17G07_20_MG_FD_203693 | JGI IMG/M metagenome (GOLD analysis project Ga0315282, IMG submission 203693) | Sediment microbial communities from Yellowstone Lake, YNP, Wyoming, USA - YL17G07_20 | ecosystem: Environmental > Aquatic > Freshwater > Lake > Sediment | place: USA: Wyoming | collected...
ATGATTCCTACACGATAAACGTGTTTGCAACCATCATATTACCTGCGATAGTAAGTGCAGTGTCCACTGCTGTTCCTGTGTATATAGGCGTTGTCATAGGCGTGCCAAAAGAATTTGACAACGCAATAGATAAGATAGAAGAGAAGATGCAGAAAAGTCCAACGGCAAAAAGGGCAATGAAACTCTTTGAGATGTCCGATAAGCTGTTCGGTGATGAGCAGGCAGTTGCACAGATAACCGCTTTCTTTAAAGAAGCGCGAGAATTAGTAGGAAGCCCAGAGGCTAAAAACTTCTTCAAGAACGCTACAAAAGCCCTAAACGAGTTCACCAAAACCTCTGCTGATAAAGAGGAAGACCTGATACAATTGCCTAAGAAGCCAACCTAAATTACATAAGGTGAGGACGGTTAGGTTTTAAACCCATCTCTTTGGTTGCACCCGAATAGTCTGCCTTTCACTCGTCGCTTGTCCCCATCGGCTTCGAACCAATGGTTCGTGCAGTCTGGTGTTCACGGTAGCCTATGGCCAAAGGGACCCGCCCTCAAAGTGCATCATGATGGTAGCAGTTTTGGACGCTACCCATGCAACCGACTTCGAGACATAGTGCGGATGGATGTTACGGTCTTTGAGCCTAGTTCTCAGGTCAGCCACAACCGCAACCCTTGACGCCATGACGGCTCTAATTGTCCGATTGAAGCGGATTGTCATTCAGGTTAGGTTCCCACTTCGGGGGTTTACTCCGTGCTCCCAGCGTACTCTCCGGGAGCCTTGCTCATTGGCACCCCGACGCTACCGACTTCCACGGTTTCTTACCCCTTAAGTCGTGGTCTCCCTTTCGAACCCATCCACCCTAGTGTTTGGGTTGATTGGTTATTTTCACCCCTTGAGAATTTATGCTTTGCGGTTAGTCTACATATTAGGAACCGGTACCTCATTTGAGAGGAAGAAATTTCGATTTGACCTTAAGGGCGGCTATGCTATGTTTTGAACCTCTTGTATAGGTAGTAGCCTAATGCGGCTAGGCTGACTATGGCCACGCTTACTGTGACTATTTTTACTGTTTGGTTCTTCTGCTGCGCGTTTGTAGGGTCTATCGCGCTTATGAAGTATGGTAGACTGATTGTGTTGTACTGTTCTTTTTGCGGGTCTACTCCTGCGATTTGGTGAGCTACTCTATCTATGTTTTCGCCTCTTTCGACCCCTTCAACCATCACTATCCGCACGGAGAAGGGCAGGGCTTTTGCTTTTTCCATTATTAGGCTTTTGATTTTTTGGAGAAGAGTTTTACTGTCGAAGCTTGCAGCCATGGATTGTGCGGCTTTGGTTTGAGCATCATGGACTGTGGCTTCTAGGACTTTCAGGAATTCTCCTGATGTTCCCCTTGGAACTATCACATACACCAAGTTTTCTTTTGCCATGTCCACATTCCTACTAGACTACGTTCCCCAGATAGGTTCTCCGCTAGGTTCATAACCTACTATTCTCCTCTGCCTCTGCGGTGGAGGCGGCGGTGGCGGTGGTATTGTCTTCTTGGCTGGTGCAGCGTGTCTTATGGCTCCACTCATCCACGGTTCAAGAAATATTAGCACTGAGCCGATGACTAATGCGCCCCACACCCACGTTGGAACTGAAGTGATAAGGCTAAAGATGGCTAAGAGCAGGACTGCTAATCCGAGGAGTGTGAAGATTAACGGTAGAAAACTGAGTATTTCTATCCATTCGAAGGGGCTTCCCCTGAACTGTATTGTTGTTTGGTTATCGTTGACTTCTACAGATTGCACTGTTAACCCTCTCTGTTGGAAGCCGGTCACAATTTGGTTTATGAGGGTTTCCTTTTGATTTTCTGGTACTCCACGGTCAGTCACAACTTGGATTTCATAGTAGCATCCTGGTATCGGCTGGTCCTTCGCGGGGTCTAACTGTACTTTCTGAAGTTTCAGCGGAGTGCCAAAGGCCAAAGCGTTCAGCCTACCCTGGACAATTGCATGGTAATACGGTGCCTGCTGGTACGACTATTCTGCCAGTTCCCGTGCCTGTTGCGCCTTGGATGGTTGCAACGTATGATATTGGATAGTATTCTGTTGTGGTCACTGTTCCAGTTCCTGAGCTTTGCCAGCATAGGCTCACTGACCATGCGCCATTCGCGTCTGTCGTGAAGGTAACGTCTGGTCCGTCTTTTTGTCCTCCAATATAAAAGGACAGTGTACCTGGCGCGTTTGCGATTGGTTTGCCTAAGCCATTTTTTGCGGTGACGGTTACGGTTTGAGTCGTCTGGCATAATGTAGTGTCTGTGGGGCTAACTTTGACGGTGATCCTCTTCTGCCGCATCAACATCACATAGTAGGTTATGCCTACCGCACCTATTCCAGCTGGAACGACAGTTAAAAGAATCGTCTTTCGGTTCACTTAAGACTCCTCACTCATAAGGATAGTGTTCTGGTAATTTAAGCTTTATCTCATTTTCGGGGCCATAGCAGTGCAGAAAACAGCAGAGTTAGGCTGAAGCTCGCTAGGAATGATAATCCTGCGGTGGTGACAGGTTCCAGGAAGCTCACGTCCAACAGTTTCGCCACGTTTGTAGCTTTACAGCCCACTATAATATTGTAGATTTGGCCTGTGCCTTCGTCTTGCGCGTAGCCTCCCGCAAACAAGAGTCCTACAGGTAGGCTTGTGTCTTCTTCGAGTATTGTTGAGCCTGAATCTCCTCCGCAGCCGAAACTTCCAGGAGCACAATGGTCAGTTGGCAGTGCAGGTATGGGCGTGTGAATTTCAAAAACGTCGTTGAAGACTGCTAGGAGGGTGCCGCTGGCATCTCCAATCTGCTCGCCGTTCACGTCTACCACGCTTACTTTGCTATGGGTTAAGCCTGTTGTTCGTCCAACCTTCATAACCTTCATGTTTAGTGTGGGGTCTACAGGGTTTAACGGGCGTAGGTTAACGTCTATTATTCTGTCTGACACGATGGCGGTGTTTGTAGGTTTGAAGCATGCGCAGTCAACTAGGTTTGGTGTGGGTGGCGGTTTCACTGTTACCCACTTGTAAGTGTAGCCAACCGTGTCCTGCGGAGCTTGGCCGCCATCCCAGGATCCTGGCTGAACTACAGGTGTTCCTTTGGGGTCTCCTGGGCTGGGGCCGTATGGCGTGTTCATCACATGCGCGTTTGACAAGCCTAGAAGTTGCCCTGTCTTGTTTTCTTTAACTAGGCAGCTTAGTGTTCCCGCGGTTATGTTTACGTTGCCTATGCTGACTCCTCCTGGTACTGGCCTGTACCTTCCAGTGTACGCGTCTAAGAGCCTGACGGAGCCGATCAGAACTCTGACTTCCACGCCGTCTATCGTTTTAGGTATTTTTGCGGCTGTTGCTCGGTCTGCTACTCGGACGAGAATGTGGTTGTTTGCTATTCCGACGCTGTTTACGCCTGGAATCGCGCTTAGAGTGTTCTGCCACTTTTCTTTTACTGCTCGAACCTGTTCTGCTTGAACTCGTTTAGCTTCAGACATCTAATCACTTCCTATGGGCTGCTATCGCGCCGACTATGATGATTGTGCCGAAGATTAAGCCTCCAGTGAGTAGGTATGTCTTTTTAATGTTGAGCAGGCCCAGTTGCGCGTCCACGGTGTACGTGCCAGGTTCAGTGATGTCAAGACTTGTTTTGAATGTTTCGTACAATGAGCTTTCAATGGTTAACGTGTATGTCCCGTTTGACACATTTTCTATGGTGTATAAGCCGTTTGAGTCAGTGGTTGCGGTTTTCCCATTCAACGTCACTTTGGCTCCTGAAATGGGCCTCCATAAGATTCCCGTCACTATCCCTGTTACTGTTGAGAGTTGCGGTGGCGGAGGCGCTGTGACTTGAAGCGTTACTGTTGTGGTATGAGTGAGGCTTCCGCTTGTCCCAGTCACCGTTAACGGATATGTGCCAGGGGCAGTGGATGGGTCTACTTGGATGGTTAATGTTGAGTTTACCGAGCCATCAGCGGGAGGCGTTATAGACGTTGGGTTAAGAGTCGCGGTGACTCCTGACGGTTCGCCGCTAACGCTTAATTCTATGGGCGAGTTGAAACCTTGTATTGACGTTGCCGTGATTGTTGAAGAGCCAGAGTTTCCCTGCTGAACAGTCAGCGAAGAAGGCGAAGCAGACAATGAAAAGTCTGGAATGGGGGGCGACGTGACTGTTACTGTTATGTTGAACCTATGCTCTAGTGTGCCGCTTGTTCCAATTATCGTAAGGGTATAAGGGCCTGCTGGAACAGCATCAGACACGAGGACGGTGAGTGTTGACTGGGCTGTCTCGTTGGGTGGTGGAGTGATGGGGTTCGGGCTGAAACTGCCAGTTGGCTTTTCTGGAACTCCTCCTGGCAGTGAAAGGGTTACGGCAGAGTTGAAACTGTTGATTGATGTGACTGTTACTTGAGCCTGTGCGGATTGGCCCTGTTGGATTTGAAGTGAGGCTGGTACTACGTCTAATGAGAAGTCGGGTGCAGGTGGAAGAGCCGTTACTGTAAGCGTGATTATGATGGAATGGTCTAATAAGCGGGTCATGCCTGTAACAGTCAGCGTGTATGTTCCAGGGGTTGCGGATGAGCCTACTTGGATGGTTAATGTTGAGTCTGCGGAGCCATCAGCAGGAGGCGTTACAGACGTTGGATCCAATGTCGCGGTGACTCCTGACGGTTGACCAGCAACGGTTAATTCTATGGGCGAGTTGAAACCGTTTAGTGACGTTGCCGTGATTGTTGAAGAGGCAGAGTTTCCCTGCTGAACAGTCACGGAAGAAGGCGAAGCAGACAATGAAAAGTCTGGAATGGGGGGCGACGTGACTGTTACTGTTATGTTGAACCTATGCTCTAGTGTGCCGCTTGTTCCAATTATCGTAAGGGTATAAGGCCCTGCTGGAACAGCATCAGACACGACGACTGTGAGTGTTGACTGGGCTGTCTCGTTGGGTGGTGGAGTGATGGGGTTCGGGCTGAAACTGCCAGTTGGCTTTTCTGGAACTCCTCCTGGCAGTGAAAGGGTTACGGCAGAGTTGAAACTGTTGATTGATGTGACTGTTACTTGAGCCTGTGCGGATTGGCCCTGTTGGATTTGAAGTGAGGCTGGTACTACGTCTAATGAGAAGTCGGGTGCAGGTGGAAGAGCCGTTACTGTAAGCGTGATTATGATGGAATGGTCTAATAAGCGGGTCATGCCTGTAACAGTCAGCGTGTATGTTCCAGGGGTTGCGGATGAGCCTACTTGGATGGTTAATGTTGAGTCTGCGGAGCCATCAGCAGGAGGCGTTACAGACGTTGGATCCAATGTCGCGGTGACTCCTGACGGTTGACCAGCAACGGTTAATTCTATGGGCGAGTTGAAACCGTTTAGTGACGTTGCCGTGATTGTTGAAGAGCCAGAGTTTCCCTGCTCAACAGTCACGGAAGAAGGCGAAGCGGCTAACGAGAAGTCTGGCGGCGGGGGTGGTGGCGGAGTGATCCCTACTGAGATGGTTATAGAGTGAGTTAGTGATCCACTTATGGCCATGACTGTGAGTTCATATGACCCTGTTGGAGTTCCTTCAGCCACGGTTATCGTTAGGTCTTGAGTTGCATCCGCGTTTGGTGGCGGCGTGGTTGTGAATGGGTTTGGGTTAATGTTCATTCCTTCGGGCATCCCGCTGACCGTGACTTGTACAGGCGAGTTAAACTCCCGAATTGATGACACTGTTATTCTTGATGAGCCTGATGTTCCCTGTTGGATACTTAATGAGTCTGGAGAAGCTATTATTGAAAAGTCTGGCGCTATCGATGCTAGAAAAATGTCTGAGTGGGTGTATGCTCCTGCCGTGAGGTTAAGGCCTGTTTCCGTGTATGTTTGGTAGCCTCTTTTTGCGACTGTTAGCGTGTAGACGTCTACTGGAACCGTTAGGCTGTAGTAGCCTGCTTCGTCTGTGTAGCCTGTTGCTACCACATGGTCAGCGTGGCTGAGGGTTACTTCTGCAGTGTCTACTGGGTTGTGCGTGTTAACATCGTATACGTTGCCGTTGAGTGTGGCAGATGAGACTGTTACTGAGCCGTCCTCCGTTGTGAATGGTATGGGGTCCATGTTTTTGTCGAGGAGTTTTGTACTCCATAACACATCATGAATTGTTGCCGTTGATTGGAAGGTTAAGGGTGAGGTGCCCTCCTTTAGGGACTCGAAGACTATGCGGCAGAGAGGCGATGAGCCTGAGAAAGGCTCATATGATCCGGCTAATATGGCGACTAAGCCTGCCGTATTGTCATAGTCTGATATGCCGTTTGACAAGCTTGGGAGGAGGTTTTCTATTTTGTGGCATGATAGTATCGTTGGGTCATATTTTATGGCTATGCCGTAGACGCTTAAGTTTGCCACGTCTGAAATGGCTATGGTTACGAGGAATGTCTGGTAGGGCGCAACCTTAACGTTTGGAGCCATTACTGTTGTCATTGCTCTTCCACTTTGATTTGTTCTATCAACTTAATATGATTTTCTCAAGCTTACTTGTAACCATAAGGTTTTGGTTTTGAAGTTTCATACGCGGCTACGCCTATGCCCGTGAATAGTACGGCTCCTCCAACTCCTATGTTGAGCATGTTCAGGTTTAACGTGACTTCTTGGTCGTAGCCTGTTGGCAACGTTAAATCAAGGGGCATAGATGTTCCTTTGAAGAGGAGTTTATCGAGCAGATTCGTGGGGGTAACTGTGAGGTTGTATGAGCCTACTGGGATATTGTCTATTTCGAAGGTTCCATCATCACCTGTAGTTGTTGACATGCCGTTTAGGCTTATTTCGCAGTTTGCTACTGGTTGTCCCAAGGGGTTTAGAACTGTTCCCGTTAACGTTGCGTATGATTGTGGCGGTGGCGGCGATGTTGACTTAATGTTTAATCTACGTATGGCTGCTGAGGTTTGGGAGACTGTTGATCTAATGTCTAATCTACGTATGATTGCTGAGACTGCGGGGGATGTTGACCTGATTGTTAGGCCACGTATAAGCGCGTCTACTGGAGGATTAAGGGCTTTGATTTGTAAGTTTCGAATGGCTGCCGCTGTATATTCGAGTGGAACTTGGAGTTCGCCGTCTTTCACCGTCTGTGCTACAACGAACGTTGATACTCCAGACACAGGTACAACATGCCCATACTCGACTGTAAAGTAGTTTTTAGCTATCATTTCAGACGTCAAAACAACTGAGTCAACCATTCCAAGTGTCGGCGATCTTTGACTTAACATGCCTGGAAACCAATTGCCTTCAGAGCCAAGCCAGTAAGCTGGCGATTCTTTTATTCTTATGTACGGTAAGCCCACCATCAGTCCTGGACTAAGGGTTACAGTAACTTTGAAGAGTGCCATTCTGCCTGGAACGATGATTGGCGCAAGTAGACGGAACCAGTCGAGGCTAGCCGTTATTGTTGAAGTGTAGTCTAGGGCAGGTTGAGTTCCAGTTATGCATGGGGCTTCCGTGGCTGTTGGACGCGCCATGCCCTGCGAGTCTTCTATTAGGTCGTCCCATGTTAGGTTACGTAGGTCGGCGCCTTCCCTAACGTGTCCACATTGGATTGTGCACTCGCCGAGGTCCGGTATTGGTTGAGCGTTGCAGATTAAAAATGGGGCTGGTACATAGATTCCGTTGTTGTAAAGCACTCTTTCTCTTGTTTCGCCTAGGGGACTAAGTTCAAAGGGTGTAGCTTGGAAAGCGTTTAGTGAACGTATGCCGTACCAGACGTATCCTCTCGTTGCAAGGCCAGTTTTTCCCGCATACAGGTCTGGGTTCGCCGTGTATCCTTTATATGTGTAGAAGTTTGATTCGAGGAAAGGCTTAAAAACGTGTCCAGTTTTCGATGGGTCAATGCTCATGGCGAAAGGGTTCAGGGGGTATAGACAGTTAAAAGCGTACTCTACACCTTCCGTGTCTAGGCTAAAATAGGGTTCGTCTGGAGTGAAAAGGTATACAAATAATGGGTAGACTGGGTGGTCTATTACGTTGAAGTTTAGAATCAGCGGGTTTCCATTGCTTACGTTTGAGGTTATAGTTGTGCCGCCCATTTCTGCGAGGTTCTCATTGATTGTTGCGGTGGCTGCCCAAGCCTGGTCAGAAGTGTTTGCGTAGTATAGTGTGTGAGGGCCTAATGTTAAGTCGAAGCTTTGATCAAAATAAAAAGAGTCACTTGACTGTAGTATGCTTTTTTCGGGCTGTGTATATGGAAAGTCTGGGTTTAAAGGTTCATCTATTGAAACGCCATGTATGGGAGAGCCTGGGCCTGTAGCGCTGATTGTTATTACTGTCTTCAAAGTTGAAGCCTACGTTGATATTATCAGAGCGTCTTGACAGATTACACCGTTGTATATTATGCTGTCTGGGGGTGAGGCTTCGTTGTAATCTGTTATGGTAGCCATTACGTAGTATGGCTTCGCCCTTACTAAGCTTGAAGGGACGACGCCGATGGGAACTTCTGTTTGTATGCCTGTTTGACCTGCACCGCTTGAGACATCCTTTACGATGTTGTTTCCTATCGCCGTGAACTTGCCTGTTCCGGCATCGTAGTCTCCTATTTCAGCCCACACGTCAAAAGCGTGTGCTTGCGTGCCTGTGTTGTCCCATGTTACAATTATTGAGAGTTGCTGCCCAGCATGAACTGTTGTTTGTGGTGGACAAGACATTTCTTCATTTACCTCCTTTTTTTACTCTTCTTGGAATTAGTATGGCTGCAAAGGCTAATCCACCGACTACGCCTGCTCCCGCGCCTATTATTGCCCTTTTGAAGGTTAGTTGGATCTTGCCTAGGTCATAAGTTGTGAGGGATGATATGTCTAGCGGGGCACCGTAGGTTTCGTAGAGCCAATGTTGGATTTCGATGATGTATGAGCCTGGTGGCACGTTTAACGAGAATGTTCCAGACACCGTTGTTACCGTGTAGTAGCCGTTTATTCTTACTACTGCACCTTTAATTTTGGCTCCGAATAACCCTTCGACTGTTCCAACCACTACAGCCATTTTCTTTCAGCCAACTAGATATTAATTCCTCAGCTAATAAAAGTTTTTAGATAAAATCAGCGAAAACGAAGCCGTCCATAATTTGTCGTTTCACCGTTACTGCTGGTGTCCATGTGAAGTTTTCTATGCGGCTGTTATAGGTTGTTGTTCCATGCCAATAAACCGTGTAAACATAGGTTGCATCTGCTGAAACGTCAAGGTAATAGTAAACGGTCCATGATGTCACATCTAAACTTTGAGCGCCAAGCTGTTCTGTTGTCCACGTTCTAACAAGGTTGTAGGCTCCACCAGAGCCAATTTTCTGGTAAAGTTTAACAACTATGCTGTCCGTTGAAGCTAGAGCATGTGAAGATATGAGGAAGCTGGCGCTCTTCAGTCCTGGGCTGTCGTACAATGCGCTTATGAGACTGTTGACCTCGGCGACTTTCGATTCTAATGTTGTTTCTGTTCCGCCGCTGTCCCGTTTCAGCACGTCTATCGCATAGTAGACTGAGGCATCCACGTAAACGTAAATTTCAACGAAGACCTGTGTTATGTAAGCAATTTGCCAATCAACGTCATAGTAGCTTTTGCCTGAAACTGCAATGTTCATATTGTTGATGTCCGCTTCAGTCCACGCTAACCCCGTTGCTGGGTTGCGGATGAAATCGTAGGTTCTGGTTGCCCACGCATTATTTGTTTTCTGGTATGCGCTTAGATAGTATGCGGTGCCGATGTAAACGCCAAACCTGAATGATGCTTGTTTAGCTGTTGCTGATGTATACTCTGTGAGTCCTCTGCATGTTACCCTTACCAACCCGATTTTGTATCCGCTTGGCAGACTGTACGATGCTTTGCCGTACCTGTCATAAACTTCAGTTGCCGATTCGCCCGTGACAATGAAACTGCTCATATCATCGGCAACAACATCGTCAACGTCGCTCCAATGCTGGTCAACAGGCGTTTCAACAGGATAACTTTCTGGGAACCCTGTGGAAACGTCGCTTGTCGGCCTAAGCGTAGCATTAACACTCTGCGACGCTCCACTGTTCGCCACGCTAAGCGCTACCGCTGACTGTGCTGTTCCAAGCTGGTATGCTAGAAGCCCGTTGACGGTTTGGGTGTCTGAACGTTTATAGCGAGTTTCAACAGTCATCTAACATTCCTCCCATTGACCGTCTGCTAACGGTCAAAAATAATGTGCAAAATTTCCAGCGGGAGCCACAGGTCAGCCAAGTAGCATGCCAGGGCACCTGCAACACCATAAACGCTGTACATGTAAAGTATCGCACTGATACTTACAAAAATAAGGGTGGGAACAAAAAGGGCGAGTTGCCACGGTTTAAAGTCAACCCAAACATGATGCGACGGGTTGTCCTCTCTGAAAGCGACGAACTTGATCAGGTTTTTCAGCTTCCTGGCCCAATGCAGGCGTCGGTTCCGATCATGTACCGCAAGGCGAAGCCGACAGCCAAGAACGCTACGGTGATGGCGTATGGCATCATCCTCGCCAGCGTTGCTTTCCACATCATTCCTTTTCACCCCCCTCACCTTCCCCTAAGTATAGTTTAACTTCCTTAAAAACTGTTATGCCTCTGTCTTGTATTGAAGCCAAACCTTGCTATTTCCAGTTGTTGACATGAACTGTAAGGCTGTGTTCACATCGCACACGACTGGATGAACAAGCGTCTGAGCGTAAACGCCCTTCGTTATTCGCCTTCCAAACTTGAACGCTGAACCATTCACGGTTGCACTAAAATAATACACTCCGTCAGCGTCAGCCTCATAGCCAAACGCATAGACTTTATGCTTCTGGTTTGCGACAGCCGCTAAATACTCTTGCAAAGAGGCATTTGCGGCGAAATCCAAATCTTTCAAGAGCAAGTCTTCACGTTCAGGCTTCATCGTCAGACTTGTTCTGGTTGCTTGCGTCACGCTTGGAAGCGTGAGAACATCAACGTCTCCAATATCTACACCGCTATTTGCCGCTAGTTTTCCAATAGTATTTGTGCCAGCAGGTAAAGACCCAGCTATGGTTCCTATGGTGCCTATAGTTCCAATTGCTCCTATAGTGTCTATTCTACTAATCCGAACATTTGCTCCTAACAGGTCTATTTTAACAATGTGCCCAGGACTTGTCTGCAATCCCGCATACAGGTAGTCGCCTATATCTGGTACTATAAGCGTCTGAACAATATATTCTCCACTGGGAAGCGTTAACGTGGAAACCTTGGTGAACGTTGACAGGTCTACCTTCACAATGTACCCAGGGGTTGCAACTGTTCCCGCATACAGGTAGCCGCCTGAAACCGCAAGTGCCTGAACATACTCTTCTCCAACGCCAAGCGCTAACGTGGAAACCACGGTGAACGTTGACAGGTCTACCTTCACAATGTACCCAGGAATTGTAGATGTTCCCACATACAGGTAGCCGCCTGAAACCGCAAGTGCCTGAACATAATCTTTTCCAATGGGAAGCGTTAACGTGGAAACCACGGTGAACGTTGACAGGTCTACCTTAACAATCTGCCCAGGAATTGTCTGCAATCCCGCATACAGGTAGCCGCCTGAAACTGCAAGTGCCTGAACATAATCTTTTCCAATGGGAAGCGTTAACGTGGAAACCACGGTGAACGTTGACAGGTCTACCTTCACAATGTACCCAGGAATTGTATACAATCCCGCATACAGGTAGCCGCCTGAAACCGCAAGTGCCTGAACATAATCTTTTCCAATGGGAAGCGTTAACGTGGAAACCACGGTGAACGTTGACAGGTCTACCTTAACAATGTACCCAGGGCTTGTAGATGTTCCCGCATACAGGTAGCCGCCTGAAACTACAAGTGAGGTTACATTAAGGTAAGGAGATGATAGCGTTAGTGTAGAAGTCTTGCTAAATGCCGAATAATTTACCTTAACAATCTTGCCAGGATCCGTCGATAGTGGCAAATATAGGTACGATCCAAAAATTGCTGCCTGCCAATAAATTGGGTACTCACCAGCATCCAATACTAAAATGTCGGTTTGACTAAAGGGGTCACTAGGATTTATTTGGCTAATTTGGTCTATGAGTTTGACATCGTTGATGGTGCCAACCGTCGTGAGGTTGGCGAGAGTGTCTATGTTTGTTATCTGGCTTATCTTGTTGATTGTGTTTATCACGTTGATTAGGTCGAGGTACTCTATTGAGTGTAGGCTCAGGGCTTCTTCGGTTAGTCGGTAGGTGTACGCATCCACTTTCACTTTATAGTCGGAACTGCTCGGGTTTTTGGTTCCTTCAACTTTTATGGTTACAGTGTGTGTTGCTGTCTCGTCTAATCCTACTCCGACACTCACGTATTTGTAGGCGTCGAGAGCGTTGTAAAGGTCTACTTCCATGGCGGTTCCGTCTATTGTTACCGTGGCTTTTCCACAGTCTGGACCCAGCTTAAACCGTATCCATAATGCTGACCCTCCGAAGCTGAAGCTGAGAACATCGTCTGTTACTGCACTTTCCCTGTATGAGCTGCCAACAGCATCCACATCGGACACTACTGTCCAAGAACCTGTTTTCGTGACCTCTGCACTTTCAACATCTACGACTAGAACATTTGGCGAGCTAATAGATGTGAGAGAACCCTGAAGACCAGGGCTTTTAACTGGGCGTCCACTCAAAGCTATTCCCCACTAACGTTAAAGAAAAGGGGGAGATTTAGATTTTTGCTAGGACTTTCGGCCAGTCTTCAACGTTGTATAGTGTTCCGTCCATGAGGACTTCTGCGATTATGTTTTTTGTGCTGTTGTTTGTGGCTACCCATTTGACGTTTTTGGTTGCGTAGATTATTTTTCGGCGAATGTCTACTGGACTGTTGATTTCTCCGTAGAAACGTTCGATTTTCTCGCGTAAGCGTCCGTCAATGAACCATTCGAGATAAGTGTTTCTGTACCAGTTTGTGCCTATCTGTTCAATGTGGAGAACGTAGTTTGGGGGCACCGTGTATTCCCATACTGTTTTTGATTGTCCACTGGGGACGGTGACGTATTCGTGTGGGTTATAGAAGGTGTTGAGGGCTTTGGGCATTT
>Ga0315282_10012420_pt1 | contig 13034 bp, 10 predicted proteins | sample YL17G07_20_MG_FD_203693 | JGI IMG/M metagenome (GOLD analysis project Ga0315282, IMG submission 203693) | Sediment microbial communities from Yellowstone Lake, YNP, Wyoming, USA - YL17G07_20 | ecosystem: Environmental > Aquatic > Freshwater > Lake > Sediment | place: USA: Wyoming | collected...
AAGACTCCGCTGTTGCCGCGGTCCTGGTCCTTACCCTTGGGCGGGTTGGGCGTGGCCCATTCGACGTGCAATTGGCAATCGCCATAGGCGGCTTTGGTCTGGATGTCCCCGGTGTTGGGCACCGTTGCGAAATAACCATTTCCCACTGTCCACTTCGCCGGACCCCCTTTGACCTCTTCCCAATTCGACAAATCCTTGCCGTTGAAGAGCACGATGGCATCCGAGGGAGGAATCCCCGCATGCGCCTGCGTGCTTTCCGTGCCCGGGGTGATGATGGGCGGCTCCGGACGGTTGCGATCATTTGGCCCCCATTGTTGCTGGGCCTCTTGGGGCCAAGCAAATGGCTGGGTGGTTATCATGATGGTCAAAAGCATGGCGAGTCCCACGCAGCTTCCCACTAACAAAAGTGCTTTACGCATATTCTCTTCTCCCTTCGGACAGATTCAGTTCGCGCGAGCGGCGCTATTGTACCCTGCAATGCGGGGTCATGGATTCTTGTTTTTTACCCGCATTTATCACCAAGCTCCCACGGGGCCGCCGGAAGGGCGGGGCTTCACAGGCTGCGGAAAGACGCTACCATGCTGTCATCCTGAGAGCTTGTGACTTTTTTAAATTCGCGCATAAGTCGGGATTGAAAACAATAGACTTAAGCACCCGAAAATGGCCTACAAATCAAAAAAGTCACAAACTCTGAGCGCAGCGAAGGACCCCGGCAGTTCGCTGGGCTTGGTGAACAGAGTAAACTACCGGGGTTCTTCGCCCAAAGTGCGGGCTCAGAATGACAGCGCCTGCGAGTTTTTCCGTAAGCTCTTCAACTCACGGTTCGCGCCGTTGCGCGTGGCGCGTCATGGCCGCAAGCGGTTCCAGAGGGCGGTGAGCCCGTCGACGGTAAATTCGGGTGACTGGGAATAGTTAATGATCTGGCGCTCCATCGTATCCACCACTTTTACACCCTCGGGAATCCTGGCGGCCAAGTCGAGCGGGATATTCGTCACGCCGTGGCGGTCACCGTGCAGCAGGTCGCCGGGCCGCACGGTCAGCCCGCCGACGCGCACAGGAGTTCCCACTTCCACCATGTGCACGTAAGCGTGCGAAACCGCAATGTGGCTCGCGAAGAAATGGAAACCCAGCGGCTCAACTTCATCGAGATCGCGCACGGAACCGTTGGTGACGGCGCCCACGCAGCCCAAGGCCCGGTGGATATTGGCGTTGACCTCTCCCCAAAGGGAACCCAGGCCGGGCGGATCGTCGAGATCTTCCACTACAATCACCCGCGGCGCGGGCACCTTCATAACATCCTGCCAATGCACACTGGCAGGTATGGCTGCGCCCTTCGCGCCGGGCGACACAGACTGGATCTTAAGGGTCACGGCGTACCCCACCATGACGCCCAGGCGGGGAAATACGCAGCGGATCTCCGGGCGCATAAATCCTTCGTTGCGCGGACGCACGTCAAAAACTTCGATGGCGTTCGCAACCGTGGGTGTGTTGAACGCCCGCAAACGATCGAGCACCGCAGGTTCTAATGGTTCCATGATCTTCTCTTCTCCCTGGTCGAGAATTGTTGGTTAAACAGGCTGCGGAAAAACTCGTAGGCGCTTTCATTCTGAGCCCGCGCCGCGCTTACACTGTCATTCTGAGCCCGCATTTCGGGCGAAGAACCCCCGTAGTTTACTCTGTTCACTGACCCCCGCGAACTGCCGGGGTCCTTCGCTTCGTCAGGATGACAGCATTGAAGTGTTTTTCCGCAAGCTCTAAAGCCCGAAAGATTATATTGGCGTTGCCGAAAAAACCAAATCAATCCTCGCCGGGGTAGTGGTTCAATTTGATATTGTAGCGGCGAGTTTACCTCGCCAAATGGCGGCGTAAAGCCGCCGCTACATCACCCACTGCCCTTCCTTAATCTGAGGAGGTTCCATCTGGCCGCGTAGGAGGAATTCAACCAACGGGAGGAAGCTCCGACACGCGTCGCTCAATTTCCCCCTCAATGTCGGTTCCCTCATAAAACCAGAGGCGTCCCTGGATGCGAACGGTTTTCCGGAAAGGGCAGTCCGGCAGTTTCGGATCCGCGTGCAGACAAGGAACAGGAGGGTTCCCCCAGGAACGGCCCGGATTCTGCCAGGCGGTTATGATCCAACGAATGCCTCCGGCGGAGCGGACGGCGGCGACGGGCTTGCGAAGAATCTTATTGTCATTCGTCCGGGCATTGAACTCCGGCGCGCCCTTCAGCATGATGCAGATCTGGGTAGGCAGACCGGCCGACGCGTTCATGCCTGTCACATCCGCACCACTGAAGTTGCGCATCCACAGTTCCATTTCCACACTATCTTCCCCTGGCCGAATATGCGCTCCGACCGTGACATAATTCGGGAGTGTCCATTGGGAACTCAGGCTGCCGTCCGCCCCACGCTCCCAGTCAATGTTCTCCAGAACCACATTCTTGTCGTTCCACAGGGTGGGAATGTCGGTGTGGGCCAAAAATATCAGGCCCAAGTTCGAAAAGATCGCCTCGGGCAGATCCACCACCACGTAACTTGCCGAGTCCCAGGGCAGGAAAACACTGGCCTTGGTGCCGCGCATGGGATCGATAGCTAAACTCTCAAAGCCTATCCGGGGGTACCGTCCTCCCGGGTAGGGCAAAACTCGAACCACTCTTCCTGGGGAGGCCGGCGGCGCGGGAGGATCCAGGCCGAACTCCTTCGCCCGCATTCGAACTTCCTCTTCGCTCATGCCACACACGGTTGCGGCCTCCGCCCATGAGTACCGGTGGTAGCGGAGCATGTTCTCCAGCCAGTAACGCAAGTCGGCGCGCGTGGCCGCCACCTCAGTGGGAAGATCCGGGCACCCGGACTTCGGCTCAGGATATCGCGCTTTCAAAAGAGGGTCGTCAGGGGGTTGCGCGAAATTGAGGTACGGCCGCAAATCACCCAGCGCCAGAACGCGGAAATCATTCTCCTTGAGGAATGCCATGTACTGGCGGAAATTTTCCGGCGGCGTATAGACCCAGGAGTGTGCCAAGTCAGGGACTCCGTGGAATTGCAGGACGACGGCCTTCCCGCCGCGCGCGTTGCTCACCACCTTTTGGAAGTAATCCAAATTCCAGTCCGGATAGGCATCACCGGCAGTGGGGATCAGCAAAGGATGGTGGCGCGCGGGGTCGAAGGCGGGACCTGGCTCCATGGCGCCGTATTTCACCTCCGGTTGCATTCCGCGTCGCGCCAAAAGGTAACCTTGCTTCATCAAAACATTCACGGCCTCGGGACCAAAATCATCCCCTGGGTAAGCGAAAGTCGAGGGGCGAGGAACTCCCACTTTCTTCAGTTCGCGTTCCACCAGGGCAAGCTCGCCGTTCAAATGCGCTGCGTTGCGGGGAGAGGAGAAATTGCCGTGCGTCCACGTATGGTTGCCAATCTCGAACCCCATTTGGTGGAGCTCGGCAATGTCCTGCCAAGTCATGAAATTCTCTTGCTCGCCCATCCAGCGGTGGGTCACAAAGAAGCTGGCGCGAAATCCCAGTTCCTTTAGCAGCGGGGCGACGAACGTCCGGTGGGACTTGACGGCGTCGTCGAAAGTTAAGACCACGGTCTTATCGGGGATCGGAACGCTCGGTGGCGTGGGCGGTGAAGTCTCGCCCCGGCCAAGGCCGCGGGCGAGATCGAGCACCGCCATGGCGGTCACATTGCGCCCAAGAAACTCTCTCCGGTTGAGCTGACTTTTCCAGGACATGGGGTTCCTCCCTACTTGATGTGGCAACTCGCCAAGCCGCGCTTTTCCAAATACTGCTGGTGGTATTCCTCCGCCCGCCAGAACTCCGAAGCCGGAGTGATTTCCGTGACAATCGGCCTTTGGTACGTTCCGGACCGATCGAGTTCTTCCTTCGACGCGCGGGCCGCGGCTTCCTGTTCGGGCGAGTGAAAGAATATCACGGTGCGATATTGTTTGCCGTAGTCAGGCCCCTGACGGTTGAATTGGGTAGGGTCGTGACTTTCCCAGAAGACCTTCAAGAGGTCCACGTAGGAAACTTGCGAGGGGTCGAAAGTGACCTCCACAACTTCCGCGTGCCCGGTCTGGTCAGTGCAGACGTCGCGATAGGTGGGATTCTTGAGATGCCCGCCCATATAACCCGCCGCGGTGGAGGTGACTCCGTGAACCTGGCGGAACGCCGCCTCGACTCCCCAAAAACAACCCGCCCCGAAAGTCGCTTTTTCTGTTGCCACGCGCATCGCCTCCTTTTCAAATACGCTTGCCCTGTCAAATCTTATGCTGCCTAAGGCGCTTTTTCCAGTGGTTCTCGCTTGCAGCGTTGGCGATCCCTTGCGTTAATTCAGGGGTCTCGCCCTCGTTACGTTCCGGATCGCCGTCTGCTGGTGATGAAAGGCTACTCTATAGGCTATGGCAACTCCGAGTGCCGCCTCGTCCCCCGCGAAAGGCTCGCGGCCGGCCTGATCGGGAAGCTCAGGCGCATTTCTGCCACGCTTGCGCTGGCTAATCTCTGCCGCCCAATCGCCTTTCGATGAGATCAGTCGCGGTCGCTACGCCATTCTCCTCTGCCATTCGCCGACCCAGCGCGGCGGCGCGGTAAGCCATGTTTGGGCTTCCCAACACCTGGACAATGGCGGCGGCGAGTTGCCTTGGTTTCAGCCCCCTCCTCTTGAGCGTTTTGCCGGCGACGCCGAGTCGCTCCAGTTCAGTGCCCCAGAAAAACTGGTCTGATACGTGCGCGACGACGATCGATGGCCGTCCGGCAAGCAACACTGATTGCGTTGTTCCAGCGCCGCCATGATGTACCACCATCGAACACCGTGGGAATACCTTGTCGTAGGGAGCGCGCTTGACCTTAAACCACCGATCATCGTTATCGAAGACGGACATGTCGTCCCAGGGGATTTGAATGATTGCCCGGCAGCGGAGGCGGCGGATAGCCGCTGTCCAAATCGCCACCGTTTCTCTAAGGTATTCCAGGCTGTTGGGCATCATGCTGCCAAAAGTAAAGTACACCGGAGGATTCCCTGCCGACAGGAAATCATCGAGTCCCAACGGCAGCTCATCCGTCATCAGGCTGGCTGGAGGGTTTAGAAAACCGCAAACCCGGTGCCGCACTTCCCGGTCCGGAGGCGCCTGACAGATCTGCGGACTCACTGCGATCAGGTTAAGCCGGTCGGCAGCCCAGGTCTGAGTCATGACGTCGGTGTCCGGTCGAAGCCCTTCGCGGACGCGGAGCGCATTGACGCGGGGGAGGAAGATGCGATTTACCATCATGCGCACCAGTCGCCAGCCCAACGGGTAGGACCAAGTCCCAAGATCGGGAAAGCCCGGCGGGCAAACCCGTGCAGAGGGCAGACAGTTGTGGACGATATTGAGGGTTGCTACCGGGACCCCCGTTTTCTCAGCGGCCACCCGGAGGGGGTAGACGAAGAAGTGGCCGACGACGGCGTCACTTGCCGCGCACAAATCTTGGGCGGCTGCGTACATAGGTTCCATGACGGGGTCAAAGCCATGTCGCATCACCAGTTCGGCCTGTTGGATGGGGTTACCGAGCTCGATAATCTGCCGCCAGACCTTCTCCACCTCTTCTTTCGACGGCATCTGGGCGTTAGGGACGGCCATGAGCCGGTAGCCAAAACGACGGGCCAAGCCGCTGTAATCCCGGCCAATATTGTCTGTAACGACGAGAGTAACTTCGTGGCCCGCCTTCACGAGTCCGGCCGCCAGCGCCGTGAAGGGCTGAATATCCCCCTCGCTGCCCCATGCCTGCAACCCAATCCTCATGCCAGCGCTCCCCCGTCAGCGTGTGGGCACAGCGAGTACAGTCCTCCTGGCTTTAATCCCAGCCAGATCTCCGCCGCACGGGACAGGGGGATGGGCAGGGGTTCGCTCCAGGTCAGGCCGGATTCGATTCTGGCAAGCCCGGCAGCTTGATCTTGCGTCAACCACAAGAGGAGGCTTCCGCCCGGTTTAAGGCAGTGCGCGGCTAGGGGGACGAGCACCTCCAGATTCCCGACCGCGCGCATGGTGGCAAAGTCGAACGCCGGCGCCGGGGTAGGGCGTACCAGATCTTCCAAGCGTTCGCCGCGCACATCGACTTGGCGGAATCCACAGGCGCGGGCAGCTTCCTTAAGGAAAGCACGCTTTTTGGCTACCGGCTCCAGTAGGGTTACGGACATCCCCGGGAAGGCAATTTTGAGGGCCAAGCCGGGGAAGCCGGCGCCACTGCCGACGTCAAGCAGGCCGCCGTGGAGTTCCATGTGCCGGGCGAGGAAAAGGCTTTCGCCGAAATGGCGTGTCACACACTTTTCCGGGTCGCGGATCGCGGTGAGGTTGATTTTCTGATTCCAGCGCAGGAGCAGATGAAGGTAGGCGAGGATTTGGTCTTCCTGGGTGGATGAGAGGTCCAGACCAAAGGGTTCGAGGAGTTGCCGAACGCGCGTTTCATCGAGCACGGAGGGGATTGTAGAGTACCCCTCGCCGGGGCGCAAGCTGAGAACCGCTGCGACGAGCGGGGCCACAGGCGGTAATCCGGGTTTCACGTGGAACCTTCGAACTGGGAAGGAGGCAGACATACTGCCGTGCGAGCGCCCTATGGCCGCAGAAATTTCGCATAGCGTTATTGACTCGTGAATGGACACATGCTAGTGTGGCGTGGGTCCCACTAGTAAACCCTGGTTTCAGTCTGGAGATGCTGTGCGCGGTTTGCAGGCTCTCGTTGGATAGTCGTTTCTGGACGCGGAGTGCCGAGCGCAGCCGCATCCCCAACGGCGTTCATCGCCAAGCCCAATCCGGCACGCACATGCGCCATGCGCACGACGGGCCATGCCCGTCCAAAACTCTAACTAAAGGAGTGTGTTATGACCAAGAAACGTGTAAGGATCGCGGGCAGCGAGCGGGCTACTCTTCATGGAGCACGCCTCGTCGGTCCCGCTAATCCCCAAGAACGCATTGAAGTCACTCTTCTGCTCAAACCCGCCTCCTCCTCGGCGCTGCCGTCCCTCGAGCGGGCTGGCAACGTCAAGCCTCATGAGAGAACCCACCTAAGCCGGGAGGAATTCGAGGCCAAGCATGGCGCCGACCCGAAGGATGTCGCCAAGATTGACGCCTTTGCGCATGAACACGGGCTTGACATTGGGGAAGTGAATTTGGCCGGGCGCACAGTGGTCCTTTCCGGAACGGTGCAAGCATTGAGTGACGCATTCAATGTTACTTTGCACATGTACGACCACCCCAGCGGCGCCTACCGCGGGCGCACCGGCGCCATCGAGATTCCCGGCGAACTTGAGGATATAGTCCAAGGCGTGTTCGGTCTCGATAACCGTCCCCAAGCCAAGCCCCACATGCGCCCTATTCATGAGCAAGGAGGGGCATGGCACAGTTCTCAGAAGGGTGTGTCTTACCTGCCCACGCAGGTGGCGAAACTTTATGATTTCCCCTCCAGCGTGAATGGCCAGGGTCAGTGCATCGCGATCATCGAACTCGGGGGTGGCTACAAGACCAGCGACCTGAACGCTTACTTCCAACAACTGGGCATTAAGACACCGAAGATCGCGGCAGTTTCCGTGGGAGGCGCCCACAACACTCCCACCGGTGATCCCAATGGGCCGGACGGGGAAGTGATGCTCGATATTGAAGTGGCCGGCGCCGTCGCACCGGGGGCTCAAATCGCGGTTTACTTTGCCAAGAACACCGATGCCGGGTTTCTCCAAGCCATCACTACCGCCATTCACGACAAGGTCCGCCAGCCTTCGGTGATCTCCATCAGTTGGGGAGGGCCCGAAGCCTCGTGGACCACGCAGGCTTTGACGGCCTTCGATCAGGCCTTCCAGGCCGCCGCCGCGTTGGGCGTCACGGTCACTGTCGCCGCGGGCGATGATGGTTCATCCGACGGCGTCAACGATGGTTTGGTGCACGTGGATTTCCCCGCCTCCAGCCCAAACGTCCTGGCGTGCGGCGGCACGCGCTTGATCGGGTCCGGCCAGAGCATCACCTCCGAAACCGTTTGGAACGACGGGGCGTTGGGCGGAGCGACGGGCGGCGGAATCAGCGCCTTCTTCATCCCTCCGCCGACTTGGCAGTCCAACATCAACCTCCCCCCCTCCGCCAATCCCGGCGCGAAGCCCGGACGTGGGGTTCCCGATATTGCCGGCGACGCCGATCCCGTCACCGGCTACCAAGTGCGCGTGGATGGGATAGATACGGTGATCGGCGGAACTAGCGCCGTGGCGCCCCTGTGGGCCGGTTTGGTGGCGCTATTGAACCAGAGCTTGGGCAAATCCGTGGGCTTTGTGAATCCCTGGCTCTACACCAAGGCTATATCTGTACCCGCAGCCATGCACGACATCACCTCCGGGAATAACGGCGCCTATCAAGCGCGCGCGGGCTGGGATGCCTGCACGGGTTTGGGGAGCGCGGACGGCGCCAAGATACAAGGGGCCTTGACCGGACAGGCCGCGGCGGCAAAGAAATAAGTTTGAGCCGCGAAGACAGCTTGCCCGGCAAGCGCGGGGTGGGTTGAGAAGGGCGCGGGGCGTGCCCCGCGCCCCGCACGCGAGAATTCCCTGTTTCACGTGAAACATTCGCCGCTCGGGTCGGTCGGGCGCGCCTTGGCAGGCTGCGCCCCTGGCAAAATTACATGGTCACCCGAACCGGTGACAGCAACGGAGGTATTCTTGGCCCAGCAACCGCATTTCCAATCATTTCTTCCGCCCCGCCGTGTTTCACGTGAAACATCCTGCCTCTTGCGTTTTTCACTCCTTTGCGCTTTTATAGGGGCATGAAAAACCTAATCCGCTACGCAGTCATGCTAACCACTCTCTTCGCCGCGTGCGTCTGGCTGATCGACGCGCGGGGCTCCGAAGGGTCTCGCACCATGAGCAACTACCTTGTTTACATCGGCACCTATACCGGGCCGAAAAGCCAGGGGATTTACGTTTACAAGTTTGCCGCGGCTACGGGAAAGCTTACGCCGCTCGGCTTGGCGGCGGAGTCAACCAATCCGACCTTCCTCGCCATTCATCCCAACCACCGGTACCTTTACGCGGCGAATGAGATCAACAATTTTGACGGGCAGAAGTCCGGCAGCGTCAGTGCCTTCTCCATTGACCGCAAGACGGGCAAGCTGACGTTGCTGAATATCGTTGCATCCGGCGATCCCGGCTCCTGCCATCTGGTGGTCGACAAGACCGGCAAGTACGTGCTGGTGGCCAACTACGGAGTGGGCAGCGTGGCGGCCTTTCCGATTCTCGCCGACGGCCGTTTGGGCAAGGCCACGGCCTTTCTGCCGCACTCGGGGCATAGCGTAGACCCGAAGCGCCAGGAAGCTCCGCACGCGCATTCCATCTACGTGTCGCCGGACAATCATTTCGTGGTCTCAGCGGATTTAGGCACCGATCAGGTGTACGTATATCGCTTCGACGCCACTAAGGGAACGCTCGTGCCAAACCAACCGCCTTCCGCCGCGGTTCCCCCCGGCACCGGCCCGCGCCACTTCGCGTTTCATCCCAGCGCCAAGTTTGCGTATGTGATAGAGGAAATGGGTTCCAGTCTCACCGTTTTTTCCTATGACGCCGCGCGCGGCGTGCTGGCGCTGCTCGAAACCATCAAGACGGTGCCCAGTGATTACAAGGGTTACAACGACTGCGCGGAACTGTATATTCACCCGAGCGGCAGGTTCCTTTATGGCTCCAATCGCGGCCACGACAGCATTACGGTCTTTGCCCTCGACCCTGTCAAGGGGACACCGACGGCAATCGAATACGTTCCCACCCAGGGCAAGACGCCGCGCAGCTTCGGCATCGACCCTACGGCCTCCTACCTGATTGCCGCCAACCAGGATTCCAATACCCTGGTGGTGTTCCGTATCGATGCGAAAACCGGCCGCCTGACACCCACCGGACAGAAAGAGGATGTCCAGTCGCCCGTCTGTGTGGTGTTTGAACCGGTGGAATAATCGGGCAATGTGTACATCGGGGGGTCACTGGTTCATCGGGTGATTCAGTGATTTGGTCCCAACGCTGTTCACTCAATGGATTTCACGACGTTACTTCTCAATTCACAATATGGTTTGAAAACACAAAATTGACAGCCGTCAATGCGCCGATTTTTTGGACTTTACGTCTATCAATTATTGACAGATTTACCGAGCTTTCACTATAGTTTTGCTTTCTGGACTTGCAGGAATTCTTCTAATAATCACGAATGCCAGCCAACGAGGTTTTCGGTTATGGCGCATGTGAGTGATCCAACCACTCCAGTTCCGACCCAGGCCCCTCTCTCTCCGGCCGCGACTCCTGTCAAGGCCACCCCCAAAGCCGCATCCTGCAAGGTCGAACCTGCGGAAACCTCTCCCTCCGCCAAATTGCGGCGCCGAATCATTGGGAGTTGTGTTTGGGGTTTTCTCGCTGCCAATCTTCTGATGTTCCTCCGCTTCTTCTTTCCTCGCGCACTTTTCGAACCCAGCGCGGTTTTCAAAATCGGGTACCCCTCGGATTTCCAACCGGGCGTGGATGAGCGTTTCAAGGCCCAAGCCCGCATCTGGGTGGTGCGCGAAGCCGACCGCATCTTCGTAATCTTCGGGCGCTGCACGCATCTGGGCTGCACGCCGGACTGGAAACCGGCGGAGCACAAGTTTAAGTGCCCTTGCCACGGCAGCGGATACACGCCGGAAGGAATTAACTTTGAAGGACCGGCGCCCCGGCCCATGGACCGCGCGCACGTGGAATTAGACGCGACGGGTCAGATCATTGTTGACACCAGTCGCCTCTATTCCTGGCCCAAAGGGGGCCTGGATCATTTCAATGATCCCGGCTCCTACATTAATGTGTAGCGGGAGTCGATGAGTGTCCGAAGATCGGGTGATCGGGTGATCGGATGAGCAAAAGGCACAATCCGGCGGGAAGGTTTTCTGTTCACCCGATCATCGGATCAACCGATCACCCGATTCTTCGTTCACCGGATCACCTGATGGAGAGAGCTTGATGTCTGACGAGCACAGCGGAACTCCTCCCAAGGAAGCGCCCACCGAAACTGCCGCCAAGAAAGGGCTCAGCGCGGTCCTGGACGAAGTGCGCCAGACCGCCGAGGCTCTGAAAACCAAGGCCAAGGAGGACCTCGAGAGCCTGAAGCAGCCGGAGAAGACGACGCTCTACAAGTCCATCTTCCGCGTCAAGCATGACGAGAGTTCCCGCAGCCGCGCTTTGGGCGTGCTTTCCAACGTTTTCTTGCACCTGCACCCTTCCAAAATCAATCGCGACGCGGTGCGCTACAGCTACACCTGGGGAATGGGGGGAATCAGCTTTTACCTGTTCATCGTCCTCACCATCACCGGCGTGCTGCTGATGTACTACTACCACCCCACCAAGGGGCAGGCATACCGTGACATTGTCTACCTGATGAGCGATGTGCCCTTCGGCTCGTTGCTGCGCAACATGCACCGTTGGGCGGCGCACCTGATGATCATCACGGTGTGGCTGCACATGTTCCGCGTGTTTTTGACGGGTTCATACAAAAAGCCGCGTCAGTTCAACTGGTGCGTGGGCGTCATTCTGCTGGTCCTTACCATGCTGCTCTCCTTCACCGGTTACCTGCTGCCGGACGATCAACTGGGCTTCTGGGCGGTGACGGTGGGCACGAACATGGCGCGCGCCACGCCACTGCTCGGACACGAAGGCCCGTTCGGCGCGCAGCTCGGCATGACGCCTTACAACGATGTGCGCTTCGCGTTGCTGGGCGGCTCCATTGTGGACTCCAACGCCCTCTTACGCGCTTATATTTGGCACTGCATCGCTATTCCCCTGATCGGGGGCGTCTTTATGGGTGTGCATTTCTGGCGGGTGCGAAAAGACGGCGGCATCTCCGGTCCCGCTCCCGTCATGCTGGAGCAGGAAGCGTTGAAGATGAAGACGCTGCCGTATGTAGTGCCGCAGCACACAGAAGGACAGTGACAAGTGACGAGTGGCAAGTGACAAGTTCGCGGAAGAAGCGTTTTGCTCGTCACTCTTCACTTGTCACTTGTCACTAGGGTTCAAATATGGACTGGCATCAACTCTGGGAAATTACCTCCGCTCCCGACAATGTTCCAATTGTGGCGCTGATTGGCCTGGTACCTTTCTACACGTGGTACGGGATTCGGCAGGCGCTTGCCAACGACCGTCTGATTGCGCAACTGGAAGCCGACCCGCAACTCGCCAAGTCGCACCACCGCAAGACGCTGCCGTGGAAGCCGGGTTGGAGCAAGGAAGTTCCGGTCTGGCCCTTCCTCCTGCGCATTGAGTTCCTGGCCGCCATCATCGTCACCGTCATCCTGATGGTGTGGGCCATCACGCTCAATGCGCCGCTGGAAGAGCTGGCGAATCCCAACCTGACGATGAACCCCGCCAAAGCGCCGTGGTACTTCCTGGGGCTTCAGGAAATGCTGGTTTACTTCGATCCCTGGATGGCGGGCGTGGTGATGCCCACGCTGATCATCGTGGGCTTGATCGTGATCCCCTACATTGATGCGAACCCGCGAGGTTCCGGCTACTATACCTGGAAGCAGCGGCGCTTCGCCATTGGGACGTTCTGCTTCGGCTTCATGCTGCTGTGGCTGTTGATGGTGGTGATCGGTACCTTCATCCGCGGACCTGGCTGGATGTGGTTCTGGCCGGGACAAACCTGGGACCCCAACCGCCAGGTGTTCGAGGTGAACCGCGATTTGCCCGACATTTTCTTTATTACTTCCGCCTGGGGAAAGACTGTTTTCGGCGCGCTGGTGATGGGCATTTACTTTGCCGTAGCGGGCGGAGCGGTTCACAAACTCATCACCTGGAACGATTTCAACAAGAAGATTTACCAGAAGATGAGCTTCTTGCAGTACCTGGCGATGCAGACGTTCTTAACTACTATGATGTTACTTCCTATAAAAATACTTATTCGACATTTGTTTAGAATCAAGTATATCTGGGTAACGCCCTGGTTCAATCTTTGAAAGGCAGTGGCGAGTGACAAGTGACGAGCAGGAAGAGCAAGTCATCGGGTCATCGGGCCATCGAACCATCAGATCATCG
>Ga0315282_10012421_pt1 | contig 13033 bp, 10 predicted proteins | sample YL17G07_20_MG_FD_203693 | JGI IMG/M metagenome (GOLD analysis project Ga0315282, IMG submission 203693) | Sediment microbial communities from Yellowstone Lake, YNP, Wyoming, USA - YL17G07_20 | ecosystem: Environmental > Aquatic > Freshwater > Lake > Sediment | place: USA: Wyoming | collected...
AACACAATTTTAACATAGTCTTATTATTTATTGATAATTAGACGGAGCAATCTACTTGTCTGAAAGCTTTACTTTTATAATTCGAACTTCCTTTTCTAAGCATTTCATTTATTTTTCGAAGATATTCATTAATTTTTTCTGGCTTAAATAGTATTTCTTTTGCTGTACTTTTTAAATATTTATTCTCTCGAGCTTAATGTCTTCTTTTCATATACCTGTTTTCTTCTTTATTTTTATTGTTTTTTCTTCTATATACAGAAAAGCTCTTATAAATATTGCTCTTGAACGTTTTTTGAATATTATTATTTTCTCACGATAGTTTCTTAATATAGTTATGTTGTTTAGTAACTTGAATAATTTGTGGGCCTAACGGATTCGTTTTATTTCTTTTTCTAATTTTATTTCGTTATTCCCCTCATTTTTTATTTTTCTATTTTGATATATAATTTAAAGAAAGTTTTGAAAAAATGATGATCGTGAAAGTAGGAGGATAGTATGAAAGACAAAAATTTTAGAAACCTTGTGAGATTCATTGAATGTAGCCAGAAAATTGTTATAGGAATTGGCTTTAAGGACCCAAAAGAAGGAAAAGAGCTTTATTATAATAGGAAACAGAAGTTTTTACTAGCAAGTGTCTTCAAGATTCCTATTCTTATTGCTTTATATAAGCAGCAAGAGCTTGGTAAAATCAACATAAATGATCGTTATGTTATTAGAGAAAAGGATATTATGCGTGATACTGAGACGCAGGTAGGGTCAGGTATAATTAAAGAGCTTAGCCCAAGAATTGAAATGAGTATAAGGGACATTGCTATTCTTATGATGACAATTAGCGATAATAATGCAACCGACATCATAATGAGACTAGTCGGAAGCAAGAACATTAAAAAAACTCTCAAAGATTTAGATTCACTTGATACTCAAGCTTCAGTTTCCACAAAAGATATTGTTTTTTCAAGTATTCCAGAAATAACAGGTAACAATTATTCAACTCCAGAAGACATGGTGAAAATTTTGGATTCTCTTTACACCAAAACATATCTTACAAAAGAATCGTGCGAAGATATAATTTCTATAATGAAGAGGTGCCAGACTGGTTTAGCTAGGATTCCAAAATACTTACCGATTGGTGTAAAAGTGGCACATAAAACAGGAACAATATTTGGACCTATAAACGCAATAAATGATTCTGGTATTATCTTTACCCGAGACAGAGATTATATTTTATCAGTTTTCGTTAGTCAATACAATGTTCGAGAAGAGGGTATGAGTGAACTTAATGAATTTAATAAGAATATTGATGAAGTAGAATTTTCAGATATTACAAAAGAGGTAGTTTTACAAGCTGAAGAAACTATAGCACGAATCTCAAAACATATATTTAATTTTTTAATGAGAAAATAGATTCCTCACGTTGTTCTGAAAAATATAATTTAATTCTTTGAGTTAGTAGATCTGTTTAATTTCCCAATGATTTAATCTCCCAAATAGTGTCGTTCTTGATTTTTTCTGTATCGGTATTATAAGCTTGCCAATAATAAAGTTGTAAATGAGTAGCATTATTAATTTGCATCTCACTAATTCTTGATTTAAGAGGAAAATTTATACTTCTATGTAAAATAAGCATGCCATCATAGAATTTACCAAAGTAGTCATTGTTAGATAGATTATGTCTTGTAACGTCGATAGGAAACCAGCCGTATCCTTCAAGGTATATCTCTGCAAACATATGAAAGCTTGAGCTAAGTTGGTTATTTGTATTTCTAACAATTACGTGTCTTGCTGGAATCCCCTTAATTCTCATCATGGTAACAAAAACGCTTGAAAAATTTCCACAATCACCGCCCCCATTTTTTATAAATTCATCTACAGAATAAAGGCCAGTCAAGGGGTTTTTATAGGTAAAGGTAGAAGCGACCCAATTATAGCATTTATAAGCGTATTCTAGTATGTTTTGGCTTTCTTTATAAAATTCATCTGATTTATCTTTTAATAGATTATTGTTAAGATTTATATATTGCTCTTCTTTGGTATATTCTTTGTACAAATCAGTAGTTTCATCATATTTATCAATCTTAATACTTGAAAAATTTTTAGGATAATTGTATTTAAAGACATAAGATTTAAATGTTATATCTAATCGAATTTCAGTAATGTTGTTTTTAAAGCTGTCTTTATTAAGATAAAAAACAATGTATTTGCTGTCCACATTGCTTCTTATTTCATAATCACTACCATTGACTTTTATAGAATCAATATCTTGATACTCATCTGAGACTGGATAGGCTAACCAGTAAACAAGTTGGCCAATTCTAGCATTTTCACTCTTAGTAATTTTTAATCCATATTCTGCTTCATATTTATAGGTTTCTTGTATTTCTTTAGTAAGCGGTATGGTACCAGTGTTTTTGTTTGAATTTTTGCAACTATAACAGCCAGCCAAAAAGATAGCTATCAGAACTATTATAGCTATCTTTTTATATAACATCTTTAAATTCTCTTTGACCTGCTTCGAATTATTAGAATATTTTGGCTTTGATGTCTCTTGTTTCATAAATACCTCCTTCAAGAGAAGACCAAAAGATACTATAAATTATATATTTGAAATTGAAATAATATTTTACATTGAAAACTATGCATTTTGTATTACTGAACTGAAACAGTAAATATTTATGCCTCATTCTTTTTATCTCACTTTGCAATTACATAAGAGTTAAATTGGAAAGTTCTTTCTTAGGATTCTTCCTCCTTTTTCTTTTGTTAATTTACCATTTCTGATACTAATGGTTCCATTTACAATTACATATTCAATACCTTCAGGGCTGTTTCTTGGTTCTTGATAAGTTGCTCTATCTATGATTTTATTAGGGTCAAAAATAACGATATCGGCCCAAAAGCCCTCTCTAAGCAATCCTCTGTCTTTTATTCCAAGTTTTTGTGCAGGCAGAGACGACATCTTTCTAATTGCATCTTCAATACTTATTATTTTCTCATTTCTAGCATATATTCCAATAACTCTTGGAAAAGTGCCGTAAGATCTTGGATGAGGTATTCCAACACCTTCATCAATTCCATCAGTTCCTATCATGGTATACGGATGGCTAATTGCTTTCTTTACATCTTCTTCATCCATCATAAAAATGATTATTTGTGCATTATTTCCATCTTTTGAAATAATGTCGAACAAGATGTTGAAAGGATCCTTTTTATATGTTTCTGATATTTTTGAAATTGTATTACCAATAAGTTCAGGATGATCAATAGAGTATGATAATATGATGTTTTCCCATCCTGCTTGCTTAATGAGATTTTGCCAGTCGGTTCTTTCCTCAATAAATCTTTTTATCTTGATTCTCATTTTAGGATCTTTGCATCTTTCTTTTAATTTTTTTTCTCCGCCTTCGTGAGTAAAAGGTGGTAACAAGGCGGATAAATAAGTACTGCCAGCAGTATATGGGTAAGAATCCATTGTGATATCAATACCCTGAGCTCGTGCTTCTTCTATAATTCTTAGAGTGTCCTCAAGTTTTCCCCAATTAGATTTGCCACAAATTTTGTAGTGAGATATTTCAACTGGTACTTTAGCCTCCCTTCCAATTTTTATGACTTCTTGGACAGCCTCAGATAAGTAGTCTCCTTCATCTCGCATATGAGTAGCATAAATCCCGCCATAACGTGCTACGACCTTTGAAAGCTCTATTAATTCTTCAGTTTTTGCGTAAACTCCTGGAGGATATATTAAACCAGTTGATATCCCAAATGCTCCTTCCTTCATTGATTGAGCTAATAAGTTTTTCATTTTATTTAGTTCTTCTTTTGTCGGTACTCTATTTTTCATACCCATTACTGCAATTCTTAACGTTCCATGACCGATTAGTCCTATGAAATTTGTTCCAAGATGTCCAAGCCTTTCAATTCTATCTAAATATGTGCTATAATGATTCCAATCAAGTTTTACATATTTTGCACTGCTAAACAGGTATGGCTTAAGTAAGTTACTAGTCTTATTATCTATTGGAGCAGCGCTAATTCCACAATTTCCGCTTACAATTGTTGTAATCCCTTGCTGAAGTTTTGGTTTGTTATAGGTATCTAAAAAAAATATTAAATCATCGTGGGCATGCATGTCTATAAATCCTGGTGCTACAATTAGGCCTTCTGCGTCTATAATTCTTTTTGCTTTTGCGCTTGCTCTGCCAATTTTTGTAATCTTTTCATTTTTAATTCCAATATTGCCTCTAAACCAGGGGTTTCCAGTCCCGTCGACAATCATTCCATTCTTAATTAACAAATCAAATGTCATTTAATATCACCTCTTTTTGAGTCAGATTTTGTAAGAGCTATATACTTTTTGGCTCTGATATTTATTTTCCAAACTTAAGGTAGGTTTAATCATACGAATTGAGACTTACGCATTTTTATTAGCATATTATCAGATTTAATTATGTCCATGTTGTAGTTGCTTTTTTAACTTTTCCATTTACTGCATCATTAATTGCTCGTTCAATAATACCGGCTCCTACTTCTGCGAGATCTTCAGATATCACTAGTGGAGGAACAATTCTTATACAATTACTGTAAAAACCAATAGAAGGAAGTATTAAACCTAACTCAAAAGCTCTCCAGCAAATTTTGCCTGTTAGATCAGGATCAGGCAACTTTGTTCTGCGGTCCCTAACTATATCAAGTGCTATCATAAGACCTTTACCCCTAACATCCCCGATGATTGGATACTTATTCTGCATCTCATAAAATCTTTTCATTAAATGCTCTCCAATTTTGGAGGATTTATTTAAAAGATCCTCTTTTTCTATAATTTCGATTGTTGCAAGCGCAGCTGCAGAAGCAACTGGATTTGCAGCAGATGTAAAAATTAAAGTTCCAGGTGGGGGGTCTTGGAGTTCTTCTCTATATACAACTGCACTTAACCCCATGCCAGATGCCAAACCTTTACCAAGCATCATTAAATCAGGTTCCACTCCAAAATGCTCGATACCAAACCATTTACCTGTTCTCCCTATACCATTTTGTACCTCATCTACACCTAGTAAAATGCCATATTTCTCGCATAATTTCTTTAATTCTATAAAGAAGTTCGCCGGCGGAATTATAGTTCCAGCATCACCTTGAATCGGTTCAGCAAGGATCATTGCAATATCATCCTTTGGTATAACATGACCTATTATATATTTTTCGATATAGTTAATTGAAGCCTCTGTAAGTTTCCCAGGTTTTTCATAACCATCTATATTCCAGGGGTTACGATAAGGGTCAGGATAGGGGACTGCTAAAATATTTGGAACAAGTGGCCCTAAGTCTTTCTTCAATGAACCTTGAAACTGAGTTAACGAGGTAGAGCCGTAAGTTTGTCCATGATATGCACCAATAAATGTAATTATCCAGCTTTTCTTGGTTGCGTATCTTGCAATTTTTAGAGCCATATCTCCAGAATCAGAGCCACTTAATCCGAAAGCTATTTTTTTATTTTGTTTCCCTGGTGACATTTCGGCAAGTCTTTGTGCTAAGGTTATTGCTTGGGTGTTATATGTATAACCTAACATTGAATGCTGGATTTTTGATACTTGATCTTGTACTGCTTTTACAAGTATTGGGTGGGAGTATCCGGTTACTGCGGCTCCTGCACCAGATAAGAAATCTATAAAGACGTTGCCATCAACATCAGTAATGGTTGAGCCCTTACCGTATTCTGGTACGATAGGTAGAAGTTTTACACCAGAACCAGAAGAAATATATTTTTGGTCTAATTTCAAGTAATTGTTAGCCTTTGGGCCAGGCGGAGTAATTTTAATATATGGAGCTTTCATAATTTTTCCTCCTTGCAAGATTATCTTGCCCAAGCAAAAGTTGGTTTAGTTCTGCTGTAAATTGCAGTAACCTTGCCGTTATTATGCCATGACCATAATTGATTCCCGTAGTCATAATGCCACCATTCGTCAGTATAATTTGTGAAACCTGCATTAGTCATAACGTGAAACAGCAATCTTCTATTTTTCAGGATTTCGAGCTCTATTTCAGGGAGATTTACCTCTTTTTCAAACTTCTCCTCATAATATCTTGTAGAAGTCCTGTCAGTCATTTCGTCAAAATATGTGCCCATTTTCAACCAAACACCTCTATCGTTAGCAATTGTTAAATCAATTGATCCACCTGTATTGTGAGGAGAAGGTTTTTTGTTGTCGTAAGAAGGAAGCGCCACAAATTTTAGAGCCATCTCTGTTAATTGTTCATCACTTGCATCAGGATTTTCTTTTTTAAGTCTTCCTTTAAAGGTGTCAAAAAGAGACTGTTGAACTTCTACTGGCCTCCAAGCATCTAGAATAACAAATTTATATCCTTTAGGCAGCATATTCGAAGCCTTTACCAATCTTTCGTATAACCCTAACCTTGAATAGCAGACAGGTAGTGAACCAAGAAGTCCTTGAATAAAATATTCTGGATGATTTATAATCCTTTCAGGATAGATATCGACAGGTACCAATGGCTCATCTGATTCCTCAATCGGCATTTTCCTTATTTCTTTCCAATTTTGTTCCTTCAACTTAGGAATTGGCGTTTCCCGGAAACGTACAAAAAAATCCATTACATTCCAGCTTTGTTCGTCCATAAAGAAATTTTCAAGCATTTTTGCCTCCTTACTGCATTATTATAGTTTTTAAAATTTATTATTCAAATTTCTTCATAAGTGTCGGGTAAGTCATTTTCGAATAAAATTGAATCGCCCGGCTTTAAAAATGACTTTAAAACTTCAGTAGTTTCCCCTAAATTTGCATTTATAAATATTTTATCTTGGGGGAAGTTTTCTTGTAACAGGCCTTCATAAATTGGCTTTGTTCTTTCTTTTCCAACCAAAAAGACATAATCTACCCTTTTAGCAAAATATTGACCAATTTTTTTATTCTCTTCGTATTCTAATTTGCCTAGCTCAACAAGACCTGGCGTTACTAATATTTTTCTTCCATTAGTAAATTTAGAAAGAACGTCAGCCGCCATTCTTGCTCCAACTGGATTGGAATTATAGGCATCATCAATAATAAGAATGCCTGTTCCGTTGTCAATTAGTTCAAGCCTGTGAGGTGGAGAATGTAAGTTTTCAATAGCCTTTGAAATTTCCTCGATGGAAAAGCCTAACACATCTGCAACTGATGAGGCTAGTATAATGTTTCTAACATTCTCTTTGCCCAAGATTTTTGTAGTACAGAGTACTTTTTCTCCATTCTTTTTGCATAAATAAAATTTGGTTCCTTTGGGAGAAGTTTTAACTTGCTTTGCATAAAAATCAGAAATAGTATCTATAGAGCATTTTTTCACTTTTGAATTTTTGCTTTCAATTTGTGATATGATATCAATGTCTGCGTTTACGACAATAGCTTCGCACTTTTCAGATTCTATAGATTTTTTAACAAAATATCCTATTGCGTCTTTTATTTTTTCTTCTGTCCCAAACTCTTCGAGATGTTGTATACCCACAGAGGTAACAACAGATACATTGGGATTAATTAAGTTAAGAAGTCTCTTAAACCCTCCCTTTTCGTTTTCAGCAAGCTCAACAACAAAAATTTTGTGTTCTGAATTAAGATTCAATCGAATTACTTTGGTGATACCCATTGCAGTGTTATAGCTTTCAGGCGTCATTAGTACGTTGTATTTTGATTGCAAAATCTGAGCAATAAAGTATTTTGTGCTTGTTTTGCCATAGCTTCCTGTAATAGCTACTATAAATGGATTTAAAGACCCTAATTTTCTTTTAGCATCTTCAAAATAGAAATTGTTTATTGGCTCTTCGATTGGGAGCATTGCTAGATTTATAAACATTGTGATAAAAGGTAAGAGTAAAATCAATAAGCATGGCAAAACCCATGAAAAATTTTGGTAAGAATAGAAGCCTTTAGTGAGTACAAAATAGAAACCTAATAAAAAAATAGTGTTTGCTAAGAATAACCTTATTAATCTCTTTGTAAAAACAAGCTTCTTTTTGGCATATTTTTGCCTTTTAAAACCTAAAGAAAGGTTATATACAAATGTTATGCCTGCTATCAAAATAAAAATAATTTGAGTTAGCAAAGTATATTTAGTTTCGTCTTTCCAAATTACAAAGAAGACAATGTTTAGTACAATTAGAAGAACAAGAGCGGAATCTTCCAGAAATACCTTCTTCCAATTTTTGAATAGCCATAAGTAAAATTTTTTTGTGTAGTATTCTTCAATTTGAAGAATTTGTAAAAACCAGAGAAGTTTTAAGAAAACTATACTACCTAAAAGTATGGTGTACAATATCAAAAAGATACTACTTACAACGCTTTTTATAAGCATCGTTTAGAAACTTAGATAAAACAGCATAAACTTTAGGTAAGTTATCCAAGTAGGGAAAATGCCCTGCATTTGGTATTATTTCAAGTTGAGAATTTCTTACAAGCTGTTTAATGTATCTGGCATGACTTAAGGGCAGTACATCGTCTTTTTCGCCCCAAATTATAAGAGTAGGAACATCTATCTGGGTAAGTAAATTGGATAAATCCTCATTAATAACCTTTACAAGAATTTCTCTCATAATGCCGTTTTGTTTTCGATAGTCGTATGAGCCAAAATGTCTTTTTAATGTTTCCAATATTTTGTATTGTAATTTACCCTTGAAAATTAATTTTATTGTCTTCTTAAGCAATTTAAAAAGTCTTTCGCTCAAAAGTTGAGTTATTTCTTTTTCACTTTTTATTCCTCCACTGTCTATTAAAACAAGACTGCATAGGTCTAAAGGTTTCTCAGAAGCAATTCTTATTGCAATCCGCCCACCAAATGAATGGCCAATGATAGAGTAGTTATGAACTTCAATAAAATTTATGAATTTTTGAACTATTATTTTGTATTTATCTCCCCCAATAGCACTTGTTGGCTTAGAGCTTTTACCAAAGCCTGGAAGGTCTAATGTAAAAACTTTAAAATCTTTCTTTAAAATATTTGCAAGAGGAAATAAGCTACCAGAATTTCCGCCCCATCCATGCAATAAAATAAGTGGGGAACCCTCTCCTTGAATATCATAATATAATTTGAAGTCATCAATATCTTTATACACGATCTTATAATTTATTACTGTTTCTATTACTTCTAAAATCCTGCAAGAGAACTTTCGTATCAATTGAAGTTATATTTCTCTTACTATCCTCAAAGGACTCTAATGCTAGGTTTATTAGATTATCAATTAACTTCGTAAAAGAAATGCCCGAAGCTTCCCAAAGATAATAAGAAATAGCACCAGGCATTGTGTTAATCTCGTTTATATAAATTTTGTTTGTTTTTGGATCGAGAAGAAAGTCTATTCTTGCAATACCTCTGCAATCAACTACCTTGAAAGCCTCTACTGCAAGAGTTTGTATATTTTTGGCAACAGAAGCTGAAAGAGCTGCTGGTATAATGTGACCTCCCCTTTTTGAGGAAGTTTTACTTTTTTGCCCAGAAATATATTTAGAGTCATAATCTAAAAATGATTTCCATGTCATAACTTCTTCACAAGTAGAAGCAATTGGCTCATTATTTCCAAGAACGGCACAATTAATTTCTTTAGCACTCTCTACAGATTCCTCAATAATGATTCTACTATCATAAAATTTTGCGATTTCGATTGTTTCTGTTAGTTTATCCTTATTCTCTGCTTTATTTATTCCTACACTTGAACCAAGATTTGCAGGTTTTACAAACATAGGGTATTTAAGCATACTTTCAACTTTAGTAATACAAGAAGCAGGGTCTGTCTCCCATTCTTTTCGTTTAATCCAAGTGTAATTTACTATGGGTAAATTATTAGATTTAAAAACATCTTTCATTAAGATTTTGTCCATACCTATGGCCGAAGATGTAACCCCTGCCCCCACATATGGTATATTTAGCATTTCAAATAATCCTTGTATTTTTCCGTCTTCGCCAAATGTTCCGTGAATTACTGGAAATGCAATATCAATCTCTATTTTGTCAGTTTTTAGAAAGCTACTTTTTGTTTCTAAAAATAAACTATTTTTAGAAACAAATTTTAAATTAACTATTTTAGATGTTTTTAGTGAAATTAAATCCAAATTCTTGAAATTATTTATATCAAGTAAATAAGTGCCCGTGAACCATTCTCCTGCTTTACTTATATATATCGGGACAACATTGTACTTGTACTTATCTATTGCATCCATAACTTGATGTCCCGTTATTATAGATATTTCATGTTCAACAGATCGCGAACCAAAGATTACACCAATAGTCTTTTTTTTCATATTTTTCCTCGTGTTAATTATCATGCTTTCCCTTCTTCTAAGATAATTGAATTCTCAATAAATCTAACAATTTATAATGTTGACTAATAATATTTTAATCATTATCATTTATATCTTCCAGTATATATTGGGTTGTATAACGGATCTAAGAGTACATCTACAGCTTCTAGAAATTCATACATATCTGTTGCATTAATAAATGCCCTGTGCAGCAAGCGAAATATAAAGTTCAATAATTCAGGCGCACCCTCCTCAAGCCTTTCTATTCCAATATCATACGATTTCTCTTTACCAAGTTGAAATACAAGATGTTTTGTATTTTCATCATACCACCATCCATGCTCTTTGGGATGCGAAAGTTCCTCGCGTTTTTTTTGCATTTCTTCAAACACTTTTGAAACTTTTGCAAAAGAATCACCTTCGTACTTTCTTAATTTATCCGACACTTTTTACCTCCTTGCAAAATATTTCTTGCTTTAATTATATCTAAGATAAGCTATTTTCGAAATATTACGAATTGTCTCACCAAAGATACTACGATCTGCGTCAAGAGGGTAAACATAGATTTTTGTTATCTATGTAAAGAGATTTGTATTTTGACTTATTTACATAGATTTGATGGGCTATTATAAGAATTTTTTTCATACAAGCTATCAATGCAACTTTAGGTTTCTTAATCCTCTGTAACCTGCAATCTTTCTCAGCAAGTTATAATCATGAAAGAATCCATTCTGCTATAGGCTACAGAACTCCACGGGAACGCCATGAAAAGTATATGAAAAATTCACTAAGAGTATTGACACACTAATTTAGGTGATTATACTAATGAAAAGTGTAAAGCTGCATAATATAAAATTTAAGAATACCTAACTTGAGCGATTCTCAAAATATTCCTCATATTTTTCTTGCAAGAAATGCTGATGTAATATATAATTGTGGCATGTATAAAAATAAAAAGGTGCTTCACCTATTGGGTGAAGCACAATATTACGAGGTGACAGTATGATAACCAAAAATGATAAAAAATCCAAACAACAGGAAAACACGTATGAGATACAGATAGACAGTATTGAGAAAACATCAGATACACTATCAGGTAGAGCAGGCCTTGCACTGTTCACAAGGTACCTTTCAAAGGTAAGGATATACTCTTTAGTAGAGAAATACTTTGGGAGTATGAGAAAAAGCAGGAAAGGAATACCTATTAAAAATGTATTCAAGCAGTTATTCTGTTCCTTTACAGATGGCACTTCATTCCATTTAACCCATTTTGATGACATGGCGAAGGACAAAGGATACGTAGAAACAATAGAGAATACTGAAAGAGCAATGCTTTCGTCCCATAGTGCAAAGAGGTTTTTCAAGTCATTTTCTCCTGCAAGATTATGGAAGTTTAGAACACTTCTTCAAGACCTGTTCATATGGAGATTAGGGAAAGAGTTGCCTGATATTGTTATCCTTGGCATAGACACCATGGTAATGGATAATAACAGTGCAAAGATAAGAGAAGGCGTCTCGCCAACATACAAAAGAGTAAAAGGCTTTCAGCCTCTACAGATCTATTGGAATGGATATCTAATTGATGCTGTCATAAGGGGAGGAAAGAACCATAGCAACCATTCTGATACAGTGGTAGAAGCTCTTACTCATATCATAAAAAGGATAAGAAAGGAATACAGGAAGGATGTTCCTATCCTTGTCCTTGCTGACGCAGGTTTCTACGATGAAGATAACTTTGAAGCATTGGAAAAACTTAACGTAGCATACATCTGTGGAGGAAGAGTGTATGACGACATAAGGATATCAATTGAAAGTATTGGAAAATTCAATAACTATATTGGAAAAGGAAACATATGGGAGTTTGTAGACTTCGTTGATAAAAGAAATAAGTGGGGTAAAGGAAGACGTGCTATCTACCTCAAACCTTTTGTAAACGATGAAGGAGAAACAGTGCTTCCCAATGTATCGGAGGATAACGAGAGAATAATCTACACGAATCTTGGCATTGACGAAGAACTCGACGAACTGTTCATTAAAGCAGGAAAAGAAAAATACTTTAAAGCAGAAACAATCATTGAATCATACCACAATAGAGGTAATGATGAACTCGTGAACAGGGCATTAAAAGAGTTTGGTACAGAGGAATTTCCTTTCAAAAGATTTCTTCCAAATGCAGCATTCTATTATTCAATAGTCTTATCATTCTTTCTCTATGAGTCATTCAAAAGGGATGTATCAAATGGTGTTATTGATGGAACCTGCTCACAAGGATTGCAGGTTAGAGAGGAGTAAAAGAGCTATCCCACAACATTCAGAAGAATACTCATTGACTTTGCAGGAAAGATTATCCACACAGGGAGAAGGATTATCCTTAAAGTCTCTCAGTATGTCTATGAGAGGTTGAACATCCCATTAATCTGGGAAAGATGCAATAACCCACCTATTATTGCATAGGAAAAGAGCTTCCACTCCTCAACTGAAAGAATCTCAGTAAACAAAAGGGTCAGGGTAACTATGCTCAGAATAGAGGTAAATCCAATAAAAACGCACAAATTACATACTCTTATCTCCAGTTAAGATACTTTAAGCAAGACAAAAGTGAAAAACAGGAAAAATATACTCCAAAAACTTGCAATTTTTTTAAACAGCACTAAAATTTCTTAGGGTGATAAAAAATCGCTCAATTTAGGATAGATATAATTATTGAGTAAGAAAAAATTCACTCTGGAGAATTCAGAGAAAAGGCAAAAAGATAAGGAGGC
>Ga0315282_10012423_pt1 | contig 13033 bp, 4 predicted proteins | sample YL17G07_20_MG_FD_203693 | JGI IMG/M metagenome (GOLD analysis project Ga0315282, IMG submission 203693) | Sediment microbial communities from Yellowstone Lake, YNP, Wyoming, USA - YL17G07_20 | ecosystem: Environmental > Aquatic > Freshwater > Lake > Sediment | place: USA: Wyoming | collected...
AGGTCTTCCGCGATGTGAACGACGCCCTCTACAAGCTCCAGCAGCTTGCCCTAAACCTACGCCTTGAGTCGACATTCCGGTCGAAGCTGGTCACGTCGTCGGACGAGAGCGTGGTCACGGCTACGGCGGATGTCACGGCCGCGCGGGGCAGCCACAGCATCAAGGTGAACGCCATCGCGGACTCGGCCAAGGCTTTCGGCGACGTCGTCACCACGTACCAGCGCACCGACCTCGCTGGTACCGCCGGCGTGGCCCGAGCCGGTGGCACGGCGCACGGCACGACTCAGGGCACGCACACGGTCCGTTTCACAAGCGGCCTGGCGGGGCGTGTAACCGGCTGGGTGGGGAGCGTCGAACTCGACCGCACGCTCGCGTCCTATGGTGTGCAGGTGGCTGACGGCCTCTCGTTCGATGTCGGCGGCCGGACGGTCGCCCTGACGGGCCTCACGAAGGACAGCACGGTCCGCGACCTACTCCAGCATGTGAACCAGGGCGGCACGAACCTGGTGGCCGACATCCAGGACGGTCGGCTCGTCATCACGGGCACAGCCGGCGGGCTCGACTTCTCGGTTCTCGACTCGGGAGGCAACTACACAGACTCCATCGCCGCCAAGCTGCTTGGCGCGACCGACGAGCGGCTCTCGGTCGCGGAGGTCATCGGCTCCCGACAGGTCACTGCGACTCAGACGCTGGCCGGCCTGGGCGTCGTGAGCGCCGGCGGGCTCGACATCATCGTCGACAAGACGCGCACTCATGTGACTCTTGCCCTCGGTGCCGCGAGCACGGTGCAGGACCTGGTCGACAGCATCAACTCGCAGGTGAGCGGCGTGACGGCCCGGATCGCGACCGGCCGCGTGGTGATCGACGCGGACTCGGTCGGCACGCCGCTCCAGATCCTCGACACGAACTACACGGACGACATCGCGGCACAGGTGTTGGGCCTGTCGGGCCGGCAGGACACCCAGGGCGAGCCCGTGAACGCCGCGGCGGTAACCACATCCGCGTCGACCGGGGCTCACATCGTCGGCGGCGTCTCCGGCGTCAGCGCCTTCTCACCGCTGTCAAGCTATGGCGTGACGACGCCGAACGGCATGAAGATCACGATCGAGGGCGGGTCGACCTTCACCTTCACGGGCCTGTCCGGCGCTTCGACGGTTGGAGACCTCGTCCGCGCGATCAACTCCGCGGCCCCCGGGGTGCGGGCCCAGGTTCTTGGCGGTCGTCTGGTGCTCTACGCCGCTGATGGCGGCCGGAACTTCACAGTCCAGGACGTTGACGAGACGGAGAACGGCATTGCCGGCAGGCTCCTGGGCCTGTCATCTCCCGGGGGCGCACCCGCGCAGATAGCGCAGAGCACCGCCGGCTCCGTGTTCGGAGCCGCGGGGGTGTTCGAGGCGTCCGCCGGGCAGAACGGGATGCTCGTGGGCCGGGTTCCTACCGCCGGCGCCGTCGTGGGCGCCAACCAGCTCTCGTTCTACGGCCTCGCGGACCCCGACGTGGCGGGCTTCTCCGTCCGCGTGGGCACGACGACCACCAACGTGGGCATGACTTCGGCGACACAGACGGTGGACGACCTTGTGCAGGCCATCGACGCCGTCGGCGGGGTCAGGGCGTACATCATGGACGGGCGCCTCGTCGTCGAGTCCGAGGAAGGGAACTCGGACTTCACGGTGTCGGACCAGAACTACACGACCGACATCGCGCGGGTGATGCTCGGCATCACCGCGGAGCGAGGGTCCGTGGCTGAGATCGCCGGCGCCACGTCCGGTCTGGCCGCCGGGACCCAGCTCTCGGCGCTCGGGATCACCGACGCCAGCGGCCTCGCGTTCACGATTAACGGCCAGACGACCTCGGTGGGGAACCTGACGACAGCCAGCACGGTCCAGGACCTGATCGATCAGATCAACAACACCCCGGGGCTGCGCGCCGAGCTCACCGACGACGGCAGACTGGCGGTCCGCTCCACCTACGCTCACGTGAACTTCACGATGAGCGACTCCAGTTACGCCGGAACCATCGGAGGCAACGTCTTCGGCCTGACACGAGCGCAGAGCACCATCGACCCTTCGACCAGCAACGCCACGGTGAACGGCGCGGCAACCGGAGCGGCCATCCTCGGGCCAAGCCTGACGGGCGGTCTCACGGATGCCCTCAGCACCTTCGCCGTAACCGCGGTGAACGGCGAGTTCGGGATCGTCTACCGGGGCCAGGAGCTAAAGGTCTCCTTCTCCGCTACTGACACGCTCGGCGATCTCATCGACAGGATCAACGCTCTGGACGGCGTGCGCGCCGACTTCGTTACCGGGCGACTGCTCATCGCCGGCGAGGACGCGCGCGAGGACTTCACGGTCAGCGCGACCCGCACCACGTACAATGCCGGCAACGGCTTCCGCGAGCTGCTCGGCATGCAGCAGCAGACATCCACAACGGACGCTTCGAGCGGCAACAACATCGTTACGGCGGCGTCCACCGGTGAGTACACCGCGAGCGACCTCGTCCTGCCGCTGGCGGGCGGCTACCCCGAGTTCCATGCCGAGGTCGGCCGCGAGGGCCACGTGCTCTCAACTCTCTTCCAGGGAGGCTATCTTCAGGGTACCGGCTACAACCAGTCGTTCAAGACGGGCACAACGAACCTCTTCACCACCGCCGAGCTGGTCGCGGGCGTGGCCACCGCTTCCGCGGTCGAGGGCGAGCGGAACGCCGGGCAGCGGGCCACCTTTTCGCTGACCCCTGAGGGGAGCCCGGCCGGTTCGGCTCTCAGCCTCACGGCTAACGCCGTCTTTGAGGGCGCCAGGGCGGCCACGTACTATGTGCACTTTGTCGACTCGACACACTACGTGCTCGAGGATGCCAATGGCACGGCGCTGGGCGACGCGGTCCTCGATGGCGACAAGTTCACGTCCTTCTCAGACTCCCCACTCGCCGGCAGCTCGCTGACCTTTAAGTCCGAGGGCGCGCCACACGCGCCCCCAACGACGGGCGACCGCTGGAGCTTCACCCTCGGGGTCGACGTCACCAAGACCCTCGACACTGCCGGGTTCGCCACGAAGGCGTCTACCAGCACGAATGGCACGTTCACTATCAACGGTGTGGCGATCACGATCAACGACTACACGCAGGAGACAGTGGAGAGCGTGCTCGCGAAGATCAACTCGGCCGGCGCGGGCGTGGTCGCAACGTACGACGCGGTCGCGGACCAGTTCCTCATCAGCTCGATAGAGCTGGGCGTGTCGAGCCGGATAGCGATGGGCTCGATGAACGACTCCAGCGACTTCCTCAGGATTGCCCGGATCGACCTCGGCGACGCCGCGTCGGGCGGAGGAGGAAGCCAACGCGTGGGCGTGGACAACGGCACCGTCGTCGCCGAGACGGTCCTCTCGCGCGCGGGGCTGTCCACCCAGATAACGCAGGGGACCTTCACCATCAATGGCGTGAAGCTCTACGTGAACCCGACCAAAGACACGATGCAGGACATCATCGACCGCATCAACGGGTCGGCCGCCCACGTGAAGGCGACCTACGACGCAGTCAACGACCGGCTGATCATCGAGAATGACCCCGAGAACCGCGCCACCACGTCCAACACCATGAAGGTGCGCGTGGGAGGCTTCACCGACACGTCGAACTTCCTACGGGCCATCAACCTGATCGACTCGACCGAGACCGGCGGCGAGATACAGGTCGGCAGCGCCGGCACCGACGCCAGCTTCGTGGTCGACGGCATCAGCTACACCAGAACCAAGAACACTGTCAGCGACGTCATCACCGGCGTCATGCTCACCCTCAGAGGCACGAGCGGTGGCACCGTATCGCTCGGCATCGAGATCGACACCGATCGCGGGCTCAACGCCATCGCGAACTGGATCGCGGAGTGGAACAAGACGGTCGACTCACTGAACCCGACCGTCCTGACGGACGAGCAGAAGAAGTACCTCCCGGACCTAACGGACGATGAGCGCGCCAACATGACCTACACCCAGCTTGAGGAGTACGACGCGCTCCACAAGCTGTACAACACGCAGGAGGTCGTCCGCACCGACACCACGATCCGCCGGCTGTACAACTCGCTCAGGCAGGGAACCACGGACCCGGTCAAGGGCCTGCCGGACGCGTACAACGAGCTCGGGGATCTGAAGATCGAGCCCTACACGCCCCTCGGGGCGCTGGTCCCAAAGGGCCACCTGGTGATCGACTCCAGTGACAAGGACACGGTGCTGGCGAAGCTCAAGGACAGCTACGCGCTCATCACCGCACTCCAACAGAGCGAGGAGGACATACAGAAGCTCTTCGCATCGAAGGCCTACGCCGGCTCGGGGGCGTCCGTCTCAGCCGGGTACTCGGTGCCGTCTACCGGGCTCGCGATGCCTAGCGCCGGGGGGAGCCTCAAGTTCCGCGTCGGCAACGGGACGCAGTGGTCATCGGTCATCACGCTCGAGGAGGGCAAGACGTACACTCGCGACCAGATTCGGGCCATCATGGACCAGGCCGGGCTCAACGTGGGGACCAGCGACAAGTTCACGGACAAGGGCGGCGTCCGCGCCAACTTCAACAGCGGCGGCGCCGTCACGTTCTCGCTCGTCGACACGGCGACGTCCTCCTCGGTCTGGTTCGAGGACCTGTCGGAAGGCGCGAACAACCTGTCGGCGATCCTCGGAATCAGCATCTCGACGGCCGGCAACGGCCTTGCGGAAGCGATGTACCAGGCGATCAGGACCTCTACCGGCAGCGACGGAGTGCTCGGCTCAAGGACGAAGGCCGGAGGGAGCTTGGACACGCAGATCCAGTCGCTGGATGATCGGCTCTCGGACTGGGAACGCCGGGTGACCGCCAAGGAGAAGGCGCTCAACGACCAGTGGACGCAGTTCGAGACGGAGCTGTCGAAGATCCAGCAGATGGGCACCACGATCGAGCAGCTCGCCGCCGTGTTACCTGACTACAGCGGCTGAAACTCCTAGGCCTTGAGTTGCCGCTAGGAGCCGCTAAAGCTCGGCGCCCCGCGCGCCGACAACTACGATGGACTGTCCTATCTCGCGCGTTCGGTGGGTGCCTGCCGGCCCCCACGACACGGATGATGCGAACGCGCAGGGCGCCAGGAGGGTGCCGGAATGGGTGCCAAGAGGGCATACGCGCGTTATCGCCAGGCCACTGTCGAGACGGCGTCGCCGGGCAAGCTTGTTATCATGCTGTACGACGGTGCGATCAGGTTCGCCGGCGAGGCCGTGGACCACATTGAGGCCGGCCGGCCTAAGGAAGCGCACTTCGCCATCGTCCGCACCGAGGACATCATCGGCGAGCTTATGTCATCCCTCGACATGGATCAGGGCGGCCAGATCGCGAAGAACCTCCTCGCGCTCTACGAGTTCATGTACGTCCGACTTGTCGAAGCCAACATCCACAAGGACGCGCAGCGTGTCGGCGAGGTGGTCAGCCTCCTCAGCGACCTTCGGGAGGCATGGGTGCAGGCCGTTGAGATCCACGCTCGCGACCAGCTTGGGTCGCGCCAGGACAAGCTGACGGTCAGCGATGAGGCCGTCGCGGCGAGCACTACGAGCGACGTACCCGAGGTGACAAGGAAGACGTACAGCCGTGCGTCCGGCAGCGGCCCACAGGGCGGGCTGTCGATCGTGCGGTGACCTTCGCACCGGCTGCCCTAGACAGCGGGCCTCAACCCCGCCGGCCACTATGGGCCAAAGCCCATCGTCTGTGCGGAATCGTTGTTGACACCCCCCCCCCGAGGTGCACAATACGCTTAGTGTTCTCGCTATCCGTTGGGAGGTAGCTGGATGCCTCGCTCGGTACCGAACGCTCTCCGCGCCCTTCCCCTTATCGTTGCCGCCCTCGTGGCCGCTCCGTCACTCGGACGGAATGCGCCCCCCGTGAGGACGCCGGGCTACTGGAGCCCGGGCAACCTCACCGGCAACCCCTCGTTCGAACTCGGCATCGACATCGACTGCCAGCCCGTCTACTGGCGCCCCGGTGCCGAGTACCCCGGGGCAAAGTACGAGCTCGCGGACGACCACGCGCTGACGGGGACGTACAGCCTCGCGATCCGGGAGAGCGTCGACGCGGGCGGCGGCTACCTGACCGCCGGCTGGAGCGGGCAGCCGTTCCGCGCGATACCCGGCGTGGCGTACAGGTTCGCCGCGAAGGTGGACTCAGGCTCCTGGCCCAGCCCCAGCTTCGCCGTGCTCGCGTGGTACGACGCGTCGGGCACGTGGATCGGCAACACGCGCAACGGGAGCGTCGTCTCCTCGCCCGGCAGGTGGGTCACGATCGCGGCGGCGGACGTCGCCCCACCCGACGCCGCTGCGGGCAGGCCGTATCTGCGGTCGGACGCGAACCCCGGAGTGGCGTACTTCGATGATGTCTCGCTCGAGGTACTGCCGGGGCCCACCGTCGAGCTGCCGCTCGCGAACGGCGACTTCGAGCTCGATGAGCCCGGGAGCTGGTCCGCGCAGGGCGAGCAAGCCGCCTGGGGACGCGACGCAGGGGTTGCGCACGGCGGCGAGGGGTGCCTAGTGTTGCGCGCGGGAGCGGGTACGTCGAGCTGGACTTCGCCTAGGCTGGGCACGGAAGGTCCCGGTGTGGGCAAGTGGCGGGCGATCCTGTGGGTGGACTCGTCTCGCGCGAGCAAGGGCGCGTTCCGGGCGCGGTTGCGTTGGGACGTCATCTCGGGGGACACGACCGACGGGCCCGTGACCGACCTGCCCCTCGGGACGACCCGCTGGACCCGGGTGAGCATCCCGGTCGACCCGCCGGAGGATGCGGCGTACGCGCGGCTCGTGCTGGAGGGCGCCGACCTCGACGGGCCGGTCGCGATGGACGACCTCGGCCTCGAGTTCGACATGCCCGCGCAGCCGAGCGACACGGAGGTCGCCCTGGCCACGGGGCTCGCGTACGAGTCCTGCGTGTCCGCGCCCGACATCTGCGACCAGCGCTTCCTCGCTACGTTCCCCGATGCGGAGGAACGCGCGCGTGTTGCCGATCTAGTCCGCTCTGATGCCGCGGCCGAGCTCGCCCAACAGGAAGTGGCCTACGACCTGTTCAGCATCGAGGCGCTCTACCATGCGGGCAGCTTCGCCAAGGCCGGCGCGCTCGCCGATGCGACGAAGAGTGCGATCAACCCCTCGGACGCGCAGTACGACTTGGCGCAACACTATGAGTACTGGGCGAAGGTGGCGATGGAGAAGTCCGCGCGCGACAAGCATGTCGCCGATCTCGACGCGCGCCTCCAGGCCGCCAGAGATGACTCCGAGCGCAAGACAATCGCGGACGAGTACGCGAAGGCGGGCGCGAACGATAGGGCCGCTCCCGTGTTCGATGGGCTTGCTAAGCGACCGGACGCGGACCTGGCGCGGTACGCGGCATTCAGGTCGGGGATGTGCTACGCCGCGGCGAAGGACCACGCGACCGCGGTGGACCGTCTGCGGGCGTTCCTCGCGGACAACTCATGGACGCGATGGGCGAATGACGCCGCCCTGCAGCTTGGCCGGTCACTCCTCGAGCTCGGCAGGTACGACGAGTGCTTGGACACTACGCGGCCTCTCACTCAGAACACCGACCCCGCGTTGAGGGGCCAAGCGGAGGATGTGGTGCGCGAGTGCTACCTCCGTCGGATCGATGATCCCGCCGTGGCCGCGGAGTACACCCGGCTGTACGGCATGCCGCCACCACGGCTCGCGTACCTGGGCACGGACTCCGAGACGAAAGGCCGCTGGCCGGGCCATTACGGAGACGAGGCGCTCATCATGTGCGCAATGGTGCCGCGGGCGAACACCGGGGGCGGCCGCAGGGTACCGGTCCTGACCGAGAGGGGTCGGGCCGTCGATCCCTCAACGGTGGCGGGAGTCAGACGAGCCCCAGGTCCCACCTGGGACGTAAGCATCGGCACCGGCGACCCGGCCGAGACAGCTCGCTGGTACGTAGCGGACTGGGATGCGTTGGACGAGCGCGCCCTGGTGAACCCGGAGCTGGGCATACCGACACATGCTCGGTGGGATGACCGGGGTGACTCACACCCGTACGACAACGGCGGACCTGACCTAGTGGCGAATGTGGACATCCCCAGGGGGGCGTGGGTGCTGTCGCTCTACTTCCTGGACAGGAAGTACGACCCCGAGGCGCCCTACCCCACGCGACTCCCTGTGACCGTGACGGATGCCCGCACAGGAGCCAATGCGGAGTTCGAGGTAAGTGACTTCGCGGGTGGAGTGTACCACTCGGTCGCGGTCCAAGGGCCGATGAAGGTCGACGTGCGCATCCGGAAGGGCTACAGCCTATGCGCCATCCTCAACGGCCTGTTCCTCGACCCGATCGCGCTGCCGCTGGCGTCCGCGATGCCGGCTCCTGAGCGCCTCAGTTCAGATGTGCGCAAGTCGTGCGACCTGCTCGCATCCGATCCTATCGAGTTCGCGCTCTCTTGGAAGCCGCCGGCCTGCGCCACGCTCGACGACCAGCTCGCCGCTTGGCTCCTAGGGGAGTCGCTGCCCGGTTCGCGAGCCGGAGCCGACCAGCAGATCGCTTCGTGGCTTGCGGCCGCAGCGGAAGCACAGGGCAAGGACGCGGCCCTGCAGCACGTCTGGGCCCTGTTCGACTCCCTAGCGGCAGCGGCCAAGGTCGGGCCGGCGGAGTCGCTCGCCCGTGCGCTTCTTGAGGTGGACTCGGCCCCCGGTCGGCTCATGCAGGCTGCGAAGCCGCTCCGCAAGCGAGAGATTGCGTACGCGGGCACGCTGATCGGTGAGTACGGCGCTTCCGAGGCGGTCGGCCAACAGGAGCTCGTTGCGGCGGGGCGCGAGTGGTTCAACCTCGCCGAGAGCGAACGCGAGGCGTCCGGGTACTGGGACCCCACCGGCTACAAGCTGTCGGAGAGGCTCCTCCGCGCCGCCGAGGTGCGATTCGGGCTCGACGCTCTCGGCGAGGAGGGGCTGTACGCGCTCGCGGAGTCGCGAGTGCGGCAGAACCGGTTCAGCCACGGGTGGGCGGAGGCGGCGGTGGAGCTCGAGCGGTTCTTTGCCAGGTACCCCGACTCGCAGCACATGGATCGGGTGCTGTGGGACTTGGCTACCTGCTATGACATCCTCAGCCAAGTCGAGCCGCACGACCTGCCGTCGCCGTCGCTCACCCGGCTGGCGCAGGTGATCGACGAGACGCTCGCGAGGCACAAGCCCGACTACCTCATGGCCGATGCGGTTCTCAGGATCGTCAGATCGCACGAGTACCGCCAGGAGTACGAGGACGCACTGAAGTGGGCCGAGCGGGCGCGCGGGCTCGGCAACGACAGTATCGCGCGCGAGGCCGCTCAGCTCATTGAGCGGATCAAGGCGAAGCTGCCCGAAGGGCAGAAGGGGGACTAACGAATGTGGAGGGCTCTTTCTCCTGCGACCGTGGTGGTATCCCTCGTCCTCATCGGCTCTGCGGCCTATGCTCAGCGGACCAATCAGCCGAGCCCGGTGGTGAATGCCAAGAGCTACAGCTTCTGCACCATCGATTCGCTTCCGCCGCCACCGCCACCGCCGCAGCCACTGCCGAAGGAGTGGACCGTCGGGGATGCAATCACCGGCAGTGTGACCCCGAGCGGCGTGGTCTTGGCTGTCACGCTCGACCCCGAGGACCCCGACTCCGCGACGTTCGCCGCCGTCGCGAGCGACATGGACCACTGGGTGAAGCTGGATTCGATCACCCACGAGGTACGCGAGCAGGGGGATGAGCCGGACCAGATGAAGGCCACTGTGGACTGGGGGTGCGAGGGCGGACACTTCGCCCCCCCCGCCGACGGGTACTCCGCCACCTGGGTGACCCCTGACACTGGCGACTTCTACCGGGTGTGGGCGGGGGTCAATGACGTGCCGCTGGAGCCGGGGCCGGGTGAGACCGGGTCCCGTGATGACGACGCGCGCGCGCTGCAGCCTGACGTGCCGCCAGCTGCCGTCGAAGCCACCAACCTGGCCGCCGCAACGTCAGGCGAGTTCCATGGACACTTCCCCCCGTTCGATGTGCCCGACATCGCGTGGGGCGAGGAGTACTGGAGCCAGTACAGCGACCGGGACCTGGGGGTAACCACCCCAAGCTCACCTCGTACCTACGACGTGCTGGGGTTCCTCAAGCGGACCGAGATCCGGGCAACCATCGTCCCTCACTTGGCCGAGTACCCCTACCCGTTCGGGTGGGTGCAGGAAGTCGGCGGCGCCATGTACATAGACGGGGGCCTGGAGGACAAAGGTCCGTATGGCGGCGCATGGGTGAAGCAGAAATGGACGGCGGACCCTGGGGCGCCTGAGTTGGATGACTGCAGTCCCGACGGATCGGACGAGATCCAGACGTTGGACACCCCGGGGTGGCCAGTGCCGGGGGTGCCCGAGGCGTGGTCTACGGGGTACGACGATGACCTCGACCATACGCTTCACATGGTTGGCCTGCTTCCTGACTTCGGCGGCGTATGTGAGTTCCGCGACAAGGTGACCTTTCACGGGCACAGGATCAGCGCGAACTGGAGTGATACTGCCCTATGGACGCGGGAGGTCCGGCTGTACGCCAACAACACGACGGGCCGCAAGTGGGTGCCCGCAGCCAACAACTAGGTCGCAGCGCGCGTGAGCGAGTGGGGCCTGCAGCCATCGTGGCCTGGTCTGTCCTCGCCTGCATGCAGGCCGCGTCCCAGCCCGACCACGACCGGTGGTTCGGCGTGCATGCCTGGGAGGCGGCCCAACTCGAGAGCCCAGCGCTTCGCGACACTCCTGTTGCCGACGCGTTGCACCTGAGGCGCTCACTTCATGCCGATCTGTTGATCGCAATGCGCTCCGACCGACTCACTGACGGAGGGACCAGGGAGGCGCTTCGTCTGCTGGCCGTCCTGCGCGCGTCAGACCGCACGTCGGCACGACTCGTGCTGAACCACAAGGAGCTGGCGTGGCCAAGGCCCTCCATTACGATGCCGGGCCGCGCCCGTGACGACATGTTCCAGTGGCACCCGGCTCGCGGTGCGGCGCACTGGATGGAGCTCCCCATGGCTGGCGTCGTGCTCGCGGAGCATCAGTTGGGCGACCCCGGGGACACGGACGGCTACCTGATGTCCTCCGCTGCAGGGCCTTGTGCGTCGGCCATGGCCCGCGATGCTTGGGGCCCGACAGAGAGCGCGATTTGCTCCGCCCCGGAAGCCCCGTGGGACTGGGGAGGGTACTGGGTCCTACAGTCGGACCACTACCGGCTTCCAGCCACCCCGGAACTCCACGCCAGTGGTGATCTGGTGGCGCTGCTCAACTCGGAGGAGGCGTCCGTGCGCCTGTCGCCTGCGAGCAGCCTGATCAGGGCGCAACGAGAGGCGGAGCAGTGGGTGGCTCAAGCCTTCGCCAACGAGGATCCAGGTAGCCCGGCTGCAGACCTGCGCCACAAGCCCGGTCGTGATGCCGAGTCGTTCGGCGACTACTGCTTTTTCGTGGACGGCTGGCCACCGGACCGAGACGCGCCCGGGGGTCTGGCGCCGGACACGCGCCTCGGGTGTATCGTCGCGCTTGCCGAGATGCGGTCGCCGAACGCGAGTCTCGTCCGCACCCTCGCCGACAACCTGGCGTGTGCACCGGAGGAGTGGCCGCACCGGGTGTCGCCCGCGGGGTTTGCTCTGGCACGCATAGGCCTGAGGGCCATCCCGGCCCTCGAATGGCCGCGCGTGCACGAGACGAGCGTGGAGCGCGAGCGCAGGCTGGACGTGATCGGCCTGATGCTGGGCCGCTATGCACGCGTGGTCTTCCAGCGTGAGAGGCTTCGCGGTACTAGGCTCTGGCCCGGCATCGACGATGACATCGCGTACCTCGAACGCGAATACGCCGGCGCGAAGGGGATCTACGAGTACATCCCCGACGAGCCGCCGAGGGCGGAGTGAGGGGGAGCGTATGGTCCTGTGGCAGCTTGCGCTGATGGTACTGGCCGCGTCGCCGGGTCAGCCGATGGAGGACCCCTGGCTTTCCGCCCACGCGTGGGAGGCGGTCGACCCGGCCGCCTCCCCGCTCGCGGGTAGCCCGGTCGCGGACCTGCTGATCTACAGACGCCACCTGCACGCAGAGGTCCTCGAGCTGCTGAAGGACGAGCAGCTCTCGGACATCGCCAAGGTGGAGTGCTTTCGGATACTGTCCATCTTGCGGGTATGCGACCGAGTATCGCTGGCGCCCACGGTGGCCCTCGCCAATTGGCTGCCCGGCCTCGACACGCCGACGCACGCCGCGCGGATATCGCCCATGCACCAGGACATGGCGCTGGTGTGCCCCGGACACTACGCTCTGCAGTGCATTGACCTCCCGGCGGTGCTCCCGTTGCTGGAGTCCTTCTGGGACGCGGATGATCGTGAACTCGTGGCGCGCCTTCTCGCTATCGCGGCAGGCGGGGCAGCCCCGGCGATGGCGGCGGAAGCCTGGGGGCCTATCGGAGACCCGCAAGTCAACGAAGCTGTGGCGAAGTACTACGGCGACTGGCCGAACCCGGGCTCGATTCAGTACTCGCTGGTGATCGCCGGGGCGGAGCGCACCGACGAGCCGTTGCGGAAGGTCCTCAGCACCGAGGACTTCCCAACGCGTCTTTCCGTGGGCCAGGACCTGATTCGACGGCAGCGGGCTGCGGAGCAGTGGCTCGGGGAGGCACTCGCCGCAGGCAACCCCCATAGCGCGGGCTGGGACGCGCGGAAGGGGAACCCCAAGGGCGTCCCGCACGACCCCGACTACTCGTACATCGCCGAGTCGTGGCCGGCGGGACAGGCGCCGCCGAAGTCACTCACCCCTGAAGAGCGCACGGCCTGCATCCTCGCGGTCGGGGAGATCCGCAGCCGCAACATGACCGTGCTCCAGGTGTTGATGGAGAACCTCACATTCGTTCCAGATTCGTGGCCTTACAGGGTCGGGCCCGCGGGCTTGGTGCTGGCCAGAGCCGGCATGCCCGCTATCTACTCCATGCTGGGCCTGTCGCGTGACACGCCGGAGGTCCGGCGCGCGAAGCTCGACGTGATCGGCCTCATGTTGGGCCGCTTCGCCGCCGAGCCGTTCAAGGGGAT
>Ga0315282_10012424_pt1 | contig 13032 bp, 12 predicted proteins | sample YL17G07_20_MG_FD_203693 | JGI IMG/M metagenome (GOLD analysis project Ga0315282, IMG submission 203693) | Sediment microbial communities from Yellowstone Lake, YNP, Wyoming, USA - YL17G07_20 | ecosystem: Environmental > Aquatic > Freshwater > Lake > Sediment | place: USA: Wyoming | collected...
CGTGGAACGTGACGATGACGCCGGTGATCTCCCCGCGCACGTGCTCATCGCCGATCCAGGCCACTTCCTTCGGACGGAACTTCACCATAGGTACACCCGCGTGCCCCACGGATTCGGCACGCGGGCGCGGAACGCCTCCCCGCGCTAGTCGAGCACGGCCAACTGAACGTGGTGGAACGTCTGGAAGTCCCAGGGGGCGGACTCGGGATAGGTAAGGTAGACCATCGCGTTCAGGGCGTCGCCGTTGGCCGCCGGATCGTAGGTGAAGAGCAAGCGCATCTCGGAGGTGGCGGCGTTGTAGGTGAGCTTGTCGGGGGCGAACTCCTGGTCGTTGACTTTGATGGTGACGTACTTGGGGTCGGCGGAGTGGCCGAGGGTGAGCAGGTAGGTGTGCGACCCGGCGGGGAGCTTGCGGAAGGAGGCGGTGAGGGCGTTGATCCGGTGCCCGCTGGGCACTTCCTGAGTAAGCGTTACATCTTCCTGGCTGTACTCCAGTTCGTACTTGAGCGAGCTGTTGTACAGCACCCCGCACACCACCATGCCCGAGTTCGTGTTGCCGTCGAGCGGATGCTTCGCGTCGAGCACAACGCCCTTGCCGGTGGCATAGGGCTGGGGCGTGGTGACTACCCGCGCGCCCGCGGCGCGGAGGGTGGAGGGAACGGTGACGGTCTCCCGGCGTGCGGCAGAGGAGTTCACTTTGGTGGCGGCAAGGCCGGCGCGAGCCGGACGAAGCTCGGCGACGGAAAGCACCCGGTAGGCACGGGGGGCGGGCTGCGGGGAGGTGGCCGTGATGGGGGGCTGTGCGCGGGGCGCGGCGGCGGGCTTCACGCGCGCGGCCGCAGGTGCGACGGGCGCGGCGGCACCCGTACCCGAGGCAAGACAGGACAGAACGAGACAGACGCTCCAGACTCGCATGGCAGTCTCCTTCCCCCGGTATATGCCGCACCTGCGGCGGCGAGCATCATGGTGGGCGGCGCGGGAGTGGTGATGTGGTATACTCACCGGCGCCAGCGGAAAGGGGCAGGACATGGGCGAGGCCGTGCATATCCAACGGATACCGACCGACGACCTACAAAGGATAAGGGAAGTGGACCGGACGGAACTGATCGCGGCCAAGTACGAGGTGGTGCGCTCCGCCGACGGCCTGTCGCTCTCACTGGTGGAGCGGGCGTGCGACCCGCCGGAGGAGTTCCCGAACTGGGATGAAGAGGGAAGGGTCGGCCGCAGGGAGTGGTGGCAGAGGGAACTGGCCGGCGGAGGGGCGGCGTTCGGCGCGTTTCTGGGCGAGCGGCTGGTAGGGTTCGCGGTGACCGTGACGCCGCGGCGGGCGGCGGAGGTGCTGGGCATATTTGTGGACGCGGGGTTCCGCCGTGGAGGCATCGGGGGGAGATTGCTGGCGGCGGCCGAGGAGTACGCGAAGGACGCCGGCGCGCCGGTCGTGTACCTGCACCCGAATCTGACGGTGGCGGCGGTGGGCTTCTACCGGAAGCACGGGTACGCCCTGACCTGCCTGGTGGAAGAGGGCACGCTGAGCTGCCCGGAGATGGAGACGTGCATCGTGCTGGCGAAGCGGGTGGGAGGCTGAGGCCGCAGACGGGGCCCGGCGTGGGGGATGGCCGGCCTTTTTGAGTGCCTGCACAATTGCATCAGGACTCTGCGCGTTGTTCGCGGAGCAGGTCTGCGAGCGTCCGGAACGCGCTTGTCAGGCGTACCACACGGCTCTCCGGTGCCTCATTCAGAAGCCTGTAGGAAGCGTTGGCCTCTTCAAGAAGCTGCCACTCATGAGACCACCGGGTTCTCGGTTCGGCCCCGAGGACGGAGAGCGCGTGGGGCAGGAAGCGCCGGGTATCGTTGAAGGACTCTTGCAAGGTGTGGCCGCTTCGCTCGTGGCGTTGAATGAAGTAGAGCAAGCTCTGCACGAGTTGCTCGCGATGGGAGAGGTCGGACGCAGGCACGGCTCCTGCGCGGATCTCATACAGCAGGAACTTGGTGAAAGCGCCGCTGGGTTCAATAGTCACGCCCGTGGCTAAGGCGATGTCCCGTGCGGCGACGTACTCGTCGAGGGCCTCCTCTGTGTCGAACAGTCCGAAGCGGTTCAGCCGCTGGCGGTACGGAGCGAACTCCGGTACCGAGAACACCTCTTCGGCAACGTAGGACACGTCGGCCATGCGCTCGGAGAGCTCATATCCGAGAAAGCCCTGGTGCTCTCGAAAGGCCTCCCGAGTCTGCGGATCCAGGGAGGGAAGGTGGCAGTCCGTCTCGCACAGCAGCACCCTCGTCTCAATTCCTACCCGTTGGCAGTGAGCCAGGTACCTCCCCACATACCCCAGGCCCGGACTGGCCTCCACGATCTCCTGGTACGCGTTCCATTCCTCATCGGCTTCCGCATGCAACGCACAGGCGATAGGGTCAGGTTCGGGATCCACGGTGCGTGATCCGAGAGGCCAGGTTGCAGCCCATCCCAGGCCGCGATAGCCAATGCCCTCGGGAATCCAAGGCCCGTCTGAACCCCCAAGCCCCTGTACGATGAAGCCGTTGGGGGTCACTCACGGCCTCCCAAAGTCGCGGATCGCCTTCGCGATCTGCGGGTAGCTGGTGCGCCACACACCGGGGGGGACGTTCTCCGAGATCTGAATCTGGAGGCGACGGGTGTGGCCGGCCTCTTCGAGAATCTCCATGGCGCGCTGGTAGATCGCGTCGGGCGTGCGGAGATGCACGGAGGAGGGGAAGTTGAGCAGGAGGCTCATCTCCGGCCACATCGCGTTGGCCTGGGCCGGGCTGGTGTCGTTGTCGGGCGGAGGCGAGAGGGAGTCAATGCCGCGCAGGCCGGACTCGCCGATGGCGGGCCACAAGGGCTTGAGGTCGCCGTCGAGGTGGGCGAAGACAGGCATCCCGACCTCGGCGCAGAGGCCGACCAGCTCCTGATAGAGGGGCAGGCAGTACTTGCGGAAGTACTTCTCGCCGATGGCGGGGGCGGTGATGTTGTCGGGGATGACGACATAGGGGATGTTCGCCTTGGGGACGAGGCGAAAGGACTTGCGCTGGTTCTCGGCCATCACCGCGATCAGTTCCTCGAGGATATCGGGGGAATCCACGAGGTGGAGGGCCAGGTCGAGGAGGGAAACCCACTGAATCCAGAGCTGCTGGTAGGGGGTACGGTCTACACACGCATGGGGGATACCGTCGTCGCCCAGTTCCGCGATGACCCGGTTGATGTCGTCGTAGCAGTCGAAGAGAACGGCATCTTTGAAGAAGGCGAGCAGCACCCGGTAGTCCGCAGGCTCCTTGACGAGGTGGGTGCGGAAGCCCTCGACGCCGTAGGTGGGCTGGATGAGGCGCTCTTCGGTCAGGCTGCCCCCGGGCGTGCGGAGCGTGCGGCGGAGGCCGCGGCGGCCGTCGAAAGTGGTTTCCTCAGTCTCGAAATGGCAGTTCGGGAACTCCCAGCGATGCACGTACTGCCACACCGAAATGCCCATGCTGTCCCGGCCGAGGAGGTCCCAGGCCTCGCGATCGGGGGCGCCGTTGTTGCTGTATTGGACGAAGGGGACGCGGTCGTGCGGGTCGCCGTTGACGACGGCCAGCATGCGCTCACGCATGGTCATTGGCGTGACGGCCTCCTATGGCTACTGACTGGTGGATCTCTCCCGTTCGACTCCGCCGTGGTCGCTAGCGCGGCGGCTTCGCTCGGAAGCGGAGTTCGAAGGGCGGCACCTCGAAGGGGAAGGTGGCGCGATCGAGGCCGGCGTGTTCGGCGCCGGTGGCGCCGAACTCGTGCGCGCCGATGTCGTACTTCTCGGTCTTGGAGAGGTGGGGCCGGGCCGCATTCCAGAAGTCCAGCGGGTTCTCATAGAGGAGCAGGCCCTGCTCCCGGGCGGCGGACTTGGCCGAGAGCCGGTAACCTTCAGGGGCATGCGCGCGAGGATCCACGAAGAGGGGATCGCCGGACTTGCCCTGCGGGTCGCCGGCATAGGGCTTGTCCCACAGGTTGTCCACAAAGTGGAACTCCTTGGGATCGACGCGGCTCTCCAGGGAAACGCCGCCGGTGTTCTGCCAGAAGACGTTGCTGCGGAACCAGATATTGCGATACTGGTCGAGGGGCGGCTCGCCCTGGATGGAGATGAGGTGCTCGCAGTTGTTGAAGGCGACAGTGTTATTATCGAAGTAGACGTCACGGGTGTTGGAGGTGATGAGGAAGATGACCTTCCCATAGACGTGGGCACCGAGGGCGTCGAAGGCGGCATAGTCGTTGTGGACGATGATGTTGTTGCGAATGGTGACGAGATCCGTGAGGTACCGGGTGCTGCTTTCCTCGCCGGAGAGCCAGACGGCGACGTTGTTGGCCTCCAGGTAGTTGCCGTCGCAGACGGCCATGCTGGCGTTGTCAATCCAGATGGCGGCGATGCCGGTGCCGCGGATGACGTTGTGCCGGGCGGTGGTGTGCATGCCCCAGTCCTCGTAGAGGATGCCGTCGCCCGTGTTGTTGTCTATCTGGCAGTGCTCGATCTCGAGGAACTCGCAGGCCCCGTTGGCGACGATGCCGTAGCCCTCGGTGCCGGGGACGTTCCAGCCGGCATCGTGGAGGTAGCAGTTGCGCACGACGATGTTCCGGCACTCGTCGTCGGGGTCCCAGTGGACGTTGTACCCTTCCCCCGAGCCGCAGAGATGGATCCCGTAGGCGCCGGAGTAGGCGGTCTCGCAATTGGTGAGGGTGAGGAAGCGGGCGCTGTAGGCGGCCACCCCTTTCTGGCAGGCGAAGAAGCGGCAGTTGCGGACGGTGACATGCTCCTTGCGGACGATGCTCAGCCCGGAGCCCTTGGGGTTATCCGAGGTCATGTGGACCTCGAGGCCGTCCAGAACGTTGTAGGAGCCGGCGAGGAGGGCGTCGGTTTGGCCGTCATTGCTGAAGATCACCTTCCCTTCGCCGCGGAGGATGACAGGGAGGTCGGGGCGGCCGTCCGGGATCTGAACGGCCGCGCAGGGGTAGGTTCCGGCCTGGAAGATGACGGTGTCGCCCGGTTTGGCGAGCGAGACGGCCTTCTTCACGGTGGCCACCGGCCGGGAGGCGGTGCCGGGGTTGGCGTCGGAGGCCTTCGGCCCCACGCCGGCATACCACACCGCGGCCGAGGCCGGAACGGCGCATAGACAAAGGGCGACAGAGAGCGCGACAAGGGTGACCAAGCTCCACGTGGCAGACTGCATAGCCGTCCTCCTGTAGCCAGGATCGTTGCGGGCTGGGGCGCGCTTCGCCGAAGGGGAGCCCGTTCCCTGCGGAGGGAGGAGCGCCCGGCCCGCGGCGGGCAGGCGATTCGCGTGCGATGGCAAATCCTCCCCCTGATACCGCCTCGCGGTATCGAGGACAGGACATGAAGGCCGGGACGTACTACGACCCCGCGGAGACCATTTCAACGGAGAAGCTGGCCGCGCTTCAGTTGGAGCGCCTGCGCTGGACGGTGGTCCAGGCGCAGAAATCGCCGCACTACGCGCGGGTGTTCGCGGAGCAGGGCCTGGGTGCGGAGTCGCTGCATACCCTCGATGACCTCCGGCGCTTCCCCTTCACGGGGAAGCAGGATCTGCGGGCGGGGTATCCGTTCGGGCTGCTGGCCGTGCCGCAGAACAAGGTGGTGCGGATGCACCACTCCTCGGGCACGACGGGGATGGCAACCGCGGTGTTCCACTCGCAGGCCGACATCACCAACTGGGCGGAGTTGGTGGCGCGCTGCCTGCACATGGCGGGACTGCGGCCGGGGGACGTGTTCCAGAACATGATGTCGTACGGGCTGTTCACCGGCGGGCTGGGCTTGCACTACGGCGCGGAGCGGCTGGGCGCGTTCGTGATTCCCATCGGCGCGGGAAACAGCAAGCGGCAGATCGAGTTCATGCGCATCTTCAGGACGACCGCGCTGCACATCATCCCCAGCTACGCGATGGCGCTGCTGCGCACGCTGGAGGAGATGGGCGTGGACCCGAAGCGGGACCTGTTCCTGCGGTTCGCGGTGGGCGGCGCGGAGCCCTACACGGAGGGGGCGCGGCAGCGGCTGCAAGCGGCCTGGGGCATCCCGATGTACAACTGCTACGGGCTGTCGGAGATGTGCGGGCCGGGGGTGGCGTTCGAGTGCCCGGAGCAGCGGGGGCTGCACCTGTGGGAAGATGCCTACCACGTCGAGATCGTTGACCCGGACAGCGGAGAGCCGGTGGCGGAAGGCGAGGAGGGAGAGCTGGTGCTCACCACGCTGACGCGGGAGGCGATGCCGCTGATCCGCTATCGCACGCGGGACTTGACCGCGCTGGTGCCGGGCCTATGCAACTGCGGCCGGACCCACCGCCGGCTGGCGCGGGTGCACGGGCGCACGGACGACATGCTGATCGTCAAGGGCGTCAACATCTTCCCGATGCAGATCGAGCGAGTGCTGATGGCGATGCCGGAGGTGGGGACGAACTACGTGATCGTGGTGGATCGTGAGGGCTACAGCGACCGCCTGACGGTGAAGGTGGAGGTGACGCCGGAGGCCTTTCATGGAACGCCGGGGGAGCTGCTCGCGCGGCAGCAGCGGCTGGCGCACGCGCTGAGAGAGGAGCTGCTGGTGACGCCGCGGGTGGAACTGGTGGAGCCGGGGAGCATCCCGCGGGGGGAGGGGAAGGCCGTGCGGGTGATAGACGAGCGGGAGAAGGTGTGAAGACATGCCGCGCGGGGCCGAGAACACCGGGCCGCAGGGGCCGCCGCCGTCGAAGGAGGCGGTGGCGTGGCGGGCGGTGTGCCTGCACGCGGTGGTGATCCGGGCGGAATTCGAGTACGCGTTCCAGCTTTCGCCTGACCCGGAGGCGCCGGAGGTGGCGGGGCTGGCGCCGCGGGTGCGGGCCCTGGCGGAGTGGATGACGCAGCAGGGCATTCGGGGGCACCTCTCGCCGCTGGAGCGGGATTACTTCTTCGCCGTGCCGCTGGGTGAGTGGGAGCAGCAGGCGGTGCTGGACGCGAGCTGGCGGAAGGAATCGCTGGGCGTGCTGCTGTGGGCGCTGTCCTGCGTGGAGGAGGTGCCGCCATACGACCACGAGTTCCCGGAGCAGGTGCACCTGGAGCACATCGGGTGGCTGCGGCCCGCGGTGGACTTCTTCACGCACATTGCCCTCCGCCCGCAAGAGGAGATCGCGCGGGCGCGGGACGTGGCTGAGCTGTGGCACTGGCGGGCGACGACCACGCGGCTGCAGCGGGAGCAGGCGCGACTGGCGAAGCGCTACAACTTACCCCAGATCATCCGGGAGGCGGCGACCAAGGCGCACGCCAATGGGGACATCCCGGCGCCGATCGCGGGCGACTTCCCCGCGCTGGGCAAATCCTACGCCAAGCTGAAAGACCAGGACTTCCGCGTGGTGCTCTCCATCGCGATGGAACGCCACCTCGCGCTGAACTGGCTGTGCGGGCACGGGAAGGGTTGGGAGGAGACGCCGACGGATACGTGAGTGCGGGGGCCAGATAAAGCAGGACCCGATCCTTTCGGGCCGGGTCCTGCTTCATCTAGCCATTACTTTGTAGGAAGTTTCCTTTCTACATTTCATGGCTAGTGTCCTGCACATAATATAACTTTACATTTCCTCGGGAGTGTGGGATACTGTGAGGCATGAGCGAGACCTCTCCTTCCACACTCATCGACCCGGTACAGCAAGGGTTTTTGGAACGACTGGCACGAGGGCGCAATACCCCGCACAAAGTGGTGCTGCGGGCGAAGATCGTTCTGGGGCACGCGGAAGGGCTGAGCAAGGTGGCCCTCAGTAAGAGACTGCAGACCAGCCGGCCGACGGTGGACGTGTGGTTGCAGCGCTTCCGCGAGGGGGGAGTGGAGGCGCTGCTGCGAGACGCACCCCGGCCGGGAGGCAAGCAGCCGTTGGCGCCAGAGCGGGAGGCGGAGATCGTGGAGTGGACGCTGCACCGCACTCCCCCCGGTCAGACGCACTGGAGCAGCAGGAGTCTGGCGAAGGCGCTCGGCGTTGGCTCCACCACCGTGCTGAACGTGTGGCACCAGCATGGTCTGAAACCGCACCGCACGGAGACCTTCAAACTCTCTCGCGATCCTGAATTCATCGTCAAGGTGCGAGACATCGTCGGCCTGTACTTGAATCCGCCGGAGAAGGCGCTGGTGTTGAGCGTGGACGAAAAGAGCCAGATTCAGGCCTTGGATCGAACGCAGCCGGGTCTGCCTATGAAGCCAGGGCGGTGCGGTACGATGACGCACGACTACAAGCGCCACGGCACCACCACCCTGTTTGCCGCGCTGAATGTGCTCGATGGCAGCGTCATCGGTGAGTGCCTGCCGCGGCATCGGCAGGAGGAGTTCCTGCGGTTCCTGCGGCACCTCAACCGCGCCACCCCCAAACACCTGCAGGTCCATGTGATTCTCGATAACTACAGCACGCACAAGACCCCCAAAGTGGAGCAGTGGTTTGCCGGGCATCCCCGCTTCCATCGCCACTTCACTCCGACCTCTTCCTCCTGGCTGAACCTGATCGAGCGCTTCTTCTCCGCCCTCACCACCCACGCGCTGCGCCGGGGAGTGTTTCGCAGTGTGGCCGCCTTGATCAACGCGATCGAGGCCTTCTTGGAGGCACACAACGAAGACCCCAAAGTCTTCATCTGGCGAAAGGACGCCGACACCATCCTGGCCAAGGTTGCCCGTGCTAAGGCCGCATGTAAAGAACTGTCATGTGCAGTACACTAGCCCCTATCCTTGACATCCCCTCTCCCCCATGGGTATCATAACGTGCGCCAGGGGAGCGCGTACTCCGTGGGCGCTGTCCTCGCGCTTCGGGGCGAGTGGCGGAACTGGCAGACGCGCAGGACTTAGAATCCTGTGGTGAAAACCGTGGGAGTCCGAGTCTCCCCTCGCCCACCAGCGCGCGCTCGGGGTGGGTGGCCGAAAGCCGGCGGTCCCGCGAGCGGAAGTAGCTCAGCTGGTAGAGCGTCACCTTGCCAAGGTGAGGGTCGAGGGTTCGAGTCCCTTCTTCCGCTCCATTTCCCTTGGCTCGGCCGCGCCCCCTCGCCTCGCAGGCCTCGCCTCTGCCCCGGCGGGGTCGTTTTTTCGGCAAGGAGTCAGTCTGTGTCCGCACCCGCAACGCCTGAACTGAACGTGGAAGTCGAAACCCAGGAACTCGAGGGCGGCCAGGTCGCCCTCCTCGTCCGCGTCCCCCCCGAGCCCGTCCTCGCCGCGCGCCGGCAGGTCGTCTCCGCCGCCAGCCGCCGCGTCAACATCCCCGGCTTCCGCAAGGGCAAAGCCCCCCGCGCCCTCCTCGAGCGCTACCTCGATCCCGAATACCTCCAGAAGCAGCTCATCGAGCACCTCCTCCCCGAAGCCTACGACGCCGCCGTCAAGCAATCCGGCGTCACCCCCCTCACCGACCCCGAACTCGATGACGTCGAACTCGCCGACGACAACGCCCTCACCTTCAAGGCCACTATCACCCGCCGCCCCGAGATCACCCTCGGCGACTATCAGGGCCTCAAGGCCACCAAGTACGTCTCCCCCGTCACCGACGAGCAGGTGCAGGCCGAGCTGGACAAGGTGCGCGCCCGCGCCGCGCACCACGCCGACCTTCCCCAGGGCGCCTCCCTCGAGGTGGGCGACCTCGCCGTCGTAGACTACGACATGTACTTGGGCGACGAGAAGCGGGAGCAGGGCAGCACCACCGGCTATCCGCTCGAGGTGGGAGCCGACGAACTCTTCCCTCAACTCAACGACGCTCTCCCCGGCGCCGCCCTCGGCGAGACCCGCGACTTCGAGGTCACCTATCCTGAAAACCATGCCGACCCCGAGCTGGCCGGCAAGACCGCCACTTTCAAGGTCACCGCCAAGCAGGCGCGCCGCCGCCAGTTGTCCGAGCTGGACGATGACTTCGCCAAGGGTGTCTCCGACCTCGCCACCCTGGACGAGTTGCGCGCCCGCGTGCGCGAAAACCTGGTGCGCCTCGGCGCCTCCGTCGCCGACCAGGATGTGGAGAGCCAGCTCCTCCGCCAGGTCGTCGAGAGCGCCTCCCTCGACGTCCCCGGCGTCGTCGTCCAGCACGAGGTCGAGCACCGCCTCGCCGACATCTCCGCCGCCCTCGAGCGCCGCGGCGACGACCTCCACAGCCACCTCCGCCGCCTCGGTCGCACCTTCGATGACTTCCGCGCCGACCTCGACTCCGAGGCCCGTCAGGACGTGCGCCAGACCCTCATCCTCGACGAGATCGGCGACCGGGAGAAGATCCAGGTTACTCCCGAGGAATTGCACGCCGGGTTCCACGAGATCGGCGAGCGGGAGAAGCTCAGCGACCACGACCTCCACGCCCGCATGGAAGATTCCCGTGAGCGCGCCCGCCTCGTCAACCGCCTCCACCGCCGCAAAACCATCCGCTTCCTCGTGGACCACGCGGAGGTGACGGAACAGGTCGGGGAACCCAAGAAAGAAGAGGAAGAGACCCGAGAGTAGAGATTCGAAAGTCGAGAGTAGTGGGCTCCCCGGCCGTTACCCCCTATTCCCGATTCCCTCTTCCCTATTCCCTATCCCCTCGTTCATGCTGCCAGTTCGATATCCATCTAGGTCCAGAGTGACGTAAGTATAGCCCAATTCGTGGAGCTTCCGCGCGATCCGCGCCCGTCGCTCCGGCGCCACCAGCCGCGGCAAGTCCTCCGCTTCCACCTCGATGCGGGCCACCGTCCCGTGATTCCTCACCCGAAACTGCCGCAGCCCCAGCCCCCGCAGCACCTCCTCCGCCGCCGCCACCTTCGCCAACTCCTCCCGCGTGATGCGGTCGCCATAGGGGAAGCGGGAGGCCAGGCACGCGAACGACGGCTTGTCCCACGTCGGCAGCCCGTACTCCCGCGACAGCTCCCTGATCTCCGCCTTCGTCAGCCCCGCCTCCCGCAAGGGGCTCCGCACCCCCAGCTCCGCCCCCGCCCGTGCCCCGGGGCGGAAGTCGCTCGTGTCATCCACATTCGCCCCGTCCACCACTACGGCCAGCCCCTCTTCTTTCGCGATCTCCACCAGCTTCCCGAACAGCTCCCGCTTGCAGTAGTAGCACCGCTCCGGCGGGTTCGCCGCAAACTCCTCCTGCTCCAGCTCCTCCGTGTGGATCTCTCGCAGCCGCGCCCCCATCTCCCTCGCCCGTGCCACCGCCTCCTCCACTTCGTGCGCCGGATACGTCTCCGAGCGCGCCGTCACCGCCAGCGCCCGCTCCCCCAGGACCTCCACCGCCACTCGCAACAACAGCGTGCTGTCCACTCCGCCCGAATAGGCCACCACGGCGCCCCCCGACTCCGCCACTATCTCCTTCAGTCGCGCCGCCTTCTCCGCCAGTTCCCGTCTCACCTCCGCTCCTCTTCCCTCTTCCCTCCCTATTCTCGATTCTCGATTCCCGATTCCCCCTCCCCTCCCGATTCCCGATTCTCGATTCCCGACTCCCTCTTCGCCCTCCCTCCTCCAGGGTTTTCCCCCTCCTCCCTCGAACACCCCTTCATGTCCTTTCGCATCGGTGTCCATGCCATCATCTTCGATGACCAGGGCCGCGTCCTGCTCTGCCATCGCCGCGACCACGACCTCTGGAATCTGCCCGGCGGCGGGTTGGAGCCCGGAGAGGCCCCCTGGCACGGCGTGCTTCGCGAGGTGAAGGAAGAGACCGGCCTCGAGGCCCGCGTCGTCCGCCTCGCCGGAATCTACAGCAAGCCCGAGGTCAACGAGGTCGTCTTCTCGTTCCTCTGCGAGATCGTCGCCGGGACCCCGGCCGCCACCGAGGAAGCTGATCGCGTCGAGTTCCTCCCGCCGGATTCCCTCCCCCCCAACACGCTCCCCAAGCAGGTCGAACGCATCCACGACGCCCTCGCCTGCTCCGACCAGGTCGTCATGAAGGTGCAAGGGGGCAAGTCCTCCGCCGACCTAATCCGCGAGGGGAACCTGTAACCCCCTCCCCCCTCTTCCCTCTTCCCTCTTCCCTACTCCCCCTGCCGCTCTCGGAACCGCCGCCGATACTCCGCCGGCGTGCACCCGTAGTGCCGCACGAAGTTCCGGTGCAGGTGGCTCGCGTCTACGAACCCCGACTGCTCCGCCACCGCCTGCACCCCCATCTCCGTCCCCAACAACAACTGCGACGCCGCCGTCACCCGCGCCCGCAGCGAGAACTTGCTGTAGCTCAGCCCCATCGTCTCCCGGAACAGCCGCGCGAAGTGACTCGCACTCAGCCCGCACTGCGCCGCCGCCTCCGCCAGCGAGATGTGCGCCGCCGGGTCCACGTAGCTCGCCGCCAACACCGGCATCACCCGCCGCAGCCGGCTCCCCCGCTCCGACGGCGCCCCCATCACCCGCGGCGGCTCCCACCCCCGCCGCAGCGTCAGCAGCAGCCGCAGCAGGTTCAGCCGTACCGCCTCCTCCCACCCCAGCGCGCGCTCCTCCGACTCCCGCCTGATCTCCTTCCCGATCTCCACCACCCGCGCTCGCATCCCCTCGTCCGCCGCCCGCGGGCGCTGCTTCGCCGGCACCGCAAACAGGTTCAGCCACGGCGTGCCCCCCAGGCTCACCTCCCCCAGAAACTCCGGCAGAAACGTCACCACCACCACCTGCGACGCCGTCCCGAATCCCCGCCCCCCGTGCAGCTCCCACATCGCCGCCAGCCACACGTCCCCGCTGCTCATCGGCAAGGTCACGTCCGCAAAGATCCGCTCCTCCTGCCCCGCCAGGAAGATCCCCACCTCGATCCCCGCGTGCACGTTGAAGTAAGTCGTCGCCGCGGTCACCCCCTTCCGGCTCGCCACGTGCACCGGCCGCTCCACCGTCAGCCCGTACTCCAGTTGTGTAATTCGCACGTGCGGCCGCCGCGACAGCGTCCGTACCTTCACTTCCCGTACTTCATCGGCCATGCTCGAATTGTACAAGAAACCCCCGCCCTGTACAAGCCGTAGCTGTAGGGCGGGGTCTCCCGACCCCGCCTCTCCCCCCCCGGAACGAACCGGCCCGGGGATCCCTCCCCGGGCCGATCACTACTCTCTACTCTCCACTCACAGCTCTCACTCCCCCT
>Ga0315282_10012425_pt1 | contig 13032 bp, 11 predicted proteins | sample YL17G07_20_MG_FD_203693 | JGI IMG/M metagenome (GOLD analysis project Ga0315282, IMG submission 203693) | Sediment microbial communities from Yellowstone Lake, YNP, Wyoming, USA - YL17G07_20 | ecosystem: Environmental > Aquatic > Freshwater > Lake > Sediment | place: USA: Wyoming | collected...
AGGAAGACAAGGGGGGATTTTCGTAATCCAGCCTTAGATGGAACGCCGGCTGGCTTCTACATCCCGCAGCCATTTGGGCCGATGCTTTTTAACCCAGCCCTTGGTCACATAGCCGTGGCCCATAACCTGGAAGGTCCCCGGGTTTCCGTAGGTCCCCAGGTAAAAATGGATGACCAGAAACGCACCCAAAACCAGCACCCCCAGGACGTGCAAGGGATAGAGCCAGCGGATGAGGGTTGGGGGAAAGATCGGAAACCACATGAAGATTCCCGTGGCCAGCATGACGAACCAGAAAAGGAAGAGGACCATGAAGAAGGCCTTCTGGCCGGCGTTGAACTTTCCTGCCTCGGGCACTTTTTCCACCTCCCATAGATAGCCTCCCAAAACCCGGAACCACTTCTTGTCGTCTTCGTCGAAGAACAGCGTGTCCTTCCCCCAGGCCACCAGGGCAAAGAGGAAAGCGATTCCGAAGACGATGCCATCAAGGTTATGGAGCAGCTTCATGGTCGAGTATCCCCCCGGATAGAGATCGGAAAAGAGGGGGACGGCGGGAAAGACACGGGAGATGAAAGAGAGGGAATGGAACATCAACCCGAAACCCGTGAGGAAGAGGAAGAGACAGCTCCCTCCGAGCACCCAGTGGACCACCCGCTCAAAGGCGGTTGAGGCCTGGATTAAGTTCTTTGGTTTAGCCATGGTCATTCCCTCCTTCCTCAGGGCGCTTGGGGCCCTTGATAACATAGTGGAAGAATGTTCCTACCAGGGTGGCTCCAATCGCCAGCACCGACAGGGGTTTGAGGACATCCTTCCACAGGATCAGCGAAATGGGTATAGACGGATTGGCCACCATTCTTTCGTACATGCGGACTTTTTCCGGAAGCACGTATATGACATGGGTGCCATCCACATACTTGTCCCCGTATACTGTAGCATCGCCGCCTAAAGCCTTGGCCCGTGCGTGGGCCCGGGCAATCATCACGTCTTTATTCCCGAAGGTGATAGTCCCCATTGCGCAGGCTTTGGCGCAGGCGGGGATCAGTCCCTGCGAAATCCGGTTCCAGCACAAGTGGCATTTGTATGCCTTGTTGGTTTCCGGATTTATCCGCGGGACTTCGAAGGGGCACGCGTTGACACACATCTTACAGCCGATGCACAGGTTCTGATCAATGACCACAGCCCCCTCTTCAGTCCTGAAGATGCACCCCGGGACCGGGCAAGCTCGCTTACACCCGGCGTCGGTGCAGTGCAGGCAGGCATCCCGGCGGAACAGCCAGCGCACTCCCCCATCCTTCGTGGGGATCTCCGTGAAGCGGATCAGGTTATAGGTGGACCAGGTGAGGTCGGGGGGATTCTGATGGGTGCCCCGCTGTCTGGTTAACTCAGCCGGCAGCTGGTTCCACTGCTTGCAGGCGATCTGACAGGCCCGGCAGGCGGTGCACTTGGAGACATCGATAAGCATCACTTTTTCCATCTCATTTCCCCCCTTTCTTCTCAACGTTCACCAGGAAAGCCTTGGATTCCGGGATCATGGTATTGGCATCCCCGATGGTCGGAGTGAGAAGATTGGCGCTGTCTCCTCCGTCTTTGGGCACCAGCCACCCGTAATGCCAGGGAATTCCCACTTGATGAACGGTCTGACCGGCGATTTTGAAGGGCTTGAAGCGGTCGGTGACGATGGCCACGGCATCCACGGCGCCGCGAGCCGACTTGACCACCACGCGCTCGCCGTTCCTGATCTCTTTTTCTTTGGCAAGCTCCTTGGACATTTCCACGAACATCTGGGGCTCCAGTTCAACAAGCCAGGGGAGCCAGCGGGTCATCACGCCCGTCTGCCAGTGCTCGGTGACCCGGTACGTGGTGCACACCAAGGGGAACCTCGGGTCGCAGGAGAGGAATTTGTCGGCCCCTTCCCCGACGCCCGGCTCACCAAAGAGCTTGGCCGTGGGATTGAATTTCTGGGAAGACAATGGGTTCTTCTCGATGGGGCACTCCAGAGGCTCATAGTGCTCGGGGAAAGGACCTTCGGCCAGGCCTGGCCCGAAAATCCGGGTATGGCCTTCGGGGACCATGATGAAGGGGTAGACTTCTCCCGGGGGCTGCGCTCCGTCGGGAACGTCTCCCTGCCACTTTGAGCCATCCCACCAGATCACCGCTCTCTTGGGGTCCCAGGGCTTGCCTTCCCCGTTCACCGAGGCGCGGTTGTATATAATTCTCCGGTTGACCGGCCAGCACCAGGCCCATCCGGGGTACAGCCCGATCCCGGTGGGGTCCGCTTTTCCCCTGCGGGCGGCCATATTTCCCCTTTCCGTGTAAGAACCGCAGTAGATCCAGCACCCGCAGGTCGTGGAGCCGTCGTCCTGGAGAAAAGCAAAACTTCCCAGTTGCTCCCCCGCTTTGGCAACGATGTTCTTCTGCTTCGTCTTAGGGTCCTCGACTTCAATGTCCTTGGCCGTATACCCGTTGATCTCTCTGGCCACGTAGTGGGGGCTTGGATGCTTAATCGTCCCATCCGGACCCTTCGGCCCGTAGTTCCACGAAAGATTCAGAATGGGTTCGGGGAACGCACCGCCCTTCTCCTTGTACAGTTTTCGCACTTTCATGAATAACTCGTGGATGATCTCCAGGTCGGCCATGGCCTGCCCCGGCGGATTTACGGCTTTATACCTCCATTGCATCCAGCGCCCGGAATTGGTAAGGGAACCTTCTTTCTCGAAGGACGCGGCGCAGGGCAGCATGAAGACTTCGGTCTTGATCTTGGCCGGGTCCTTCCCCGGGCCTCTCCAGAAGGATCCGGTCTCATTATCGAAAAGGTTGACATTGACCATCCAGTCCAGGGTCTCCATGGCCTTGCGCACCTTGCCGGCATTGGCGCTGGAACAGGCTGGATTCTGCCCCCAGGCAAAGAAACCGGTGAATTTTCCTTTGGCCATCTGGTCGAAGATCATCAACCAAGAGGCATTCTGGGTATCGTCAGGCTTGGGCATCCAGGCATATCCAAAGTCGTTCTCTTTGGCGGCGTTGGCTCCGTACATGGCCTTGAGGAAGCTGGCGATATACTTGGGCCTGTTTTTCCACCAGTTCACGCTCTTGGGGTCCGGGGACTTGGGAGTGTACTTCTCATTATAGTCTTTCAGAGTCTTATCCGACGCCCGGGGGACGGGGTTGTACCCCGTCAGGATGTGGAACAGGAGCCCGTAATCGGTACCACCCTGAACGTTGGATTCGCCGCGCAGGGCATTCACCCCGCCGCCGGCCAAACCCATATTTCCGAGAAGCATCTGGATGATGGACATGGCCCGGATATTCTGGGTTCCCACCGTGTGCTGGGTCCATCCCATGGCGTAAAGGATGGTGGCCACTTTGTCCGGCTTGCCGGTTTCGGCGTAGGCCTTGTACACGTTGAGCAGCTCTTCTTTGGACGTTCCTGTAATACTGGAAACAATGTCCAGATCATAGCGGGCGTAATGCTTCTTCAGAAGCTGATAGACGCAGTTGGGATTCTTAAGGGTCTTGTCCATCTTGGGAATCCCTTTCGTGTCCACCTGGTACTTCCAGGTAGTTTTGTCGTACTTCCGCCCCTTGGCATCGTAGCCGCTGAAGAGCCCATCCTGGAAGCCGAATTTCTCGTCCACCAGGAAGGAAGCGTTGGTGTACTCGACCACATACTCCTTCTGGATCAGGTCATGTTCCAGGATGTATTTGATCATCCCGCCCAGAAAGGCGATGTCTGTCCCTGAGCGCAGGCGGGCGAAAATGTGGGCCTTGGCTGAAGAGGCCGTGAACCGCGGGTCCACGCTGATCAGCTTGGCTCCTTTCTCTATGCCCCGGTTGATCCACTTAAAAGAGATGGGGTGGTTGGAAGCGGCGTTTGACCCCATGATCAGGATCACGTCCGCGTTGGCCAGATCATTCCAGTGATTGGTCATCGCTCCCCGTCCGAACGACTCTGCCAGAGCCGCTACCGTTGGGGAGTGTCATATCCTGGCCTGGTGTTCGATGTACACCAGGCCCAGAGCGCGGAGGAACTTCTGATAGAGGTAGCATTCCTCATTATCCATGGCCGCGCTGCCCACCGAGGCGAGACTATCGGTGCGGTTGACCGTTTCTCCTTTATCATTCTTCTCCTTGAAGCTCGCGTCCCGGTTCTTTTTAATATTCTCGGCAATCTTATCCAGGGCCCAATCCCAGGTGACTTCCTTCCACTCCTTGGCATAAGGGGCCCGATAAAGAGGGTTGGTCAGGCGGTTCTTATTGGCGTCGTAGCTGAGCTGATACAAGGATGCGCCCTTGGGGCATAGACTCCCCTCGTTGATGGGATGGTCGGGATCCCCCTCGGTGTTCACTACCCGGCCGTCCCGGGTGTGGACAATGATCCCGCAGCCCACGGCGCAATAAGGGCAGATGGTCGTTGTCTCTTTGGTATAAAGGATCTTCGTGGGCTGAGCGTGGGCCTCTCGGGGCATGAGCGGAACGCCCAGTCCTCCGGCCAGTGCCGTGGCCCCGGAGATCTTCAGGAAACCCCTTCTGGTGACATCCATATTCTCCCTCCTTTGATTAATCGATGAAATACTTCCTCTGGGTTCCTGTCTCCCTCACCTCCTTCCCCTTTAGCTCCCGAATCCGATCATACTTTTTCTCCTTCACCGCGCCACTCGCTCGCCGTGGGAGTAAATCATCATCCTATTGCCCCGAATATACCCGATGAGAGTAATGCCCACCTGCCGGGCCAGGTCCACGGCCAGGTCCGTAGGGCCCGAATAGGAGAATAAAAAAGGAATCCGGCGCTTGGCCGCCTTGATGAGGATCTCGGAGGAAACCCGGCCGCTGGTCATCAGAATCTTCCCGGCTGTGGAGATCCCCTGCAAAAAAGCCGCTCCAAAGACCTTGTCCACAGCGTTGTGCCGGCCGATGTCCTCACAGAAGAACCGGATTTGCTCCCCTTCGGCCAGGGCCGCGCCATGGACCGACCCGCTTTTCTGGTAAAGAACGGAACGCCGGTTCAGCTCCTGCATTAGATAAAAAACCCGCTTCTGGGCAATCTTCGCCGACGAGCGTACCTTTGCCGCGCCCATGGAATCCAGGACGTTGTAAAATATTGTGCCCCTGCCGCATCCGGAAGTAATCGTCCGCCGGAGGAAAAGTTTTTCCACCAGGGGATTCCGGTAATTCACCCGCAGGCGCACGACCCCTTCCGGGTCTACCTCGACCTTCTCAATGGGCCTGTCTTCTCTGAGCCAGCCCTCCGAGAGCATGAAGCCCACAGCCAGCTCCTTCAGGTTTCCAGGCGTGGCCAGCAGGGTGACGACTTCCTTGCCGTTCAGGAAGAGGGTCACAGGCTTTTCAGCGATGATGAGGGTTTCCTTCTCTTCCCTCCCTTTCTCGCTGATCTTTTCGACCTGAAATCTTCTGAGGGTGTCTTTCATGCGGAGGGCAGTTAAATAAATGAATGGCTACTCATTCATTGCTTGTCTGCATATCATCTTGCCAGATCTTTGTCAAGATTTTTTTATGGGGGTTAGGAAGGGCCACGCGGGCAATTGTTAGGGAGAATTGCCCGGGGAACCTCCCTCTCCAGATATTTTCTCGTCTTTCTTGGGGGTAATATCGATGGCCTCGGGTTCATGCAGGGCTTTTTTGAAGTTACGGATGCTCAACCCCAGTCCCCGGCTGAGTTCGGGAAGCTTCCTGCCGCCAAACAAGAAGAAGACGAGCACCAGAATAATGATCAGTTCCGATAAGCCCAAGCCAAACAAATCATTCCCTCCTTAAATCTGGGTTGAGGCAAGCCTGCCCTTTCCAGAGCATATCGCAACGCCGCGAACTTTACCCGACGCCAGAGATCTACCCAAAGGGCATTCTCCCCCCCGGGCAGCCAGTCAATCGCCATCAAAGTATTTCAGTCTATCCTACCAGAAAGTCCTACGGCCGGATAGGAAAAATTGAAGAGCCCGGGAAAATTTCCCACCAAAAATTTTTTGCACTTCTTGACCGATGAAGTCCGCGATCTTATATTTTTTAGTAAGGAGAGAGGAAGTTTTTCCTTCTAAAAAAGGAAGCGATTGAAGTTAAGAAAGGAGCAAGACAATGAATAAAGTTTGGGCTACAGGATTCGCTGTTTTGTTAGGAGCGTCCATGTTTTGGGCTTCCGCGATGCCTGCCTGGGCGGGTGAAGGAAACATGGCCGGTTTTGCATGCCCCGTGGATTTAGCCTACAGTAGGTCAAGCGTCAACAACGCCTATCTCGGGGCCCGGATTCTGGACAGGCACGGAGAGGAGTTGGGAACAGTTGCCGATGTGACGGTTGACTCTCAGGGAATGGTCAATTTCCTCGTCGTTTCCATGTGCTTGCCGGGGATGACGGATCAATTGGTGGGTATCCCCTACAGCGCCACGGATGCACAGCAACCAGTTTCTGTTGGCACTGTGACTGTATACTTCAGCAAAGAACAAATCGCATCTGCGCCCACTTTCTCCAGGGAATGGAGGCCCTCTAATTGGGCTCAGAGAGATTACGAGTATTTTGAAAACATTTCTTGAGCCAGCGGAAAGGGGTACCAATGAATGGGCAAGGGGGAATTAGGGGGCGTTTAGAAAAGGATTCCAAATGCTCCTTCATCCCCCCGCTTCAGAGCGTGCCGGTCTAAGGCTGAATCCGTTTTCAGGCCAATGGGTTCTCGTCTGTTTTCAGTCTTCCCTGCCCGATCGATTCCTTCCGGATGTAAAAACGTATAAACCATCAATCACCCAGGGAAACCTCATTGACTCTTCCAGGTCAATTTATTACATTATTCTTAAATGTTAGCCCTTCTGTAAGCGCTCTCATAAAGAAGAGCTGAGAAAGGAGATTGTCCAAAATTCCGGGGGACAGGAAATGTAATTTCCGGCGAGGAGCTCGAGGGCGATTTTCTCTGGGAACAAAGCTGAAAAGACCGGCAGCACTGTCATTCAACGAGTAGAAAGGAGATGGCATGGCCGAACCAATCATGCGCAGGGCCAATGGCGATGGGGTAGAGATCCAGTTGGCGATATGGGAAGGGGCGGGAAAGAATATTCTCTGCGTGCATGGCCTCACGGCGAACTCACGCTGCTGGGATGTAATCGCCCAGGCCATTATACCGCGGCACCGGATTTTAGCCCTGGACCTCAGGGGAAGGGGCTTCTCGGGGAAGCCTTCTTCGAATTACTCAGTGGAATACCACTGCCGGGATATAACCGCCCTCCTGGACGACTTGGCACTCAATCAGATTGTGCTTATGGGGCACTCCTTGGGGGCCTTTATTTCTCTGGCCTTTGCGGCCCTGAAGCCGGAGCGAGTGGGCCAAGTGATCCTCGTGGACGGGGGTGGAAAACTCACTCAGGCCCAGACGGCCAAGGTCTTCTCCGGGATCAAGCCCTCTCTGGATCGCCTCGGGCAGGTATTTCCGTCTTTTGAAAAATACGTGGAGGCAATGAAAAAAGCTCCTTTCCTCCAGCCCTGGTCCCGGGCCATGGAGACCTACTTCCAGTACGAAGTCGAGGAAGTCAAGGGGGGTGTTCGTTCCCGGGTCCAGCCGGCGCACATCCAGGAAGAAATTGCCAACCTGGTGAAGATGGACGCAGCCCAATTATATCCTGAGGTTCGATGCCCTGTATTGATACTGAGGGCAACCGAGGGAATGCTGGATAAGGATGACATTCTGCTGCCCGAAGATGTGGTCGAAAGGATGGTCGGGGGAATCCATGATGTTAAGCGGGTAGACCTGGAGGGAACTAACCATTACACGGTCCTCTTTCAGGAAAATGAGGTACGGGACAGGGCGATTCTGAGATTCCTGGAACAGAATGCTTAAGATGATGGACCGGCAAGGAACTTTTCTCAAGGGCCAGGCCTTTCTTGCGTCAGGGAGCGCGGGGCAACTCGACGGCCGGGTCGATTCCGCAGCGGATCCACGGCGTCTCGTCCTTTTTGATTGAAAACTGGGGGTGGCCCAAGGTTCCCCCTTTATTGACTTATTGTCCTCGATTTAGTACCCTTCCATTAGAAATACTAATTTTCTTTCGACCGAAGAGGCTGATTATCGCCCACAGTCAGTATCATCCACCGGAGGGAGGAGAATATGCTTGGGATCCCGTTTCGCACTGCCAAACAACTTGCTTCTTTGATCCGCAAGCAAAAAATAGGATGTCTGGAATTGCTTGATATCTATCTGAAGCGCATTGAGCGATATAACGCCAAGATCAATGCGATCATTTTCCTGGACGTCGAAGCGGCGCGCAAGCGTGCCAAGCAAGCCGATAGAGCACTGGCCAAAGGACAAGTATGGGGGCCGCTCCATGGCCTGCCGATGACCATCAAGGAGTCCTACGACGTTGTGGGCATGCCGACGACCTGGGGTGTGCCCCAATATCAAAACAACTATCCTCAGAAGAACGCCATTGCTGTGGAACGCTTCCTGAATGCGGGTGTGGTCCTGTTCGGCAAGACCAACGTGCCACTCTATCTTGCCGATTGGCAGACCTTCAATGAGATTTACGGAACAACCAATAACCCCTGGGATGTGACCCGAATCCCGGGAGGCTCCTCGGGTGGGTCTGCGGCTGCGCTAACTGCCGGGCTTACAGGAATCGAGGCCGGAAGCGACATCGGTGCCTCGATCCGCAACCCGGCCCATTACTGCGGCGTCTATGGCCATAAGCCGACTTTTGCCATTGCCCCGCCGCGTGGCCAAGCTCTTCCGGGGGTGGTCGCAGCCACGGATATCTCCGTCATCGGCCCGCTGGCCCGCAGCGCGGAGGACCTGGCGATCGCCCTCGGCGTGATGGCCGGACCCGATGATATTGACGGGACCGGCTGGCGACTGCGTCTGCCGCAGCCTTTGAAACGGAAGCTCAGGGAGTACAAAGTGGCCGTGATCTACTCCGACCCGGAGGCTGAAGTGGACGGAGAAGTGCAGAATAGGCTTCAGGCTGTGGTTGAATTCTTAGTGAAGAATAAAGTGAAAGTGAGCGAGAAAGCCCGGCCGGAGATGGACGGCCGCGAAGCCCATCGCAATTACATCCAGCTTTTGCGCGCGGCCACATCCGGGCGCATGACCCAGGAGATGTTCCAGAAGAACTTGCAGGCCGTCAAGTCTCTCGATCCCGGCGATGAGAGCTATCCGGCGCAGATGATTCGGGCTCAGGCGATGTACCACAAAGACTGGCTGGCTTTCAATGAAGCCCGCCACAAGATGCGCCTTGCCTGGGCGAACTTTTTCCGGGAGTATGACCTGCTGCTCTGCCCCACGGCAACAACCGCCGCTTTCCCCCATAATCAGAAGGGCGAGCGCTGGGAGCGTATGGTCATCGTCAAGGGTCGACCGCAGCCTTCGACGGCCCAGATGTTCTGGGCGGGTTACTCGGGTAATGTGTACCTGCCATCGACGGTGGCCCCTGCAGGGTTTACCAGCGAGGGTTTGCCGGTCGGCGTACAGATCGTCGGGCCGCAGTACGGAGATTACACATGCATTCACTTTGCCCATCTGCTTGAGAAAGACTTCCAGGGGTTCGTTCCGCCTCCCGGGTTCGAATAACTGCCGTGTCAGACCGTAACCCCGTAAGGACAAAAGGGCCGGCTGACGGAATCATAAAGGCAATCCTTTCTTCATCGCCCGGTAAAAACGTTGATTCAGAGAAACACCCCTTGACCGAGGTAACCCATGCGAATCAAAGGTTTGGAAACTATCGTCCTCCAGGAATCCCTGGGAGATAAATCCTTTGGCTGGTCCCAGGGGGTTGCCGACCGAAGGCAGACCGCCTTATGTCTCATAACCACGGATGATGGCCTCCAGGGGGTCGGGGAGGCCTATTATTACGGGGGACCGTCGAAGATCGTTGCGAGCCTGATGAGCGATATTTATGGACCAGCCCTGATCGGCAGAGACCCGATGGATACTTCCGTCATCTGGGATCTTCTTTATAACCGAACAAGGGACCAGGGAACGAAAGGCCTGCCCGTCTGCGCCCTGAGCGCCGTCGACATCGCCCTGTGGGACATCAAAGGGAAGGTCCTGGGACTTCCCATCTATAAGCTGCTGGGAGGAGCCTACCGGGATAAAGCCCTTGTTTATGCTACCGGACTGTTCGAGCCCCAATTTGTCCCCGACAAGAAAAAGGCCTTGATCGAAGAGGCCCTGGGCTATAAGAAAGAAGGCTTCTCCGCCATGAAGCTGAAGATCGGCTACGGGATCGACCAGGACATGGAATACGTGAAAGCCATACGGGAGGCGATCGGCTATGACCTGAAGCTCATGGTAGATGCCAACCGGGCCTACACTGCTTCGGATGCGATCCAATTGTCCCGGGAGATGGAGCGGTATAAAGTCTACTGGTTTGAAGAGCCGCTGCCGCCCGAGGACATCGACGGGTATGTAGAGATTAAAGCGAAATCCAGCATCCCCATCGCCGGGGGCAAGAATGAATTCACCCGCTATGGGTTCCGGGAGCTGATCGTCCGGAGAGGCGTTGATATCCTTCTCCCCAACCTATGTGCTGCCGGGGGCTTCACCGAGATGATGAAAATCGTGGCCATGGCCAGCGCCTGGAATACCCGGCTCGTTCCCTATGTAAGAAGTACAAATGTAGGTCTGGCTGCTTCCCTGCAATTTTTTGGGGCCCTTCCTCATTTCCCCGATCGTCGTTATCCCGGCGAACCCTTTTTCGAATATGACCGCTCCCCCCATCCCTTGCGAGAGGGGGTTACCCAGGAGAAATTCGTAATGAAAAATGGGTATCTTGAAATTCCCCAAAGGCCCGGGTTGGGGATTACTCTGGAAATGGAGTTTATCAAGAAATATCGAGTGGCCACCTGAAATTCCCAATAACAAGAAGGGCAGGCCGCTTGGGGGTCTTGATATCTGGGCGAGGCCTGTGGTATCGTTCCCTGGTCACTGAGAATGAGCCATTTTATTTGATGAATGTCAAGAAAGAGCCGCCAGTTATTTGAAATAGATTTTTCATGGGCCGGTCTATCATGAATTTTTCGAAAGGAGAAATTATGGATCAGAGGTCGCTTTTGATTGTTGGCCTGGGAGACCTGGCCGGGTATGTACTGGAGTTTCTGGCCAGGGTACCCAACATCCCCAGGATCGTGGCTGCGGATATCAATGAAGATTGGGGTTACCGCAAAGTGAACAGCGCCATCGCTGGAGCCTCCCAGTTTAACCTGTATCCGGACATTGAATTCCGTCATCTGGATGCCTTCGATATCGATAAGACCGCCGGGCTAATCCAGGAAGTCCAGCCCGCAGTGGTCTACAATTCCATGACCCTTCAATCCTGGTGGGTGATCACGACCCTTCCCAAGGACGCCTATAAGACCATCGACGAGGCCCGGTTCGGGGTTTGGTACCCTATGCACTTCGTACCGATCTACAAATTGATGCAGGCCGTCAAAAAATCGGGGGTGCAAACCCATGTCGTCAACGCCGCCTTCCCCGACTTGGTAAACCCTGCTTTAGCTAAGATCGGTCTGGCTCCTACCGTGGGCATCGGGAATATTGACAACCTCGTAAGTTCTTTGCGGGTCGTTGCCGCCCGGATGCTCAAGGTTCCCTTGCGCTCTGTAACAGTCTATATGGTGGCCCCCCATTTCGTCAGCTACTATGCCGCCCGTTTTGGCCAGACTGCGGGGGCCCCGTATTATCTAAAGGTCACGGTCGACGATATGGATGCTACCTCCCGGCTAAACATGAACGAATTTCTGATGAATGCGACCACCCTGGGAAAGCGGCCCGGCAGTGTCCAGGCGCACCCGGTCGTGGCTTCTTCGGTTTGCCGCATTATCATGGGTATTCTTTTTAACACCAACGAATTAGGACACGCGCCCGGACCCAATGGGTTGCCGGGTGGATATCCGATCAAAATGAATGCCCGGGGAGTCCGGGTTTTCTTGCCCGAAAATTTAACTCTCGAGCAAGCCATCAAGATAAATAATGATGCCCAGGTGTACGAAGGCGTTCAGTCAATCGAGAACGATGGAACGGTGATCCTCACGGACAAGGCAGCTTCAATCTTTAAGAATCTTTTAGATTACGAATGCAAGCACTACAAAGTGGAAAACTGCGAAGCCAAAGCGAAAGAACTGGATGCCAAGTTCAAGAAATGGGCTGCCCAATTTAGATCCTGAACCCGCTCCCCCCTGCTTCAGAAATCTGGCTTTAAACCCAAAGGGGGAAGGGATTCCATTCTTTAAGAGGTTCGGAAAAACTTTTATCGTAGATTCGGCGGAACGGAGGGCATTTTGATCCTTCAAGGACGACTCATTGACGGTAAAGGGAAATCGGCCAGGAGGGGCGAGATTGAGATTCAAAATGGCCGGATCACCCGGGTTGATCTTCATGCGGATGTTAGAAGTGAACCCGAAGTCCTGAACGTGGGGGATATGACCATCATGCCCGGCCTTATCGAAGCCCATGTCCATCTCTGGGGTACCCGGACCATGGACTATTTCCACCGACTCGTTGTTCCGGAGGAGGTGAACCTCTTGCGGGCAGCGCAGGATCTAAGTGAATTGATCGATGCCGGCTATACTTCCATTCGGGATGCGGGAAGCCGGGGGGGGATCTTTTTGCGAAACGCCGTGAATGAGGGGACTCTACAGGGCCCGCGAATCAAAACCCCGCGTTTGATGTTATGCCAGACAGGGGGGCACATGGACAAGCATTTCATTCCCCTGGAAGAAGCCCGGATCAAGACCGTAGCCAGGATTGCGGACGGCCCGGACGACTGCCGCCGGGCGGTCCGGGAACAATTCCGGGAAGGGGCGGATTACATCAAGATATGCGTCACCGGTGGCCTCACGGGAGAAAAAGAGGCTCCTGAAGAGGTCCAATTCACTCCCGAGGAGGTTAAAGCCATAGTCGAGGAAGCCAACAAGAAATTCAAGAAAGTCTGCGCCCATGCCCAGGGATTGCCGGGTACCCGGATGGCCGTCCAGCTGGGGGTGCAGTTCATCGAACATGGGGTCTACCTCGACGAGGAGGTCTGTTCTCTGATGGGCCAGAAGAAGGTGAT
>Ga0315282_10012426_pt1 | contig 13031 bp, 7 predicted proteins | sample YL17G07_20_MG_FD_203693 | JGI IMG/M metagenome (GOLD analysis project Ga0315282, IMG submission 203693) | Sediment microbial communities from Yellowstone Lake, YNP, Wyoming, USA - YL17G07_20 | ecosystem: Environmental > Aquatic > Freshwater > Lake > Sediment | place: USA: Wyoming | collected...
CCTACGTCATGGCCCTGCTTTCGCGGGCACGTCCAGGCGGACCGGCTCGGCGTTGAGCGCACGCACAACGAGCGCGCGGCCGCCGGCAGCATTGACGATGGCGACCGTCCGTTTCCCGCCCGGCGGGAGGTCGAAGAAATTGTCCTCGAAGACCGCGCCCGTCACACCCTGCATTTCCAGCGTGACCTGCCTGACAAATACCTCCGTGGATATCTCGATCCCCTTGTCGGTGACGCGGGCAGCGAGCTTCGCGCGCGGCAGGTGCAGGTAGCGCTCGCCGATAAGCAGGTACGTGGCCTCTTTCCCCGCGAACGTGGCGTGGAGGAACTCGCCGCGCAGGTTCACCGGCCCCAGGTCGGCGGCCACGAGGCACCGCTTGGCCTCGCCCGGCTTCACGCTGACCTCGGCCTCCAGGCGGCCGCGCGCGGCGCCGCTGAACGGGCGGCGGCTCACCGCGAGCGTGCCGGCGACGGGGTCGGGCGAATCGTTGACCACCCACACGGCGATGCGGTCGGCCGTGGGCTCGAACGAGACGAGGACCGGCTCGTACGCACGCCGCAGGAAGTAGAACGCGATCTTCGGCTCGAGGTAATAATCGAGGACGCTCCAATAGAGGATCGGCCATGAATCGTTGAGGCGCCACACGAGGTTCCCCCAGCATCGGCGGTTGCCGGCAGGCCCGCCGTCGGGGACGCCGCGGCGCTCGCGCTCCACGCGCTCGCGCAGGTACTCGCCGTGGGCGGTGCCGAGGGCGCGGATGAGGTCCTCGGCCGACGCCGGATCGCCGCACTGCTCGATGCGGCCGATCTTGTCCCACGAGCCGTCGACCGAGTGGTACTGCCACATCGGCGGCCAGCCGGCCCGGCCGGGCGTGCGGACCGCCGGGTCGAAGCCCTTGGGCCAGAGCTCCTCTTCGCTCATGAACCGCCGCATGCTCGTCACGGACGGCGCGCTCACGCGCCCGACCTCCGAGGCGAAGAGCGGCACCGACGCCTCGGGCGAGAACGTGAGCGTGGTGTAATCGTGCCAGTCGCCCTCGAGCGGCCAGTTCGGCACCGGCCCGCCGTAGGGCGAACTGGGATGGAAAAGCCGGCCGGGGTCGAGGCGGCGGCAAGCCTCCGGCATGATCTTCCCGAAGAGGTCCACGCCGGTGGCCGGCCGCGTGCCGCGGGCGAAGTCCCAGCCCATGTGGTTCTCGTTCCCGCCGCACCACAGCAGCAGGCACGGGTGGCTGCGAAGGCGGCGGATCATGCCTTCGATCTCGGCCCGGCAGTTCTCGTCGAACGCCTTGGCGCCGGTGGGGTGCATGCCGTAGCCGAACATGAAGTCCTGCCAGATGAGGATGCCGCGGCGGTCGCACTCGTCGTAGAACTCCGGCGGCGGAATGTGCCCCTCGCCCCACACGCGCAGGGCGTTCATCCGGCCGTGCTCCACGAGGTCCAGCAGCGCCGCTGCCCGCTCGCGGTTCCAGCAGTGCGTCAGGCCCTCCAGCGGCGCCCAGCAGGCCCCGCGCATGAAGATCGGCCGGCCGTTGACGTCGAAGCGGAACCGTTTCTCGCCCGTCAGCGGGTCGGCGAGGACCGGCCGGATGTCGCGGATGCCGACCGCCACCGTGCAGCCGTCGAGCTCGCGGCCTTCGTGCGTCAGCTTGAGCGCGAGACGATAGAGGTGCGGCGTGCCGTGCGTCCGCGGCCACCAGAGCTTCGGGTCCTGCACGTCGGCCCGGACCTCCGCCGCGCCGCCCGACACCTTCGCGGCGCCGCGCGAGACCTCGGCGCCGGCGGGGTCCGAGAGGGCCCACTCGAGCGAGGCGTCGGCGCCGCCGGTTTCGACGCGGGCCTTGACGGCGGCACGCGTGAAGTCGGGCGAGAGCTCCGAGCGGACGTACGCGTCGGCGATCCACGCGCGGCCGGGCACGTCGAGAAGGACGTCGCGGAAGATGCCCACCTTCGCCGAGTGCGGCCGGGCGCCCAGGTAAGAGCCGAAATCGCTGTGGCACTTCCGCAGGAACTTGTGGGCGGGCATGCCCTCGTACTGCGGCGGCACCTGCACCTGCCGCACGAAACGCAGCGGCGACGAGAAGATGACGAGGAGCACGTTGTCCTGGCCGGGCGGGGCGAGACGCTCGCGCACGTCCACGGCGTACTCGCGGTACATATTGTCGAAGCGGCCGATGGACGCCCCGTTGAGGAACGCCTCGGCAAGCGTGTCCAGCCCGCCAAACCGCAGGAACGCGGGCCCGTCCTTCTTCTCGGGGCTCTTGAGGACGCACGCGTAGGCCCAGTCCTTCTCACCCACCCAGGCCGACTCGGCGGCGTTCTTGCCGACGCGCGGGTCGGGGATCTTGCCGTGCGCCAGAAGCACGTCGTGGACCTGGGCGGGCATGCGGGCCGAGAGCCACGCGGCATCGGGTGCGGCGGCCTCGCGCGTGAGGGCCGCCACGTCGGGCCGGTCGGTGTCGAGCTGCTTGACGAACCACTTCTCGGCCAAGACGGTGACCGCCCGCTCGCCGGCCAGGGCGCCGGGGCTGATGAAGAGCGGGATCGAGACGAGGGCGGCCATGACGGTCTTGCCGCCGCCTTGCGCGCGATTCTTGTCCATAGGTTTCTCCCATGAGAGTGGCATGGCCACGCGCCGTTGCGTGGCCATGCCACCCGGCATTCCCGCGCCTCACCGCTGGAGGCGCACGACAACGTAGGGTTGTTCCTTGTTGAGGTCCGGCCAGAGGCGGCCGTTGCCATGATTGTCCATAACTTCAATGAAGTACATGAAGTCCCACTGGGGGGCGACGTGCTCGGCGGGGACCTCGGCCCGGTACACGTTCTTCTCGGCCGTCGGCGCCATGGCCAGCGTGCGGTAGTCCTGGAACTGCGTGACGCTCCGGTACTTCAGGTGCACCCACTTGACGCCCGACGCATCGGTCACCGTGGCCGTGACGGCGAGGGGCTTTCCGGCGGGGGCCGCGGCGATGGGCGTGTGCCTGACCTCCGGCGGCTCCTTGTCGTCCGCGGCGGGGGCGGCAGGAATCCTGGCGGCGGCCACCGCGGCCCCGAGGTTCTTCCGCTCGTCTTCGAGTTTCGCGAGGCCGTTCTTGAGGGCCGCCAGCTCGTCGCGCCAGTGGCCCGAGAGGCCCGCGCCCGGGCTGCCGAACGCGAGGTCGTCGTTGTACACGTCGCCGGCGGCCTTGACGAGCGCCTCCCACGCCTCGATGGCCCGCTTCTCGTGGCCGATGGCGTCGTCGAGGGCGCCGGGGTCGCCCGTGCGGGCGAAGAGGGCGTAGGCGAGGCCGGCGGGAATCCGCCGCGAATGGTACAGCGCCAGGTTCGCGAGAATCTTGAGATCCACCATCGTGGAATCGAACTCTTTGCCGCGCTTGGCGCCGATCCGCTTCTCGGCCTCGGCCGCCGCCTCAAAGACGTCGGCCGAGGCGCGGGCGAGCCACCGGCCGGTCTCCTCGGGACGGATCTTGGCCGATTCCTCGCCCTCCAGGCGGCACCGCGCCGCCTCGGCGAAGCTGAGGAACTGCTCGGTGTCGCCCGTGCCGGCCTTGGCGTAACCGGGCAGGTCCTCCCACCGCTGCTTCTCCACCCAACCGCGCGTCATGGGGAATCGCTGGTAGGGGAAGATCGCCGCCATGACGCGCGGCAGGATACCGCTGGCGCGGTGCAGGCCGCGCTCGACGTACGGCGCGGCGTCGGCGCCGAACCGCCTCTGGAACTCCCGCTGCCACACCTCCGGCGGCGTCGCGGGGTTATACCCCACGCGGCCCCAGACCTGGTAGAAGTGCCAGTACCGCTCGAACTCGTAATCGGTGTAGCGGTACCGGGGCCGCAGGAGGTCGAACGGCCTGGCGTCGTGCGGATGGTCCTGCATCTTCGTGGCCAGCATCTCGTTGACCTCGAAGCCCTCGCCGTCGTACAGGTGCGTGCTCTCGCCGAACCGCCGCACGTACTCCGGGTCGCCGCAGAGGAGGACGCGGGCCGTGCCGCCGTTCCATAGACGCCAGTGCATATTGTACCTCTTGGGATACCGCAGGAGGTCGGCGTAGCCGTGGCGGCGGTCGCGCTGGTTCTCGCGCGGGATGTGCGTGGGGTGGAAGGGCATGCCCATCTGCTCGGCCCAGTACTTCGTGTCGATGCGGAACTTCAGGCCCTTGGCCACGGCCGCCTCGATGACCGCGTCCGGCAGGCCCTTGGCCCGCAGGTCGCATCGAAGACGGGCGCCCGACGCCTTGACCACGTCGAAGACGTCGCCCCAGAACGCCTCCATCTCGCCCGGCTTCAGGCCCGACTCGTCGTGCATGCGGAACTGGATGGCGTCGATCTCGGGAACCGCGCGGAGGAACTTCGCCAGGGCCGCCTTGGTGAACGGCCGCAGGTTCTCGGCGGTCACGCCCCACACCAGGCCGGGCGTGGGCTTCTTGGAGAACTCGGTCGGCCCCTGGACGCCGCCGCGGTAGATATGGTCCCAGATGCCGACGGTGAAACGGAGGCCCCGCGCGTGCGCCAGGGCGATCAGGCGCTTGAGGGCGGCCAGGTACTGCCGCTGCCGGTCGGCCGTAAAGTCCGTCACCTTCACGCCGGGGAACTCCTCGATGTCGAAGAAGTACGGGTACGGCGGGGAGAAGTAGCCCCAGTTCTCATAACCGAATATCAATACAAATGTGTTGAAGCGGTCGGCGGCCAGCAGGTCGAGGTACCGGGCCCAGTAGGCCTCGTCGAAGAAGCGGTTCTCGAAGGTCGCCCGCTGGAAGGTGTAGACCGAGAGGGCCCGCTCGGCCACGGCGGGCGTCTCGGCGGCGTCCTTCACCTCGCTCAGGGGCCGGGCCGGGTCCTCGGCCCAGCCGACGCGGTCGGCCACGTCGAGCAGGGCGTACATGAGGCCGCGGTCGTCCGACCCGGCGACCACGAGGGCGGGCTTGCCGGCGGCCTGCACGTGGCGCACCGCCAGCGCTTCGGGCGCCGCGGGCGCCGAGACGCCGGCGGATTTCAGGAGTTCCGCGGCCGGTCCGGCGCCGGAAGCGAGGCCGGCGACGATCACGATCCCGCCCTTGGCGGAGGCCGGCGCGGCGGCGCGGTCGACCTCGATCTTCCGCGCCGCGAGCGCCGCCGCAAGTTTCGTCAGCCCGTGCGTGGCCGCCGGGCCGGGGGTGGGGTCGGATACCAGCGACACGGTAACCTGGGCCGAGGCCGCCTGCGCCAAGGCAAAAAACCCCAGGGCGGCCAGCGCCGCGATCTTCCAGGCAGGCTCGCACATCATGCGGTTCTCCTTCGCGAGGCGACTTGCCGCCAGACCATTAGTTGTACAGTCCAAGATAGGGCCTATGGAAATCCAAGTTCAGCCAGGCGATGTTCGACGCGGCGGGCGTGACAAGCGCGGGCGTCGGCCATGTGCCGGTCCTGCCAGTCATAGAAGAGAAGGGCCGGGCCGCGGTCACGCCGCCGCTCCTTTCGCGCCAGGTCGACCAGCTTCCGCGTCCTTCGCACCGAGAGGGGGGGAATGCGTTCTCGACCACGAAACCCGGGCGCAGCAGAGGAAGGCGTGCGCGAGCATCGAGAGCGTGGTATGGTGATGCCAGTGCTTCCAATTCCGCCCCTCGCTCTCGTCCAGTCCGGTCTGGCCCTTGGCCTCCTTGAGGGCGCCCTCCACCCGCCAGCGTTCGCTCCCCACGACCGCCATGCGTTCCCGATCCACGTCGGCCGGCGCGTTCGAGAGGTAGTACTTGATCTCGGGCCTCTGATCGAGCGAGCGGCGCACCAAGAGCCAGGCGTCCCGGCCGGGCAGCCCGCGGCGCTTCTCGACCACCCGGAGGAAAGCGAAGTCGAACACGCGCCGTCCCTGGGTGCCTCCGGCCACAGCGATCCGCCGCCAATCCTTCTCTGTCAGGTGCGCCGCCAGGAGCGCAACGGCCACGGATTTGTCGGATTTTCGGGCCAAACGGGGCTTTTGGCGCGGCCGGCCTATCGCGCCGGGCGGGCGGGGCGGCAGCACCCTCGGACGCGCCGGCCACACCTGGACGTCCGTCTTGACTTCCGCCACGTACCACCATCCCACCGCGTCGACCACATCGAGGAAGTGGGGCGTGCTGCCATACGCCTCGTCGGCGGTCAGCCAGCGCGCCCGGAGGCCGCGCCCCCGCGCCGCTTCCACCATGGCCGCGGCCAACTGCGGCTTGGTGCGGAAGATCACGTCGCGGGGGATGCCCGCTTCCCGGCAGCGCTCAGGATCGTCGAACCACTTCTGCGGGATGAACAGCCGCGTATCCAGGAAAGCCTGGCCGTGCTCGGAGGCGTAGGTCAGGTACACCCCGACCTGGCCGTTATCCACCTTGCCCACGTTGCCGATGTACTGCCGCGCGATGCCCACGGACTTTTCGCCCCAGCGCCGCACGCCGGATTCGTCGACCACCACGATACCGTCTTCGCTGCCCAGGTGTTCGTCGACCAGCCGGCCCATCTCGTGGATGGCCGGCCTCCAGGCCCAGGGGCTGGCGTACAGGAAGTGCTGCAGCGACTTCAGGTGCCGGGCCGGAATTTGGCGCGCCTCGGCGATCTGCCAGCAGTTTTTCCGCTCGATATCCATCAGCAGTCCGCCCACGTATTCCCGCGCCCAATGGCGCGTCTCGCGGCGGCCGAACAGGGGGTCGAATCGGTCATGATACCCCGCGATATACCGCGCCAACCGTTGAATCTCGGCCGTATTCACGATCATGCCCTCCAGGATTCGACCGGGGAGATCTCCTGGAAGGGATATCGTCCACTGGGGTTGCACTCCTCTTGTCAATCTTGGACCGTGGCATCATGGATCTTGGACTGTACAATTAGAAGCTGTTTCAGAACCGGCGATAGCGCGGTGGGCAGTCTTGCCCACCGCGCCTACGCGCCCGCATTCTCGCGGCGGGCAAGACTGCCCGCCGCGCTATGCAGCGCTGATGGGCGCTTGTGAAACAACTTCTTAGCCCGGCGCGGCGCCGGAATTCAACGTTTTTCCGCGGCGTCTGGACATCGCGCCGCCGGAAGAGGACAATACGTCTGCCCACAATCCGCGGGGAGAAAAAAATGACAATGGCAACACTCCTGCACATGGTCGGCTTCGCCTCGATCGTCGCCCTGGCCCTGAGCCTCGCCGGCGCCGCCGAGCAGGCCGCGAGCGACGTGCCGCTGCGGAGCCTCGACCCGCCGGTGCTCCTGCCCGATGGCCGCGAGTTCAAGACCTGGGAAGCGCCCTGCGAGTTCACCCGCACCTACTACGTCGACCAGGCCGCGCCGGCGGCGGCGGACTCAAATCCCGGCACGCAGGACAAACCGTTCCTCACGATCGGCCGCGCGGCCGAGCTTCTCCAGCCGGGCGAGCGGGTCGTGGTGGCCGCCGGCGTCTACCGCGAGCGCGTCAAGCCCGCCCGCGGCGGCACGGGACCCGCGAAGATGATCTCCTACGAGGCCGCGCCGGGCGCCAGCGTGGTCATCAAGGGCTCGCGCGTCTTCACCGAGAAATGGGCGCCCTCGAAGCACGACGGCCAGCCGGCCTCCGACAAGGTCTGGGCCGCGCCGCTCGCGAAGAAGTACTTCGGCGACTATAACCCCTTCGACACCGACAACGTGACCCCGGAGCAGTTCGACGTCATGGACTGGGCCCAGCCGCTCCGGGGCAAGCTGCCGTACACGCTGCCGCGCGGCATGGTCTTCCAGGACGGCCGCCGGCTCGAGCAGGCGGGCGATTACGCGGTCCTCGCCGGCCAGGAGGGCACGTTCTGGGTCGACCGCCCGGGACAGGAGATACATATCCATCCGTTCGGCGGCGGCGACCCCAACGGGAAACCCTTCGAGATCACCACCGAGCGCATCGCCTTCGGGCCGGACCAGCCGGGCCTGGGCTTCATCCGCGTCCGCGGCTTCACCGTCGAGCACGTGGGCAACGCCTTTCCGTGGCAGCAGGAAGGGGCGATCTCGACCTGGCGCGGGCACCACTGGATCATCGAGCAGAACACCGTGCGATGGGCCAACGGCGTGGGCATCGACGTGGGCATCCAGATGCCGAAGTGGCCGCGGCCCGAGGTGATCGGCCACCACATCGTGCGTGGAAACACGATCGCCGACGTGGGCGTCTGCGGCATCGCGGGGCTCGGCCGCGGCGACGATTTCGGCCTGCTCGTCGAGGGCAACACGATCCGCCGCGCGGCGTACCACAACGTCGAGCGGCTGTACGAGACCGGCGGCATCAAGACGCATATCAATACAAACTGCCTCATCCGAGCCAACCTGATCGTCGACACGCTGCACGGGCCGGGCATCTGGATGGACTGGGCGAACGCCAACTCGCGGTGCTCGCGCAACGTGGTCCTCGGCACAAAAACGCAGTTCCACGGCGGCATCTTCATCGAGGCGTCGCCGCGGCCGAACCTGATCGACCAGAATTTGATCTGGGGCTCGACCGCCAGCGGCATCTACGAGCACGATTCGTCGAACCAGATCTTCGCCCACAACTTCATCGGCCGGTGCGCGGGGGCGGCGATCCTCCTGAACGGCAAGGTGACCGGCCGCCGCATCTACGGCCAGCCCATCACCGACGGCAACCACCGCGTGGCCGGCAACGTCTTCTTCGAGAACGGCAAGAACCAGGTGGTCGAGAAAAGTAAGAGCGCCAAGAGCGCGGTCGAGGCCAACCTCGGCGAGAACATCGCCGCCACGTTTGATATGGAGAAGTGTGAGCTTGAGTGGTCCGTGAAGGGTGACGTTCCCCCCTGCCCCGCCCTTCCCGGCCTCACTCACGACTTCTTCGGCCACCCCCGCCCGGGCGGCGCCGGCAAGCCGGGGCCGTTTGCCGACGTTCCGGCCGCGCCGACGCGCGTCAAGCTGTGGCCGGTGCCTGCTCCGTGATCCGGAGTGGCGCTCCGCGCCCCTGCGTGCCTGGCGCGAGGTGCTTTCACGTGCCGCGGGTTGTTCGCCAACCCGTGCTTATTGTGGCCGTGTTTCCATCAGGCCTGCTCCGCACTTTCGCCATAGGTTCCCGCCAGGAGCGCGGCGGCAAAGCGGGTGGCGGGGATGCGTTCCAGGACGATCTTGATGACCGCCGTGATCGGGGTGGCGAGGAACGCCCCCACCAGGCCCCAGATCATCCCGAAGAAGATGAGGGCCAGCAGGATCGACACCGGGTGCAGGCCGAACGAGCGGCCCAGGAGCTTCGGCTGGATGAAGCTGCCGATGACCGCCTGGATCGCCGCCGGAATCGCCACGGCCAGCACTTGCGTGGCGACGGAGAGGTCGGGGCTCAGGACAATCACCGGCACGGGCAGCAGCGTGGCCACGATGGCGCCGATCGTCGGGATGAAGTTCAGCAGGAACGCCAAGAACCCGAACACCAGGGCGAACCGCACGCCCAGGACCGCGAGCGTCGCGCCCACGAGCGCCCCCGTCAGGGCCGAGAGCAGCACCATCTGGATGGTGTACCGCTTGACGTGCCCGGCGATCTCGTCCAGCAGGCCCCCGCGCCCGGACGCAACCTTGGGGCCGCCCATCAGCAGGAGGACCACGAAGATCAGCACCAGCGCCCCCTTCGAGACCAGGCCGGTGACCTCGGCCAGGACGGTGGAGGTGGCGGCGGTCACGGCCTCCTGCGGGATGGTGAACACCTCGCCCGTGGTGGGGTCGCGCTTGATCCCCAGGCGCTCCAGCGGCACGTACTGGGTGACCCAGTCGGTCATGGCGGCAACCTGCTTGCCATAGGTCTTGAGCTGGGCGGACATCTCGGCGACCGAGATGGCCACCAGCAGGCCCACGAGCGCGATAACCGCCAGGCCCAGCACCGCCGTCGTGAGCAGGGCCAGGGCCGGCGGCAGGTGAAGGTGCCGCACCTGCGCGTCGATGATCGCCGCCAGGCTGTAGGTGAAGAAGAGCGCCAGCACGAACGGGACGAGCACGGGCCTCAGCAGGTACAGGGCGATGCCTGCGGCCACGAACGCCAGGATGAGCAGGCACGCGGTCCGGACGCGCGAGTCGGAGGAACTCTCCTGCGTTTCAGCCATGCGCGACTCCTTGACCAGCCTTGCTCCACGCAGGAGGTGTCGGGAAACTTATGGGTGCGGAGCACCCACCCTACATTCTCCCGCTACTTCTTCCCGCCCACCGAGATCAGGTGCGTGGCGGTCCTCAGGTACATGACGCCGCCGGCGATGGTGGGGGTGGAAAAACTGGGTTCGCCCAGGGACATGCGGGCGAGGGGCTCGTACTTGTCGGCGGCGGCAATGACGACCACGTCGCCGTTCTTGGCGATCGCGTAGAGGCGGCCGGCGACCCAGACGGGCGAGCCGTAGAACTGTCCGCCGACGCGCTCGCCCCACACCTTCTCGCCCGTCGCCACGTTCAGGCACGTGACCATGCCGTCATCGGCCCAGCAGAACAGGCGGCCGTCCTTGACGATCGGGGCGGGCACGAGCGGCACCGACTTCTTCATCTCCCACGCGATCTGCGGCTCCACGTTCTTCTCGCGCGACCCCGGCCGCACGGCCACGAGGAGCGAGCCGCGGGTGCCGTAGCCGTACGAGGCGATCACCAGTCCGGGGGCGCAGACAGGCGAGCCGACGCAGCGATCGATAAAAACCTTCTCGACCTCCCAGTTGACCTTGCCGGTGCGCGGGTCGACGGCGGTGATGCCGTGGGCGGTGCTCGTGAAGATGAGCTCCGGCGGCCCGCCCTCCGGCTGGTAGACGCACGGGGTCGAGTAGGCGGCCAAGGCGGTGCGGCGGCCGAGTTGCCAGCGGGTCTCGCCGGTCGCGCGGCTGACCGCCACGATAAAGCTCTTTCCGGCCCCGCGGCCGGCAAAGGGCGTGCGGGCCAGGTCTTCCTGGTCGTTCGCCAGGACGACCATGTCTTCGTAGACGATCGGCGACGTGCCGCTGCCATGCTTCGCGACGATGGGGCCCAGGCTGCGGCGCCATTTTTCGGCGCCGGCGTGGTCGAGGGCCAGCAGGATCACCTCGTCGGGAACCGACCAGGTGACGTAGACGTTCTCGGCGTCAGCGGCGGGGGTGGAGGAGGCGTAACAGTTGTCTTGATTCTGCGGGTAGGTCTTCGACGGGTAATCGCGCTGCCACAGGACGCCGCCGTCGGCGGCCTTGAGGCACAGGACCATGCGCCTGGCGGTGGCGGGGTCGGCGCAGGTCAGGAAAATCTTGTCGCCCCACAAGATGGGCGAGCAGTGGCCGGGGCCGGGGAGCGTGACCTTCCAGTTGTAGTCGCCCTCGGTCCACTTGACCGGGACGGTGGTGGCGGGGCTGATGCCGGCGCCGTTCGGGCCGCGGAAGCGCGGCCAGTCGCCTTCGGCGGCGAGGGCGGTGGCGGAGACCAAAAAAACCAGGAGGGCCGTTATCAGGACTTGATGGGCCATAGGGTTTCCTCTTGCATTCTCGACCGCTCCCGGTGTTAGATACCATAGACGAGGAGCCTCTACAAGGGAAGAACGGCATCCGCCGTGACGCCCGGACATGCAGGCAACACGGCCGGACAAGACCGGCCGTGGCACACTCGCGGGCATTTGGCATGGGCGCGCGGCGGGTCAGGTCGAAGACTCGCCGTGGCGAGAGACCCGCCGCGCACGAAAGGGAAGGACCCGCCGCGCAAAGATCGAAAGAGCGCGCTTGGCAAGGAAAGGACAAGTCATGCACAGCTTCATCTGTCTGGTGGGACTCGGGGCGCTGGCCCTCGTGAGCCTGGCCTGGCCGCTGGCCGGGCAGCTTCGGGCCGAGGACCCCTGGATCGTCTTCGAGGGCAAGGACGGCCCCGGCAAAGGCAAGCACATCGTCCTGGTGGCGGGCGACGACGAGTACCGCTCGGAAGAGGTGATGCCGCCGCTGGCGAAAATCCTCGCCGCGCACCACGGCTTCAAGTGCACGGCGCTCTTCCCGATCAACAAGGAGACCGGCGAGATCGACCCGGGGACGCTCGACAACATCCCCGGCCTGGCGGCGCTCGGGACGGCGGACCTCCTGATCATCTTCGCCCGGTTCCGCGAGCTGCCCGACGAGCAGATGAAATATATTGTTGATTACATCAACTCCGGCAAGCCCGTCATGGGCCTGCGGACGGCCACGCACTCGTTCAACTACTCCAAGCGCAAGGACAGTCCGTACGCCAAGTACAGCTACAACAGCAGGGACCCCGCCGGCGGGTTCGGGCGGGCGGTGCTGGGAGAGACGTGGATCAACCATTACGGGGCCCACCAGAAGGAGAGCACGCGCGGCGTGGTGGCGCCGGGGATGGAGAACTCCCCCATCGTCAAGGGGTGCGAGGACATCTGGGGGCCGTCGGACGTGTACGCCATCACCACGCTGCCGGGCGACTCGAAGCCCGTCATCCTGGGCCAGGTCCTCGTGGGGATGAACCCGAAGGACGAGGTCAACACGGCGAAGAAACCCGTGCCGGTGGCATGGATCAAGACGTTCACGGGCGCCTCGGGCAAGCCCGGGCGGGTCTTCACGACCACGATGGGGCACAACGGCGACCTCGTGAGCGAGGGGTTCCGGCGCCTTCTGGTCAACGCCGCCTACTGGTGCGTGGGAATGGAAGACAAGATCCCCGCGAAGGCGACGGTGGATTTCGTGGGCGAGTACAAGCCCAGCCCCATCGGCATGGGCAAGTTCAAGAAGGGCGTGAAGCCGGCAGACGTCAAAGGATAACGGCGGGAACAGGGAACGGGGAACAGGGACCAGGGGTGGAATACAGATCACATAGATAAGGGCATGAAAACAGCGACTGTTTGGCGGGGAGCCGAAGGTCGAAGACTCGCCGTGGCGAGCGACCGTGCAGGAACGATTGCGGATTGCGGATTTCGGACTGCGAATTGAACGGCGAACGGCAGCGACAATCGCCATTTAGCCGTCCGCCGCGGCGGACGCGTTTCATCGAGACCGAACCTACGCCATATGGAAATACGGCCATAATAACCACGGGTTGAGGGCAACCCGTGGCACGTGAAAACCGGCCACGGCCATCGTGCGTCGCCGTGCCGGCGACGGCTCAACGATGGTAACGGCTCCG
>Ga0315282_10012427_pt1 | contig 13031 bp, 10 predicted proteins | sample YL17G07_20_MG_FD_203693 | JGI IMG/M metagenome (GOLD analysis project Ga0315282, IMG submission 203693) | Sediment microbial communities from Yellowstone Lake, YNP, Wyoming, USA - YL17G07_20 | ecosystem: Environmental > Aquatic > Freshwater > Lake > Sediment | place: USA: Wyoming | collected...
CCGCCATGACGCAATTCCTTTCGACTTGAGTTGCCATTGTTTGCCCAAAACAATCGTACCGTAACTCGACGAAAGAATTGCGTCTCTTTATATCTTCAGCGTCAAGGCCGAAGGCCTTGGCGATGGTTGCATCGCATCCCAGGAGAGCCATCGCCAAACTGTGCTTGACGCTGCCACCCGCGGCTTCTCTTGGGACACTGGGAGACCCTCGGCAAACTGGCGCTTGCCGCTGCCGCCCAGCCATGATTACGCAGCGAGCCTGCTACCCCTGATGTGCGGAGTCCCGGAGGTAGGCGATGCGCTTGGCGATGGGGGGATGGTCGTAGAAGAGGAGCTCAACGAGACGCCTGGGATTGGGATCGGCGAGGTTCCGACCGGCGAGCTTGGCTAAGGCGGAGGTCAGACTCTCGGGTTTCTCGACGCGGCCGAGGATGAACAGGTCGGCCTGCTTCTCAAAGCGTCGCGACAAGGCCGCCTGAAGCGGCCTGGCAGCCAGACTGAACAGCCCGATCCACAGAAGCAGCAGCGGAACGGCGCCGATGTCGTCCGCGCCGGCGAATCCGAGGCCGGCCGCGCTGGACCCCAGGAGCAGGTGCAGCAGGTAGAATCCAAGGACGGACGACGCGGCGGCGATCCCGAGCAGTTGCCAGCCGTGACGCAGGGCCACGTGGCCAAGCTCGTGCGCGAAGACGGCCTCGATCTCGTCGTGTGAGCAGAGATCGAGCAGGGTGTCGCCGATCAGGATTCTCCGCTCCCGGCCCAGCCCGACCACCGCGGCGTTGGCCTTCTTCGTCTCCTTGCTCAGGCGGATTTCGAAGATGCGTGTCACCCGGACGCCGCACCGCTCGGCCAGGTCCAAAAGCCGCTCGGCGAGGTCCCGGTCCGTCAGCGGGTGCAGCTTATAGAACAGCGGCACGATCAGCGCCGGCGTGATCTTGCTCACGAGCACCAGCAAAACGAACCAGCCGACGGCGGCCAAGAGCCACCACTCCTCCGGCGTCATGCGAATCAGAAGGTACAGCAGGTTGAACGTCCCAAGGGCCATGACCGCGGCCAGCAGCCACTGCTTGGCGCCGCGAACCAGCCAGCCGGCGATCGTCTGGTTGGACAAGCCGTAGCGGCGTTCCAGCACCACGTCGGAATAGAAGTCGAGGCCCAGAAAGAGCAGCGAGTAGCCGGCCAGGAACACCAGCAGGTACACGGTCAGTTGCAGATGGTAACTGCCGGTCAGTCCAGCGAGAAACGCGTGGAGCCACGCGGAGCCGCCCGACAGCAGGAAAATCAGGAGAACAGCGAACGAGAGGATCAGCTTCAGGATGCCGACCGTCAGCTTGCTTCTGGCGTAGCGCTTGGCCTCGCGGGGAGTCCCCGGCAGACTCGCGGTCTGCTCCTCGGGCATCGGTGCCGTCGCCTGACCTGTATCCATTCGTTTGCCCCTGGAACGTCCCGGCCCAGATCGCCTGCCGACCCGGTCCCAGTGCTCGCAGGATACGCTCCGGATGCAGGCTCGGGCAAGTGGGAATAGTCCTCAATCCGCCTGCCGGGCGGGCAATGTTCTTGCAGCTTTCTCGTAAGGATTTTCCTTATGGCGTCCGCCGGTCCTCAGAAGCTATAATCTGTGTTGTTCGCCTTGGGGAAAGGCTCTTCGGACGGTTGGGTGGCTGGTATGGAGCTCGAGCAGCTTACAGCCTTGGAGTATGGGTGGCTGCGCAAGCAGCACAGTTGCGGTGAAAACAGGGAGACTCTGTACAGACAACTCGGGGTCTATCCCGCCTGGCAGGACATCTTCCGGCAGTACGTGGCTCTCGCCAGGCAAGGCAACAATGAGGCCCTGAAGCGTGCCTTATATCTGGCGTGGACGGAGCGCTCGCAGGGCCCCATCCTCAGCGGCGTCAAAGACCTCGACCGGGAGTTGATTAGAGAACTGTTGGATATTGCCGACGGCCTGGCGCGGACAGGCGGACTGGACGGCGAGCTGCGGTGGATGCTGCCCTACTACTATCTCATAGAACCCTCATACATCGAGCAGTTCGACGGCTTTGACGCTCTGCGACAGGTCAGCCAAGAGGGCCCATTTCTTTACCGCCAGGCGTGCTTCGAATCATCGTTCGAGAATCGCGGCCACATGGGCGAGTACTGGAAGGGCAAGCAAGTGATTCTGCGGCAGTGGCCCTATCCGAGGCCGGACACCCCCCACCCGCCGTAGTGACGGCCGAAGCCCTTGGGTCTTCTTGCCCGTCCTTGAAGGGCAACTACAAGGGTTGTCCTTACGGCGCCACTATGGGCAAAGCACTCATACGGCGTCTTTGACACGTGGGTCGAAATACGTCCCCCCGGCGGCCACCGTCTGGATCGCCTCCATCAACTCGTCGAAGTCGCAATCCTTGAGCAGATAGCCGCTCGCCCCCGCCTCGTGCATCTCCCGGATGTACCGTTTCGAGGCGTGCATCGACAGGCCGATGACCTTCACGTCCGGATTCTCCTGACGAATCTGGCGAGTGGCCTCGATGCCGTTGAGACCGGGCATACTGACGTCCATAATGATGATATCGGGATTCACGTCCCGGGTCAGGGCAACGGTGGTCTGTCCATCCTTTGCCTGACCGACGACCTCAAGGCCCTCCTGCGCCTGAAGAAACCGGCTCAGGCCCTGCAGAACGATCGTGTGGTCGTCCGCCAACAAGATGCGAATACTCATGGTGTTACAACCCCCTGGTCAGATCCGCCTGACTGACCCTGTTCAATGCTCAAGGGAGCACTGAGCGTCACCTTCGTGCCTTTGCCTTCGGCTGACTCGACGGCGAGCTCGCCCCCCATGTGCGCCAACCTCTGCCGGAGACTGAAGAGCCCGAACCCTCCCGCCTTGGCGGGCATGCTCTTCAACCTGGCAGGATCGAATCCCTTCCCGTCATCTTCCACGATGACCCTGATACGCGTCTGGTCCCGCAGCAGCGAGATCGAGACATTTTTCGCTTGCGCGTGCTTGGCCACGTTGACCAGCAGCTCGCGCACCGCCCGGTACAGCAGCAGCTTGATCTGCTCGCTCAGCGGTTTGGGCTCGCCGCTGGTCTGGACGCGGCAGACGAAGCCCTCACAGTCGGTGAATTGCTCGGCCAGCTCCTCGACGGCCGGCTCCAGTCCCAGCGTCTCCAGCGTCGAGGGCGCCAGTTCCAGCATCAGGTTGCGGACCTGGGCAATCGCCTCGACGATCTGTTCGCAGACCTGCGTCACCGTTTCGCGCATCTCGGGCGATACATGCTTTCTCAGGGCGCCGAGCTCGCGCTTGGAGAAGGCCAGCGACTGACCGATCGAATCGTGCAGGGCCGCCGCAATCCGCTGGCGCTGCCGCTCCTCCGTCACCAGCAGCTCCTCGGTCAGCGCCGACAACTGCTCCTTGTCGGCCCGGATCTCCTGCTCATGCTGTTTCTGCACCGTGACGTCCTGAATGACCAGCAGGACCTTTTCCGATTCCTGGGCGTACCCAAGGATCGGCCGGGCGCTGAGGGTCAGGGACTTGCGTCCGACGTCCGGGATGTCGTACTGGAGCTCGTAACCCTCGAACGAGTTGCCCCGGGACAGGACCTCGTTCAGCCTGCCGCGCAGCTCCGGCTGGTCCCATTGTCCCTTGCCCAGCGTGTAGAAGACCCGCCCTTCCATCTGCTTGAGCGGGGTCTTGAACATCTCCTGGAACGCGCGGTTGGCCGAGATCACTCGCGACTGCGAGTCCAGCACGACCAACGACTCCTGAATCGTATCGACGATGCTCTCGGCGAAGCGCTTGGACTCGGCCATCTCCTGCTCCGCACGCTTGCGACCCGTGACATCGTTGTCAATTTCGAGGATGGCGACGGGGCGCCCGCCCGCGTCGCGGCGAAGGGCCCAGCGGCTGGCGACGGTCATCTGTCGCCCGTCGCGCGTCGTGTGCACCAGCTCGCCCTCCCACCGGCCGTCCCGGATGATTTTCGCGGTGGCCCGGATCAACGGCTCGCAATACTCGGTTTGGAGCAGTTGATGGCTCAGCTTTCCGGTGGCCTCTTCCCTGCTCCAGCCGTACGCGCGCTCGGCGCCGCGATTCCAGAAGGTGATTTTGCCTTCCATGTCATGCACGAAGATCATGTCATGCGCCAGGTCCAGCAGCTCGGCCTGTCCCTCCAACTGCAACGCATACTCCTCCAACTTCAACTGCGCCCTCTTGCGGTCGGTGATGCACTCGACGATCCCCATGACCCGCACGGCCTTGCCCTCGGGATCGAATTCGATCTCCGCCTCGCTGTGCACGAACCGCACGTCGCCGTTCGGATGGACAATGCGATGATCCAGACTGAACGGGCCCTTGTTCTCCAGGGCGTCGTTCATCATGCCGGCGACCTGGTCGCGGTCCTGAGGATACGTGCAGGACAGCATCGCCTCCCAGCTCGGCTCGATCTGTCCGGCCTTGAGGCCCAGCACACGGTACGCCTCATCGGACCACCAGGCGGTGTGCTTTGCCAGATCGATCTCCCAATTCCCGATATGGGCGATCTGCTGAGCCTTCAACAAGCGCTTCTCGCCCTTGCTCAGGTCCTCCACGAGATCGCGATACCTGCGCTCGCCGTCTTCGAGCTGGCGGCGAGTCCGCTCCTGCTCCTCGATGATCTCGTGCAGCTCCTTGTTAACCTGGGCAAGCTCGGCCGTCCGCTCGGCCACCCGAAGCTCCAGCTCCTCCTGGGCCGCCTGCAGGGCCTCCTCCACCTCCCGAAGATGCACCATGGCCACGTCGGTATCGCCCACGATGGCATCCACCTCATGGCTGCGCAACGCCATCAGCAGGTCCTCCGTCTCGTGGAGCCTCAACTCGAGCTCTTCGTAGGTCAGCTTTTCCCCGGTGGTCATGACTACATCGTCACTTTCAGCGCAGACAGCACCTTCTTCGTGTCGGTCAAATTTCCAAAGACGACGGTTCTGGGCTGCGGCTCGATGATCACCAGGGCAGGAGTGACCAGGACTCGCTCTTCCAGTGCGGGCTGGAAATTCTCCAGCACGTCGATGATCTCGATCTGACATTCGTGCTTCAGATAGGTCGAGCAGATCTCGTCCAGGGACGCCCTGGCGATAACGGAGTTCGGCTCATCTCCGGCTACGAACAATCGCAGACGATACTTCGGCGAGCCGGTCCGGCCGTCCCTGGCCCGCTCCTTTTTCGCTCTCGCCATCATGGTTCGCCTCCCTGATCGACTCCCGCCTCCGCGTAAGATGGCGCCGTCGAGGGCTGCGGCTTATTGGGGCCTCGCTGCGTCTTCGATCCCTGCTTGCCCATTTCTCTCCTTACCACCGCTTCCAACCCTGCACCCGCCACGTTCAATCCTAATCGGAAAGCAAGCCTCCCCACAGTCATTGAAATCGATGATGCCTGCGTGCCTGCCTACCCCATTGATCGTCGTCTCTGGCATTACTACTGTCAACGCGAAAACCCTGTTCGAGGCAGGTAATTGATGCTTCTTCAAATTCACCGCAAATATTTTTACCGGACCCGCCGCCGAAAGACGCATCCTCGCGCGGGCGAATTTCCCCAATCGCAAGTCCGAACTCGTGTGCTGGAAACTCGCAGGCCCGCACTCAGATACGACTGCATAGGGGATGTAACAGCGCTTCGTGGAGGAACGGGCCCCATTTGTCATGCTGACTGTAGTGCAGCGTCTGGGCAAGGAAGCGAATCAACGCTTGTTCCCATACTTGCCCAATCCTGGGTGGCACGGGCAAACTCGTTTGCCCGTGGGGTCTCGATTGAGCAGATCCCGTCAAATGAGCACCGTCAAACGAGTTGGCGGTGTCCCATTTTGTTGAGTTTCAGGCGCCACGAGTTGTTGACACGGGTGGCAGCGTCAAGGCCGAAGGCCTTGGCGATGGCTTTTTTCCCGATCGATCTGAGCCATCGCCAAGCTGCGCTTGACGCTGCCACCCATCCTAAGTCACAGGGACCTCAAGAACCTGGGACGAAGCCAACGAGTTTGGCGGTGCCACCGGGCTGCTGCTTTCAATACGTCTGCTCTTGGGACCTTGCGATTGCCCTATCGCCAATTCCGTTTGTGGTGGGCGCAGCGGGGGTTCGGGGGTAGAATTGTGCCTCGTGACAGACAAGACTTCCCATCCTGTGTGCGGCGTGCCGGCGGTGCCAGGCAGATCGGACAGCGACCGTGTCGCGACGTGCCGCTGCGGCGGCAATCGGAGGCATGCGTCGGTGACAATCATCAACGGTCAATAATCCTTCATCAATCGAATTGAGGAGACTGCCATGTCAAAGAAGAAAACGAGTCTTTCACGGCGTGCATTTCTGGGGCGCACGGCGGCCCTGGCGGCGGTGCCGTACCTCGTGCCCGCCTCGGTCTTCGGCCGCAACGGTGCCGTCCCGCCCAGCGAGCGAATCATCCTCGGTGGAATCGGCATCGGCAACCGCGGCTCGTCCGTGCTCAACTGGATGCTGCCGGAGAAAGACGTGCAGTTCGTCGCCACCTGCGACCCGCAGAGGCAACGACGCGAGGCCGTCAAGAAGATGGTGGACACCCGTTACGGGAACAGCGATTGCCAGTTGTACTCCGACATTCGCGAGTTCCTGGCCACCCGCACGGACATCGACGCGGTCCTGAGCACGACCGGCGACCGCTGGCACGCGCTGGCCGCCATCATGGCCATGCGGGCGGGCAAGGACATCTATTCCGAGAAGCCCTCGGCCATGACGATCGCCCAGGGCCAAGCCGTCGTGAACACCGCCAGCCGGTATCGGCGAGTCTACCAGTCCGGCATCCAGCGGCTCAGCGAAGGTAACTTCACCTTCGCCAACGAGCTGCTGCGGCTCGGATACCTCGGCAAGGTGCACACGGTGCGGGCGCACATCGCCCCATGGGACGCCGCCGAGATGCGCCACGACTGGCTCCCGGAGCAACCGCTGCCTCCGAAGGAGGAGGTGGACTGGGACGCATGGCTGGGCCCGTGTCCCTGGCGACCCTACAACGCCGCCTACACCCGCGGGGAGTGGCGCAATCACTACGATTTTCACACGAGCTGCATCGGCGAGTGGGGCGCGCACACATTCGCCCAGTGTCAGGTGGCGCTGGGTCTGTGGGAGACATCGCCCGTCAGTTACCAATACGTGAGCAACGACAGCGGCGACGGCATGGTCACGACCTTCGCCAACGGCGTCAAGATGGTCCTGGAGCGGGACCTCGCCAACAAGATCTGGCACGGCTCGTGCGGCGTCCGCTACGAGGGCACCGAGGGCTGGGTCGCCATCGCCGATGGCTACTCGAAATGTGAAGTCTCGAATCCCGCCTGGATGGCGGACTTCAAGAAACTGGTCGAGGACTACCAGGCCCGCACACAGCGGCCGATGAGCCACATCCGCAACTTCTTCGATTGCATCAAGTCGCGGCAACAAACCGTGGCCAACCCGGTCATGATGCACCGCTCCATGTCCACGGTGCACGCGGCCAATATTTGCATGTGGCTCAAACGCGATATGAAGTTCGACCCCGTCAAAGAGGAATTCGTCAACGACGAGGAGGCGAACCGCTTCCGTTCCCGCGCCATGCGCGAGCCGTGGATCATCTGAAATTCCGGAATTTGAGATTTGAGATTCCCATGAGGAGTTTACCATGTTGAAGCCAAGAATATACGCGATCCTGATTGTCACGGCGCTGCTGGGTTGTGCCGTGCAGTGCCTTGCGCAAACCGTCGCGCCGAAACAGGATGAGCCCAAGCTGATCGCCGTGCTGAAATCCCCCGATGCCTCGCAGAAGGACAAGATGGATGCCTGCCGCCTGTTAGCCACTATCGGAGGCAAGGATTCCGTCGCCCCGCTGGCGGCGCTGCTCGGCGACGAGAAGCTTTCCCACATGGCTCGCTACGCGCTGGAGCCGAACCCGGATCCGGCGGTGAATGAGGTCCTGCGCGACGCGCTGGGCAAGCTCAAGGGCGGGCCGCTCGTCGGCGTCATCGGCAGTATCGGCGTACGGCGTGACGCTGCTGCGGTCCCGGCGCTGACCCAGCGGCTGAACGATTCTGATGCGGTGGTCGCCCGCGCCGCCGCCAGAGCGCTGGGAAGCATCGGCAATGCCCAGGCGGCTCAGGCCCTTGAAAAGGCGCTGCCCAACGCGCCGGCCGATAATCGGCTCGACGTCTGCGAGGGCCTGTTCCGCTGCGCCGAGCGATTCGCTGCCGACAAACAGAATGCCGAGGCGATTGCCATCTACGATCAGTTGCGCAAGCTCGACTCCCCGCACCAGGTTCGCGGCGGAGCCCTCAAAGGAGCGATTCTCGCACGCGGCGCCGAGGGCGTGACGCTGCTGCAGGAGAACCTGCGAAGCTCCGACTACATCCTGTTTTCCGCCGCGGTGCAGGCTGCCCAGAAGATGCCGGGCGCCGAGGTGACGAAGGCGCTGGTGGACGGGATGAAGAATCTGCCGCCGGACAACCAACGCGTGGTGATCCAGACCCTCGCGTCGCGCGGGGACAAGGGGGCCCTGCCGGCGCTGTTCGCTGCGGCCGGCAGCGGGCCCAAGCCCGTTCGCGCTGCGGCGATCGAAGCGGCCACCGCGATGGGCGACGCCTCCGCCGCGCCCGTGCTGGTGAAGCTGATGGACGATGCCGATGCGGAGATTGCCGGGGCCGCCCAGGAGGGCCTGGCCGCCCTGCCCGGCAAGGAAGCCGACGCCGCTGTAATGGCGATGTTCAATAGCGGCAATGCGGACAAACAATTGACGGCGATCAACCTGATGGGACGGCGGCGCATGATGAGTAGCACCCCCGTCCTGTTGAAGGCCGCACGGGAAGCCGACCCGAAGGTCCGGCCGGCCGCCATCAAGTTGGCGGGCGACCTGGCGGGTCCGGAGCAGGTGCCGGCCCTGCTCGATCTGCTGGGGCAGACGGACAAGCCCGAGGATCTGGCCGCCGTGGAACAGGGTCTGACGACGGCCTGCACGAAAGCAGACGATCCGCAGCCGCTGATCGCGCAGGTCATCACCCGGCTCGACCAGGTCAAGCCGCCGCAGAAGGTGGTCCTACTCCGCGTGCTTTCCGCCGTGGGTGGACCGGACGCCCTCAAGGCCGTGCTGGCGGCGATCAACAATGACGATCCGCAGGTGCATACCGCCGCTGTCCGCGCGTTGAGCGCCTGGAAGACGCCCGATGCGGCCCCGCACCTGCTGACACTCGCCAAGGAGGCAAAGGACCCCAGCGAGCGGACGCTCTTCCTGCGCGGATACCTGAACATAGCCGCCCGGGCCGATCTGCCGGCGCAGGAGCGGCTGGCGATGTGCGGGCAGGCCGCGAGTATGATCCAGCGCGATGAGGAGAAGCGGTTGTTGCTCGGCACGCTCGGCAGCATCGATTCGCCCGAGGCGATTACGACGATCCTGCCTTACCTCGACAACGCCGGCACACGACAGGAAGCTGCCGCGGCCATCGTCAATGTCGCCGAGAGACTCCTCAAAGGACCGGACAGGGACAAGTATCTGCCATCGGTTTCCGGCCCGGTGGAGAAAGCGGCAGCGGCTACCACGAATGCCGATGTCGCCAGGCGAGCCAAGGCCCTGTTGCCCCGGCCCAAAACCGGAGGCTGATCACACGACCGAAACGCCTGCGCGACGCTGCGGAATCTCGAAATCGGATCGAGATCCTCGGCGTTCGATGCGGGCAGCGGCAATCGAATGGACTACGAAGCCCCAGGTGGGTCAATCCGGCCCGTCTGGGGCTTTTCTTATTCCGGGGATGGATTCGCACGGCTTTGTGGTATAATAGAGCAGTTGCTCTTTTCCGGGTGAATGTGGTTTATGGAGGACTCTCGTATGAAGCTTTCCTGTCTCAGGCTCCTGCTCGTTTGTTTCGGGACACTCGCACTGGTCGGCGGCACGCGGCTGATGGCTGATGAGCCCCTCACGGGCGAGCTGACGGCAGATGTCACGCTCTCGGGGACGTGCGTGGTCAGCGGCGCCGTGACCGTGCCGGCCGGACGCGTCCTGACGATCCTGCCCGGAACGACGATCCTGATGACCAGCGGCGCCTCCATCGCCGTCTCCGGACAGCTTGTGGCCGAGGGGACTCAGGACCAGCCGATCCTCTTCACCCGCTCCGCCGCGGGGGTCTCCTGGAAACAGATCAAGTTCGTCGAGGCGGCCGACAGCACTTTCGCCTGGTGCACCTTCGAGTACGCCAACAGCGCGGGCGCACACCAGGATTATTACGAGCCGGGCCCGCGGAACTATCACGAGGCCATCGTCGCCCTGGCCTGCCACCTCGAGTTCAAGAACTGCACCTTCCGGAAATGTCCGAGCGACGACTCGCACGCGGAGGGCGACGCGATCGCCATCTTCTCCGACGATCAGGACCACCCGGGCAAGGCCAGCGCCCACATCGCCGCCTGCCGCTTCCTCGGCGTCGGCCAGAGCATCCACACGCGTTTCGCCTACGTCCTCGTGGAGGACTGCTATTTCCAGGATAAGCGGGGTGACAACGACGACGTTGATCTGTGGGGTGAAAGCACGCCGCCCTGCGTCATTCGCCGCAACCTGTTCGACCTGCCCGAGTACGACGACCGGATCAATCCCACGCGGTGCTCGGCCATCATCACGGACAACGTGATCATGGGCAGCAACGATCACGGCATGGTCCTGCGGGACAAGGGCTCGCCCCTGGTGATGAACAACCTGATCATCGGCTGCTCCAGCGGCGGCATCGCCGTGGAGAACTCGTGCACCGCAACGCTGATCAACAACACGATCATCAACTGCAACATAGGCGTCCGGCTATTCGACCTCGGTCGCTGGGGTTCCCCTTACCACCTGAACCCGGGCGGCGGAACCGCCACGATCACCAACTGCATCATCTGGAACTGCCCCAAGCCAATCACGCTGGCTGACACATCGAACACAACGGTCAAAGACCGCGGCTCGCACGTGACGATCAACTATTGTGATATTCAGGGCGGCCGAAACAGCATCTCCGTCTCCGGTCAATCCACCGTCACCTGGGGCCAGGGCAATATCAATGCCGACCCGCTCTTCGCCAACGCAACAACGCGCGATTTCCACCTGAAGTCGGAATTCGGCCGCTGGGAGCCGGCGAGCAAGAGCTGGGTGAACGACGCCGTGACCAGCCCGTGCATCGACGCCGGCGATCCGAACATGGCCGTGGTCTTTGAGCCGTTCCCCAATGGCGCCGTCATCAACATGGGCGTCTACGGCAACACGGCCCAAGCCAGTAAGTCAAAGTCCGGGCCCACCTCGGCCGCGAGCCGGTATGAGTTCATCGCCGACCAGAACGACATCATTCAAACCGGCGGCATTGCCGGCGTCCACTGGACATATCAGGTCAAGGGACAATTCCAACTGACCATTGACTTCAATGCCGTGACGGCGTCGTTCTCTGACGTGAATGCTGTGGCCTCCGACAGCGGCACGCCTCCGCGCACGCTGGACCCGAATGAGGTATTCAATATGACCGCCTTGGCCGGGACTGTCGGCACCGATCACTCGATCAAGTTCACGGGCAAGAAGGCCGATGGCAGCGACATCGTGCTGACGCTCACTTTCCAGGGCGATCTCGTCCACCTCGTCGGCGAAACCATCCCGCCTGCCGGAAGCGCCGATTTCTTCCTATTCAACCTCGATGCCTGGGCGCAGAAAAGATAGGCCGGCAGCATCGCGGAGCCCATGGCGGCCTCCGCGCGCAGTCTGATGCCGGGAGATTGTGAAGGTAGGAAGGCGAGAAGGTCGGAGGGGGAGATTCTTGTTCTACCTTCTCACGTTCTTACCCTCCTGCCTTCTTTCCCCCGTAATGGAGTCGCCTCAAGCCGCTACCGCCTCTTGGTCACGCCGCCGCCGGTGCCTGGGACGATGAGCTCCAGGCCGTCGTGCACGATCACCAGCTCTTCGACGCCCTCGTTGAGGCTCAGCCGGGCGGGCCAGCCGTTGCGGAAATTCCATCGGGCATATTCCTGCGACGAATTTGACCCGAGCATGACGATCGAGCCGCTCTTCATCGCTTCCGCAAGCCTGCCCTCTTCTACGCTCTTACGCCATTGCCAGATCTGCACGTTGCTCAGCGAATCGCGCTTGAGCGTGATGCCATCCCAGCGAAGTGTCCCGGGGCTCATCTGCCAGGCGACGACGCCCTTCTCGGTGACGACCTTCTGCTGCTCGATGTCGCTTCCGGAGCCCAGGCCCGAGCACTCCCCGTACACTTCCATCTGCTGGCCGTTGAGCTCCAGCCGATAGACGTAGGCGTCGGAAGCGGCGACGGCGACCGCCCCCTCGCCGACTCTCTGGCCCCAGAGCCGGGCATGGCCGGTCAACAGGAACGCAGCCACCGCAACGCCACAGAATACCACGACAGACCAGGAACATTTGCCTCTCATTTTGCACCTCTCTTTTGCCGAATTTCTCGCACGATCCAGACACCTCACACGCCCCACCCGCCTGCATTCCCTCAAATCGCCCCGGCTCACCTGCCATCCGATCACCTCAGGGCAATTGCATCTAAATTGGCCGACCGCCATTCTGTGCTCAGAAACGCAGGTTGATCCGAGTTGTGGACAACCGTCGTTCGGATCAAGCACCTTCTGAGCAGCGTTTTCGAGGGCAAGAAGGCAGGCTGTGATTTAGATGCGTTCGCCCTGCCGATCACCTCCTTTCCCAGGCAGCCGTCGAGCTAAAGCAGGCCGTGCGCAGACAACGCACCCTGCGTCTCAGGTAATAGGTCTGTCATCCATCCCAAACGTGACGCGAAAAATGCCGCTCTCCCTCAATTTTTCTCCCCCCGCCCCCGTACCCGCCCGTGCAAGTCGCTCCCCCACCTCTCACCGCGCCTAATATTCGCTCGCAAACTGCGGATGCACCCAAAGGAACTCCTGCCGCTCATTCTGCACCCGCACCAGCCCCCAAGCCACGACGCAGAAGCCTAACCCGACTTCGCGGATTCGGGGTCGATTTGGATTTTTTTCAGGCGGGAATCCGGGATTTCGGGGGCGTGAGGGGCGGTGGAGGGTTCGAAACCCGTTGTAG
>Ga0315282_10012428_pt1 | contig 13031 bp, 5 predicted proteins | sample YL17G07_20_MG_FD_203693 | JGI IMG/M metagenome (GOLD analysis project Ga0315282, IMG submission 203693) | Sediment microbial communities from Yellowstone Lake, YNP, Wyoming, USA - YL17G07_20 | ecosystem: Environmental > Aquatic > Freshwater > Lake > Sediment | place: USA: Wyoming | collected...
TCATCCTCAACTTCGAGGCGGACGCGGACGGCGTCACCAGCGACCAGATTCTGGCCGGCTTCACCAAGGAAATCCCCCGGCAGGCGGACAGGACGAGCGTGCAGATTTGAAAGGATGAAGGAGGAAGTGGGAAGGATGAAATGGGAAGGATGAAACAAGAAGGAGGAAGGATGAATGCGGAATGATGAATAGTGAATGTGGAGTCACTATTGCCCAAACGTTTCCCCGAAGGGGAAAAACACGAATAGCCGTGGGTGAAATCCACGGAAAGAGAGCGTCTCTTTTCCGCCCGACCCTGAAGGGGTCGAACGTCCGAATCCATAAGGTTCAACCCCTTGCGGGGTTGGGGCGTTTTTTTCAACCTGTCCCGTGGGTTTCACCCACGGCTATTCACATTGGACTCCTATCGGAGTCCCAGAAACGAGGAAGGATGAAAAAGGAACGCCGTGTGAGGGCCACGAACACGAAAACACCCCGGATTGGGCGACGCCGCGAATCTGACGGCGCTGGACCGCGCCTAGCCGGCTTGCCGCTTTGCCGCGCAGGGTCCTCGTCGTCTGCCGTTCATCATTCGCGATCCTTCATGGGTCATCCATCATTCATCATTCGTCATTTGTCATTCGCCATTTGTCATTCATCATTCATCGTTGCCTCCGTCCTTTTGTGGATTTGCGCCGCCTGCCCCGCGGCGGATTGGCCGCAGTGGAGAGGCCCCTTCTTCAACGGTTCCTCGGGCGAGACGGGGCTTCCCCTCTCCTGGAGCAGGAAGACCAATGTCGTGTGGTCCACTCCCCTGCCCGGCGAAGGCGGTTCCACCCCGGTCATCGCGGGAGGCCGGGTTTTTCTCACTTCCGCGGATCGCCGGAACAAGAACCTCTATGCCTTCTGCCTGGACCAACGCGACGGCAAAGTCCTCTGGAGCAGGACCTGCGGCACGGCGGGACGCACGGTGCCCTACAACAAGGACGCCGCGCCGTCGCCGGTGACGGCGAAGAACCGCGTGTGGTTCCTGTTCGGCTCGGGCGAATTCTATTGCTTCGATCATAAAGGGCAGAAGATTTGGCAGAGAAACCTGGAGCGGGATTTCGGCCCGCTGACGCAACTCTTTCTGTATGCCGCCAGCCCTCTTCTCTACCGCGGCCGGCTCTACGTCTCGGTGCTCCGGGGCAATCCCGAAGACGAAATCCCCGTCAAAGGCGCGAACCCGAAGCCGTCTGAAACTCCCGATTCCTTCCTCTTGTGCCTGGACCCGGAAACGGGGAAGAACATCTGGAAACAAGACCGCCCCAGCGACGCCCAGGGCGTGGAATGCCGCGATTCCTACGCCACGCCGGTTCCGGTGGAACTGCGGGATGGCCGGGCCGAGATCCTGCTGATCGGCGGAAACTATCTCACCGGACACGACTGGAGCACGGGCCGCGAGAACTGGCGGCTCGAATATAACACCACCACCCAGACCTACCGCCAGCGCGTTTGCCCCACGCCGGTGGTGGCCGGCGGCATGGTCGTCGCCGGCAAGCCGCGTTACGGCGCCATCTTCGCACTGCCCCTCGGCCAAAGCGGCCGGGTTCCCAGCGGCAGGATCGCGTGGGAATACGCGGTGAACACGCCCGACGTGCCTTCGCCTCTTTACTACCAGGGCCGTTTGTACCTGCTCAATGACAAGCAAGGCGTCCTCACCTGCCTCGACCCCCGAACCGGCCGGCTCATCTGGGAGGGCGAACTGGGGAACGGCGCGCTCTACCACGCGTCGCCCGTGGCCGCCGACGGCAAGGTTTTCTGCATGAACCTGAAAGGGGAAATCGCGGTGGTCCGCGCGGGAGGCGGCAGCTTCCGCGTTCTCTCCCGCTGCGTCATGGGAGGACAGCCCGCCATGTCGAGCATAGCTATTGCCGGAAAGCAACTGTTCATCCGGACCGAGGAAAGACTATACTGTATCGGCGCCGCCGGGTAGCAGGCAAGGGACGCGACCGTGACCGAGACCACCACCAAATCGCTGCTCTCCCCCGAGTTCCTCAAACGCCTTGACCGGCTTGAGCTCGAGACGCGCCGCATCCTGGGCGGGGTGATCAAGGGCGACCGCCGCAGCAAGAAGAAGGGCGTCAGCATAGACTTCGCCGACTACCGCCACTACGTCCGCGGCGACGACCTGCGCTTCATTGACTGGAACATCTACGGGCGCCTCGACCGTCTCTTCATCAAGATTTTCCATGAGGAACAGGACCTGCAGTGCCACCTGCTCCTCGACACCAGCAAGTCCATGCGGTTCGGCCAGCCCGGCAAGCTCGAGTACGCCAGGCAGATCGCCGCGGGCATCGCCTACGTCGGCCTCACCGGCAGCGACAAGATCGGGATCTCCTGCTTCCGCGAGGAGGCGAGCGGCGCTTTGCCCGCCGCCCGCGGAAGACACAACGTCCGGCGAATGTTGGCCTTCCTGGAGGGCCTCGAGGCGGACGGACGAACCTCGCTCCACGCCGCCGCCCGCGAGTTCACCCAACGCGTCAAAGGACGCAGCGTCGTCGTGGTCGTCTCGGACTTCCTCGACCCGGCGGGCTTCGAGCCGGCCCTGCGCTACCTTATCCGCGAGACGCTCGACGTGTTCGTCATCCACGTCCTGGCCCCGCAGGAAATCCGGCCGGAAATCACGGGCCACGTCGAGATGCACGACATGGAGACGGACCACAAACTCGAACTCACGATCACGCCGCGCCTCAGGGACACATACATGCGCAACGTAGAGGCCTTTTGCCGCAAGATCAAGGACTACTGCGTCCGCTACGGCATGTCCTACACGTTCGCGCCCACGGACCTGCCGATCGAGGAACTGCTGCTCAAGCGCCTGAGAGAAGACGGATTGATAAAGGGCTAAACCGGAGCGCTTCATGAACTTCCTCAACCCCATCGCCTTGCTGCTCGGTCTCCTTTCCGGCATGATCGTGCTCATGTACCTGCTCAAGCTCCGCCGCCGCAAAGAGGAGTTCTCCAGCACGCTTCTCTGGCGCCGGTCCATGGAGGACCTCACGGCCAACTCCCCCTTCCAGAAACTCCGTCAGAACCTCCTGATGTACCTGCAGATACTTTTCCTCCTTCTGCTCGTGCTTGCCCTGGCGCGGCCCACGATGGCCCTGCGCCGCACGCGCGGAATGTCCCGCGTCGTCCTGATTGACAATTCCGCCAGCATGAACTCCATGGACGGCGAAAGGGGCCGCCCGCGCCTCGAAGATGCCAAGAGCAAGGCCGCCGATCTGATCGGCAACATGGCGCAGGGTGAGGAGATGATGGTCGTTTCGCTGGGCGGGGCCGCTCGGGTCGTCCAGCCTTTCACTGCCGAGAAGGCCACCCTCCACGGGGCGCTCAGCCGGATCGAAGCCACCGACGCGGGCTCCAGCATCCGCGAGGCGATGCTGATGTCCCGGGGCGTGCTCAAAACCCGGCCCAACTGCGTGATCACGCTCGTGAGCGACGGAGGCGAAGGATACCTCGGAAACCTGCTCACGGCCAGCGACCCCGTCGAGTTCATCCCCGTGGGGTCGAGCGACCGGAACTGCGGTATCGTGGCATTCGATCTTCGCGAGTCCTTCGAGCGCAAGGGCCAGGTCCAGGTCTTCGCCGAAGTCGAGAACTTCTCCACCGAGCCGGCCAACGTCCTCGTGCGCTGCCTGGTGGACGGAAGGAGTCTCCAAGCCCGCGAGGAGAAGATCGAAGCGAAATCGCGCAAGGGCTTTGTGTTCACCGGGTTCGAAGGCAGCTCCAAGCAGCTGCTGAGGCTCGAACTCGAAACGGACGACCTCCTGGCGTGCGATAACGTGGTCCAGGGCTTCATCAACCTGACCGGCCAGACCGACGTCCTCCTAGTCTCCGAAGGCAGTTTCTTCCTCGAGCGGATTCTGGGACTCTTGCCGAACGTCAGCGCCTCCAGGATCGCTCCCGCGGAGTACCAGCCTTCTTTCAACAAGGGCCTGGTCATCTTCGACGGATTCGCGCCCCAGCAGATCGGCCCGGGCCGCTACCTCTTCATAAACGCCACTCCCCCGCTCGAAGGGTTCTCCAAAACCGGCGAGCCGCTCAAGAACCAGATACTCCTCGACTGGAACCGCCTGCACCCGGTCACTCGCTTTCTCAACCTGGGTTCTCTCGCCTTCAGCGAAACCCGGAAGATACAGTATCCCGATTGGGCGATCCCCCTTGCCGAGAGTTCCGGCGGCGCCCTCATGCTCGCGGGGGAAAGGCGCGCGGTCAAACTCCTGGTGCTCAACTTCGACCTCTACGCCAGCGACTGGCCCCTCCAGGTCAGCTTCCCGGTTTTCCTCAGCAACGCCGTCCGGTGGCTCGGAGCGGAGGCGCAAGGGTCTCTTTCCGGCAGCCACCTCACGGGGGAAACCGTCGCCCTGCCCGCCCAGAAAGAGGTTCGCATCACCAATCCCGCGGGCCGCGGCTGGACCCGCCAGCCCGACGAGAACCACCTGGCCTACTTCAATGAAACTTACCATACCGGCATCTACACGGTGCGCGAAGGAGATGACAAGGAGGAACGATTCGCCGTCAACCTTCTCTCCGCCCGTGAGAGCGACATCACGCCCCGCCAGGAGCTCGTGAGCGGCGAGAAGAAAGTCTCGGCCACTTCTGTACGGAAGGAAAACCGCGAAGTGTGGACTTGGGCGGTTCTGCTCGGCCTCCTGCTCCTCGCCGGGGAGTGGCACGTCTACTGCCGCCGGGCCTGGCTCTGATCGCCGCTCACGTTCTGATAGTCTTGCCCGCTTCCGGCATTCCCGGTTCGACCGGATTCACCGGGTCCATCCATTCCAGGGGGCACGTCGCACTTTCCTGTAGAGGCCGCCCCCGCCGACTTTAGGTCGGTGGCGGTGGTTTTGCTCCAGAATCGGTGAAAACATCCCGCGCCCCCGCCGGTTTTATACCGGTGGAGCGATGGTTGAAGGCTTTGGTGTTTCGCGGGGATTCTTGATGTGTTCCTTCCTTTCCCCTAACGGGACGGATCTGATTTCTACGGGAAGAACAATCATCGCTCCACCGACCCGAAGTCGGCGGGGGCGCAAGAACGAGAAAGACCTTTACTGGAGCAGAACCACGGCGCCACCGACGTAAAGTCGGTGGGGGCCGGAATTCCTCACCCTGCAAGAAAGTGAGATGTGCCCATTCCAGAATACCCAGTCTGAAACCTCTTGGGAAACCACGCCCGCTTCTGTACGAGCAGCCCCTGATGACCGGGTGGGTAGCTCAGCTGGAAGAGCGCTGCCCTTACAAAGCGGGCCGAGGCCGCCCCTGTATGGCACAACGCTGGTCTTAGAGGGGTTACAGGAGCAGCGGAATGCAGCAAGAGTAAGTTGGCAGCCCGAAGGCGATGTCCTATCTGGGTGTGCGCGGGGCGACGTTGGTTGGTTTGTGAATCTGCACGGTTGGTTCCCTCTGACACCGGATCACTGGGCCATTTGCAGGGTGACCGGCCCCAACAGGCCTGAAGTGAGCGGCTCGGCGGGCTTGCCGGTCTTATTGCGTTCCTCGTTCATTGTATCGTAAGTGCGCACGTTCGTGACGGTGCGCCGCTTCTCCTTCGGCAGCTTCGCATCGCCGATCAGACGGTTGGGCCAGAGATTCGCCACCTCGATCTCCAATTCGTTCCCCTTCTCCTTCACGGCTCCGGTAATCTCCAACCGCCACGGCGCCGTCCACACCACGCCCAGATCGTGACCGTTGAGCCGGACACGGGCGACGTTCTTCACCGCGCCGAGATCAAGGAATACCGGCTTCGTGTTTCGCGGCTTGGGAAGGTCGAAGACTTTACGGTATAAGGCGATCCCGGAATAGTACTTGATCGCCTCTTCGGTCCGCTGGGTCCAATCCACCAGCCGGTCGAAGCGCAGTTTCCCGCCCGTGCCGTTATCGGGATAACACCATTTCGGGTCCAACTGCACATCCCAGGCTCCCGCCAACTCCATCACCGGTTTCAGCTCCGGGAAATTCTTTTCTCCCTTCCGGCTTCCGGCTTCCTGCTTCCGGCTCCCGTGTCTGAACACCACAAACCAGCTTTGCCGCGGCGCAAATTGGAGCGGCACCAGGGTGCGGCCATGCTCCTCGCTCCAATCAGGCAAATCATGAATCGTGCCGGCCACCGCGTCCCAAAGTTCGGGTTGTTTGCCGGCGACACGGAACAGGACGTGAGCGCTTGCGTTCAGCGCGGTTTGGCTGCTGATGAAGTAGATCTCCGTCTCGCCGTCGCGGCGATGGATCCAGTCAAAGCTCGCCCCTTGCGAAGGATTGCGGAACTCGATGTCCGGGAGCAGTCCATCGGCTCGCGTCAGGGTGTCGAGTGAACCTTCGCGCATCCCGGCCACCCCTCCGGCGAGAGCCTTGGGGCCGATCACCGTCACGCCGGCTTCGGCCAACTGGCTGACCTTTTTCAACGTCGCGGGGCTGAGGAAGGCGTCAGGCCCGTGCGGCAACACCAGGTAGCTATAGCTCATCCCGTCGGGCAGCGACAACCGGCCGTCTCGCCCCTCGGCTCGAGTCAACAGCACTTCCGCATTGAGAGCGTCGTAATCAAAACCGGCAGGAAGCGCCGGCTGCTGAGTTTTGCGCGGCGTGATGAAGCCGGGAATCGTCTCGTCCTGCAGATAGGCGAAGTCGGCGACAAACCATCCCTGCCGCAGCAAGTGTTGGCAGCGGCCGAGATAGGTGAGCCACGCCCCGCTCATGGGCCACCAGGTCAGGGTGTGGCTGAAGTGTGTGCCGACGTGCGCCCACTGGAAACCCGGCTTGGCTTCGAGTCGCGGTTGATGAATCCAAAAGCAGAGCACATTTCGCGTAAGTCCCTCGCAGAAAGCCTCATCGCCGATGTCTTTCATGCTCCAGGGATCGTCAATCCAGTCCTCCGCGAAAGAGGTGAAGGCTTCGGCCTGGCAGTCGCGTTTGCCGTAGATATGAGCGGCACTCGCCGCCTGTTTCAGGCTGGGATTATGATGATGCGTGACAGGGCCGTCGGGTTCGCTGTTGCGCTTCCAGAACTCACCCATTGGGACGTCGTTGATGCCCTCGCACTGAAGCGCGTCAATCCAATGCGTGAAGAAAGGCCCGCCGGATTCCGGGTGTGTGCCGCGCAGTCCCCCCTTCAATGTCAGTTCGCGCAACCGCCCGTAGTAATTGGCCGCCACCAGGTCGGCGACGGTCCGGCGGTAATCCTGCAGGAACCGGCGTGTGCTCTCAGCATTGTCCACGGTTTTCCCCATGAGCGCGGGCAGCCACGGCAGCGGATCATATCCGCGCCTCTGCTGAAATTCCTCCCGCATTTTCGGCGTCCACGTCGGCTGACCCATCTCCCAACTGTCGATGTGAAAATACTGGAGCGTTTTGCCGGCCAGCGGCCCGGCATCGGCAAGGAGCTTGGCGCCGGTCTCGGCGAAGTGCACATCCATCGCGGCGGCGCTCATCGGGTCAATCTCCAGCCCGCCCGGTCCCCCGCCGACACAACTGGTGACATTCCCATGAAGCGTGCAGCCGATGCGGAGAACTCTCCAGCAGCCTGGCGGCGCCTCCCAGTTCAACTGCCCTGTTTCATCCGCGAACTTCGTCACGTCAAGGAATTGGCCGTGGTCCAATCCCAGGCGTGCCCCCGTTCCCGCTTTCGCCATTTGCTCCTTTGACAACAACGCGACCTCGGCCACCTGCACGTTCCAACTCGCTCCATCGGTGTATGGATGCGCCGACAGGAACAGGATGCGGAAATGTTTCGCCCGCGCTTCATCGAAGGCGATGGTGATTGCCTCGCGCGGTTGCAGCGTCATCTTTCTCAGCAAACGAAACGTTTGGCCGTTGTCCGAACACCGCACCTCGACCTCCTTGGGTCCGCACTCCGGATACGGTTTCAGGAAGAGGCCGGCAAAGGATCCCGGCTCGGTGAAATCGAACTGCAAAAACTCCGGTTTCTCCGGAGTGGGCCCCATGCCGGGCTTGTCGCCGTTGGAGATCCAGCGCGACTCCTCGTCACCGTCTTCGGCCAGCGCCGGACCGTAGTTCTGATACTGTGAGCTGGCGCGCAACTGGGACCCGGCCATTGCGCCGTCCTCCGCAGGCCAGGCCAGCACGGCAATGTCGCGATAGTACTCCTGCACGGCGGCTGGTTTCGGGAGCGTCACCGTAACACGTCCCGGCCCTTTCAAAACCGTCTGTGCCGAGACGAGTTTCTTCGCCGCGTGCTCGTGCGTCACCCAAGGTCCACCCGCGTTCCAGCCGCTGCATAAGTTCACGCTCAGCACGATGCCGCAGCGGCCCGCCTCGCGAAGGGCGTGCTGGTAAAGCGCGCGCCACTCTGCGCTCATGAACGCCGGCCCGCGCGGCGCTTCCGGTCCCCCCTCCCCCGCGTCGAAGAGCAGCGCGCCGCCGATGCCCTGCTTCCGCATCTCCTCGAAGTCGCGCGTGATCCCCTCTTTGCTCGCCGCGCCATTGAGCCACCACCAATAGCACCACGGCTTCGATTCGTTCGGGGGCGAGGTGAAACTCGCTGTCAACTCGTCCGCCATGGACGCGCCGACCCAGCCCATGCTTAGCAGCGCTGCGATGGCGATCGCTCTAATCAAGGTCTCAGTTCCTTTACCTCTCCCACGCGCACGCTCACCGGGCCGAGCAGGCCGGAGGGCAGCAGGGGGGCGGACTTTCCATAGTGTTTCCAGGTGGTGAATGTCACCCGTTCTTTCGACGGCCGCGGCTCGCCCTTCGCCATCCAGTCGGGCCAGGACTTGATCGTGATGCCGTTCCACTCGCAGTCGTCCGGATACTGCTCGTCGCCGATCAGCCGGTTCGGCCAAAGGTTGGTGACGCGCACTTCCAGTTCATTCTTCCCGGGCCGGACCGCCCCGGTCGCGTCCGCGCGGAACGGCGTCTTCCACAGGATGCCGAGATCCTTTCCGTTGAGTTTTACCTCCGCGATCACCTTCACCTGGCCCAGGTCCAGGAGAATGGCGGCTCGCGGATTGCGGAGGACGGATGCAGGCAGTTCGAAGGTCTTCCGGTACGTCGCCGTGCCGGAGAAGTACCTGACGCCAACGTCCGGATGGTCGGGCCAGGATATCAGCCGGTCGAAGGCCGCCTTTGGCTGCGGGCCGACGGGCGAGTGGAATTCCACCTCCCACGGGCCGGTGAGGTCCACCGTCTCGGGCAGGGCCGGCACCTCGACCGTCTTCTTCGCGCCTAGGGACGTCGTGAGCGTGTAACGCCCGGCGTCCCACGCGAGCAGCCGCAGGGCGCCGTTCTCTACGGAAAGGCGCGCCGCGGGACCCGCCGCCTCCGCCGCCTCCGCCGCGTCCTCTGGCAGATGCAGTTCGGCATCCTCCGCGACGGTCACCACGCGGACCGCTCCGTCCAGTGCATATTCGACGCGGAGCTCCTTCGGCACCATGCTGGCGGGATCGCCTCCAGCCAGCTCACTGTTCGCAACTGCGGTCAGCGTGCCGTTCCGCACGAGCGCGGAGAGCTTGGCGGTGATATCCACCGACTTCACCTCGGGCAGGCCCTTCACGGTTTCCGGGAACTTACCGTAAATCGCGCGCCGGATGCGCAGCTGGCCGGCGGCCGTGCCCGCCAGTTCGAGCGTCTGGCCCTCCTTCACGATGCGGGTCTGGAGCTTCCCGTCGCTTTCAAATTCGACGCGCAGCTCCTTCACAACGCCGCCGGCGGGATCGCCGGCGAGGTCGTTGGACGCCGTCACACGCAGGCGGTTGTCCTTCACCCGCTCGGCCAGGATCTGGGTGACATCTACCATGCCGAGGTGCTCCAGCGAGAGCACGCCGTAGACCGCCCGGCGGATCTCAAGTTTCGGGGCGGGTCGGCTGGCGATCCGCGCCGGGATGGTGGCCTCGTAGCCGATGGCGACGACCGGATCGGCGTCCGCGGCGGCGGGGCGGCGGAAGACAACAAAGACGGAACCAGCCGGGTCAAGGTTCAGCGTGAGCGATGTGCGCCCGTCTTTCGCCTGCCAAATCGGCGCCGGCTCGATGCGGCCGGATTCGGGATCCCACAGTTCCGGCTGCCGGCCGGCGATCCGGAAGAGGCACTCGACGGCCTGGGACTTCGGCTGCTGGTTGGATACGAAGTAGAGATCCGTGTCCCCGGCCACGCGGTGGATGAAGGCCATCTTCGCACCCGCCGTGGCAACCTCGAAGTCCGGCGCCACGCCGGCGGCCGCGAGCGCCTGCTCGGGACTGCGGCCCCAGATCACGCGGCCCAGGCCGACGGACCGTTCGCCGGCTGCGGGCAGCGGCCCCGCGCCCCAGACCTCGTCCGCGATCCCCGCCACCTCGGCATCGCAGCCGGGATAGCCGGAGAGCCCCGGCGATTTTTGCGGCTTTGGGCCCAGCACCGTGGCGCCCGCCAGCACCAGTTCGCGGATCTTTCGGGAAAGCGGCGGGGTCATCCACGTCGTGTTCGGCAGCACCAGCAGCCGGTAACTCGTGCCGGCCGGCGTCGTCACGCGCCCGTCCTTCACCGCGAGCGCGGGGACGAGATCCGTGCCGAAAACGTCGTAGTCGTAGCCCTTCGCCTTCAGGTCGGGCCGGTGCACCATGCCATTGGGCGAGGCTTCGCCGCCGAAGAAGAGGACGTCGGCCACGAACTGGCCCTGCTGCAGCAGGTATTGCGAGCGGGCACAGTAGGCCAGCCACGCGCGGCTCTGCTCCCACCAAGTGGTCGTCCGCTCGAAATGCGTGCCCCACTGGCCCATGGTCATCCCCGGGAACTTGTCGAGCCACGGCTGGTGCGCGTAGCGGTGGATGATGAAGCGGTTGACGCCCGCACACCAGATCAGGTCGCCGAGAGCCTTGAGCTTGCCCGGGTGGTTTTGCCACTTGCCCTGATCAGGCGCGGCCGTGAACGACTCAGCGCCGACGATCCCGATGCCGTGCGTGTGCGCGGCGGCCGCGGCCAGTTTCACCGACGACGGCTCGCCGCCGCCGACCCAGAACTCGCCCATCAGGATGTCGGCCTTCGCACCGACCTGCAGGCACTCGAAGGGGCCGTCGTAGGGCTCCATTGAGGACTTCAGCCCGTACTTGCGGCACAGCTCGGAGAAGTGCATGTAGTAATTCTCCGCAAAGAGGTCGCCGAGGACGCGGCGGAAATCCCACAGGAAGCGCTCGGTCGTCTCGCTGTCGCCGACGATGCGGCCGGTGAGCGCGGGCAGGAAGGGCATCAGGTCATAGCCGCGCCGGCGCTGGAACTCCTCGCGCAGCTTCGGCGTCCAGTTGTTGCTGCCGACCTCGTAACTATCAATGAGGCAGTTGTTCACCGAGCGGCCGGCGAGCGGGCCGAGCTTCTTCAGAATCGGAGCGATTCCTCCGGCCCAGTGCGCGTCGAGCGCCTCGGCGCTCAGCTTGTCGCATTCCAGCCCGCGGCCCGCCACCGGCGCGGGCGCGCAGGTTGCGCCCGTCAGCGTGTGCCCGAAGCGCAGGATCGTCCAGTCGCCCGCGGGCACGTCCCAGGCGATCCTCCCGTCGGCCGCCATCTTGTCCGTCAGGTTCACAACGCCGTCGCGAGGGATGGCGACTTCGGCGGGCAGCTCGATGGGTTGCGGCACCTGGCCGTAGCGCGATTCGAATCCGGCCTTGGCACGAATATCCGCGGTGCGCACGGCGTTGTTGCCCGGCGTGGGGAAGGCCAGCACCGCGATGTCGCGGTAGAAGTTCCTGCGGGTCTCCGGCTGCCGCAGCGCGCCGTCGAACCGGCCGGGACCTTTCGCGTGAGTCTCGCTGACGACGACCATCTGCATCGCCTGCGCCGGCTGGATCCACGGCCCGCCGCTGCTCGACCATCCCGCGCAGTTGTGGAAGCAGAGCTCGAGCTTGAGCCGTTGCGCCTCGGAGGCGGCATGCTTGAACAGCTCCAGCCACTGCGGGCTCATGAACGGCGCCGGGCCGTCCGGAATGCCCTCTGACACGTTGAAGATCTGTGCGCCCCCGAGGCCCACGCGCTTCATCGCCTCGAGGTCGGCCGTAATCCCCTCGCGGCTCACGTTGCCGTTCATCCAGTGCCACCACGTGTGCGCCCGGGCGGAATCGGGCGGCGCGGCAAAGTTATTCTCCAATTCATTGGCCACGGCGCAACTCATCAGCGCCCACACCGCCAGCATAACCAGTAACATTCGTTTCATGATATCCCTTCCTTTCGGTTGTTCATTTGGACCGTCCGCATTCGCAACCATGAATCCCTCTGAACCACACTCGATTCAGTGTCTTAAGAAGATCCCCGGTCCCGCAGGAATCGGAACGTGCGACAGCGACAAGGCTGCTCTTCCAGCCGATCTCCACAGTATCAGCCTTGGGTCTCACCCTGCAATCCCGAAAATGCTTCCCTTGGCTCTTTCTCTCGCCCTCCCCGCCGAAAGAAGGCCCTGACTCAGGGGGTAGAGCCCGATTCGGAGTCGAGGCGCTGGCCGGTGAAGAGGTAGGGGTTGCCGTAGTTGGACGTGGACCCCGCGGACCGCGCGTCGTTCGTGTTGAAGTTGACGTAGGTGTCGCCGTCGTTGCCGTCGGTGAGGCGCACGTGCCGGCCGTAGGGGTCGTACTGGTAGCCCTCCTTGTAGTTGGCCGACGTGTCGCTGAGGGCCACCACGCTGAACAAACTGTTCTGGTGGTAATAGTAGCGCGTCGAGCCGCCGGAGTCAATGCAGTCGCCGTCCGAGTCGGTGTCCGCGTCCACCGTCAGCGCCTCGTCGAGGTAGTTCCCATAGGTGAACTGCCGGGCGACCGGGATCGCGGTGCCCACGGGGATGCCGGTGCCGTAGGCCGCCTTTTTGTGCTCCTGGATCACGCGCCAGCCGTCGTAGGCGAAGGTTTGCTTCTCGTAAACGGGATATTGGGGGTTGTAGCACAGCACGCCGGTGCGCTCTAGAAGGGCTTCGGTGGCGCGCTCGTCCAGCCAGTCCGAGCCACCCCGGACCGTTTCCGTGTATTCCGTGCTTTCCGTGGTGAAAACCCCGCAACGGGATTCGCCGCTCAATGGTAGGGTAGGCATCTTGCCTGCCATTCTTG
>Ga0315282_10012429_pt1 | contig 13031 bp, 11 predicted proteins | sample YL17G07_20_MG_FD_203693 | JGI IMG/M metagenome (GOLD analysis project Ga0315282, IMG submission 203693) | Sediment microbial communities from Yellowstone Lake, YNP, Wyoming, USA - YL17G07_20 | ecosystem: Environmental > Aquatic > Freshwater > Lake > Sediment | place: USA: Wyoming | collected...
AAATTGGCCATAGTCGGAGAACATCGTGAAAGTCATCCTTGCCAGTCCAGGAATCTCGGCTGGGCCGACGGCAATGCTTTCAATGTTGAAGGATTTTCTCCGGATTAGATTGGTGATTCGGAAGAGCACGCCGGGTTTATGCTCTACTAGTGCAGATATGATTCGTAATTGCGCATCGTGATTCATCCTGCGATCATCTCCTTGATTCCCGCGCCCGGTGGCAGCATTGGAACAACATTCTCCTCCGGTGAGATTGGAACGTCGATGACAGTTGTCACGGGAGAACGGCTCGCTCTTGTAATAGCGCTCTCCAGCTCTAGGAGCGTATTCACACGAACTCCTACAGCTCCGTACGCCTCGGCTAGTTTGACAAAGTCGGGCGATCTACCGAGATGCACAGCTGAATAGCGACGTTTGTAGAAGTACCGCTGCCATTGCGCCACCATTCCCAGCATTCGATTGTTCAGTATGACCACTGTGACAGGTATCTGTTCCTCAATGCTCGTCGCAAGCGAGTTTTCTGTCATTTGGAAACTGCCGTCTCCCGCGATGTCGAAAACGGGGACATCTGGCCTTGCGACCTTCGCTCCGAGAGCGGCAGGGAATCCAAAGCCCATCGTGCCGAGACCGCCTGAGCTGAAGAAAGTTCTCGGCTCGATGACCTGAAAATGCTGTTCGCACCACATTTGATGTTGGCCAACTTCGGTGGTGACTATTGCTTTAGTCGGTATGAATCGGCGAAGCATTTTGACTGTCTCAACACCGCTGAGGTATGAGCCATTCCCGTCAAGTTCGGTCTTTGCCATCACCGTCATCTCTTGGACACGTTTGACCCACGATGCGCGAAATCGTCCCATCATGCCGGCCTCCACTTCGCGAATCAGGAGTTCCAACGCTTTCTTGGCATCTGCAACCAGTGAAACTACTGGCAGTCTATAGTTCTTGCCAATCTCAGCCTTGTCAGCGTCGATGTGTATGACCTTTGTATTCGGACAGAACTTCTCGATCTTGCCGGTCGTTCTATCGGAAAACCTCGATCCTATCACCAGGAGCACGTCGCAGTCTGGAAGCAGCTTGTTTGTTCGTTCAGATCCATGCATTCCAATGCAGCCAAGCGACAGGGTGTGGTTTTCTGGAAACGATCCCTTTCCCATGAAGGAGGTTACGACTGGCGCGACAAGTAGTTCGGCGAACGCTTGAAGCTCGCGATAAGCATTCGCCATTTTCACTCCACCTCCGGCGAGTATGATCGGGCGCTCCGCGGTCAATATCGTGCGAGCAATAGTCTTCACTATGGTCGGGTCAGGATCCGGCAATGGTCGATAGTTGGGAAAGTCCACACAGGTCGGAAATTCAACTTCGTCCTCAGCCTGCTGAACGTCTTTGGGGATGTCCACCAGAACCGGCTGAGGCCTCCTAGTTGCTGCCAAGTAGAATGCGGCCTTCATCGTGTAGGGAATGTCGCGAACGTGCAGTGGCTGGAATGTATATTTCGTGACAGATGCAGCCATTCCGACGACATCTGCTTCTTGGAAGCCATCTGTTCCTACTGCGAAGGATGGGACTTGGCCGGTTATCGCGACAACGGGCGACGAGTCCATGTAGGCCGTAGCTAGGCCCGTCATCAAATTAGTCGCACCGGGGCCCGAAGTCGCCATACAGACTCCGACTCTACCTGAGGCACGCGCATAACCGTCGGCCATATGAGCTGCCGACTGCTCGTGACGGACGAGAACATGTCGAATTTCCTTGTATTCTCGCGGCGTGCAACCTAGGTTCTGGTAGTCATAGAGTACATCGTAGATGGGTAGGTTAGCCCCGCCCGGATACCCGAATACTACTTCTACACCTTCTCTCTCAAGACCTTCGACGACGGCTTGCGCGCCGGACATTTTGTTCATGTTTGGATTTTACACTCCTTCAAAATGCTAAACCCGCCTTCGAACTTTGTTCGAAAACGGGCTACTGAAGAATAACGACTACGAGCGTGACAATGACTGCAAGGATCTGCAGCATTGTTTTGTTGAAACGCTGGAAGTAATTCGTCAACGCGTCGTAGACCTTGAAGCCGCACCAATCCAGCATCCTTCTAATAAGATTATCGTGAGCACAACTGGTCGGCCTCACTCTCGCGCATAGCTCAGTGACCGGGCCGAGTTTGCTCTTCCGGAAAGGCACGTCGGCTCAGACCGTAGATGTAACCGTCGACGAGTGCAGTGACACTTGCCTGGATTATGTTTGTCGACGATGCTACTGTCGTCCACGTCTTGTGGTTATCAGTGAAGTCAATGTACACGGCAACTCTGGCGGCAGTTGCAGCTTCTGAATCTATCTCCCTTACGCGGTAACCGGTAAGCTTCGCCGAGGATGTGGAACCGAACTGCTTCCTTAGCACCATTCGAAGAGCCTGATCGAGTGCATTGACAGGTCCGTTGCCACCGGCTTGCGTTTCCACAACTCTGTTGTTGGTCTTGACCGTTAGCCTGCTTCGCACAAATCCCTTCGCGCCATTCTGCTGTGCGATGACTTCCCAACCGACTACTTGGAATGGCTCGCGCCGCTTCGCAAGCACCCGGCGAACAAGGAGTTCCAAGGTTGCCTCAGCGTTCTCAAGATTACAGCCTAGACTTTCAAGACGCTTGACTTCTCGAAGAAGAGTAGAGAGCTTCTTGTTATCTCGCGAGAGATTGAAACCCAACCTCCGTGCAGCAACAAGCATGCTTGAACGGCCTGCCTGCGAGGAGACAGTAATGGAGCGCCGATTTCCGAATGCAGAAGGGTCATAGAACTCGTACGCTACTTCTGTCTTTAGCACAGCGTCGCCGTGCACGCCGCCTTTGTGAGCAAATGCATATTTTCCAACGAAGGGTTTGAACTGATTCTCTCGTATGCCACTCATCTCGCACACAAAACGGGACAAAGACGTTAGCTTAGAAACCTCCAGTCCAGTATTGACGCTCATCAAATGGAGATTTGCGACCACTTCAATCAAGTCGGCATTGCCTACGCGTTCACCCAACCCATTCATTGTTCCTTGCACATGTGTGGCGCCTGCCATTACTGCAAACAGTGTGTTTGCGGTAGCCATCCCTCGGTCGTTGTGGCTGTGAATTCCTATAGGGGCATCAATTTTGCTTAGTACGCTCCTCGTAGCCTGAAATACCTCAATAGGAAACGACGCTCCCCGCGTATCACAGAGGACGATGGTTGAAGCCCCCGAATCCTCCGCGGCCTTCAAGATCGAGAGCGCGTACTCCGCGTCCGCTTTGAAGCCGTCAAAGAAGTGCTCCGCGTCAAAGATGACTTTTCTCCTATGAGATCGGAGGAACCTTATCGAATCTTGGACCATGCGCAGGTTCTCTTCGAGTGTGGTTCCGATGACCTTCTCAACTTGAAACGACCAAGACTTGCCGAAGACGGTGACAGTCTTTGTCCCGGCTTTGACGAGCTGTGTGAGATTTGAGTCATTCTCGGCATTCGTGTTTGCACGACGCGTCATTCCGAACGCGGTAACACGTGCGAACGGCCCGTTGTCAGAAAACTTGCCGAGTCTGAAGAACTCCACATCAACGGGGCTGGTCGCATTAGGCCAACCGCCTTCAACGTAGTCAACACCTGCTGCGAGGAGTGCTCGAGCGACTCTCAGTTTCTGCCTCGCGGTGAAGTTTACGCCGACAGATTGGTTTCCGTCGCGCAACGTTGTGTCGTATATTTCAACGGATTGAGGGAGAGAACTATACGAGCTGCTGGATTTGGTAATCGCCTTTTGGTGCGAAGGTCAATTTTTCCCTCACTAAACCGCCTTTGCGTAGGGGGCCTAGTGTCTAGGATAAAAAGGTTCTTCTTCTCTCTCTTCACTCTTAGACCTATTGATGAACTAGCTAAAATCCTTACACACGTAACACGTAATAGGAGAAGAAAAAGGATTGCAATGGTGTGCAAACGATGACCAGTAGAGACATCACTGTGAAAGCTTGTGTTTTGATTAGAGTTCGACCCGGACAACACTACCAAGTGGCCAAGAGAATAGCTTCCTTGGAAGGGATCAAGTCTGCGTTTGCGGTCATGGGCGGTGCGGATGTTGTGGCAAGGATTGAGGTGAAGGACATGAGAGCACTCACCGCTCTCGGGACCGAGATAGGCAACCTTCCCGACGTTGTAACTACTGAGACATTGGTTGCCGCGGAGGAATGATCAGGAATGATGAGAGCAGTAATGCTGTTTAGAAGTGGAGGCAGAGTGCCGAAGGCCGTGGACCTAGCAGAGCAACTCAAAGTTCTAGAGTTCGTCACCGATGCTTACGCTGTTTTCGGCAGATTCGATATCGTTGCCTACTTGGAAGGCAAGGACGTGAAGGAGCTCTTCAGTTCAGTCTCCCAGGCCACCAAGCTCGAAGGAATCATGAGTTCAGAGACTCTCATAGAAGTCGTAGCCAACCAAGAATCACCTGACTATGGCAAAGGGCCCTTCTCAAGCTGATCTAAAGAGCGCGCGACAGATTCTTCGAGCTCACCATATTCTCGCATTAGACTCGTGTCATAGCGAAACCAGAGACGCTGGGCGGATGTTGAAATCACTGCTGCGGTCGTAACTTCGCAAGGAGTGTGAAAACCTCACAATATCTGGAAGGAACGCCAAAATGCCATAATCTTCACAATGACAAGCTCGGCGGTCTGAATTCCGAACTCAAAGTGGAATTGCGGTCGACTCTTTTTCAGTTTCGAATACGAAGCAGGTCAATGTCTTTTCGATCCCTTTCACCAATCGGAGTTTGTTAACCACGTACTTGCCAACCGAGTCCACATTCTTTGCTTTCAGTTTGATCAAGATGTCCCACTCTCCTGATATTATGTGAACCTCTTGAACTTCTGGAAAACTTGCAATTTCCTTTGCAACTTCACGCTGAGAGACGATCTTTTCCTCACTCTTATATGCAAAGGAAGCGAAAACAAACGCTGTCGTACTGGCGCCTAACTCTCCTGCTTTTAGAATGGCATGATACCCTTTGACCAATCCAAGTCTCTCTATGCGCTTGATCTTCGCGAACACAGTTGTCACAGGTAAACTGGTTCGGTCGGAAATCTCTCGTGCCCTAAGGCGACAATTCTCTTGGATTATTCTTAGAATCTTGATATCTCCGGAATCGAGGCTTGGCATAGTGTAATTATTACGATTTACTCCCCTAAAACTACGATCTTATTGCAAAATTTTCGAAAAGACCTGCAATCAGTTTAAGTTATTCAGCCCCTTACGGAAGCCGTTGATTTCGCATGAGGGCGATAGAAACTAGCATGGACCCGTTACAGATGATTCAAGGTATCGGTAGCAACAAGATGAGAGCGATCTTGAGAGTGCAAACCAAGGCTCTTAGCGTTATGACAAGTTTGCTTGTGCACAAGGGGTTCGACTGGATCCTTCCTGTGACTTTGGCGAAGTCTACGGATCCTTTGTGGCCTGATCCAGGCGCCAGTATAGAGAAGAGGATAGAATTTGATGTTTATGGCGAGAACGTTAGGACCATGCAGAGCATGATAATTCATAAGCTTGTTCTCGCTTCTCTCGGCCCTAAGAGATTTTTCATTATCTCTCCGAACATCCGCATAGAGAGTAGAAAACGCGCAGCAACGGGCCGGCACCTCTACGAGTTCACCCAACTGGAGATTGAAATTTCGGGTGGGAAGATGCAGGACGTGTTTAGAGTATATGAGGACTTGGTCGATGCTACGATACGAGCTGTTCACGATGATGTGTCTGAACTACGGAGATCTGAATTGAGCGTTCATGGAACTCCCTTTAAGATTTACTCTCGGAAGGAACTTGAGGAGAAATATGGGGAAGGATGGGAGCAGATGGCTTCGGAGGAGTCCGATCCGTTCTGGTTGACGGATATCCCTCGTGAATTTTACGACTACCAAGATGAGACAACTGGTGCATGGCGCAACTATGACCTGTTTCTACCTGAAGGGTATGGGGAAGTGATCTCAGGAGCCGAACGGGAGTACGAGTATTCGAGGATTGTCAAGAAACTTGAGAGGGATGGTGTGAAGAAGGATGATTACGCCTTCTTGCTGAGTCTGGCGAAAGATGGAAAGTTGAAACCGTCGGCCGGAGCGGGATTAGGGTTAGAGAGATTCATCGCATATCTATGCGGCGTCAAGCACGTGGCAGAGGTTCAACCATTTCCACGTGTTCCAGGGATAGTTCCGCCGCTTTAATGCGAACGCCAACCAATGATATTTCGCCAACATGAATAAGACAGAAATCCTTGAAGAAGAACACATGTCGGTCTCCGTAATTGAGTCTGAGCTACATAGCTAGGTCAATTGCCGAATCACCTACCCTGCGAATGAACGAGGAAGCCGAGCTGCTTAGGCAGCGTGGCGAGCCCGTTATTCATCTGGGTATAGGGGAGCCGAAGAACAAGGCTCCAATCAACGCCATTCTCAACTCGGCTGCGAAACTGAGCACAGGGGATATCAAGTACTCGCCAACAGACGGGATCCCCTCCCTCAAGAAAGCAATCGCCACCTATACAGAAGAGAACTATGACAAGATTCCAGACCCTGACAACGTAATCGTGTCCTCAGGTGCAAAACAAGCAATCTTCAACGTTCTCTATACGCTGCTGAACCCACAAGACGAAGTCATAATTCTCGCTCCCTACTGGGTCAGTTACCCTGAAATGGTCAAGATGGCACTTGGTGTCCCGGTGATCGTCACCCCTGAAGATGGTGGCCTACATCCGCGCATGAAAGACATCGTGCAAGCCGCCGGCTCGGCCACGAAAGCTATCATTGTCAACAGCCCGAACAATCCCTCCGGGCTCGTTTTCTCTGACGAATTCATGGGGGAAATCGTTGAGTTCTGTGAAAAGAAAGGAATCTACCTAATTATCGATGATATTTACCATAAGCTCGTGTTCGACGGAAGAAGACCCACCCCGTGCTATGAATTCACAGACAAGGAAATAGAAGATTCCAAAATCATCGTCATTAACGGAATTTCGAAGCTCTACGGCATGACTGGATTTCGAATAGGCTGGGCTATTGCACCCGAGAGACTTGTGAGGGTCATGACAAATGTCCAGTCACAGACCACAGCATGCGCCTCAGTGATTCTTCAAGCGGCTGCAGAAGGAGCACTTACAGGCATCCAGAGCATCGTGGAAAGCTTGCGCTTAACGATTGAGAACAACCGAAACATCATCATGAAGGAATTAGAATCATTCAACGGGGTGAAGGTCACAAGACCAGGCGGCACATTCTACTGTCTACCCGACTTCTCAGCGTACAACAAGGACTCTGTTGGACTTTCAGAACTTCTCCTCAGAAAAGCGCTCGTCGTAACAGTGCCCGGCAAAGAATTCGGCATGGAAGGCCACGTTCGCCTGAGCTACGCTGGATCGGTGAAAGATATCACAGAAGGAATCGCGAGAATCAAGTGGGCGCTGGACCCTGATTCGCCCAATGAAATCTACATCGGGAACAAGAAACTTGTGAGGGATTGGCTGTGAACAACATTCTAAACATCAAATCGCCAACTCAGGCAGAAGCTGCAGCGCTGAAGAGCGATTATGGATTGGAGAACCATGGGTTAACAAATCTACATGAAGTCTACTGGAATCTACCCAACGAAGCACTCCACGAGGAGATCGTCTTCCGCGCCGAAGCGAAAACCTCACGAGATGGAGCTTTAGTTGTCACCACTGGGAAACATAAGGCTCGATCAGCGACTGACAAGTTCGTCGTCAAAGAACACACAACCGAGAAGGACGTTTGGTGGGGTGAGTACAATTGCCCATTCAGCGCAGACAAGTTCAACGAGCTCTTCAGCCGATTACAAGGATTCCTTCAAGGCAGGGACGTCTTTGTCCAGGATTGTCACGTCTGCGCTGACCCGGAATATCAATTGCCCCTTCGAGTCATCACAGAGTACGCCTGGCATAGCCTCTTCGCGAGGAACATGTTCATACTGCCGAGAACTCGGGAGGATTACAGGCGGCTCGTTCCAGACTTCACCCTACTATGCGTACCTTCGTTTCAGGGATTTCCGCAAATCGACGGCACAGCCACGAAGACCTTCATAGTCCTCAATTTGGCCCAGCGGTTGGCCATTATTGGGAACACTGCGTATGCAGGGGAGATCAAGAAAACCGTCTTCACAGTGTTGAATTACCTACTGCCCTTGCAGGGGGTTATGCCGATGCACTGCTCCGCGAACATAGGCAAAGACGGAAACACCGCACTCTTCTTCGGGCTTTCTGGGACGGGCAAAACTTCATTGTCGGCCGACCCCAAGCGCCGTCTCATCGGAGACGATGAACATGGTTGGAATGATAATGGCGTTTTCAATTTTGAGGATGGCTGCTATGCGAAAGTAATCAAACTGTCACCATCAGCGGAGCCCCAGATATATGCTTGCACACGTAAGTTTGGGACGATTCTGGAGAATGTTATCTTAGACCCCGTAAGCCGCGTGGTAGACCTGGACGACGATTCAATCACGGAGAATACTCGCGCATCCTATCCTCTGGAATACATTGAGAACGTCGTGGAGGAAAGGCGCGGAGAGCATCCGAAGAACATCATTCTTCTTTGCTGTGATGCCTTCGGTGTAATACCGCCCATCGCCAAGCTGACTCCAGAACAAGCTTTGTATCAGTTCATATCTGGGTACACAGCCAAAATCGCGAGCACAGAAGTAGAGATGGGTAAGGAACCTGAAGCAACCTTCAGCGCTTGCTTTGGCGCTCCATTCATGGTGCACCAGCCCAGTGTCTACGTGGACTTGCTCAGGCGCAAGATCATGCGCTACGGCGCAAAGTGCTGGTTACTCAACACGGGATGGGTCGGCGGCCCATACGGTGTCGGTGAACGAATCAGCATCGGACACAGCCGGGCGATGCTCAACGCAGCCCTGAACGGCAAGCTGCTTGAGGTCGATTATTGGACAGACGAAGTCTTCGAGTTCCAAGTTCCGAAAACCTGCGAAGGAGTGCCGGACAGACTCCTGAACCCCGCTGAATCCTGGCCGAGTAAAGAAACCTACATGCAGAAGTACCGTCAGTTGGCGTTGCGCTTTGCAGACAACTTCAAGGAATACGAAACAACTTGCCCACCGGAAATCGCACACGCAGGGCCAAAGGTAAAGATCAAGCCTGAGAGCCGAGGCTCAATTGTGCGTGTTTAGCTTACACGGTTCCAGTGGCAGAACGTCATCCAACTTGGCAGGTTCTTTGTGTCTGTGTGCGCGGCCACACCCACACACACTGAAAACAGCCATAAACGAAAGCGCTTCGAACACAAAGAAGACTTTCGGCAAGTAGCGCTTGCTTATATGAGGAATTTCAGTAAATATGTTTGGTTCACAGGGTGGTTTTGTCTGATATACGGCAGCATACTCGACTTGATCGGCAGTACTCCAATGGTACGAATTAACTCGCTGAACTCCAACAAGAATCTGGAAATGTACGTGAAGCTAGAGAAATTCAACGCGGCAGGTTCAGTGAAGGATCGAATTGCCAAGTATATGATCGAATGCGCAGAAAAGGATGGTTCGCTAACCAAGCAAAAGATCGTCATAGAGCCAACAAGCGGCAACACAGGCATTGGGTTGGCACTTGTTTGCAGAGTCAAAGGCTACAACTGTGAACTCGTCATGCCTGAGACAATGACCATGGAGAGACGGCAGATCCTCATTGCACTCGGCGCGAAAATCATCTTAACTGAAGGTGCAAAGGGCATGAATGGAGCTGAAGACTACGCTAGGGAACTCGCGGAGAAGTATCCAGAGAAGTACTTCATGCCCAACCAATTTGACAACAAATGCAACATGCTAGCGCACTATGAGACCACGGCGGAGGAAATCTGGAGGGACACGGACGGGAGGATCACACATTTCGTGGCTGGACTAGGAACGTCAGGAACCGCTGTTGGCGTATCCAGGAAACTCAAAAAGTACAATCCAGACGTGAAGATTATTGCCGTGGCGCCGGACCCCTCAACTCCAATTCAAGGCCTGAAGAACTTCAACACCCAGTATGTTCCAAGAATATGGGAACCCGAGAAGGTCGATGAAGTACATTACGTGACACTGAAAGATGCGGAAGAGTCAGCTAGACTCCTAGTCCTTGGTGAAGGTATATTCGTTGGACCAAGTTCTGGTGCCGCATTTCATGTCGCTTTCAAGAAAGCCAAGGAGATTGATCGCGGTGTCATGGTAGTCATGTCGCCTGACGGTGGCGAGAAATACCTGAGTACATCTTTATGCGAACCAAACCGATGTTTAGAATGCGCACAAAAATATGGAATCAAATGCTCATACTTCGACGGAAGACCTATAGTCGAGGCTAAGGTTCCTCCTCCCGAGCACATCTCACCGTGAAGTTGATCAATGTTTCATATTTGGTCGCCCGCACCATTAGACCCAAACACAAAATGATCAGAACTGCAGTTTTACAATTGTACGATCATCAGGGATCGAGGCAACATACTCCCAACGCTCCGTTATGTAGCGCTCGACTTCGTGTTCCCACCACCTTCTGTCTAGAGCCATTCCCGTTCATGAAGCCAAGCAATCGTTGCTTAACGAGCTTGTATAGGTCGTCATTTGTCATTCTGTTCAGCTCGAACCTGGTGATTTCTTCTTGAGTGAATCCCGGTACGGCCAAGAGTTCCTTCTTGAACGCCTCTTTGATTATAGTAGTAATAGTAGGAACAACGGTCTGACGGTGTTTCATTCTGATCGACAAAATCCCTAGTCCATTCAGAATCACAAATCCGGCACAAACGTTGCTGAAGGTCGCTTACGGATCTAATGAGCCTAGCACTGCGCAAATAACGAGCTTCAATAATACGCCTTCAAAATACGTAAGTGAGTAGAATCTCTCATCTTGCTGCGCGTAGCCTTCCAAGGAGAATTGGGCGCATTTAGCGAAGAAGCAGCGAACGCCTACTTCTCACCACGAACCATTACCACTTACCCACTCAAGACGCTCAGAAGGATCTTCGAATCTGTGGAGAACAGAACCGTAGACTATGGAATTGTTCCAGCAGAGAATTCTCTGGAAGGCACTGTTAACGAGACATACGACCTTCTTCTAGAGTCACCACTTCGCATTTGCGGAGAGAGCAAGCTTAGAATCGATCATTGTTTGATGGCCCTTCCCTCAACGCAAGCTCGCCAGCTGAGTGTAGTGTATTCTCATCCGCAGGCACTTGCTCAATGCTCACGGTTCTTGGAGACACTTGACGTGCGGATCGAATCGACGTACGATACCGCAGGAAGCGCGAAGTTGATAGTTGATAGGAAATTGGAGAATGCCGGAGCAATTGCAAGCCCAAGAGCAGCACAACTCTACGGCCTAAACATCCTTCAAATGCACATTGCCAACTTAGAGGACAATTTCACTCGCTTTTATGTTATCGGACACGAGGATACCACGCCGACTGGGACGGATAAGACAACTCTCGTCTTCGCCACGAAACATACTCCTGGGTCGTTATATCGAGCCCTGAGAGAGCTTGCGCTGCGGGAAATCAACCTCACCAAGATTGAATCTAGACCTATGAGAACGACTCCTTGGGAATATCGTTTCTTCGTAGAATTCGAAGGACACCAAACAGACACTCCTTGTGCAGAAGCTATTGATGCTTTACGTGGCTCAACAACATTTCTGAAGGTGCTAGGATCCTACAGACGAGCGGCCAGCTGATTCGTAAGGCTGCGGTCGCGCGATAATCTGCGCGTGCTCTCTGTCATGCGGGACAGGGTTGTTAGGTGTGATGGCGCGGGGAACCGAATCTAAACCGTCGATTTTCATGTGTTGTGTGTGTTTCATTCAATGAGTCAGAACGGAAGCTTCGCTACAGCTCGGTCTTGTGAGATTGCAGCTACGTATTCCTAACCTTCGGATACATACCGTTCAACCTCGCGAGTGGCAATTACCTTTTGTCTAGTTCCATTTCGTGCCATAACGCCAAGCAATCGCTGTTTCACGATATTATGAAGTTCTTCATCTGTCATGCTGGACAGAGGGTATCTTGAATCTCCTCTTGTGTGAATCCTGACCCAGCAAGTAATTGCTTCTTGAATGCCTCGTCGGTTAGTCGATTGGTTTCCTTAGTGAGTTGAGATCAAACCCAAACGGTAGGAACAGATTCATCGCGCAAGAGAGAATTAGTTCTGCGTAGGCGGGGGAATCGTAGGGTGTACCCACGCCGATCCTTCTACTGGTATCCACTTGCCCACCGTGTGTAGCTCACCGATAAGACGGCTTTAAATCACTTGCCACCCTGTCGTCGGAGAAACGTAAGCTGCTTACTTCTGGAAAGAACTAAGGCGGATTTGAAACACGTCATGACCGGGCATGAAACCGCCACAAACCCAATAGAATCTAATTACACGCACGATGGGAGATCGGAGTTACAATCCTGTTTAGGTTCAAATCAGCTTCTCAATCATCTTTTTTGTGCTTTCTTGTAGTCCCAATTAGGTCAGGTTGGTTTCAGCCCGCTTGGAAAGCGCTACTCCGCTGATAGTGGGTGGTCTCTCAGGAAGCTGTGAGTACACGGCCAGGCTTGGAGTCTTCAGTGAACGTCGATAAGACTGGAATCATGGCCACCTCACTTGAACGTGAAAGAGGACGGATCCGATTGGGTTGTATCTGTCTTCTCTAGAATCGGTCAGTCGGAAACGGATGCGAACTATCTGAAACCTGGAACCGATGATATCTGGAAATTCCTAGATGAAATAGCTGAGTGGGTCAGCAACCCGAAAGGCCTCGATAGTGAGTGGTGGAACCTTTTGCAAACTCTCCGCTCGCAGCTCTGGCATACGTTTAGCTGTAGGAGTATACGTGAAATTGTTCCGCGCCCTGTTCCCAAAGAGAATCCACGATACAAATCCTACAAATGGTCGACCGATAAGAAATCGTTCTATTTGCCAAGGACTCATAAGCCTAACCTTGAGAAGAGAATTTCCGGATTTCGTTCTGATAGAACGGCTAGCGATACATGGAAGGCGCGCCCTTG
>Ga0315282_10012430_pt1 | contig 13031 bp, 11 predicted proteins | sample YL17G07_20_MG_FD_203693 | JGI IMG/M metagenome (GOLD analysis project Ga0315282, IMG submission 203693) | Sediment microbial communities from Yellowstone Lake, YNP, Wyoming, USA - YL17G07_20 | ecosystem: Environmental > Aquatic > Freshwater > Lake > Sediment | place: USA: Wyoming | collected...
ACGACAGGCAGCAGCGGGCTGAACGACGTGCCATCGCCGAGCCGCCGGACCTTGTACTCGAAGTGCCAGAGGTAATGGAAGAGCCACCCGAGCAGCGCGACGCAGACAACCGTCACTACGATCATCCTGGACTTCCAGACGGGACTTTTGGACCGTTTTTCCATCCAGGGCCTGTCTTGAGCGGAGCACAGCTCAGGGCTTCGCCGGCAGCGTCTCCGGCAGCCGGCGGCAGCAACGGAACCCGACGCGGGGCGACGCGGCGGCCTTGTCCTGCGGCTGGACATCAATGCAGCTTGCCTGCCTGGCGGGCGTGTCATAGGCGCCGCCGCGCAGTTCGGCGTCGCCGTCGCGGTCGGTCCACTCCGCCAGATTGCCGCTCATATCGTAGACGCCGAGGGAGTTGCGGCACTTCGGTTTGGAGCCGCTCACGCCGGCGGCGCTGCCGCCGGTGTTGCAGGCGGCCGGGTCAGGTTCGTTGCCGTAGAAGAACATGCCGTCGGCCCTGCACGCGTCCTCCCATTCGCCGGAGGTGCAGAGCTTCTTGCCCGCGTCCTGGCACAGCTTGCGCGCCTCGACCCACGTCACGTTCCCCCGGGGCAGCGCGTCCTTGGTGTTAGGCCACTCGTAGCGGTCAATGCAGAAGGCGGCGCGGCGTTCATCGCCGCCCCAGGCGCCGCCGCGCAGCGGGTTGCGGGCGGCCACCAGGCTCATGCCGGCGCCGGCGCAGTAGTCAACGGCATCGAGGTAGTCGAGGAACTGCTTGACGGCGGGGTCGGGGTTGTACTTCAGGGCCTCCAGGAAGAGCCTGCGCGCCTCGGCGTAATCCGGCGGGGTCTTGGCCAACTTGCGTTTGGCGTCCTCGACGAGCGCCTTGAACTTGTCCGGGTCGAAATTCCGGTCCGCGAGCTCCTTTTTCACCAGTTCCACGACCTCGGGCATCTGCAGCTCTTCGGCCAGTTTCTGCGCGTCCTTGAGTTCCGCCACCTGGCGCGCCGGTTCGTCCTTCAGGTTCGGGCGGCCGGCGGTCAGCACCTTGAGCGCGAGGACCGAGGCCTTGTCGGCCAGGAGGCGCAACTCCTGCAGGCGCGGGCTGAAGAGCGCGTTGTCCTGGCTCGACGCACGCACCTCTTCGAACTGCCGGGAAGCGTCGGCCCATTTGCCTTCCCGCAGCGCCGCCTTGGCCTGATCCACCGCGTATTGCGTGTTCCATTCGAGGGCCTGCAGCGTCAGCTTGGCTGCGCGAGGTTTGTCACCGGACACCGCGAGCTGCTTGGCGAGGTCCTCGAGCGCCCTGGCCGCTTCGGGCAGCTTGCCGGCGGCGGCGAGCGCATCCGCTTCCTCAATTCTGAGCTCAAGCCCGGCCTCTTTGATGAGCTGCTCCCTGTCGTTCTTGAAGATGAGGATGCGGGCGGAACCGAGCAGGCGAGCCACGTCGGCGTACTCCTTCCGCTGCAGCTTGGTCTGCGCGGCAGCGAGCACTCGCATCTCGGTGTAGTACTGGTACGCCGCCGCGCCGATGACGCCGAGCACCGCGAGCACGGCCAGGGCTTTAACGAAGACACGGGAGCGCTGTCCGCCGAGGGCCTGGATCTGCTGTGCGGCGCGCTTGCTGGACGGGTTGACGCGCAGCACTTCCCGCCAGTAGCCGATCGCGGCGCTCAAGTGGTTGCGCGCCGCGGCGTCCTGAGCGCGGTCAATGAGGGCCTGTTCCTTGTCGCGAAGGTTGGTCACTTCCTCCAGCATCTTGCGCGCGGTGCGGTTTTGTTTGTCCGTCTCAGCCGCGCCCTGGTATGCGGCCAGCGCGCCATCGAGGTCGCCGTGCGCGCGCAGGTGCTGCGCGTAGGCAATGTAGGCATCCACGATGCCCTTCGCCGCCTGCGCATGGCCGGGCCGCAGTTCCAGGATGGGCTTGTAGGTGTCAATCGCCTTGGCGTAGTCCTGCTCCAGGCTGTGCTGGAAACCTTCCTTGAGCATGTACTCGATGCGCTGCAATTTCTGTTCCGTGTCCTTCTGGCCCTGGCGGGCCGGTTCGCAGGCGGGGTGGATCTTGAGCGCGTCCTCGAAGGAGGACATCGCTTCCTCAAGCCGGCCCTGGCGGCTGAAGGTCTCGCCCTGTTCGGCCAGCTTCAGCGACGGGACGACCACGCTGCGCAACTGCTCAATCTGCTTGCCCAGCGACTCATCGCGCAGTTCCGCCGGCGCGCCGTCCCAGGCCTTGATGGCCTTCTCGAAGGAACTGGCCGCGATGGACGTGCGGATGTCGTTGACCAGGGTGCGCTTGGCGGACAGTTTGGCGTCCAGGTCTTTCAGCAGGCTGCGCGAGACCTCGTCCGCCGGATCCAGCTCGACCAGCACCCGGCATTCGCGGCTGGCCTCGACCAGCATGCTGCGCTTGAGCATGCCGTCCACCGCCTGCCGCCGCGTGCTGATCTCTTTGCGAATCTCCTGCTCGATGCGCGCGCGCGTTGCCTGGTCCAGCGCGGGGGACTGCAGCGCCTGCCGGTAGCAGCGCAGCCCCGCGATCCGATCGCCCCGGCCGGTCATCTCATCGCCGCGCGCGACGTTGGTGTAGCCTTCATCCGGCGCGCCCAGACCGGAGGGCGCGATGCCCATGACGCCGCTGGACATACTCAACCGCGCGGAGGAATCGGATGACGGCGCGAACCCGCCCCCCGGCCCCGGCATCGCCGCCATGCGAGCGCTGCCCGCGGGCGGATGCGCCGGCAGGCCGGTGCTGGTGGGAGTGTCGTGCGCGGCCGCGCTCGCTGCCTGTGCGGCGCCCTCGGCGCCGCCTATGGGGAACGCCGCGGCCGATGGAGGCGGCGACAGGACGGCGTCCGCGGGCCCCGGCATGGCAGGCGCCGCGAACTTGGGCGGCTGCGGGCGCCGGGCGGCGTCGAGGCCGTCAATCACCTCGGTCATCGTCTGGCAGCGCTGCTCGCGCTTCTTGGCCATCATCTTCACGATCACTGCCGAGATGGCCGGGGGCACCGTGTTGACGATTTCGTGAGGCGGGATGAGCGCTTCGTGCTTGTGGCGGTACATCATGGACATGGCGGTCTCGGCCTCGAACGGCAGCCGCCCGGTGATCAACCGGTAGAACGTGCCGCCGAGGCTGTAGATATCCGAGCGCCCGTCCACTTTCTTGCCGTCGCACTGTTCGGGACTCATGAACGCCGGCGTGCCCATCACGGCATCCACGGACGTGGCCCCGGAACTCGCGTCGGCCTCCTTGGCGAGGCCGAAGTCTGAAACCTTGATCACCCCTTTCTTCGTGACCATGAGGTTCTCAGGCTTGATGTCGCGGTGGATGATGCCCACGGCCTGCGCGGCTTCCAGCCCCTGGGCCGCCTGGCGCACGTAGTCCGCGGCCTCCTCCCAGGGGATCGCGCCGTGCCGCTCGTTCTGCAGTTCGGCGAGGCTGCGGCCGTCAATCAGCTCCATGATCATGTAGTTCGTGTGCTGATCGTCGCCGACATCGTACACCGCCAGGATGTTGGGATGGTTCACCTTGGCGATAGCACGGGCTTCCTTCTGGAAGCGTGTGACGAAGTTGACGTCGTTGGCGAGGTGGCGGGCCAGCACCTTGAGTGCGACGACGCGGTCCAGCGACTTCTGGCGGGCCCTGTAAATGACGCCCATACCGCCCTGGCCGATGACCTCCAGGATCTCGCAGCCCCCAACGGTCGTCCCGATTAGCGGATCGGTCGCCATACCTGGTCCTGAATCCCGCCCGCCGGCTGCCGGAACGCCGCCGCACGGGCGAAAGCCTCTCACACCCCGCGCCCGCCCACCAGTCTTACCACGTCCCGCAGGCAACCGGCAATCTTGTCGCGGACCCGCCGGTACATCTCGGGGGAGCCCACCGCGGGGTCAGAGATGTCCTCATTGCGGCTGGACAGCAGTTGCACGCGCTCGGCGCAGGTCGGCATCAGCGCCAGGATGCTCTCCCGCTGTGACCGCGTCATGGTGAAGATCCAGTCGGCGCGGTCCACAATGGCGGGCGTGATGTTCCGCGTGCGGTGGCCGGAGATATCCACGCCCACTTCCCGCATGGCTTCCACGGCCAGCCGGTCAGCCGGCCGGTTCTCGATGGTGTTCGTGCCGGCCGAGAGCACGCAGAACGGCAGGCCTTCGCCGGACGGGTCCCCCGCCGCCGACACGACCACCGGCGCCATCCGGTGCGTGTCGGCCATGCCCAGCCGGCAGAATCCCGCAGCCATCGGGCTGCGGCAGGTGTTGCCGGTGCACACGAACAGCACTGTCGGGCTGGCCGTCTCCAGCAACTCCGCGTTCGAAATCATGCCCTCGCGCTGGACCTGCAGCGCCTCATCCTGTACCCGCACCACCGCCGACGGCCGGCCTTGCCGGGCAGGGCCGCCGTCCAGGATCAGCGAAATCTCCCCCTCCAGCCCCTCGCGGACCTGCGCGGCCGTCACCGGTTCAGGCGCATTCGACCGGTTGGCGCTGGGCGTGGCCAGCGGGAAGCCGCAGTGCGCCAGCAGCGCGCGCGCCACCGGATGGTCCGGCAGGCGTAAGCCGACCGTGCCGCCGCCGCGCCGCGGCACCACAAGTGTCAACGGCCCGGGCCAGTACGCACGCGCCAGCTTCCGCGCAATCCGCGTGAACCCGCCGGCAATGGCTTCGGCGTGGCGCAGGGAAGGCACCAGCAATGAGTAGGGCTTGCCTTCCCGCCGCCCTTTCACCGCCGTCAGGCGCGCCAGGGCTTCCGGGTTGCGCGCGTCCGCGCCCAGCCCGTAGACAGTCTCGGTCGGGAAGGCCACGAGCGCGCCGGATTGCAGCAGCCGCGCCGCATGCGCAATCTTGCCCGCGTCACCGGGGCCGCCGTCCAGCGTAAGGTACTCCGTGTGCATTACTTCCTGCTCTCGGCTCCCGTGTAGTTTTTACGCCCACGCCCTTCGGCACGCAATGCGTTTTCCCGGCCGGAGGGCAGGCCTTCCAGCCGGTGCAGACAGGGCAGACGGCTACTTCCGTTTCAGCGCCCGGGCCGCAATGTCGCGCCGGTAGTGCGCGCCCGCAAAACTGATCCGCCCCACCGCCTCGTACGCCCGGCTGACGGCCTGGGGCAGCGTGGCCCCGCTGGCCGTCACGCCCAGGACCCGCCCACCATTCGTGACGCAGCGGCCATCTTTGGCACGCGCCGTTCCCGCGTGGAAGACCAGCGTGTCGGGCGCGTCCTTCAACTGGCCGTCGGCATCGAGGCCCGCAATGGTGGCGCCCTGCTCAACCTTGCCCGGATAGCCCTTCGCCGCCATGACGACGCACACGGTTGCCCCGTCGCTGACCTCCAGCGTGCAGCCGTCGAGTTTCTCGGCCAGGACCAGTTCCATCACGTCCACGAGGTCGGACTTGAGCCGCGGGATAATGCACTGGCACTCGGGGTCCCCGAACCGCACGTTGTACTCCAGCAGCTTCGGCCCCGCCTCCGTCAGCATCAGCCCGGCGTACAGCACGCCCTTGTACGGCCGGTCCTCGCGGCACAGCGCGTGCAGCGTGGGGACCAGGATCTCGCGCACCACGCGGCTCTCCAGTTCCGGCGTCAGCACCGGCGCGGGCGAATACGCGCCCATGCCGCCGGTGTTCGGGCCGGTGTCGTTGTCGCCCACGCGCTTGTGGTCCTGAGCGCTTGGCAGAACGACCAGGGTGCGGCCGTCGGTCAGCGCCAGCAGCGACGCTTCCTCGCCCTGCAGCAGCTCTTCCACCAGGACCTTGCGGCCGGCCGCACCGAACTCGCCCTCCACCATGGCGCGCTTGACCGCGTTCTCCGCTTCGGCCGGCGTGTGGCACATCATGACGCCCTTGCCCGCGGCAAGACCGTCGGCCTTGACCACCAGCGGCCCGCCGTGCTCGCGGACGTAGGTCAGCGCCTTCTCGGTGTCGGAGAAGGTGTTGAAGTCCGCGCTGGGGATGCCGTGCTTGCGCAGGAGCGATTTCGTGAAGATCTTCGAACCTTCCAGCTCGGCGCCGCGCAGCGGCGGGCCGAAACACGGGATGCTCAGCTCCAGGTCCACCTTGTCCACGATCCCGGCGCAGAGCGGCGCTTCGGGACCGACGACAATCAAGTCGGGCCGTTCGCGCCGCGCCAGGCGCAGGATGCCCTCGATGTTGTCGGCCTTGACGTCGGCCAGTTCCACGGGCGCGCCGTTGCGGCAGCGGACGCTGGCGATGCCGGCATTGCCCGGCGCGCAGTAGAGCTTCGTCACCCGCGGGCTTTGGGCGAGTTTCCAGCACAGTGTGTGTTCGCGGCCACCGGAACCAAGGACGAGGATTTTCATGCAGCATGATCCGCCAACGAGGTGCGTTCTGCCCAATTCCTGCCGGGAAGGATAATAAGAACGGAATGGAGTTCCAGAAAAGGACGGTCAGAACGTGAACCGCGCGGCGACGTAGGAGAAGAGCCTGCGGCGTTCTACTTCGCGCCGACGTCCGTCAGGATGCCCTTCAACGCATCCACGGCGGTCTTGAAAAGCTTGCCGCCGGTGAAGCCCTGGAACTGGCCGCTGGCGCTGAGGTGCGGCTCGAGCGTCAGATAGCCGGCCCAGCCGGTCGCGAACGCGTCCTTGAGGATCTCGCGAATCTTGCCGTCGCCCTGGCCAGCGGGGCATTCCTTCTTGTCGGCTTTGCGGCAGTCCTTGATGTGGAAATCCACGACCCATTTCTTGAGCTTGGGCCACGCGGCCAGCGGGTCCTCGTCGCACTGGATGAAGTTCGAGAAGTCAAAGGCGGCTTTCAGGTTCGGCATGTTGACGTACTCGAGGATTTCGAGATGCCGGTCGGCGATGTCGCCGTAAATGCCCTTCTCGTTTTCCAGCTCCAGGTTGATGCCGTCGGCCTTGGCGGCCTCGGCGAGGCCCTTCATGCGCTTGAGCACCTCGTCCTTGTACTTCGCGGGCTGCTCACCTTCCGGAATGTAGAACGAGAAGATGCGGATGACCTTTGTCTCGAAAGCCTTGGCGAGCCCGATGGCCTTCTTCAGGCGCGCGACTTCCGCCTCGAACGGGTCAGTGATCTTCACCTTGCCGATGGGCGAGCCGATGGCGGCGAAGCGGATGCCGCGGTTGAAAAACTGCGGCTTCATGATGCTGATCTGGAACTCCTCGAAGTCCATCACGTTTTTCCCGTTGGCGCCGCGCATCGTACAGTGTATGACGCCGTTGTCGGTCAGGTGGTCCATCTGGATCTGGATGTCGGGCGAGATTTCGTCGGCGAAGGCGGAGAGGCGGTAGGGCATGGGAGGCTCCTTTAACATCCACCACAGAGGACACAGAGAGCACAGAGGGGAAAATATACGAAAAGGGGGGAATGGGCAAGGGGATTGGGGATTGGTCCGCGCAACCGCTGGCCGTCAGGAACGTGAAGACAGGTCCGGCTTTCGCGTCCGCCTGCTACTTGCCGTCCTTCCCCGGCATCTCTTCCGCAGTGATCTCGTCGAGCAGCTTCTGGAGCTTCTCCTCATGGCCCTGCTCTTCTTTGGCCAGGAAGAGCAGCAGTTCCTCCACCTTGGGGTGGCGGGCGAGTTTGGCGGCTTCGGCGTAGCGGCGCTGCGCCACCTGCTCATCCTCGATGGCGTACTTGAGCTGGCTGATGATCTGGTCGCGCAACGGCCGGTCTTTCGGCATTCGCAGCCCCTCGTTCCAACGGCGCGGCAGTAGTGTAGGGCGTGGTGTGCGGGAGTCAACGCCACTCGTCTTCAGACGCCGCTTTCGCCGCCTCCTTCAGACCGCAGACGCGCGGCGAGGTGGCAGAGCAGGTGGCCAATCGCGAACAACACACCCGGCATGACGAACGCGACTATGCAGTCGATCCTGTTGGCGGCCATTGTCAGCCCCCATAAGGCCAGCGTCATCCCGCTTATGACGCGCGGCAAAGGGCGAATCAGATCAATCCCGATGGCCAGGAGGAAAGCACCGATATCTATGATGCCGAGTGTCCGCAGGCTGAATCCCACTGCGTACATGCAGCGTTCCTGAAAGACGGTCAGCCCCATACGAGCCGCGATCAGCAACCCCGCCGCAAGACCTCCACCTACGATAAGAGACACCGGAATCGCGAACGTGCTTACGCGAGTCGGCTGAAGCGACGATAGAGCCGCCATAAGGCAGCCGGTGGCAAACGACACGAGAAGGAGATCGCTCAGCCGCCATTGCAGCAACCCGGCGAACGAGGCGGGCGTCTCGCGCCAGGCACGGCGTGTACTCCGGGATGCGACGATGGCGATAGCTACGGTGGTAGCCGGCCACAGATAGGCGAACCAGTCGCGGGAACCTGGCAGACCCCTCACGGTAACGACCGCGACGAACAATACCGTCCCGCCCGCGCCGATGACGAGCGCGGTGAGCCAGAACAGACGCCGCAGCCAGACTTCCATTCGCTACGCGGTCCAGTCTTCAACCTTCAAACCGGGCACTTGGCGGAAGTGTCGAAGGTTCCTGGAAAGCAATGTCACGTCGTGAGCCAGGACGATAGCGGCGATCTTGAGATCCATCGTGCCAATCCGCAGGCGCAATCTCAGGAGTCGCTCGAAGTGCCACGCCGCCTGTTGGCCGAAGTCCAGAACGACGAGCGCGCGGTAGTTCTCCAGGTGCTTCTTGAGACGCTTGTATGCCTCGACCTGCCCGCCGATGGTCCGTGCTCGCGCCGCAAAGCTCAGCCAGCCCCGCGTCTGCTCCTCATAGGTGATGATTGTTGTCGCGAAGTGATCCGGACCGAGGGACAGGATGCGCTGCCGCAACCGCTCGCTTGGCGCGCTGCCGGACCTCTCCAGCAGACTAACGTGGTCGGTGTCGGGAATGACCATTTCGACGCCTGCTCTGCTTGGGGCGCAACGATTCCCTGTATTGCCGCCCCAGTCTCATGGCCTCTTCGTATATCGGGTCGTTGGCGAAAGAACCGTACACCTGGTCCAACCACGACTGGGCTGGCAACCCGAGCTCCATCCTGAGGCTCCGCCTCAAAGACGCAAACCGATGCTCCAGCACTGCAACGCGCTGTTTCAGTGTTCCCGCACGCATGATACTTCACCTCCAAACACCACATTACCATGCGACGGCAGCGTTGGCAACCGCTCACCTTCCCGCCAGAACGCCTCGGACCCCGTGCTTCTGGTGCGCCGGCAGGTGCGCGCCGCCGCTACGCCTTCCCGTCTGCCTGCCGTCCCGCGCGCTCAAACCACTCGCGGATCGAAAGTGCAAAGCCGGGAAGCGCGTCGCCGCCATCGAGCGACTGGTTCTCGGCAAGCTTCGTGGACTGGTCCGGGGCCGTGAAAACCTCGACGGTACGGGTCGAAGGGTCCACTTCCCACACGAGCCGCGCGCCCGCGGCGAAATACTCGCGCCGCTTGCGTTCCATCTCCGCCCGCGTGTTGCTCTCGCTCAACACTTCCACTGCGAGGTCCGGACACAAGTCGGGGATCGGCTCGGAAGGCAGGCGGTGGCCGGGGAAGTGGGTCCACGAGATGAAACACACGTCCGGCAGCCGGACCACGCCGGGGAAAAGACGCAGCGTGGCGTCGGCCCCGAGAACGATGCCCAGCGGATGCTCCTCCAGGTACGCTTCCAGGAGGTGAGCGAGGACGATGGCCAAGCGCGATTCGTAGTACCCCACGGGCTTCTCCACCAGGACGCCGTCCACCAATTCGCACAAGCGCTTCACGCCGCCGGGTCGCGCGAGGACGTCCGCTTCCGTGGCGGTGCCGGGGTAAGGCTGGAAGCGCACGCGCTCGAGTGGAATTCCGCCCAGGCGCTGGATAAGGTCGCCCAGGGTCTCGATGGTGGGTTGGGGCACTGCTGCTACCGGCATGATACTTCACCTCCGAACACCACAGTACCACGCGACAGCAGCGTTGGCAACCGCTCACTTTCCCGCCAGCAAGTCCCTGTACTGCGCCAGCGCCATCATGGGGAAGTAGTGCCGGTAGTAGTGGTACTTGAGGTAGAAGACCTTGGGGAAGCCCGTGCCGGTCCACGGCTCTTCTTCCCACGTGCCGTCGGGGGTCTGGGTGTCGAGCAGGTACTGGACGCCGCGGCGCACCGCCTGGCTGTGGCCCTGGTTGGCGGCGAGCAGGCCCATCAGCGCCCACGCCGTCTGGCTCTTGGTGGATTCGCCCTCGCCCTTCAGCTTCGGCTCGTCGTAACTGGCGATGCTCTCGCCCCAGCCGCCGTCGGAGTTCTGATGGTGCTTGAACCATTCCACGGCGCGGCGCACGTAGCCCTTGCTCATGTCTTCGCCGATGAGCTTGAGGCCGCGCAGCACCTGCCAGGTGCCGTAGATGTAGTTCACGCCCCAGCGCCCGAACCAGGAGCCGTCGTGGGCCTGGTCCTTGTGCAGGAACGCGAGCCCCCTGTGAACGACGCGCTGCGCCTTCTTGACCCTGTCCTTGTCGGCGACGTTGTGGCAGCGCTGCAGGTGATATTCGTCCATGTAGCTGAGGCTTTCCAGCACGCGCGCGGTGATGTCGGCCGTGCTGGGGTCAATCATGGCGTTGTGGTCGGCGAATGGAACCTTGGTGAGGAACTCCTTGTCGTTGCCGCGGTCGAAACTGGCCCAGCCGCCGTCGTCGTTCTGCATGCCCAACATCCACAGCACGCCGCGCTCGATGGCCGCGCGTTGGTCGGCCTGTGTGTATTCCCGCGGCGGCGCTTCGGACCCGTTGAAGCCGCGCTGCACGGGACTGGTCGGCAGGAAAGCGCGGGGGCCGATGCCCGGCAGCCGGCCCCAGCCATGCGCGAAGCGCAGCGCCATCAGCGTCATGCAGGTGTCGTCCACGTCGGGGTAGAACTCATTCAGGAATTCGAAGTACCACCCGCCGGGCGGCGTGGGATTGTTGACCTGCCAGTCGCCGACTTCGGTCGTCTGCTTGGACAGCAGCCACGCCGCGCCCTGCGTCATCGCGGGATGCTCGGGCGACAGGCCCGTCTGCCCGAGCGCGTAGACGCTGATGCAGGTATCCCACACCGGCGAGACGCACGGCTGGATCTCGACGTGCTCGGCATCCCGTTCGATCTCCAGCATATCCAGTTCGTGAATGCCGGCCTGCACCAGCGGGTGGTCTTCGGCGTAGCCCAGGCATTTGAGCGCGATCACCGAGTTCATCATGGCGGGCAGGATGGCGCCGAGGCCGCCCGACTTCGGAAGGCGCTCGACAACCCATTTCTCGGCGCGCTGCAGCGCCATCTGCCGGGCCGCGGCCATGGGGAACTTCTCGGCGAACTTGAGGGCGCGGTCGGCGAAGATGAAGAAGTTCTTCCAGGTGATGGTGTCCACATCGCGGGGCAGCGCCAGGTTGTTCTTCCCGCGCCCGCCGTCGAACAGCTCATCCACGCCCCGTTCCTTCGGGACCTGCACGGTCGGCTTGTGGGCGTAGATGATGGAGAGCGGCACGAAGATGCCTCGCGACCAGCTCGACATGTCATAGATGTGCAGCGGGCTGGCCGTCGGGACGAGGATCATCTCCGGCGGAATGGCGGGCACGTGCTCCCAGTCGTACTGCCCGAAGAAGGCGAGGTGATACTTGGTGTAGGTGTTGGCCTTGACCGCGCCGCCCAGCTTGAGAATCACGTCGCGCGAGCGGCGCATGTCGGTTTCGTCCGCGGAGATGCCGGCAAGCTTGAGCGCGAAGTAGCTGAGCACCGAGATCGAGACCTCGGCCGGCCCGCCGTGGTAGATGCTCCAGCCGCCGTCGGGAAGCATGGCTTCGCGCAGCACGCGCGCGTACCTGGGGATCTTCGGATGATCGGGGTGGCCGAACAACCACTTGAAGAGGATGAAGTAGCTTTCGAGCGTGGTGTCGGCTTCCAGTTCCGCGCACCACCAGCCTTCGGGGCTCTGCTTGTTCAGCAGCCATTCGCGCGACGCGGCCATGGCGCTCTCGACCGCCGCGGCGTCGGGCGTCGCGAGGTTGCTCAGAACAACCGCCCCCGTATCAGGCGCGGTGACAGTGGCCAGATGCGTCAGCCGCTCGGCTTTGACACGCTTGCTCTCGTACTTGCGACTCATGCTGCCCCTCGCTTACCGTGCAGTGCTGGTTAGTGACACGCACAGGATACAGATTCTTTACTGCGATTCCAGAGCAGCGGACAGGACGATTTGTGATTTTGGATTTGCGATTTGCGATTCACGCAGCGCGATAATGCGGACCGCGCGCGTCTACAATAAGACATGGACGCACGTCCCGGCAGCCTTCGTAAGGCAATGCGGCGAGCCAGATTTCCAGAACGCGAGGAGCCATCTATCTGCTCTTGACGGGCCGCTTGGCAGCCTGCTCGTCTTCCAGCCGTCGCAGTTCGTCTTGCCACTCCGGTTCCGGAGGCAGCGGCGGCTTGCGGCGCGCAGTCTCCTCCAGAGTGAGGACACGATGTCCTTTGTAGCACCGCGCGCCAGACCTCGGCACGCGCGGCGAGGCCACTGCAGGATGATTCTTCACACGCGACATCGTCTGGCTCCTCTTGCCATTACTGTAACCCACGCGCGGCCCGAGCGCAAGGCTGCGTGTTCCGCATCACCGCTTCCCTGTGCCGCTGGGCTTCGGCCGCAGCGCGGCCCTGTCGAGGTGTTGCTGCCTGCGCAGCGCATCGGCCGCTTTCTGCTTGAGCATGCTCATGGCCGCCAGGAAGAGGAGGTACAGCAGCACCGGCACGAGGAACGCCGCCATGGGACTCAGCGTGAACTTGATCCATTCGGGCGGTTCTGCGCCGGGATTCTGCGACAGCCATGCGCCGGCGCACACCGCCAGTACGATGAGGGCAATCGGCCAGAGGCAGACAGCAACCGACGCGCCGAAGGCCCAGAAGATATGGTCGCTGACGATCTTGAGTTCGCCAAAGTATCGCTTGAAGGAGAAGACGAGACCCAGGCAGATGACGAGGTTGATGACCGTGCTAAGCAGGAAGATGATGATGGGCAGTTGGTTGAAGCCCATCCCGCTGAGGGGTACGTGGAAGAACGAAAGCAGCACGGGGACCTCAAGCAGCCACACCAGATGCCGGGGTATCGCGTGGTGTTGGCCGGGTATG